>ERZ808240.2386-NODE-2386-length-20697-cov-3.970061_pt1 | contig 20697 bp, 20 predicted proteins | sample MGYA00521084_ERZ808240 | MGnify/ENA primary metagenome ERZ808240 (study PRJEB31516, sample SAMN03275571) | gut metagenome | biome: mammalia-associated habitat; material: feces | host: Papio cynocephalus | place: Kenya | collected 2012-08-06 ...
CGTCTCTTTTCTGAGTATGTCCTTTACGTGGCACGGTCCTTCCCTCCTTAAACATTTTGATTAATTCATAGGTACTCACATGTGTCGTTCTGATGATACAGTGTAGTGCAAAGACATAACTCAACATCTATATGTCTCGCAACTTACTCAATCATAGTTCTGTTTGTGAATATAAATTCAGTGTGACAGTTCTTATTTAGCGTCTTTAGGTCTCTTAGCGCCGTATTTAGAACGTGCCTGTCTTCTCTTAGCAACACCTGCTGTATCAAGTGTTCCTCTGATGATGTGGTATCTTGTTCCTGGAAGGTCTTTTACTCTTCCTCCACGAATAAGTACAACACTATGCTCCTGAAGGTTATGTCCTTCTCCTGGGATATAGCTTGTTACTTCGATACCGTTAGAAAGACGAACTCTGGCGATCTTTCTAAGAGCTGAGTTAGGCTTCTTAGGTGTAGCTGTCTTAACAGCTGTACATACGCCTCTCTTCTGTGGAGCAGACTCATTAGTTGCTCTTTTCTTAAGAGAATTGTACCCTTTCTGAAGTGCAGGAGCTGTAGACTTCTTTACAGATGTCTGACGTCCTTTTTTTACTAACTGGTTAAATGTTGGCATTCTCTTTCACCTCCTATGATAGTAATAAGTTGCCTCGTTTATACGAAATATGCGCACAAAAAATTCATGCCTTTTTATGCACGCTAGATTATAGTATTATGAAAATGCCCGATTGTCAAGGGGTTTTACAAGATTTTTGCAGAGATTTTTATTATAATATTTAGAAAGTTTTTTCCTTGTCTTTTGATTCATCTTTTTCTATAATAAAAAAGATTTCGTTTCAAATTTACATTATTTTACATTTTTAGACAGGAGATTTCCATATGAATATCACAGCCCATACATTTTTAATCGTATGTCCGCTCGTTTTTCTCGCCGGACTCGTTGATGCCATCGGTGGCGGCGGCGGTCTGATTTCTTTGCCGGCCTTTTTAATTGCAGGACTTCCGCCTCACGCGGCAATTGCCACAAACAAGATATCCAGTCCTTTCGGCACCGCTCTTGCAACTTACCGTTTTGCAAAAGCAAAGCTTATCAATCTGAAGCTGGCGGCACCGGCGGTAGTCGCAGCCATCTGTGGCTCTTTCATCGGCGCACAGATCTCTCTGCGGGTTCCGGAGCACATTCTTTCCTATGTGCTGATGGTCATCCTTCCGGTTTCTGCATTCCTCGTGCTTAATAAGAAATTATTCAACGACGAGGGCAGCGAAGAGATCTCACTGGATCGCCGCACTTATATGACCGCAACGCTGGCCGCATTTTTCGTTGGCTGTTACGACGGCTTCTACGGACCAGGTACCGGTACATTTTTAATTATTGCTTTTACTGTTTTCGCACATCTGAATATCCAAACTGCAAATGCCCAGGCAAAAGTCATCAACCTGACTACCAACCTGACCGCCCTCGCAATATTCCTCTATAACGGACAGGGAGTTTTAAGTCTGGGACTCGCCTCCGCCGCCTGCAATATGCTCGGCGGATACATCGGAGCCGGACTCGTGATGAAGAACGGTTCCAAGATTGCAAGACCAAGCATTATTTTCGTATTATTCCTGCTGGCATTAAAAGCACTTGGCGTTTATTAATTCGTCATAATTACCAAAAGGGGCACCCTTAATCAACGATGGGGACGTAGTATTTCTTTAAAATGCTACGTCCCCAATTTACAATTTTATACTTTAAATCTGTATCCTACGCCCCAGATTGTCTCAATATACTGTGGATTGGAAGTATCGACTTCTACTTTCTCACGAATCTTTTTAATATGAACAGTTACCGTTGCAATATCTCCGATGGATTCCATATCCCAGATTTCCCGGAATAATTCTTCTTTTGTATATACATGATTCGGATGGCTTGCAAGGAATGTAAGCAGGTCAAATTCTTTTGTCGTAAATGTCTTCTCTACACCGTTGACCCACACGCGCCTTGCGGTTGTGTCTATGCGAAGGCCGCGGATTTCGATGATTTTATTCTTCTCAACTGCGCTTCCTGTCAGACGGTCATATCTTGCAAGGTGTGCTTTCACTCGGGCTACCAGTTCGCTCGGACTAAACGGTTTCGTCATATAATCATCTGCGCCAAGGCCAAGGCCGCGGATCTTATCAATATCGTCTTTCTTTGCGGATACCATAATAATTGGTGTGTTTTTTTCTTCCCGGATTTTCTTACAGATTTCAAATCCATCTACACCAGGAAGCATAAGATCCAGTATGAAAAGGTTATACTCACCTTTCAGTGCTTTTTCCAGTCCTGTCTCTCCATCATTTGCTACTTCTACTTCAAATCCGCTCAGTTCCAGATAATCCTTTTCCAGATCTGCAATTGTCTCTTCGTCTTCTACAATTAATATTTTACTCATTTACTGGTACCTCCTGATATTTTCTAAGAACAAAGTACATAGTCGTTCCGGTATGTTCCCGGCTTGTCGCCCAGATCTTACCGCCATGTTCTTCTATAATTTTCTTTACAATGGAAAGGCCGATACCACTTCCACCTTTTGAAGAGTTTCTCGATGCATCTGTCCGATAAAATCTCTCAAATACATTTGGCAGATCTTTTGCCGCAATTCCTTTTCCATTGTCCTCGATTTCAACCTGGACAAAGTCTCCTACATCTTTCACACGAAGATTGATTTTTGGCTTATCTTTATCCATATATTTTACCGAATTATTAACAATATTATGAACTACTCGTTTAATCTGTTCCGGATCAGCAATGACTTTCACATCCGGTTCCACATAATTGAAATATCCAAACTCCACATTTTTTGCTTCCAGATCCAGTGACAAGTCTTCTGAACAGTCGTTAAAATAATCATTAACTGACAGAATCGTAAAATTATATGGAATACGGTTCGTGTCAATCTTAGAATAAAGTGTCAGTTCATTAATCAGCACATCCATCTCACTTGCCTTATTGTAAATCGTACGGACATATTTTGCTACTTTATCCGGCGTGTCTGCCACTCCGTCCATGATTCCCTCCGCATAGCCTTTGATGGTCGTCACAGGTGTCTTCAGGTCATGAGAAATGTTACTGATCAGCTCTTTGCTCTCTTTATCAAACCGAAGCTTTTCTTCTGCAGTGTCCTTCAGCCGCTTTCGCATACCTTCCAGATCCTCGCAAAGTTTTCCAAGTTCATCATCCGTCTCCACTGTCAGTTCAAAATCAAGGTTTCCCTCTTTGATATTCTTAGTTGCCTGCCGCATCTTTCCGACCGGTCCCATAACACTCCGGTAAATCCAGATAATCAATATACACGCGGTAAATACAAGTACAAGGAAAATACAGATTGCAATTTCGATAACCAGATTCTTCACTTCCGGAATCAGGCTTCCTACATTCGTCACAATAAATGCACTCCCTTTGCTTCCATCTGCATATTGAAAATCGATCTGCTTTAAAAGTGCCTGTACCTTTCCTCCAAGATACATTCCATTTTCCGATGTTGTCTCCGATGACCCGTACTCCGGAAGCTGGCCGATGACCGTCTTAGCTTTTGCTGACTCCGTGCCGATATAAGCAATCGTATCATTCTTTCTGACAAGAAGATAGGACTTCTTCTCTTTTAATTCATCGTTCAGACTCTCCAACTTCGCTGCGTCTTCCATCTCTTCTGCATCTTCCTGAATCAGGGCTTTCAGTTCACGGTAAGACTGTTCGGTCAGTCTTGCAAGTACTGTTACAGAACTGGACAGACTTTCTACTGTTGTGTCTTTGATCCCATAATTTTTCTCGATGGAACTAATCTGGTACTTTCCGACTGCACACACAAGCATCGATGACAATATAACTGGGATCAATATAATTGTAAAAAAGGCTACTACAAGCCTGGTCTTAAATTTCATAAAGAAAATCTCCTTTAAACTTCAGGACTCATCTGTAAATCCTTCACGTGAAATGTTCATTCATAATCCACATCTAAGACTCAGTATAGCATGAAAAAGGGCGCTTCACACGAAAGCGCCCATAAACATTTCTAAAAATTTTATAAATCATTCTTACAGATAACTTTTCAGTAACTCTGCTTTATCTGTCTTCTCCCAAGGAAGATCAACATCTGTACGTCCAAAGTGGCCGTAAGCTGCTGTCTGTTTGTAAATTGGTCTTCTCAAATCCAGCATCTGGATAATTCCGGCCGGACGAAGGTCAAAGTTCTCACGGATAATCTCAACAAGCTTCTCATCAGATAACTTACCTGTTCCAAATGTATCTACCATGATAGATGTCGGGTGTGCAACACCGATTGCATAGGATAACTGGATTTCGCATTTTTTAGCAATTCCTGCTGCCACAATATTCTTAGCAACATAACGTGCTGCGTAAGCCGCAGATCTGTCTACCTTTGTGCAGTCCTTTCCGGAAAATGCTCCGCCGCCATGACGAGCCATTCCGCCGTAAGTATCTACGATAATCTTTCTTCCTGTCAGTCCGCTGTCACCGTGTGGTCCACCGATTACAAAACGTCCTGTCGGGTTGATGAAGAATTTTGTATTCTCATCTACCATTCCCTCCGGGATAATCGGGTCAAAGACATATTTCTTAATATCCTCATGAATCTGTTCCTGAGATACATCCGGATCATGCTGTGTAGAAAGTACAACTGCATCCAGACGCTTTGGTGTACCATCTTCATCATACTCTACTGTTACCTGAGTTTTTCCGTCTGGTCTTAAATATTTTAATGTGCCGTCTTTTCTCACTTCTGTCAGTCTTCTTGCAAGCTTGTGAGCCAGTGAAATCGGATAAGGCATCAGTTCCGGTGTCTCATCAGATGCATATCCGAACATCATTCCCTGATCTCCGGCTCCGATTGCTGCAATCTCCTCGTCTGACATCTTATTCTCTTTTGCTTCCAGTGCCTTGTCAACTCCAAGCGCAATGTCTGCAGACTGCTCATCAATTGCTGTAATAACTCCACATGTATCTGCATCAAATCCATATTTTCCACGAGTATAGCCAATCTCGCGGACAGTATCTCTTACAATTTTCTGAATATCAACATATGCATTTGTTGTGATTTCTCCCATGACCATAACAAGACCTGTTGTTGTGCATGTCTCGCAGGCAACACGGCTCATTGGGTCCTGCTCCATCAGTGCATCCAGAATTGCATCTGAAATCTGGTCACACATCTTATCTGGATGTCCTTCTGTAACTGATTCTGATGTAAATAAATGTCTTTCCATTCTCTTCTCCTTTTTGTTCTTCACTCTTATTCTCGGATTGATGACCATTGGCCGTCTTACAGAAAATCAAACAGGTATGATCTCTGCACGACGGTTTATTGCACTAAAAGATTCACTAAACCTTTTTATCGTATGCATGGCAACAAAGAAACAGCCCACATTAAGTGGACTGTTTATATTCATAAGCCAATCCTCTTATTGTTCGATTGCTCGCTCAGGTCGGCACCTTCCCGAATCCGGGGGTTGCCGCAGCTTCTTAGGTCCTTTGTACCTCCACTGCTCTGAATAAGAGAAAATATAATTATTATCTTGTAACATGTATGACTTTATCGCAACACACAAAAAATGTCAATATACATATCACACTTTTTGTTGTATGCAGTCAAATCTAGCTGACTTTTAACTTAAACTTCTGAATTTCGCGTTCTGTAGATACCCGTTCAATAATTCCACCGATTCCACGGATTTTCTCTTCGAAGCGCTCATATCCTCTCTGGATATATACGATATCATCAACAATTGTAATTCCATCTGTTGCAAGTCCTGCGATACAAAGCGCTGCTCCGGCTCTTAAGTCAGGTGCACTCACTCTTGCACCTGAAAGCTTCTCAACACCTTCAATTGTTGCGGAATTACCTTCCACCTTAACATTCGCTCCCATTCTCGCAAGTTCATCCAGATATTTGAAACGATTCTCAAAGATACTTTCTGTCACGATACTTGTCCCTTTGCATAAAGCCAGGGTCACTCCCATCTGTGGCTGCATATCTGTCGGGAATCCCGGATACGGCAATGTCTTCACATGTGTACTTCTAAGATCTCCTTTAGATACTACGCGAACTGCATCGTCGAATTCCTCTACTTCGCATCCGATCTCTACAAGTTTTGCAATCGTTGCTTCCAAATGCTTTGGAATAACATTCAGTACTGTTACATCGCCCTTTGTAGCTGCCGCTGCAAACATAAATGTTCCGGCTTCGATCTGATCCGGAATAACAGAATAATCTGTTCCGTGAAGTTTCTGTACACCACGAATCTTAATTACATCTGTACCGGCGCCACGGATGTTCGCTCCCATACTGTTCAGGAAGTTTGCAACATCAACAACATGCGGCTCCTTCGCAACATTTTCCATAATGGTAAGTCCTTCTGCCATCGTTGCAGCCATCATAACATTAATCGTAGCTCCAACACTGACAACATCAAAATAAATATGCTTTCCTACAAGGCGGTCAGCCTCTGCAAGAATCTTACCATATTCAATCTCTACATCTGCTCCAAGTGCACGGAATCCTTTCAGATGCTGGTCAATCGGTCTGCTTCCGATATTGCATCCGCCAGGTAATGCAACTTCTGCACGTCTATACTTTCCAAGCATAGCTCCCAATAAATAATAAGATGCACGAATCTTTTTAATATAATCATATTCAATATTGAAATCATGAATTGCTTTCGCATTAATCTTAACTGTATGACGATCCGTACGCTGTACCATCGCCCCTATACCAGCAATAGCATCCAGAAGTACATTAATATCATTAACATCTGGAAGGTTCTCAATCCGTACAGTCTCATCCGTCATGATTGCCGCAGCAAGAATCGCAAGTGCGGCATTCTTTGCTCCACCAATCTCCACCTCGCCAACAAGCGGGTGACCTCCCTTAATAATATATTGCTCCATAGATAACACCTCTATATATTCTACCAATATTCTTGCAAATTCCATGCATTTGTAAAAATACATGGTCGAGGGACAGTATATTATACAAACTCCCCGTATGTCAAGCCAAACTTTTCTTGGCACAATAATAACGCGACCCTTTCGGGCTACCACAACAGTATAGCACAAAACATTTGTCACGTAAAATATTTTTTACATTTACGTAACGAAATTGTAACATTTGAACCTAATAAGCCATAAGCGAACGAACTTGTTTCGTGAGCTGTCGCATGGCCTAACTTTCTCAAGACACAGCTTGCTTTCACAGTGTTAAATTATTTCAAGCTTTCCATCACAAGCTCAATCGTTTCTTCCAGCTCCAGGCCATCTTCACACACTGTCACATCCGCATATTTTTCGAATAATTTCACGCGCTCATCGTACAAATCTTTCAATGTCTGCCCGTCGCGCAATACGACGCCGCGGCTCTTTGCATTTTTAAGGCGCTTATTTATTGTGTCAAATGATACCTGCAAATATACAATTTTTCCGATTTCTTTATAATGTTTCATTGCATTTTCACAATGTACAACGCTTCCACCCGGAGCAATAACCGTCTTATCGGCCTCGATTTCTGCATTGATCCGATCCTCTACTTCCAGGAATCCGTCCGGTCCTGCTTCTGCAATGATCTCTCTCAGGAGCTTTCCTTCTTTCTCCTGAATGACCAGATCCGTGTCCACAAAATTATATCCCAGGCGTTTTGCAACAATTACTCCTACTGTGCTTTTTCCAACTGCCGGCATACCTATTAAAATGATATTCTCCATGATATTCTTTTCCTTTTTTATCTTTTTATTCTTGTCGCGTATTTAAGCGTTTTTTTCTAAATAAATCTCAAAATTTTATCAAAAAATTTTACTATTTTTTATATCTGCAGTCTTAAATTTAATCTGCAAATACTACTTCTTCCAATATCCGCGCCGCATCTTTTACGCAATCCGGACAGGCTTTTATCGGTGTACCCGTCTCGATTCCTTTTAATTCTTTACAAATTACACTTCCACTTTCTTCTTTAAATCTACGTACAATTTCTTTTGACAACTTATAGGTGGCACCCTTACTTCCAGGTCCTCCCATTTCCACAGTGCTGTTCTTTGCACCTGCAATAACGCATGCTGCCGTCACAGCTCCACATGTACCTTCCATTCCGCCCATACCAAGGCCAAGGCCTTCTGTCATGCGGAACATTGTCTCTTCATCAATCCCTACCAAATCACAGTATGCACACGCAACTGCCTGTGCACAGTTATAACCGTTCTTATGCATCTTAGCTGCTAATTCTACTCTTGTATCCATCTTTATACTCCTCTTATCTTGTAATAACCCTTTACGATAGTTAATTTATTTTATCACGAATCTTCTTTTTTTCCTATCCCTTATCCCATTCTATACCATTGAGATTTTCAATATATCCGTTAATAATATTTACGTCTTACGCTTCTGTTTTCCCGTCTTCTCTGACACAATTCCTGATACGTCATGACCTGAATCAATTCTTCCAGCCACCCACCAGTTTTCACCTCTTCTTTTGCCTCGTCTTCTCGGGTCTCATCTTCTTTCACACGATTATAAATCCTTCTGCACAAAAGCCGCAGCTGTAACCGGTCCGGATACTCATCATACATAACACTCCCTGTATATTCCAGGCGGTCACACTCCTCTTCAATATAAGGTACCAGCCGCTTTGCCGTCCCCGGGTATACACTCTTCATATATTCATAATCCCGCTGGTTCTGGCGTTCGTCATCGTACAATAGCGGCATTGGATATGCCATATAGTAAGGAAGCTTTTCGTCCATATTCACACACTCCCGCAAAATTCATCTGCTTTATCATATGCAATTTTTTTAGGAATGGGCTAACGCAAAAAGCGGAACAGCCAAAGCTGTCCCGCCTATAATTTCCCTATATTCTGTTTTTATTAGCCTAAGAGCAGTAAGCCGAATACCAATGTAAAGAGGGCTACTGTCTCTACGATACCTACTACGATGAAGTAGTTGGCTGTACCTTTTCCGGTTGCTCCTAATGCATCAGATGCTCCAGCGGCACATTTACCCTGGAATAATGCTGAAAGTCCGATTGCAAGTCCGCAGAAGAGACCAACACCAAGTGCAAGTCCTGCGTCTGCTCCACCATCTACTGCGGATTTGATAAAGTTCATAAGAAGGAATCCGTAGATTGTCTGTGTAAGAGGTGCTCCGGCGAACGCGATCATAATGAAAGGTGCCTGTTTTCCGCTTGCATAACACTTTTTCCATGCTCCAATTGCTGCCTGTCCTGCAAATCCTGCACCGAATGCTGATCCTGCAGCAGATAAACCAAGTGCAGCTGCCATTCCAACAAATGCTAAATTCATAATTTTTCTCCTTTAATTGAATACTATTTAATAATTTTATCGTTTACTTTAAATGGTTCATATGGAATTCCTGTCCACTCCAGACCTGCCTGTCCTGAGAACTCCAGAACGTTCAGTCTGACACCGTGTACTACGACTGACAGGAAGCACATGATGATATTCAGTCCGTGTCCGACAAGTACAACTACAACGGAGAGAATAATAAGTGGTCCGTGGAATCCTGCTGCGATTCCGTTAAAGCTCTGAGAAATGGCAAGTCCTGCCATACCTACTGCGAACAGACGGATATAACTCATTACGTTACCGAAGCAGCTGATTGTGTTCAGGAATACGGTAAACGCATCCGCCAGACCTGCTTTCAGTCCCTGTGCAAATGTACGATCCGGTGACATTGCACCGAAGAGAACAACCAGTACAAATGCTACACCAATCAGTGCAAATACCGGTACTACGTTGATACTCTCTCCGATTACCAGATAAAGTGATAATAAATACATTGCTACAATTGCGATAAGCCAGCCAAGATCTGCCACCCAGCTCAAATTCTTCTCAGCAATCTTCTTCTTAATAGAAATCAGACTACCAAGTGCCATCTGAATTGCTCCAACAGAGAATGAGAATTTCATAATTGTATTCTGCTGGGCAAGTGCTGTTACTCCGAAATATTCCGGATAGTTTGCAAAACTTGGAATTACCAGCGCTTTCAAGAACGGAACTTTCATTGCGGATTCCATTCCGAACCATGTACCGGTAATCGCTCCCCATATAACGGTTGCAATTGAAAGTACAAATAATAAGTAAACTATGTTGCTATATTTCTTGTCACCTTTTGTCTTCACTGCAAATACAATTGCTCCAATCAGAATCAGCATACCGTATCCGGCATCACCGATAATCATCGCAAAGAACAATGTGAAGAACAGGAAGAACCAAAGTGAAATGTCAGATTCTCTGTATCCCGGAAGGATTCCCAGGATGTCAAAGACTGGCTGGATCAGTCCGGAAACTTTTCCGTATCTGACCTTTGTAGGTACCTGATCATCTTCATCAGCTACATCTTCCTGTGCCCAGGCCCATTTATTAGCTGTGGCTGCTTCTTTGAATTTCGGAAGATCGACCTCCGGAAGATATCCGGAAATCCATACGAAATCATCATCATTTTCTGCAGTCTCGCTTGCAGAAGAATAATTTTCTGCATTCTGAGCTTTGAGCATCTGAGCCTGAAAGCTTGAATCGTACACGGCAGCTTTTTTAAGGACTTCGTCGCACTCTGCGTCCTGACGTTTACAGTCCTCAATCTCTTTTGTCAGCTCGCTGATTCCTTTTTCAGGAATTGCAAACTCTGTCGCCGGGATTGTCGCCGGTAAGGCTCCGATTACAGCAACGGTATCCATCTTATCGATGGTCGCAAGACGAATCAGTTTTACATCCGGATCCTGCTCTGCCATCTCAAATTCATTCTTTGCCAGACGGTAAAAATGAAGATCATACCCTGCTTTTTTTAATTCTTTTAATTCAGCCGGCGAAAAATCGCCCCAAGCTTTAATTCGTTCTATCTCTGCATTGGCTGCACTCATCTCCTGGGACAGCGCTGACTTTTTGTCAATTGCTGCAAGAACACCCTGATACATCTCCTCAAACTGCTCGTCTGAGAGAATCGGAGCATCTTCTTTACCCTTGGATTTCTTGTCCGGTGCATAATCTAATAATAATCCTGCAGTTTTAGAAAGAGTTGTAAATCTTTCTGATGCTGCACGATCCGGGCTTTTCTTCTCTGCCAGATGCAGAAGTCCGAGATCTCGAAGTCCATCGAGCATCTCATCTTTTTTGGAGACGGATGACACGACATAGACCATTTTCATCTTTTCAATCATTTTGCCGCCTCCACAAGTTTTTTCTTTGAAATCTTTCCACGAACAACTGCCGCTGTCTGCTGGTCTCCGAGGAATACACCGATGACACGGATATTCTCTTTTGCCTCCGGGATCTTAACTTTCTCAAACAGATTTACTCTCTGAGATGTAGCACGCAGCTCATTCTCAAGAAGTGATTCCTGTTTGCGAAGTGTAGATACCAGTGCATCCAGACGAGCAATTTCGCGAAGTTTTACTACTGCAGTATCAACCCACAAAGGATAGTCGTCAACATCGTAAACAATGTCTTTAAATGTCAGCTCCTGAAACGTCGGAATTGTTACACCCGCGATGTTCTCATTCTTACAGATAACTGTCTCTGGCTGTACCAGGTTATCCAGTTTTTTGCTCTCGTCGAAGATTTCATTCTCCGCGAAAACTGCAACCCAGTCATCTAAGTCTCCAATCATCTGAGCACGTTCGACTTCCTTCTGCTCCAGTTCAGCTTTTGTCTTCATAATTACAGATTGCAGCTGCTGTTTCTTAAGCTGCAGAGTAGGAAGATAGCGCTGATACTGTTTCAGGTGGTCTTTCTGCACCTTCTGCTCATTTTTTGTAAGTTTGATAGCCATCAACTACTCCTTTTAGTTTACTGCCTCTTTCTTTGGCCATCTTTCTTTCAGAAGACTTGTCTTCAAACCTGTTTCATTCGGCTCAAAGCACTCTGCAAGAATTTCCCAGCCAAGATCAAGCGCATTTTCAAGTGGGATATTAACACTAAGGTCCATTAATTTTGTTTCGAACAACTCACCATATTTCAGGAGTTTCTCGTCCCATTCACTCATAAGGAATCCCATGGATTTCTTCTCAAGAGCTTCCTTGTACTGAGAGTACAGACGAATCATACCATCCATCAATGCACGGTGGTCATCTCTTGTCTTACCATTTACGTTCTGTTTCAGACGTGAAAGAGAACCGAATGGCTCGATGTGTCCGTTCTTCAAATAATACTGACCCTCTGTGATATAACCTGTATTATCCGGTACCGGATGAGTGACATCATCACCTGGCATTGTTGTAACACCAAGGATTGTGATAGAACCGGCGCCTTCGATATCAACCGCCTTCTCATAACGAGATGCAAGACAGCTGTAAAGATCTCCCGGATAACCACGGTTTGATGGTACCTGCTCCATCGTAATAGCCATCTCTTTCTGTGCATCTGCGAAGTTCGTCATATCAGTAAGAAGTACAAGTACTTTCTTTCCTGCAAGGGCGAACTGCTCTGCAACAGCAAGAGACATGTCTGGTACCAGTGTACACTCTACGATTGGGTCAGCTGCTGTATGAATAAACATAACAGTGTGGCTCATTGCTCCACCTTTTTCCAGTGTATCGCGGAATGTAAGGTAATCGTCATATTTCAGACCCATACCACCAAGTACGATAACATCTACTTCTGCCTGAAGAGCGATACGTGAAAGTAACGCATTGTAAGGCTCACCTGAAATAGAGAAAATCGGGAGCTTCTGGCTCTCTACCAGTGTATTGAACACGTCGATCATTGGAATACCTGTACGAATCATATTCTTAGGAAGAATACGCTTTGCAGGGTTAAATGAAGGTCCGCCGATCGGAATCATGTTCTCTGTAAGTGCCGGACCGTGATCTCTAGGAACTCCAGCTCCATCGAATACACGTCCGAGCAGATGCTCTGAGAAGGAAACCATCATAGGTCTGTCAAGGAAACGAACAGAATCGTTGGTTCCTACACCCTGTGCACCTGCAAATACCTGAAGAGATACAATATCTCTGTCAAGTTTTATAACGGTCGCATAACTGTCACCTACAAGAGCAAGGTCACCGAGGCGTACACCTTCTGCTCTGACAGTAACAACGTTACCGACGATTGATTCAATTTTTGTATATACTTTCTGCACTTTAGAACCTCCTACTCAACTGCTTTTGACTTGTAGAATGCCTCGATCTTCTTCGCCTGCTCATAGTATTCCGGTGTCTCAAAAAGAGTACCATGCCAGTCAAGGAATTCCTGTCTCAACTGGTTGAAGAAGCTTCGAATTTCATTCTTGTCTTCCAAATCATAGGACGCCTTTAATGCATCATAAAGTTTATCGAACTCCTGTCTCTGTCTCTCCGGCGGGCATGCTGCATCGATCGGATCGAATGAGTTCTGCTGAAGGTATACAGCATCAAGAAGTTCACCTTTCTGATAAATGATATAGTCTTCTGCGGATGTTCCTTCCTCACCGACTACCTTCATCATCTGATTGATCTCGTTTCCTCTTCTGAGGATTGCACGAGCCTCTTCGACACGTCCCATATCTACAACACCGGTATATTTAGACCATGAATCCATCGGGTGGATTGCAGGGTATTTACGAGCATCGGAACGTTCTCTTGAAAGTCCGTGGAATGCTCCAACTACCTTCAGTGTTGCCTGTGTTACAGGTTCCTCAAAGTTACCACCGGCCGGTGATACTGTTCCACCGATTGTAACAGATCCGACTTTTCCATTCTTAAGTCTTACTTTACCGGCTCTCTCATAGAAAGAAGCGATTGTAGACTCAAGGTAAGCCGGGAATGCCTCTTCACCCGGAATCTCTTCCAGACGTCCTGACATCTCACGCATCGCCTGTGCCCAACGGCTTGTAGAATCAGCAAGAAGAAGAACATCAAGTCCCATCTGTCTGTAGTACTCTGCAAGTGTTACGGCTGTGTAGCAAGAAGCCTCTCTGGCTGCTACCGGCATGGAAGATGTATTACAGATGATGATTGTTCTTTCCATAAGAGATCTTCCTGTCTTTGGATCTTCCAGTTCAGGGAACTCTTTCAGGATCTCTACAACCTCACCGGCACGCTCTCCACAAGCTGCCACGATAACGATATCTGCCTCACCGTTCTTTGCTTCCATATGCTGAAGAACTGTCTTACCAGCTCCGAAAGGTCCAGGAACACAGAATGTTCCACCTTTTGCTACCGGAAGGAATGCGTCTACACAACGAAGCTGTGTTACCAGCGGCTCGTCCGGACGAAGTCTCTCTTCATAGCATTTTACAGCCTGTTTGATCGGCTGAGTAATAACCATGCTGAGTTCTTTTTCCTCTCCTTTGCTATTTGCAATTACACAAATAGTCTCTCTTACATTGTAAGAGCCTTTTTCTTTAATTGATTTAACTGTCCAGTCACTACCTTTCAGTGTGAATGGAACCATAATTTCATGTTTAAATAATCCTTCAGGAACACTACCGATTGAATCTCCTGCTTCTACAGCATCTCCAACTTTTACAGCTGGTGTGAACTCCCATGATCTGTCCGGAATCGGATCAAGATATACACCTCTCTCAAGGAAGAAACCACACTGCTCCGCAAGGTCTGGCAATGGATTCTGAAGGCCGTCAAATACCTGGGTTAACAGACCTGGTCCAAGTTCTACACTCATCAGCTCGCCAGTAAACTCTACCGGATCTCCAACTTTAATTCCGTTAGACATCTCGTAGATCTGCATGCTGGCAACACCATTGTTGATTCGGATAACCTCTCCTTTCAGACGTTTTCCATCAACAAGAATATAAGCAACTTCATTTTTATGAACTGCACCATCAAAGCTGACATTTGCCAGGTTTCCGTTAATACCAGTTACATATCCTGTTACTGTTTCCATCAATTCTCTCCTGTTATAAGCTATATACGCGTTGCTGCACCTGATCAAAAAGGCGTTTGAATTCTTTCTTTCCTTTTGACTGAACAAAACAGCTTTGGCGCTCAAGCAATTTTAATTTAATCGCATACCCGAATAAGTAAACGTCATCGAAAGTATGCAAGCCTACCAATGAATCAAGATTATCAAATTCACAATCCAGTAAGATCTTCTCTGCTTCCAGCGGATTCTTTGCAGCCAGTGCAGTTCCTGCTACCTGTGCAATTACGGAATCCTTGTCATAGGATGTCAGATATGGTCTTCCCAGATTCACACTTCTCTGATAGTTGAGTTCGCTCATAAGATTCTTATAAAAGGCAGACCACTCTTTCATGATCGGGCCCTCTTCTGACGAAAGTGTCAGGTTCTTTAAGCACTCATACTTTGATTCACTTACATTTGACTGGCACATGCCAAGAAATTCTTCATAAGAAAATGGCATCTCCCCGTCTGTTCTCAGGTCCGGCAGGCTTGATATCAAGTAATAATATGAAGCCATAGGCACCTCCTGCTAGAAATCCAGATCTCTGAAGTATGGCATCAGCATCTGCATGATTTCATCATCAGAGCAGTCGAAATAACCAGAACCGTCTTTTGCTGCCAGGCGGAATCCTGCGCGGACACCTTTTGTAGGTTTGATCTCAAGACCATTCTTAATCTCTTCTGCAAGCTCTGCTTTGAGTGAATCACTCACCTCAGCAACTTCTACTGAGTACTTCTGTACATCCTCATCTGCTACAACTGCATGGATTAATTTTCCAAGAGCTGCATCTGAAAGGTTATCTTTAATCTTTGCAGAAAGGATCTTTTCAAATTCAGCTTTCACCTCAGTCTTGAATGCAAGTAAAGCATCTCTTTTTGCCTGCTCTGCACTAATTGCAGCGCTTTCTTTAAGAATACCGATTTCTTTTTCTGAAGCTTCCTGAACACTCTTAGCCTCAGCTTTCGCATCTGCTATAATTGCCTCTGCTTTCTTCTTAGCCTCTGAGATGATTGCCTCTGCTTCTGCATTAGCTGCATCAACTCCTTCTTTTCGAATAGACGAAACTAAGTCTTGAATCTGTAATTCCATAAGTTCACTTCCTTTCATTTTTCCGATTGTATTAACTTTTAATACAAACTTTTGATTATGATGTAAGCTTCTTTCCAGACAGGAGTCATCCCCTGTACTCCTCTTCTGTTCCGAATGCTTTTCAAGGTCTGCCTCAAGGAGTTCTCGTCTGCCTCCCGGCTTCGACCTCATCTGTGATGCACTCACCACCCCTCCTTTAGAATAAAACCTTCTATCAATTATAATATACCCGTCATAGAAAATCTAGAAATTTATCTTTTTTTCATAATTCCACAGGCAATCGTTATTTCTTTTTAAGAAGGCTGTTATAATAGTTTCTCTGGGTCTCCCCAGTGTAATCTGTGCAGATGTCCCTCTAAATTCATCCCCGCAAAACCATTTTGCCGCAGAGCTTCATAAAGAACAATCGACACGGAATTGCTTAAGTTTAAAGACCTGATATCGCCCACCATCGGAATTCTTACACAGTCTTCCTGATGTTGTACCAGAATCTCTTCCGGTATTCCTGCACTCTCTTTTCCGAACATAATATAACAATCCGGTTCATAGTGGACTTCCGTATACACCTTAGGTGCTTTGGTCGTCGCCATATAAATCTTTGCTCCCGGATTGCGCTCCAGAAAATCCGCGTAATCTATGTATGTAGTCACATCCAGACTTCCCCAGTAATCCATACCGGCCCGTTTCAGGCTTTTCTCATCCAGACGAAATCCCAATGGTTCGATCAGATGTAATCTGGTATTCGTGGCTACGCATGTGCGTCCGATATTTCCAGTGTTTGCTGGTATCTCCGGTTCGTGCAGTACGATATTTAGCATTTATCTATCACCTTTCTGCATTTATTCAAAAAAACTATTTGTACAAAATTGTACTTAATTTTGTACAATAAGTCAATGGGTTTTCTAGTAAAAATGTGTTTTTATTTCTCTCCTAACTGGATAATTTTTGCATATTATGAACAAATTGACAAAAAAGAAACATACCTGTGTTCTTTACAGATATGTCTCTTTTCTTTCGTTTTTCCTTTATTTTCGGGCTTTCTTAGCATTTTTTTTACAAAGTCAGGCCCTCTATTTTTTTCTTAATTGTTCAATAAAATGATTTACTCTTCCGAGCGCTTCTTTTAAATCTTCCAATGAATATGCATAGGAAATCCGGATATATCCTTCTCCACTTGCTCCAAAAGCACTTCCCGGAACAACTGCAACTTTCTCCTTGCGGAGCAATTCTGTCGCAAATTCTTCGGAGCTCATTCCAAATTCCTGAATGTTCGGAAATACGTAAAATGCTCCAAATGGCTCAAAACAGCGGAGCCCCATCTCTTTAAACGCATGCATCAGATAACGTCTTCTCTCGTTATATGCCGTGCGCATCTTCTGAATCTCGTCATCGCAGTTCCTTAAGCCCTCTATTGCCGCATACTGGCTGTTGGTCGGTGCACACAGAATCGCGTACTGATGAATCTTTACCATCTGTTCCATGATGACCTGCGGGCCACAGATATATCCAAGTCTCCAGCCCGTCATAGCCAGCCCTTTGGAAAATCCATTTACGACCAGTGTCCTCTCTTTCATTCCCGGAAGAGACGCGATAGAAACATGCTCAGTCTTATAGGTCAGCTCAGAATAAATCTCATCTGACAATACATAAAGATCATACTTCTCCACCAGTTCTGCAATCGGCTCCAGATCTTCCTTTGTCATAATCGCACCAGTCGGGTTATTCGGGAATGGAAGCACCAGAATCTTTGTCTTTGGTGTGATTGCTGCCTCCAGCTCGTCTGCCATCAGCTTGAACTCGTTCTCTTCCTTCATCGGAATCGGTACCGGCACACCATCTGCCAGTGTTACACATGGTGCATAAGATACATAAGATGGTTCCGGTACAAGAACTTCGTCTCCAGGATTCAGCATGGCACGCATAGTCAGGTCAATACCCTCACTTCCGCCAACTGTCACCATAATCTCATGTATATAATCATAGCGCACATGAATCTTTCTATCCAGATAATTACTGATTTCTTCTCTTAGCTCTTTCAGTCCTGCATTTGAAGTATAGAAGGTGCGTCCTTTTTCCAGGGAATAAATTCCTTCTTCACGCACTCTCCACGGAGTATCAAAGTCCGGCTCTCCCACTCCAAGGGAAATTGCATCTGGCATCTCACTTACAATATCGAAGAATTTACGGATACCTGACGGTGCAATACCGGTTATTTTCTTAGACAATGGATCTCTCATTATGCCATCACCGGTATCCTTTCTTCTTTTTTCTCATGCTTCAGGATCGTTCCGTGATCCTTATATTTCTTTAAGATGAAATGTGTCGTTGTTCCTACTACACCTTCCAGGGTAGATAATTTTTCAGATACAAATCTGGACACTTCCATCAGTGTCTTTCCATCAATGCTGACAAGGTAATCATAAGATCCGGAAATCAGATAAACTGCTGTTACTTCCGGGTAATTCACAATACGGTCAGCCATATGGTCAAATCCACGCTCTCTTTGTGGTGTCACACGCACCTCGATCAGCGCATTTACAAAACCTCTTCCGGCTTTGTCCCAGTCAATCAGGGTATGATAACCACAGATAATTCCTTCTTTTTCCATCTCGGCGATCTCATTTGCAACAGAGATTTCGTCTGTTCCAAGTAAAATTGCAAGTTCCCCAAGATCAGCCTTACTGTTCTTTTCCAGATGTTTTAATATCTCACTACGAATTTCGTTCATCTTAAACCTCCATATCGGAGGAACCGCTATATCTTCATCAATTCGTCCGGAGCAGGACGGTCGATATAGCGAATGTCCTCCCCATTCTGTATTATTTTATCATTATTATCCGTAAGGCGCCCAATCACAGCCGCCTCTATTCCCTCTTTTTGAAGCGCATCTGCCAGTGCTTCCCCGTCATCACATATCATCAAAATGTTACCCGCGGAAGCAAGCTGATACGGATTCAGCTTGTAAAATTCACAGATCTCGATTGTCTCCTGTCTTACAGGTATTGTCTTAAGATCTGCCACAAGTCCGGTACCAGCTTCCTTAGCCAGTCTGTAAAGCGCAGCAAATATACCGCCTTCCCCAACCTGGCGCATGACAGATACGCCTCCGGCTTTTGCAACCCTAATTTCACGTTCTGCGAAGACAGACTCATGGAGTTCCTCTACCTGATGTAAGAATGTTCCGGAAAAACGTTCACGAAGTTCCGCCTTCTTCTCATCTAAAATACGCAGAGTTCCTTCAAGTCCTATCCATTTTGTAAGGACAATGTCCTGACCGGCTCGCATCGTCTCCCTGTTCCACGACTGTTTTTTCACCTCTGCCGCGACCGCATTCACCTGTACAAATGTTTTCGCCGCCACAGCTGTCCGGCAAATCTCTGGCTCTTCAAACGGAATATTCCATTCTTTACAACAGCGTACTACTTCACCTTTCACATCATAGAGATGTGTCTTTTTTTCTTCCAGTGGTGCACAGACTTTTATTTCCATCTGAGCCACCTGATCCGCTCGCGTAAGGACTTCATTGGCCGCCGCCAGGGCAGCATAACGTCCGATCCGCTTGGAATCGCCATACGCTATAGTTGTTTCACTGATTCCACATACGTCTTCTGTCTCAAATCTCATATCTTGTCTGTTCACCTCCTGTCCGTTCTTTTATCTTTTATTCTTCCGACGATTCCATAGAAGCTGCCTTACTGATCGCCGCCTGTATTCTTTCCTTATCCTGGGTGGCAACTGCTTCCCTTACAACCTCTGCCGCACTGCTGTTCTTGGTCTTAACTCCTACTGAAATTGTCTTGTCCGCCTTACTGTAAGTACTTTCATTAATGACATCTTTGCTGACTTGTTTTCCATTTTCACAGACAATCTTCCAGAGTTTCACTTCTTTTCCGGTGTGTGCACTTCCCGTCACTTCCATATCGCCAAGCGCCAGCTCAGAATCTGCTTTATACTTCACTCCCGGTTCTTCCGTCGACACCACTTCTGATTCAAATTCAATCTTCCGTGTCTTATCTCTTGTCTCTTTCCCATAAATTGTAAAACTAAGCTGATTATCTGCGTCAATCTCCCCATAAATATAAATTGGAGTGTCATAATTATTCTCAAATACAAAATCTTTTGTGTCTCCGGCAATCGCCGCATCTCTTGACGGCGGTACATAAGCTACCAGCATAGAATGCGGATATCTCTTAACGACCTTTAACTCTGAAAACAGCACTGCATTGTAAAGCGTTGTAGATACCTGACAGATTCCGCCGCCATATGTATCCACGACCTGCCCATTCTCATAAGAGCCAGCCTGGACATATCCGTGTTCTTCATCGTACGGAGCTGTCACATCATGTACAGAAATTCGTTCCCCCGGCATCACAACTGTACCGTTCAGTTTTTCCACACCATTTTTCAAATTCTTCCAGCGTTCCCCACTTCCGGCATCTGTGGAAAATGCTCCAAGCTCATCCTGGATCGTAGATAAATCCTTTGCCGTTACTGTCGGCTCTTCTTTTTTTATCTTTGCCTCCATTGTAAATGCTTCATGGTTCCACGAGTCATTCAAATGTTTCTTTATTGCTTTTATAGTTCCTTTTTTATCTACAGTCTCTCCAGATTTTTCTTTATTGACCTGAAGTTCATCCCCATTCTTTGTAATCGTTGCATTCTGCGCATGTCTTGCAAGAGGTACTGCTCTCTCTTCAAGCACACTGTCTGCCGTTTTTTTCTCCAATGTATA
>ERZ808240.2387-NODE-2387-length-20694-cov-4.272736_pt1 | contig 20694 bp, 17 predicted proteins | sample MGYA00521084_ERZ808240 | MGnify/ENA primary metagenome ERZ808240 (study PRJEB31516, sample SAMN03275571) | gut metagenome | biome: mammalia-associated habitat; material: feces | host: Papio cynocephalus | place: Kenya | collected 2012-08-06 ...
CAAAGCGTACTTCGGTACGCGAGCGACGATTGAAAGGCAAGATGCCGTCCAGATTGCCGCGCAGCGTCGGGCAGTCACGCCGTTCGTAGAACGGCGTGACTTTTAGTCGTGGTAGTAGTTCAGCTTCTTCTCTACCTTGTTCAGCACAACCTCCACAATAAAGTTGAACACCCAGTAGAACGCGGCCGCAAACACAAACGGCAGCATGCTTACCTGGGAGGCCACGAGTGCCTTCGCGGTGGAGAACATCTCGGCCACGCCGATGGCGAATGCGAGCGAGGTGTCTTTCACCAACGTGATGATCTCGTTGCCCATGGCAGGCAGAATGCGCTTGATGACCTGCGGCAACACGATTTTCATGAACGTTTGCGCGCGCGAGTATCCCAGCACCTCGGCAGCCTCGTATTGGCCGCGCGGAATGGATTGGATGCCGCTGCGGTAGATTTCCGCGAAGTACGCCGCATAGTTGATGATGAACGCGATGATAGTGGCGTTGAATTTCGAATCGGTGGACAAGTCCATGCCGAACAGGTAATACGGCGCGAAGTAGATGAAGAACATCTGCAGCATGAGCGGAGTGCCGCGCATGACAGAGATGTACAAACGCACGAGCCACGAGATGGGTTTGATGCGACTCATGCGGCCAAGCGCCACCAGCACGCCCAAGGGCAGAGAGCCCAGAAGCGTGAGGAAGAATATCTGAAGCGTGACGATGAAGCCTTGCCCCAGCATGGTAAGCATGGTGGAGATGTCCACGGCGGTCCTCTCTCTTAACAGCATAAATCGCGGACAGGTTTCCCTGCCCGCGATCTGCGGCGGGGCCACGACGGCCCCGTTTCTTGTTACAAGATTCTAGCTTATTTCAGAATCCAGTTCTCGTAGCTCAGGCCGTAATCGGAGTACTTCTCGCACAGCGACTTCACGGTGCCGTCCTCGTTCATAGCCTTCAGCGTGTCGGTGATTTTCTGAGCCAGCTCGGTGTTGCCCTTCTTCACGCCAACCGCGTAGTGCTCGCTGGACAGCTCATCGGAAAGCTGCGTGTACACGCCAGGCTTGGCGGCCAGCTGGTACTGCGCGATGGACAGGTCGCATGCGACGGCATCGACGGCGCCCGACTCGAGTTGCATGAACGCGGTGTTGTAGTCGCCGATGGTCTCGAGCTTGTTGAAAGTGGCGGCCAGGTCGGCCTTGTCGCCCTCGAGCACCTCTTGGGCTGCGGAATCGGTCTGAGTGATGACGTTTTTGCCGGCCAAGTCGTCCAAGCTGTCGATGCCCGAGTTGGCTTTCACAACAACGACCTGGGCATTCAGCATATACGGGTCAGAGAACGTATAGTCATCTTCGCGCCCTTCCATGGTGAAGCCGTTCCAGATGCAGTTGATGGCGCCGGAATTCAGCAGCGTGTCTTTCGCATCCCAATCGATAGCCTCGAGCTGAATGTCCCAACCATTGCGGTTGGCGACTTCGGTGGCAAGGTCGAGGTCGAAGCCGGTGTAGTTGCCGTCGTCGCCGACGAAGCCGTACGGCGGGTAAGACTGGTCGAAGCCGACGATGAGCTTTGTGGTGTCGCCCGATGCGGAATCGGCGGAGCTGGAAGCGTTGTTCGAGCCGCAGCCGGCCAGCATGCAGCCAGCCAGTGCAAGCGCCGCAGCGGCGGCCGCGATAAGGGACCATTTCTTCTTCATGCGAAATACCTCTTCGAAAATCTTCTGCATGCCAGCGTGGCGCCGGCGTCCTTCCCTGCAAGCGGCGTGGCGCCGCCATTCTCGTGGCACTTTAGCGTGCTAAAGTGCTTTCTGCGAGTGATAGTTTAGCACGGCAGCGCGCTAAAGCACAAATATCAAACAAGTGCCCGACAAGCGGCTTAGAAAACTCTCCACAATCACGCACCAGGCGTAGATACCGAGGCGATAAGGCCCAACAGATTTTTCGAAGCTCGGCGTGCGACCAAGCCGCACTGCAGTGGCGTTAGACAGAAAGCAGACCTTTGCCTTCCATGAGGAATACGCCAGCCGTCATACAGGAAAAATCGACAGGCAAGTCGCTCGGGCAATTGTGGGCGCCAGGATAATGCACAAGCGGACACGCAAGACGATCGGCGACCGCAGCAGCAAGACCCTCGAGCGGGGCTCCGCGGTTCAGCTCGGCGGCACCAACCACTACCGAAAGCTTTGAGAGGGCCGCATAATCAGGCTTGAAGCCGAAGAAGATGTCGGCCTCGCACACGATACTTGTGCGCACGTTCGCCGAAGCGCGCGCTTTCGCCTCGCGCGTGGACTTGGGAGCGCGCGGATCTTTCGGGCCAAGCCCAAAGAGGAATCCGCCGCCAAACGAGCCAGCTTCCTGGCCTTGTTCAATATTCTTCTTCATTTGGACAATATCGGCCATAAGCTCAGACGAAGGATCGACGCAATCGAGCAGTGGCGACTCAAACAGCATGAGCTGACGCACGCGCGAAGGGCTTTGCGTCGAAAACATGATGCCGACAGGCCCGCCAGCGCTGTGCGCGAACACGAACATGGGCGCATCGCCGAACGACGCATTGGCCACCGCGAGCGCGTCGCCCGCTTGGGCGGCAACGGAATAATCTCCGTTTTCGGGATGAGAGCTGCGGCCAAAGCCTCGGCGGTCAAACGTCACCGCGTCGAATAAATTCGCAAGAATCGGACCCGCGTTGTCGTAAAAATCGCAGTCGATGCAGCCGCCATGAATCAAAAACAGCGGTGGACGTGCAGCAGATGCCACACCAGAACTTGGCAAATAGCGCTTGCAGTACAGCTGTACGCCGTCATTTTCGACAATAAATTCCCCGAATGGCATGATATTGCCCTCCCATGGAAATCAACATCCCCTGTTTCACGCATAGTGCTAGCAAAAGCTGCGCCCGCATACGTTAATGTAAGGCGCGTAACGAAAAAGCGGAGAAAATAATCACATAAGGGAACAGCGTCGAAAGACTCCCGAAGATAGCATTGGCGTCAATCGCCCAAGCGGTACCCTAGCCCCCATACCGTTTGCAGGTAGCGTGGGTCGCTCGGGTCATCCTCGATTTTCTCGCGCAATTTTCGCATATACACAGGAATGCTAATAGAAGTATTCAGGTATTCTTCGCCCCACACGAGCCTGATAAGGTCGTTTTTGTCGAACGTTTCGCCTGGGTGCTCGGCAAGCGTCGCCATGATTCTCCGTTCTTTTGGCGCGAGGGGGATTTTTTCACCATTGCGCCACACATCGCCATGACGCAAATCAACCTTCAAATCGCCAATCTCGCACATACCAAGGTTCTTCTCGCCCGTGCAATCGGAAGCCGCGCCCTGAGCCTGACACGCGCGGCGAAGCAGCGCTTCAACGCGAAGCAAGAGCTCCTCTTCGGCAAAAGGCTTGACCAGGTAATCATCAGCACCAAGCTTGTAACCTATACGCTTATCGACGATATCTCCCTTGGCCGAAAAGAACAGCACCGGCACAAGACTGTCGACCTGTCTTATGCGCTCGCATACCTCGAAACCATCTAGCCCAGGCATCATGATGTCGAGAATCACAAGATCAGGCCTCGAATCAGCGAATTCTTTGAGCGCTTGGTGGCCGTTCGACGCCTCCACGCAGACATACCCGGCTTCTGAAAGCATTTGCGCAGTAGCTCCACGCAGGCTCCTGTCGTCGTCAGCGAGCAGAATCGTCGCGCTGCTTTGGTACCTGTTCATTCCGGCCATTTCAACCCCTTCGTAAATCACTTACGCACCGCACTCTGAAAGAGCTTCACAAACCGCCTTCGCCCTCAACGGGCTGCAGGGGAAGCAGCACGCTGAACGCGCTTCCTCGGCCGATTTCGCTTTCAACATGCACGCTTCCGCCTACTGCTTCAGCATAATTTCGAACGATGAACAGCCCCAAGCCGGTTCCGCCCTCGCCCGACCGAGCGGCATCGCGCCCGCTCGAGAATCTATCGAAAATGCCTGGCAGACGTTCGGCTTCAATGCCGCAGCCAGTATCCTCAACCTCAATTACCAACGAGCCACGAGCATACGACATGCGAAGGACGACCGAATCGCCCGATTCGGTATGCTGCAGCGCATTTCCGACGAGGTTCATTGAGATGCGGCGCAGCATTTCGCGGTCGGCGCGAACGATGGGCGTGCCAGGCACGACAACAGCGGCGAAATCCACGCCCGCGTGCTTCGCGATGGGGGCCGCAGCAGCACGCACCACAGCGACAACGTCGCACACGTCAACGTCGTCCTCATGCAAAGCCATGCTCCCCTCTTCGAATTTCGCCGTATCGAGTACATTGTTAATCATGGAGAGAAGCTCATTCGCGTTTCCCTCGATTTCATTCGCGATTTCAATGGTTTGCCCCGCGTCGCGCTGCGGCTTCTTTAAGAGGTCGGAGAAAGCGAGAATCGCAGAAAGGGGCGTTTTCAGCTCATGCGTCACAATGGTAAGAAAATTCGATTGACTTTCCGCCTCGCGCCGCAGCTCTTTGTTCTCGCTCATAACGGGATGCGTCACCCAGCGACGAAGCCCCCAACCAAGCACCGCTGTAAGCGCCACCATAAGCGCGCAAAAGAACACAACCGTCGCTATGAAGTCCTGTTCTTCCTCGCGCTCAATCGCCTCCATCGGCAAGGAAATGCTCACCGCACCCGCGAGGTCCCCCAGCTGCATACCTTCTTTCTTGAAGCCCGTCACGTCCTTTTCGCCCGCCGGCTGGCCGTGGCATTCGAGGCAATTGCGCTCCGCCCGAAGCGACGAAACATAGCGAAACGTCGCTTTGCCGTCGACTTCGGCCATGGCGTAATACTCCTGCTCGCCTTGCCCGAACTCTTGCAGCGCTTCTAGCTCAAACGCATCGGGAACATCAGTGCCGCTTCGCGGGCTTTCCCTTACATATCGAATCGAATACTCGGTGGAGTCGGTGAAACGCTTCGCTATGCTTTTGCCCGCAACCGAGCAATACACGCCCTTGAAATCATATACGCCATTCGTGTAGTTAATTCTCTCTTGGATGGAATTCACGTAATCCCAGCTCGCATCCATTTCGGCGCTCAGCGTTCGAGCTTCAGCGAGGGCGCGTCGCTCGTTTTGCGCTGCACCCGCGTTCGCCATCCAGAAGTAATAGGCGGCAAATACTACGATGCTTGCAACACCGAGCAAAATCACGAACCTCACCCAAAGCTTCGATTGGGAATGGTTATTATGCATGACTCCCTCAATCAATGAACATTGAAACGTTTTCGTAATTGACGCACAGAATAAGGCAAACCGCAAGACGAAAGAAGACCCTGCTCAAGCAAGGTCTTCTTTCGTTCTTTCACGCTAGGGAGGGATCGCGCAGAAAGCTAAGAGAGCATCGCGATGGCTTCATCCATCAAAACCGTCGCACGCTGGATGTAAGATTTTTCAGCTTCAGGATTATGAGCGACCTTCATGCCCTTGAAATCGCCGCCGCCATCGGAATAGCGCACATACCAGGTACCACGCGTGTAATTCTCACGAGCCTTGTCGAGCGTCGTCTCGTCGACGCCGCCGTTTTTAACCGCATTCGTAACGAGGTCCTTCAACGTCGCCTGCTTCTCGTAGAACGTTGCCTCCAGATCGGCAACCTCCTGCTGGGCATTATGCACGAAATCTTTCATCTGGTCGGTCGTTTCAATGCCCTGGGAGCTATGGCACGTCAGGCAGTACTCGAGGCTTTCCTCATGTTCGAGCGGGGAAGACGAGAAATCATGGGACTGGTACTCGTTACCGTTCTCGTCAGTTTTCTTGGCCGAATGGCAATCGACGCACGCCATGCCAAGCTGCTCGTGAACGCTTCCTTGGAAAATCTCAATCTCTGGGTGGTTTGCCTGGAAGGTTTGAAGGCCGGTTTCCTGATCGGTCACAAGCTCGTAGCCATCTTCAATCGCTGCTTTCATAAGCGAATCGGGATCGGTGCCATAACGATATGGATCAACGGAATCGACATCGACTTCGCCCGATTGCATCTTCTTCATAAGACCGCCACGGGTATACACGGCACCATAGAAATTATGGCACTGGCCGCAAACCGCTTGTTTGGAGTCTACTGAATCGAGCAAGGTCGAGCCGAACTCGGTAGCTGCCATGCCGTCGTACTTGAGCGTCGCGCCAGGTGTGCCGTCCTCGTGGCACAACTGGCAATCGTACCAATCGACCGATTCGCTAATCTGATTCCACGGCAAGCTGAACGCCGCAAGACCTTGCTCGTCAAGCAGTTTAGTTCCTGTGGTCGATTTGCAGGCAATGCATGCGCTGCCGAACTTTTCAACGCCATTCTGCATTTCCGGCACATTGGCGAACAGCATCGCATGGCTATGGACCTTGCCGTCCCAGGATTCAACCTCAGTCATGCCCTCGAAAAACGACCCAACCTCATTGGGGTATTCACTTTGCCACTGCTCCCACGACGTATCTTTCGTTTGCACGATTGCGCCCGATGCTTGAGAATCGGACGCAGAGTTAGTCGTTTTCTCGGTTGCCACATGAGGCGCGCAAGCAACGCAGGTGCCAGCGAAAGCAATTGCCGACGCGACGGCAAATGGCTTAACCCACTTCCTTTTCATGGTTCCCCCTCTTCAATATCCCATTACTGACCGTACGCTCCGAAACGTATTCACAAGGCCATTCTATGAATTTGAAGAAGGAAGGTTCAAATTGTATTTGATTGTTATTTATTGCCAAATGGCAATAAATAACAGCTAGAACCCCACCGACAGATAGGCGTCGTAGAACGGGAAACGCGCGAGCAGCGCGGCGATCACGACCACAGTGCAACCGACCGACGAAAATACCAGGCCGCGAGCATGCGACGACGGCAGACGCATGCCATAGAGCTGAAAGCCCAAGCCACACGCCGCGAGCACCGTATGAGACGCAATGAGCCAGCCATAGTTCGGCACCAGCGAAACCGCATTCGCGACGTTGTTCGATACCGTTGCGAGGAATGCAGCATGAGCCGCGAGCAGGCCCGTTCCACACGCAAGCGCCACGGCGGATATGAGCAGCAACGCGTATGGCCATCTTCCCAACGGGCATCGCGAAGCTTGCAAGGCCAACGCCGCAAGGGCCGGCCCCGAAAGCAACGACGCCGCCCAGAGATTCGCCGGCGTGAGCCACGTATCCCACGTGGGTACCGTCGCGATGGAATACGCGAACGACATGTGAAACAGCATGAGAGCAGAAGCGGCAATCGCGGCCGCCAACAGGGAATTCATCGCCTTAGGCCTTAGGCGCTGGCTGAATGAATACATCCATGCCATGCCCGAGAAGAACAAGAACGCGACGACCGAAACCACTTCGTTCGACAACGGCGAGCGGCCGATGCCGTTGACGGCATGCAAGGCGTTCGCGGGCGTGCCGAGATGCGTGGCCGAGGCGATGAACCCCGCCCACGCAACGGCGAGCGGAAGAAGCAGCAAGCGCATCACGCGCTCGCGCTGCTCAATTGGAGTATTGCGCCGAGCAAGCAGGAATGCTGCCAAGCACGCATACGCAACCGCTCCCGCAGGAGCGAGCGCCGTGAAAACAGCAAGCGAAGTTGCGCTGAATCCTCCGTCGAACACGCTTGATCCTTCCCTTTCCTCTTCTCGCTCGGGATGGGTCGGAGGGGCAACCCCCTAGCCCAGCTTAGCCAAGCTCGAAGCTCGTTAAACGCGCTAAACGCTCTGGGCATTTAGCACGTTTCAACCCGCTTTACCGATACAGCCTGCGATTGGCGGGCGTTATGCCGAGCAGCGCTTGCATATCGGAGAGCGTCGCTTTCGCCAGCAACGCCACGCCTTGATAGGTGGCAAGCCGAGCCTCGGCCGCCAACAAGTCGAAATAATGCCCCACCCAGGGCAATAGATGGTCGCCCAGCAGCTCGGGCAGCACATCGCTACACCCCTGAGCCACATCGGCAGACATCACCAGCAAACGCCCTATTTGGTCTTCGGGAACACGCTCGTTATATTCGGCCTCGATGTCGTAAGCGCGCATCCATTCGCGCAGCTCGACCCACGTGCAGCCATACAAAACCTTGTCGTGGTCCATATACACCGAACCCCACGGCGGCGCAGCCAAATGGCCGGGCCCCACGAAGAGCCTTTGGTATTCCGTGGCAAGAGCTTCACCGTCCTCACACGCTCCCAGCGCAATAAGCTCGGCCGCCTGCAATAATTCAGCCTCGGCATTGGCCGCGCCAAAAGGCCAATCGGCCGCGATATACACCTCGCGCAACGCTTGCAGCGAGCGCGCCGCATTCTCATTTTTCGGAGAAAACGCCAAACATGCCCCCAGCAACCTGGCAGCGGTCGCATATGCCTCAATGAAATCGTCGTTGCGAAGCATCTCGCGCGCGGTATCGGCGTCTTCCAGCCGATATGAATCTTCCTGTTGCGCCATAATTACCCTTGATCACTTTCGTGATTGTTTTCAATCTCGGACAAATTCGCTATAAAACCGTCCCCTTTTTGGGCGGCCGCCGCTGCAGGCGCAAGCTTCATGAGCAAATTCGGATGCGTGTATTCCGAAGACGGAAGCGGCACCACATCGCTGGTTGCGTCGGCATGGCGGACACGCAAATCGTCCATTTCACCAAAATCCAAAGCGCGCAGCGGACACGCCTCCACACAGATGGGACGCTTGCCTTGCGCCACGCGCTGCGAACAGCCATTGCACTTGGAGCTTTGCCGCGCATCTGGGTCGATGGACGGAGCGTGATAGGGGCACGCAATGGTGCAATATCCGCAACCGATGCATTTATGGGCGTCGACGCATACCAGGCCAAGTTCATCCTTATGCATGGCCCCCGTCGGGCACACATGCACGCATTCGGGATTCTCGCAGTGGTTGCAAGCGAGCGATACGTGGTAGCAAAACGCCGTGGCTTTCGCGGTTCCGTCGGCGGCAAGCTCACACGAACCGCCTTCGTAGTCGATCACGCGGCGATATTTGCGGCCTGCGGCGAGGTTGTTGAAATCGACGCAAGCCATCTCGCAGGTGCGGCAGCCCGTGCATCGCGAATTGTCGAAAAAGAACCCGTACATACGTTGTCGCACCCCCCTTGCGTCAAAACAGCCTTTCAATAATACGGCAAAAGCCCCATACAAAAATGCATGGGGCAAAACAACGTTCTGTTCGCACCAAAAGTCAGCGAGCGACAAGCTGGCGAGTCGGATTGGCTTGAGCGGAAATGCCAGTGACATTTCCGCTGCCACTCTATGCGCCCAAGCGGGCGCAAGCCGACCGCCAGATTGCCGCGCAGCGTCGGCGGTTAGCGCCGTTCAGAAGAACGGCGCAACCTATTAGGCGAAGGTAACTTCCTTCTCGTTCACCACGGCGCCCGTGGTGTCGCCAACCTCTTTGGCGGCCGGGCACGCGTTGATGATGACGCTGGGATTGGTGATGGACGGGTCGGCCATCGGCGCGATGGCGTGCACCGCATCGGGATGCGCCTTCTTCAGCTCGTCAAGGTCGCCCCACTCCAGCGCACGCAGCGGGCAGGCCTCGACGCAGATGGGGCGCTTGCCCTCGGCTATGCGATCGCGGCACATGTCGCACTTCACGGCCTTGTTCTTTTCCTTCACCAGGATGGGCACGCCGAACGGGCAGGCGTCCACGCAGGCACCGGTGCCGGTGCACACGTCCTCTTTGATGTAGACGATGCCGTCTTCGTCCTTCTCAATCGCGCCCGTGGGGCACGCCGCGAAGCACTTCGGGCTTTCGCAGTGGTTGCACGCCTCGGACAGGTGGTACGCATACGTGGTGGTGGTCACCGTACCGTCGGCGTTTTCGACGAACTCGCCGCCTTCGTAGTCGAACACTCGACGGAAGGCCGCCTCGGTGGACAGGTCGTGATAATCTTTGCACGCCATCTCGCAGGTACGGCAGCCTGTGCAGCGCGTGCTGTCGAAATAGAATCCGTAAGCCATTGTTCAATTCCCCCTATTTCTCGCTCGCGCTTTACGCCTTGGCAACCTGGACGATCATGGAATGCGCCGGGCCGTTGCCCTTAGCCAGCGGCGTGGGCTTGTAGGTGGTCAGCGTGTTCACGCAGCCGCCTTCGTCGATTTTGTCGCCCGACATGTCGGCCTTGTGCCATGCACCCTGCGGAATGCCAACCGTGCCAGGAATAATGCGCGGCGTTACCTTGGCCTCAATGCGAATCTCACCTGCGGGGCTCTTCACGGCGCACATGTCGCCATTGGAGATGCCGCGCGTCTTTGCATCGGCCGGGTTGATCCACAGCTGCTGGCGCGCGACTTGCTCGAGCTCGGGAATGAACCCGTAAGAGCTGTGCGTGCGGCTCTTGTGATGGAAGCCGGTGCAGTACAGCGGGTACTCGTCGGTCGTAGAGCCGTAGCCCTGGAAGCCCGGGGTGAACACGGGAATCGGGTTGATGTGCTCGTCTTCGGCAAGCTCCCACGTGTCGTTGAGCTCGGCCAAAGCCTCGGAGTAGATCTCGATCTTGCCCGACGGCGTGGCCAGCGGGTGGCCTTCGGGGTCGTCGCGGAAATCTTTCAGGCCAACGACGGGCTCGAGAGCGACCTTGTACACGCCCTGCTGCTTGATTTCGTCCCACGTGGGCATTTCGGGATGCTTCTCACGACCCGCCTCGTACAGCGACTGAACCCACTCGTCATGCGTTTTGCCTTCAGTGAAATCGTCCTTCTTGCCAAATTTGTCGGCGATTTCGGCGCACACGTCGTAGCTGGAACGGCACTCGCCCGGGGCCTCCTGCGCAGGGCCGCCCACGGTAACGCCGGTGTACCACTCGGAATAGCCCTGAGTCTGCATGTTCAGCTGCTCGGAGCGCATAGCATCGGGCAGCAGAATGTCGGCGTATTTCGCGGAGTCGGTCATGACCGTGTCCCACACCAGGATGAACTCGCACTTGGACTCGTCGGCCAACACCTCGTGGGTGTGGTTGATGTCGCCGTGCTGGTTGGTGAGGCAGTTGCCCGCGTAGTTCCAAATGAACTTGATGTCGTGATCGAGCTTGTCGACGCCGCTCACGCCCGCGTTGGTGGCGGTCATCTCGTGGCCATGGTCGACGGCGTTCACCCATTCGTAGCAGGGGATTTTTGCTTTCACCGTGCTGCTTTTCGCAAGCGCGGGCAGACCGCTGGTCAAATACGTCGGCGGCTCGGCTTCGCGCTGACCGGTGTTGGTGCCGGGCAGACCGATCTGGCCAAGCAAGATGGGCAGCATGCAGATGGCGCGCGTGGTGTCTTCGCCGTTGGTGTGGCGCTGCGGGCCCCAGCCCTGGCACACGAACGGCGCCTTCGCGGAAGCCAAATCGGCAGCAAGCTGACGAATGGTGGCAGCGGGGACCTGCGTGATGGCAGCGGCCCACTCGGGGGTCTTTTCGACCTTATCGTAGCCGGTGCCCATGATGTAGTCTTTGTACGACTTGTTCTGGCCCTTGGCCGACTCGGGCATGGTGTCGTCGTCGTAGCCCACGGTGTATTTGTCGAGGAACTCTTTGTTCACCTGGCCGTTGGCGATCCACTCATGCGCAATGCCGGCGACAAGCGCGGCATCGGTGCCGGGGCGAATGGGCAGCCACTCGTCGGGGTGGCCCGAGGCGGTTTCGTTCAGGCGGTAGTCGATGTTGACGATTTTGCCGCCACGACCCGTTACGGCCTCGCGCACGCGAGCGAAGTCCCACACGGCGTTCGCGCCGCCCATGCGGGTTTCCGCCGGGCTGTTGCCGAACATCACCACGAGATCGGAATTGGCTTCAGCCTCGCTGAACGAGCTCGCGTTCACCGCGTCGTACGGGCTGAACGCCGTAGCCGGCTTGCCGAGCGTGGCATGGTTGCCGTCCTCGTCGAGGTTCGCGGAGCTGCCATACATATACGGCATGGCGGCGCTCAGCATATGCGTGGAGTAGTCGTACGTACGGCCAAGATAGCCGCCCAGGCAGTTGAGCAGGCGCGCGCTCGGGTTGCCCGTGGCGGAATACATGCCCGTGGCGTACGTGACGTAAATGGCGTCGTTGCCGTACGTATCGATGGTGTACTTCAGCTTGTCGGCGATAGTACTAATGGCCTCATCCCAGCTGATTTGCTCGAACTTGCCCTCGCCGCGCTTGCCGACGCGTTTCATCGGGTACAGCAGGCGGTCGGGGCTGTTCAGCCAACGGCGCATCGAACGGCCACGCAGGCAAGCGCGCGCCTGGAAGTCGTCGTTGCCCGTATTGTCAGTTTCCATGTACTGGATTTTGCCGTCTTTGGAATGCCACTGGAAAATGCAGTTGCCGCCACAATTGACGTTGCATTGGCTCCAGGCAATGGTGTCGGTCGATTCCGTTTTGGCATCGTCGGCCTTCTTGTCGGCAGCCGGCGAGCAGCCGAACATCGAGCTTGCGCCCAGTGCGCCCGCAGCCACCGCGGCACCCGCAAACGAGCCCTTCACGAAATTGCGACGCGTGAAGCCATGCTTCTCGTTTTCGCTCATCTTTCCCCCTTCTTTCAGGTTTCCCTTCAAGCCCGCACGGCATGAGCCGCCGTGCATCTTGGCAACACCCTACGGCAAAAGCCCAGGTAAACACATCACATACCACGTGTGATTTCGTCCATTTCGGCACATGTTCGCAATGTTATCTTCCATTCTCGCTTGCGCGGACGCGCTTATACGGTCACACTGAGCCATGCGCGTCGCAGTGCGCGCAAGCGGATTCTCATAACCATCTTCGAGGGGAATTTCATGGAAAAATCGACATTGGAGCCGCACGCCTCAGTGGTGGGCTTCGCGATTTTTCTTGCAGTGTACGCCTCGCAGGTTTGGGGCGGTGTGTTCCCGTTTCTGCCCACCGATTTCCAAACGAGCGAAGTTACGCTGACGTTCTACCTTGCGCAGTCACTCGCATTTTGCACGTCGTACGTCGCGAGCGCCTTCGGCTCGTATTACTTCCCCACCGCGGCGCGACGCATGCTGGTGAAGTTGTCCATCTCGCTCGCGCTCGTCGGCTCGTGCCTCATTATCGCCGTTATGTATGTTCCGGCTTTCACGCTCGCCCTCATCATCGGCGGCGGCGCATTTCTCGGCGTTGGGTGCGCGGGGATTTTCATGCTGTGGCAGCGTTATTTCTCGGCGATTCCCGCCCCGCAATGCAACGCGCGCCTTATCTCGGGCACGGCGCTGGGTTCGCTTCTGTATTTCGCGTTGTACCTTATTCCCGACTCGCTTACAGCGTTTTTGATTCCCGTAGTGCTTTTGCCGCTGTGCGCGCTGTGTCTGTCGCTTTCGGTGCGCGAGATGGACTTCGAGCAATCGATGTTCGAGGACGTGCCGCGCGAGCACCCGCAAGTCTATTCGCGCCTTCTGCACGACTTCTGGCGCTCGGCGGGCGGTTTGGGGGCGCTCGCATTCGCGGCGGGTTTGGCGCGCGGCGTTGCCATCATCGAGCCCGACGTGCAAATGGCCGTGAACACATCGTCTATGGCGGGCGTGCTGGTCGCCTGCGCGTTGCTTGCGGGAGCATGGCGCTTCTTCTCGCTTCGATTCAGCCTGCGCACCGCATTCCGCGTGGTGTACCCTGTGATTTTCACGGGGCTTTTGCTGTTCCCCTTCACGCAGGGCACCGGTCTTACCTTATTTGCAAGCGTCGCCTACACGGTGTTTTCGATCATGGTGCTGGTGATGATGATGCAGGCAGCGCAAATCGCGCGCGACCGCGGTACCAATCCGGTATTCGCCTATGCATTCTTCGGCGCATGCGCATACGTGCCCCAGGCGATCGGGTTCGTTTTGGGCTGGATAACTATCGATGTAGACGTGATGGGCATAGGGAAAGTGGCCATTTTATCCATGTTGGCCGCCTATGCGCTGGGGATGTCTCTGTATTTCTCGGCCGGTTCGCTTTTGGGAACTTCGAAAGACGGCGTACCGCGACGCGATGACCAAATCGAGCTGGTGAGCCCCAAGGAAAAGCGGATAAGCACCGGCTCGATCATGCCAGCGTCCACGGCCACGCCTTCGACGACGCCTGGCAAGACGGCCAAGAATGCACCGAATCAAACGGAATCCACGCCGGCCAAACCGGTCAAACAACGAGTGCGCGCAGACGGCATAACCATTACCGACCGTCTGTCGAAGCAATGCCTGGTTTTGAAACAAGAATACGGCCTTTCGGCGCGCGAGACCGAAGTGTGCGAGCTCATCGCTCGCGGACGCAGCGTGGCGGCAATTGCCGAAGAGCTCTTCGTTTCGGAAAACACCGTGCGCACGCACAGCAAGCATATCTATACGAAGCTCGACATCCACTCGCGCCAAGAGCTCGGCGAGCTCATCAGCACCGTGAATCCCACGTTGTAGATGCTGCAAAATGGGACAGTTTCCTCAGGGGAAACTGTCCCGCCTACCTGAGGAAATTCATCCTGGAGCAGGCGGCGCACTTGGTTTCGCCATCTTTCGGCTTGAACGGGCGCCCGCATTTCTCGCAAAGCTGCACGGAAATGGGATGCTCCGCCTTCGCAGGCACTTCGCGCGTGGTGATTTCGGCCCAACCGCCGATATTCTCTTCGGGGCAGCTCATGTAGCATAGGCCGCACTGCGTGCAGCGCGACGCATCGTGAATGAACGCAGGTTTCACGCCTTGGGCTTGCAGCTCGGCAAGTTCCGCATCAACCGCGGCAAGAGCCGCTTCCTTGGCCTCTTGGATTTCTTTAGTCGAAGGCTTCGCCGTTGATGTCGAGCCTACCGGGCCAAACGTGAACGCCGCCGACGTCGAAGCGGTGCCCGTTGAAGAAGCGGCCGCAAAGCCAGGCATTTTGTGCCGCTTGGCATCGCGTTCGATGTCTTTCCGCTTTTGTTCGGCTGCATATTCGGGAATACGCAGCTCAATGGCCCCATGCGGGCACATCTTCGAACAAATCTCGCACCCGCGGCAATTACCGTCTTCGGTCAACGTGAGCCACGTAACCTCGGGGCGCTCTTCTTCGGGCAATTCTTGCAACGTCTCAAGCAAAATCGCGCGATAGTGCGACACACGACGCTGCTCGTCTTCATCGGCAAGCAATTCTTCGGCCCCGCGTTTCACCGTGGACATCGCGCCCTCGAACGCCGAGCGCTTCGAAGCACCCGACCCAGCCACAGCCCCCTCGGGGACGCGCGAGAAAATGCGCTTCTTGAATTCTTCGGGACCGAAGAAGCGTTTCAAGCTATTCAGCAAGTCGTGCACGCCATCGCGCAAATCGGTATTTTCGCATTCGCGGCACGCTTTTACCTTCAATACAACGGGCTTTTTCAACGCAAGCGCCGCAATAAGCTCCCACGGAATTGAGCTCAGGCAATGGGCGCGCACGTTGGCCTGGCCTTTATGTTGGTCGCACGCCACCACCACAACGTCGCCCGCCGTGCCAGCCGCCGCAAGTGCAGAATCGAGGCTGGCAGACGATTCGTGAATCGCCTGCGTGGGACACGCCGTAACGCACAAATTGCAGTTGGTGCATCCGCGCCAGTTGATTTCTTTCGCATCGATCGCGATGTTTTGGGGGCATGCGTCGGAGCAATCGGAACACGGATATTTCCGCTGCACGGTGTTCAAGCAATACTGGTCGAGGCGCATCGGATGGCTCTCGTGAGCAGCGTACCCCAATGCGTACAGCGCGACATTATCGACAATGGCCATGAATCCCCCTTTATTCGCGGCCGAAGATATTTCGTAGAGCCCCATGGTAGCGCAACGCCAGGCTCGCAACGAAATAGACTCGATAAGTCCGCCAAAATATGTAGAATCGCGATATGCGCAGCTAACCCCGAAAACCTTGGGCAACGATGATTCCGGGGTTAATTTGACCTGGGATTATAGATGCATGCAGCCCAGTTTTCTCGATGCGTGAAAACTGGGCTGCACATATCGCGATTTTTCGTTCAAACTAAGCTAGAATGCGCGTGCGATAGTGCCGCCGCCCACCACGGAGTCGCCCACATAGGCGACGAGCGCCTGGCCGGGCGCCGCAGCTTGGCGCGGTTCGAGGTACGTGGCACGCACCGTTCCGTCTTCATGGACGGAAAGCTCGGCCGGAATGGGCGCCTGGCGATAGTGCGCCTTCACATGCACGCGCAGCGCTTCGCCAGGCGAAAGCGGCTCCGCTATCCAATTCCAGTTCACGGCCTCGCACCCTTGCGATTGGAGCGCCGCGCGCGGACCCACGATTACTTTGTTTTCCGCCATATTTTTGCCTGTGACGAAATATGGCTCGGGCGCGCCGCCTATGCACAGGCCCTTGCGCTGCCCAATGGTGTAGGCAACGGCGCCTTTGTGCTGGCCGAGCACCTTGCCCTGCTCGTCGACAATATCGCCCGGCTTGTAGGCGCAACCGCGATAGCGCTCGAGAAAACCCAGGTAATCGCCATCAGGAACAAAACAAATATCCTGACTGTCGTGCTTTTGGGCGTTGACGAATCCCTGTGCCTCGGCGATTTCGCGCACGTGGGTTTTCTCCATGCCGCCCAAAGGCAGCAACGTATGCGCAAGCTGGTCTTGCGTCATGGAATACAGCACATAGCTTTGGTCTTTTTTCGGATCCAGCCCACGAAGCATCGTCCAGCGCCCACCCTGCTGCTGAATGCGCGCGTAATGCCCCGTGGCAATATAATCGCAGCCCAGCTCTTCAGCGCGCTTCAGCAAGCGGCTGAACTTCATGCGTCGATTGCATTCGATGCAGGGGTTGGGAGTGTGACCGGCTTCGTATTCTTCCACGAAGGGGCGCATGACCTCGTCTTCAAACTCAGCCGAATAGTCAAACACATAGTGAGGAATCCCCAAACGGAACGCCACATCGCGCGCGTCTTCGACATCGTCGAGGCTGCAGCACGTATGCCCCGTGGCATTAACGTCTTCGTTGTTGTAGAGCTTCATAGTGGCACCGATGCATTCGTAGCCTTGACTTTGCAGCAAATACGCCGTCACGCTGGAATCCACGCCGCCGCTCATCGCAACCAGCACGCGCCCTTTGGAATTCGCCATGTTCGTCCTTCTTAAGTCGGTTGAATACCCACCGCTCTTTTATTGGGGATGGCCGGGGCCATCCCCAATAAAAGAGCGCTGCCGCTTCCGGCGAGCCCGAGCGGGCCGCACAAGACCGTCGGTGTTCATATTCGTTCTTCCCTTCAATATGAAACACCGCCAAACGGGCGCATAGCGAGCGAAGTGAACGGTAGCCCGGTGTGGTCTTGCGCGGCCTGCCCGGGCTCGCCGGAAGCGATGGGTATACGTATTTTACCGCTTGAGCGAAGCCGCAATTTCCTGCATTGCAACCGCCGCGGCGTCTACATCTTCTTGCGTGGTGTCGACCGAAAGCGAGAAACGGATCGAGCCTTTGGCAAGGCCATCGGGAACGCCCATACCGCGCAGTACGTGACTAACCTGCACTGCTCCCGCCGAACAGGCCGAGCCCGCCGAAGCGCAAATTCCACGCGCATCGAGCAGAGGGACGACCGCTTGGTGATCGAGGCCGTCAAAACACACGTTAGAAATGCCTGGCACGCGAGGAGCGTTCTTCGCAATGATCATCGCGCCATCGATGGACGCCAACCGTAGCTCCAAGGTGTCGCGCAGTTCGCCCACGCGACGCGCGTCCCCGTCCATATTGGCGCATGCCTCTTCGAGCGCAGCCGCAAGCCCTACGATGCCTGGCACGTTTTCGGTGCCCGACCGCCTGCCGCGTTCTTGGCCGCCGCCAAAGATGATGGGCTCAGCGCCTTCCCGCGTGCGGCACACGAGCGCGCCTACGCCCTTAGGACCATGAAACTTGTGCGCCGAGATAGACAGCAAATCGACGCCTGCCGCTTCGCAATTCAGCGGGATATGCCCGGCAGCCTGCACGGCGTCGGTATGAAACAGCGCGCCCGCCGAGTGGGCAGCCGCCGCAATTTCCTCGATAGACTGAACGGCGCCTGTTTCGTTATTCGCCGCCATCACACTTACCAGGCACACGTCATCGTCAAGCGCGTCATGAATAGACGATGCCTGCACCACGCCAGTTTCGTCTGGATCGACCAACGTGATTTCGAAACCCCGGGCCTTCCATGCTTCAAGCGCGCGCAGCACCGCCGGATGCTCGATGGATGATGCCACCATGCGCATGCGGCCGATCCTCTGGCCAAAATGCGCCGCCGTGGCGATTGCTTGGTTGTCGGCCTCGGTGCCGCCCGACGTGAATGTCACTTGGCGCGGCATGCAACCCAGGCGCTTCGCAACCGTCGCTCGCGCATCCATTACCGCGTGCAAAGCCCCGCGACCCGCCGCGTGAATGCTCCCAGGATTACCGTACGTTTCCAGATAGTACGGCTTCATCTGTTCGAAAATGTTTGCATGCATGGCGGTTGTTGCGGCATTGTCCAGGTAAATCATGGTTTCCTTTTATGTTTTAGTTTCTCTAGGTAACTTATTTCTCTTCCATTACAGTTACTAGAAGAAACCTACAATTCATTTACTACTAGTATCTTTTAAATACTAGCATTCTTAGCTAAATTAAACATAGAATTAGATACCATCGGCGTATTCCATGGTGGGCCACGACCTTACGCTCTCGGCCTTGCGAATGCTGAGCCTGCAACGTTCGCGCTCCTCGCACGTTGCCGCATGCGAACGTATGGCCTCTTGCGCGAGCGACGCGAAAATGCAACCCATCTTTTTCTCGCCCGCAAAAAACTCGGGGTGCCACTGCACACCAACGATAAACGACCTATCGCGCACCTCGATGGCCTCCACCAGCCCATCGGGCCCATACGCCACCGGGTCGAGCAACGGCGCAACTGTGCGAACTCCCTGGTGATGCATGGAGTTCGTCGCCAAGCGGTCGGTTTCCAGAATGCGGCCAAGCTTCGATTCGCGTACGATCTTCACGAAATGCGATGTCTCGGAATAATCACTGGTTTGCCAATGCTGAAGCGACGTGAATTGGTCGGCCAAATCCAAGTACAGCGTGCCACCGAAAAACACATTGATCATTTGCATGCCTCGGCAAATGCCGAGCACCGGCACGTCGTATTGGTACGCGTAGCTCAAAATAAGAAATTCCAGGTCTTCGCGCTCGGGCGTAAGCTCACCGAGCTTCTCGGACTTCTCGAGCGAGCCGTACCGTTCGGGGTCGATATCGTTGCCGCCCGTAAGCAGAAAGCCGTCGATATGGGGGAACAGCGTCTCGTACACATGAACATCTTCCACAAGCGGCAAAATGAGCGGAGCGGCGCCCGCGGCGGCAAGCGCATTGATGTAGCGATTCGCCATAACGACCGACTTTTCGGACGGATATTGCGTAGGCACCACGCCAATCACTGGGGCGGGCGCGTTCGCCGGGCACAAAGCCGAACCGTTGCACCCTTCGGACGCATCACAACCCGCCGCGGCGCATCGGGCGTTCGCCTGAGCCTGGTATTCATGGAACTTGGAAAGAATATCCTCGTCGGCCATGTTCACCCCTTATGAAACCCTCTTAATACCTAGGTAGATAGGTTTCTTTATTCACGGCATTTTGTCAAGTTAAACTTGCGTCCAACCAGGCAAATGGCGCCTACAGCGTAATGCCTTCTTCGGGGTTGTCGGGCTTCGCGCTCGTCCATATCGAAATGGCATCCTGCACACGCGCGGGCCACTCGCGAATATCGTAATACGTTTGATCATCGTAGGTGCCCGTATCGCTTACCACGCCCACAGCCGACATGCCAACACCCTGCGCATCGAACACCGCACGGTATTGGTGATACTTCTGCGTAACGATAGCCACGCTTTGCGCGCCATACACGTTGGCCACGCGCCACATAGTGTCGTAGGTGTGGTAGCCTCCCCCGTCGCAATAAATGGCATCGGCAGGCACGCCTTGGGCGATGGCGTACGCCTTCATTGCCGTGGGTTCGTCGTAGTTCGATTCGCGACCGTCGCCCGACATAACGACTATAGGCGCCACGCCCTTCAGATATAGATCGACGGCCGCATCAACGCGCTTCTGCAAAATGGGCGAAAGGGAGCCGTCGGGCAGAACGCTTGCACCCAACACGACGATAGCGTCGCAAGAAGCCACGCGCGATTGCTCATATTTGTCCAGCGTGGTAATGGCGGGGTTCGCCGAAAGCACCACGCACGCGTTGATGCCACCCACCGCGATAACTGCCGCAACAGCGAGCGCGGCCGCACATTTGAACAAGCCTTTGAGCACGCGAAGCCCCTTTCCGTTTCCGAGCGTCACATGATAAACCGCATGCGCGAAAGTCGAAAAACTCTCTAGAAAACAAGCAAGCCGCCCACACAGGAGCGGCTTGAAAAAGATGCATTCGCACGAGAAGTCAGCAAGAGGCAAGCTGGCGAATGCAGTCCGGGTGTTGAAAATGCCCGTGGCATTTTCAATTCCTGCCTATGCGCCCGAACGGGCGCGCCCGGCTCAGCTGGGCTCAACGTACTTCGGTACGCGAGCCGAAGGCTGAACCCGAAATGCGCCACCAGATTGCTGCGCAGCGTCGGCGCAATACGTTGACCGTTAGACCGACGTATTCTTATTTCACGACGATGTTCACCAAACGGCCGGGAATGACGATCTTCTTGACGACCGTCTTGCCCTCGACTGCGCCAGCCGCAGCCTCGAGCGCTTTGGCGACGACGTCATCCTCGACGGCGTCGGCGGCAACCGTGATGCGTGCCTTCACCTTGCCGTTGACCTGCACCGCGAGCTCAATCTCGTCGGCCTTGGC
>ERZ808240.2388-NODE-2388-length-20690-cov-65.498667_pt1 | contig 20690 bp, 12 predicted proteins | sample MGYA00521084_ERZ808240 | MGnify/ENA primary metagenome ERZ808240 (study PRJEB31516, sample SAMN03275571) | gut metagenome | biome: mammalia-associated habitat; material: feces | host: Papio cynocephalus | place: Kenya | collected 2012-08-06 ...
GGGGGGGGGGGGGGGGGGGGGGGGGGGGGGGGGGGGGGGGGGGGGGGGGGGGGATTTGGTCGCAAAGGCGCGCCGTGGAACGCGTTCTCGCGCGTTCCAGAAGCATCGCCACGGACACAGTCCGGCGGATTGTTTCGGCAATTCCGCTCATTTCGGGTCATAGTATAGCATGTTCCGGACGGGAATACAACGGAAAGCGGGAAAAACACGCAAACGGTTTGCGACACTCTTCCGCACGCTTTATCCCGGGCGCGGTTTGTCCCGATACTGAGCCCGGATTTTCAAGCCTGCACGGCCGACAAACTCCGAGGGGCGGCAAGGGATTGGGCAGGAGGAACGGAACAGGTGGGACGAGTAGGACAGGTGGGACAATTGGGACGCCGCCTCCTCTACATTATCTACATTCTCTACACGGTTAATATCGATAGGCCCCCAAATCCTGCTCCTCCTGCAAATCCTGTCTAAAACTCCTTTTCCACATTCTCCCGATCTCCACGGCCAATAGCGATAGGCTCCCATCCCTCTGCGTTCTCTGCGTCTCCGCGTGAGATGAATCTGGCCGTGTAGGGTTGTAGATTAGGGGGCAGAGGGCCTAACGAGTTTCAACACAGAGGTATAATGTAGAACGAGCCTTTTCCAAACGGTGGGAAAGGACGCGTTCTTTGACAACTGGCTGGACAGAATACGACTTGCAAACATGTCAACACGCGCGCTTGCGTCGTGAAGCGCCGCGCGCGCGTTGGCATGTTCACAAGTCTTTCCGCCGATGCAAAAGATCCTCCTATATGATACAATATGATTGGTGCGCACGGGCCACGGTGGCCGCGCAAAAACACAGACAGACAGGAGAATCAAAATGAACAACGCACATAATGCCGCAATCGGATTGGACGTGAGCGACCGCAAGACGCAGGTCTGCGTCATGGCCAAGGACGGAAAGTCGCCCAAAATCGTCATGGAGACGACGATTCCGACGACAAGGGAGGGTCTTGCGAAGTTCCTCTCGACGCAGGACAGGTCGACGCCGGTGGCGTTCGAGACGGGGACGCATTGTCGGTGGATGGACGAGGTCGCCAGGAAACTGGGGTTCAAGGCGTACGTGGCCAACCCCTGCCGCCTCAGGATGATAACGGAGTCGAAGACGAAGAACGACGTCAACGACGCGCGGATGCTGGCGAGGCTTGCGCTCCTCGACCCGGAGCTTCTCCATCCGGTGAAGCTGCGCGGACCGGAGCACCAGAAGATGATCAATCTCCACGAGGCACGCAACCTCGCCGTGAAGCAGCGCACGGAAGCCATCGTGCAGCTGCGCGCGATGGCCAAGTCGATGGGCTTCAGGATCGCCAAGTGCCAGGCCGCGGGCTTCCACAATCTCGACCGGAGGGCGTGGCCGGAGGCGTTCCGCGACATCGCCTGGCCAATGCTGAAGAACCTCGAACAGCTGGCCATCACGATCAAAACCTACGAGAAGCAGATAAGAGAGCTCGCCGAGACGCCGACGTTCAAGGCGCAGGTCGAAAGGCTCAGGGAGATCCACTACGTCGGGCTGTACGTCGCGACCGGGTTCATCGCGGCCACGGGCGGAGACATGGACAGGTTCGAAAAGCCGAGAGACGTGGGGCCCTGGCTCGGCATCACCCCGAAGCAGGACCAGTCCGGGGACGTCGACCGGCAGTGCCACATAACGAAAGCCGGGTCCCCGTTCATGCGGCGGCTCCTCGTCGAAAGCGCGCAGATGATCCTGCGCGACGGCGCGGTCGACACCGACCTCAAGGTCAAGGGCCTGCGGATATGCGCACGGGGCGCGAAGATAGCCAAACGCAAGGCCGTAACGGCCGTGGCGCGGGCGCTCGCGGTTTTGATGGTGGCGATGCTCAAAAAGCCGGATGCGCCGTACGTGCCGCTGTCGGAGCGGTGTGGAAAGGAGCTGCTTGCGATGCGGGCGAGCACATAAGCCGCGGCTTCCGGCGGGAATCCGGGCAGACGATTTAAGGAGCAGGGCGCGTCGCCAAGACGATGGCCGCAGTCCGATCCGAAAACGCTTGAATGTCCCGTCCGCGGGTGAGTGCGTTCCGTGTCTGGCGCCCCGAGCGCGTCGCAGAGGTTGCACCCCCGCAGGATGGATTATAGAATGCAGGCGGGCGACAAAGCCGTCAACGGCAGCCCGACATTGCGAATAGGAGAAAGACATGCACCAAGCTATCGGAACCGGAAAGCGGAAATCGTCCAAGCGATTTAGCCTATTGACCTTTGTTCTCATAGGAGGCACAGAGATGCGGCAGACAGGGAGAACGGGAAGAAGGGGTTTTAGACAGGATTTACAGGATGGGCAGGATTGGGAGACGGCGCTACCCTCCCTACGGTAGGGGCGGCAGTCCCCTGCCGCCCGCACGGTATTGGCCGTGTAGAGTTGTAGAATTGTAGAGAGAGACGGGCGTAGGACGAGTAGGGGGCGGCGCCTGCGGGCCGCAGGGGACTGCGGCCACACCCCTTGGGTTGGACGCGAAGCGCTTCCCGACGTTCTCCGCGGCGATCGACTGCCTCCTGCGCAAAACAAATCGGGGTGCGAAAACCACAAAAAGCACCCGTTCCCGGATGAGGGAATGGAATAAAACGGGGAATTTCATTCCCTTTTTTCGTTCCGGCGCACCTTCACGAAAGGTGCGTTTTTATTGGGCGATCTTCGTTTTCCGCCACGTTCGGACGGATTTTTCCCGGGGAAGGGAATGAAATAAGATTCATTCCCCCTGTATACTATCCACCCAAAGCCCGAACTGTCGCCTGTCGCGGCGGAGAGGGTGGAAAACAACGAAAAGAAAGGAAAGAAACTATGACGGAAAACGAGAGCGGGCTTGAAACGCCCGTGGAACAAACGGAAACATCGCGGACGGTGCGCAAATGCCTGACGCTCTTCGGGGCGGACGCGGACATGTGGGAGGCGGACGGGATGCCGCGCGAGGAAATCGACGCGCTCGTCTTGGCGCTGTGGCGGTGGTACCGGGGGCGCCCCGAGACGGCGGGCCTCTCGGTCGCGGCGAAAGTCCTCTACTCGACCCTCACCCAGCGCTTCGAAGCGACAAAAGACGTATCGGCCGTAAGGGCGGCGTGCGGACGCAAAGGCGGCAAAAAGACGCAGGCCAAAAAGCGTGTGGCGCAAGCAAAATCCAAGCAAAGTTCAAGCAAAGTCCCGAATGTTTGCTTGAAGCAAAACGTCAAGCAAAATTCAAGCAAAGCTTGAAAGGGGGTGCTCAAGCAAGTGCTTTAGCAGCTCTGCTAAAGCCTACATCTACATCTACTGCTACATCTACACCTACTTCTACAACTACAACTACAACTACACCTGTATCTGATACATACATACAGATACACACAGGGGGGACACCCCCCAACCCCCTGTGTGTGTTGTTTTTTTGTTGGTCTGTTTGGTTTTGTCGGGGGATCGTGCGGGACGGATGCGACAGGCAGGACAACCGGGACGGTCATACGCAAGGGGCGTAGGGGGAGAGAATATCTCATCACGCAGAGAACGCAGAGAGTGGGGGTAGGGGGTAATTAACCGTGTAGAGAATGGAGAAAATGTAGAGGGTGGCCTCTCTGCGTTCTCAGCGCATCTCTGCGTGAGGAATAAACACCGAGGTTGTCAACCGTGCAGAAAATGTAGAGGATGGAGAATGGAGGCTTCCTCTCTCGCCCTTCACGCGGCTCCACGTCCCGTGACGCATGAAGGTCCTCTTCAGTCCCTCGGCGAGCTGTATTGTCGAGCCGCATTATGCGATAGGGGTCGGCAGAAGGGGGGCCGACCTTCTGCATTTTCCGGTGGCGGATTCGTCATGCCCATACGTGGGAACCGACCCCTTGCGGCGAGGCGCGGGGCGCGGAAATGTGCCCGGGAAGCGCACCGTGCGCGTCATTTTCGGGACAGTCCGCGGCAGGTTGAAAATTTCGGGGAGACTCCGGACGAATAGCGGGCTTGAACTGTGGCGCGGGAATTTGCTATAATAGAGCAAGCGTAAAATCTAAAAAGGAACGTCTATGAAGAATGTTTGTCTGATGATAGGCGCCGTGTTCGCGGCGCTCACCGCGTTGGGCGGGTGCACGCCCGGGGTGGTGTCCGCAAAGTACAACGAGAACGAGATCCGGTTTTCGCCGCGCGAGATGACGATCGAGGTCGTCCGCAAAGGCCAGACGGTCGTGGAGAAGAGCAAGATCGGCCTGAAGGTCGACGACGCGTGTCTGTGCAAGGACGCGAAGCTCGTGGGCGTGACGACGAAGGCCGTCGCCGGGACGGTATCCACGCCGGTCTACAAGAAGGCCTCCGTCGATCTGGCGGCGCAGGAGACGTTCGCGGACTTCGGCGACTGGGGCGTGCGCCTGGTGGCGCGTCCGGACGGGGTGGCGTACCGCTTCGAGACGAAGAAGCCGGGCACGATCACGGTGGACGGGGAGAAGTTCGACTTGACGCTCCCGGGGCGCGCGGCGGACTGCTGGTACACGGTGAGCCACGAGTTCGGGTGCGAGGAGGTCAAGCCGCGCAAGGACAAGGCGGGCGCCATCGTCCTGAAGGAGAAGGAGTTCATCTATCTGCCGTTCGTCTACACGGTGAACGGGCAGACGGTCGCGGTGACGGACTCGGACGTCCATGACTACCCGGTGCTGAATCTCGAGCCGGAGACGGACGCGGACGACCAGAACGCGTCGTTCGAGGCGGAGTTTGCGGGCTGGCCGAAGAAGACGCAGCGCGTGGGCGGCTGGGGCAATGAGGTGCTCGCCCAGGGCGGCCGCTGGGTCAAGGTCGTCGAGCACGAGGACTGGCTCGTGAAGACGGCGGGCACGCGCACCTTCCCCTGGCGCGTGTTCATGCTGGCGGACGACCCCTCCAAGCTCTGCGAGGCGGACATCGTGTACGCGCTGGCGACCCCCGCGGCGCCCGGGAGCGACTTCTCGTGGGTCAAGCCCGGCAAGGTCGCCTGGGACTGGTGGAACTGCTTCGACAACCAGGGCGACACGGGCTGCAACACCAAGACCTACGAGCGCTTCATCGATTTCGCCGCCAAGACCGGCGTCGAGTACGTCATCTTCGACGAGGGCTGGAGCGAGGCGCTCAACATCTGGAAGTTCCACAAGGACGTGGACGTGCCGCACCTCATCCAGTACGCGGAAAAGAAGGGCGTGGGCATCATCCTCTGGATGGCCTGGGCGCAGGTCTACGGCCAGGAGGAGAAGGTCGCCGAACACTTCGGCAAGCTCGGCGCCAAGGGCTTCAAGGTCGACTTCATGGACCGCGCGGACGCGGAAATCGCGGACTTCCTGGAGAAATTCGCCGCGGCTTGCGCCAAGCACAAGCTCGTCATCGACTACCACGGCGTGTACCGTCCGGTCGGCTTGAGCCGCACGTACCCGAACATCCTCAACTACGAGGGCATCCACGGGCTGGAGCAGATGAAGTGGCGGGGCGAGAAGGGCATGATGGAGAACGACGTGCGCGCCTTCTTCCTGCGTCTCTCGGCGGGTCCGATGGACTATACGCCCGGCGCGATGCTGAACCACGCGATCGGTTCGGGCTATGTGGGCAGCAAGGCGGGCAACTTCCCCGGCTCGGTCGGGACGCGTGCGCGGCAGATGGCGATGATGGCCCTTTACGAGGCGCCGCTGCAGATGCTCAGCGATTCGCCCACGAACTACGAGAAGAACATGGAGTGCTTCGGCTTCATGGCGGCCGTGCCGGTCGTCTGGGCGGACACGGTGGGCCTGGCCGGTTCGCCGGACACGGTGGCGGCCTGCGCCCGCCAGGCGAAGGACGGTTCGTGGTATGCCGCGGGCATCGGCGTGACGGCGGCGCAGGACTACGTGCTCGACACCTCCTTCCTGGGCAAGGGCAAGTGGAAGGCGGAGTTCTTCCGCGACGCCGAGAACGCGGACAAGGACGCGACGGGCTACATCCACGGCGAGAAGATCGTGACGGCGGGCGAGAAGATCCCCGTCCACCTCGCGCCGGGCGGCGGCTTCATCGTGAAGTTCACGCCGGCCGCGGCGGCGGCCAAGTAAGGGGCGCGGCATGGCTACGGCGCGCATCATAGACGGCAAGGAACTGGCGCGGCGCCTGCGGGCGGAAATCGCCGCGGGCGTGGCGGAACTGAAGGCGCGCACGGGGTCCATCCCCGGACTCGCCGTCATCCTCGTGGGGGACAACCCGGCGAGCGTCAGCTACGTGACGGCCAAGGAGAAGGCGTGCGGCGAGGCCGGCATGCTTTCGCGCGAGATCCGCCTGCCTGCGGAAACGACGGAGGCGGAACTGCTGGAGCGGATACGCGAACTGAACGCGGACCCGGCCATCCACGGCATCCTCGTGCAGCTTCCCCTGCCGCGGCACATCCGCGAGAAGGCGGTCATCGACGCGATCGCGCCGGAGAAGGACGTGGACGGGTTCACGCCGGTCAACGTGGGGCGCATGCTGATCGGCGAGCCGTGCTTTCTGCCCTGCACGCCGCACGGCATCATCAAGCTCATCGAATTCGGGGGTCTGGATCTCGCGGGCAAGCACGTGGTCGTCATCGGGCGCAGCAACATCGTGGGCAAGCCGGTCGCGGCGCTTCTCGCGCGCAAGGAGACGAACGCCACCGTCACGCTCTGCCATACCGGCACGCCCGACATCGCCGCGTTCACGCGCCTGGCGGACGCGGTCGTCGTGGCGACGGGGCGTCCGGGTACGCTGACGGGCGACATGCTCAAGCCGGGCGCGGTCGTCATCGACGTGGGCGTGAACCGCGTGCCGGACGCGTCCAAGCCGAAAGGCTTCCGTCTCGTCGGGGACGCGGACTTCGCGAGCTGCGCGGCGGTCGCCTCGGCCATCACGCCGGTGCCGGGCGGGGTCGGGCCGATGACCATCACGATGCTCCTCTGGAACACGTTGGAAAGCGCGAAACGGGCTTTGGCCGGATGAAAGCGTTCCTCTTTCTTGCGGTTCTCTCGGCCCAGCCTCTCGCGAGCGAGGATGTCCTGGAGCCGAGCATCGCAAACGAGGTGGAACATGCGCTCGCGCGGGCGGCGACGAATGCGCCGCCGGTACGGATTGCGGGGGACGTCCTGGGCACAAACGGGCTTTCGAAGACGCAAATGGCCGTGCGTCTCGTCTCGTCGCAGAACGGTGCGGGGCGCTGGATGCGGGGCACGAACGACGTGACGCGGCTCGCGGTGGAAATATTGGAATCGCTGTAAAGCGGGGAGAAACGCCATGTTCCGGAAAATGATGATTCTAGGTGCGGCAGTCGCGGTTTCATCCGGTGTTTCGGCGGATTCGCCGGGATCCCCCGTTTCGCTGGACGTGTTCACGGACGGAACCGCCCTCGCGACGCGGCGGATCGTCCCGCCGTTGGACGGGGTGGTGCGGTTTGTCACGGCGGACGTGCCGCTTGCCGGGACTTTCCGGGCCACCGCCTCGAACCCGGTGACGCTCCAGAAAGGCGAGGCGCGGGTGAAGGGGACGGTCGTCTATCGTGTGGCGGCGGGGCTGAGGGATCTTCTCGATTCGGGGGCGTCCGCCCCCGGTGCGCACATCCGCGTGGGGGCGGTTTCCGCGGCGGAGCCGAATGCGCTGGCCCGCGCGGAAGGCAGTCTGCGGCAGGAAGGGGATTCGGTCCGGGTCGAAACGCCGGGCGGGACGGCCCTGTCCATCCCGTACGCCAATATCGCGGGGATCGCCGCGGAAGCGGATTGGACGGAAGACGCGCAGGAATGGACGCTGACGGGCGAGCGGAATCCGTACGCGATCGCCTATTGGATAGCGGGCCCGCGCTGGACGCCGAGCTGCATTCTGACGGTTTCGGGGGATGCGGCGCGTTTGCAGGCGTGGGCGGAACTGGCCAATGATTCGTCCGGCGACTGGACGGACGTCATGGTTTCGCTCGTTTCGGGCACGCTCGCGCGGCAGGCGGACGCGCCGATCCTGCGCACGCGGCTCTACGGCCGGACCCTGGCGAAAGGGGCGAACTTCGGATTCGCCGCGGACGGCGCGCCGGAGGAGATGGCCGCGCCGCAGGGGGATGTCGTCTACCGCCCGATCGGGAAGGTGTCGCTCAAGAAGAACGAGACGCGGACGCTTTCCCTGGGAGAGGCGGAGACGGCCGTGCGGCGGCTCGTTTCGTGGAACGCCGATACGGAAGGCGCGGGTGCGCTGTGGGACGTCGTTTGCTTCACCAATACGTTCGCGGTTCCGCTCGACGCGTGCCCGGTGCTCGTCCTGTCCGACAACCATGTGCTGGGGCAGGGGACGATCGCGTGGACGGAGCCGGGGGCCGAGGCGGAAATGCGCCTGGCGCGGGCCCGTTCCGTCACGGGCGAGTGCAAGGTTCTGGGACGCGGCTCGCGCGAGGTCAAGTCCGCCGACGGGGTGACGGAGCGGCTCGAGAAGGAAGCGGAGGTCGTGCTGACGCTCAAGAACACGCGCACGGAAGCCGTGACGGTAAAGGTCGTGCGGGAAATCACGGGCGAAATCGTGGAGGTTTCGCCGGCGCCCGGCGGGCAAACGACGCGGTCCTCGCCGGAAATCGGGGCGATCGACGACATCCAGCGCATCGTCTGGAACGTTCTCTTGGCGGCGGGCGAGGAGAAAGAATTGCGTCTTCGCTACCGTTACAGCGCAAAAATGTGATATAATATGGACATGAATTCGAGATTGATGTATGTTCGCAAAATCGCATGGGCGGTTGCGGTGCTGGTGACGTCGGCGGGCGTGGCGTTCGCCGCGCCCGGCCCCGGGTCGCGGTATGCGACGGATGCCTATCCCGGCTTCGATTCGGGGGAGGATCTGCCGAAGCCCGAGAAGAAGACGCCTTCGTGGTTCTCGTTCTTCACCTCGCCGGCGAAAGACAATGCGTCCGAGCAGCTTTCCTATGCGCGGGCGTGCGAGGCGGCCTACGAATGGCGTACGGCGCGGCGCGCTTACGATGCGCTTGTCACCTATTGGCCGATGGCCCCCGAAGCGGTCGTGGCCCAGAAGGCCTTGGCCGACCTCTACTACACGCACTACTTCGACTGCGAAGAGGCGTTCCGGGAGTACAAGTACCTGCTGGATTTCTATTCGTCGCAATGCGACTACGATTCCATCGTGCGGCGCATGTACGACGTGGCGCAGGTCATGCGCGAGGAAGGCAAGAAGATCGGCTTCTTCCGTTTTTCGAACGCGGCGGACGTCCGACGGGCGTTCGAGGCGGTGGTGCGCGCCGCGCCGGGTTCGCTGTTTGCGCCGCGGGCCATGCTGACCGCCGGCGAATTGCGCGAAGAGGAGGGGTCGTACGACAAGGCGATTGAGGTCTACGAGACGGTCCGCAACATCTACCCGGCGTCCAAGGAGGCCGTGGAAGCCCTGCACGCCGAGGCGGCGGTCCGCATGCGGGTGCTACGGGCGCACGAGTACAATCGCGCGCGGTGCCAGGATACGATTTGGTTCTTGCGCATGGCGCTGGATACGCGCCCGGACGAGGCGGCGAGGGCCGACTATCAGGCTTGGCTGGAGGAGGCGACGGGGGTCATCGAGCGGGAGGCCTACCAGGCGGCCCGATTCTATGATTCGCGCACGCGCACGCGCCGGAGCGCCATTCGCGCGTACGAACGTTTCCTCGCGCGCTATCCGGCCAGCAAGTATGCGCCCGCGGCGCTCGCCCGCCTGGGCGAACTGCAGAATGGCGCGCCTGCCGCGCCCGTGGCGGGAGGTGCGGAAAAGCCGGACGGGGCCCCGTCCGCGCAGGGAGGGGAGCCGGCCGACACGCGTTCCCTGTGGCGGAAAACATGCGATTTCTTCGGGGCGTATGCATGGCGGTCGCGCGTGCCGGACGAGACGCGGACGGTTTTCGTGCCGACTTTCCGCAACGAGAGCGACGTGGCGGAGATAGGCGCGGTGGCGGCCCGCCAGCTCTTGCGCGAAATCCAGCGCGAGGGGTCGTTCAAGATCGCCGCGCAAGACGCCGCGGCGATCGAGGTGCAGGGCGTGATCAAGGGCGTGAGCGCGGTGCAGCTTTCCTACAACCGCAGCAGCGACCGGCGCCATCGCGAGAACCATGCGACGATGAAAGCGTCCATCAGCGTAATCGACAAGCGCAAGGGCAAGGTGCTGATCGACAACCGGCCTTACGAGGCGATGACGTCTTTCCTGTCCGACGACGATACGCGCGCGCGCCTGCGGGAGGCGTCCGGGCGTCTGGCGGAAGATCTGGCGATGCAGATCGTGGACGATCTGATTCTTTTCGATTGGGAGAAATAAGATGAACGAAGTACATGCGGTAATCGAACTCAAAATAACCCCTCAACGCGATTGCGGTTTTGGAAAGATCGCCGAGCGCGTGGCGAAGTACGAGCAGGTGGAAGCTTGCTTTCTGATGTCGGGGGCGTACGACCTGCTGGTGTTCGTGAAGGGCGCGAGCCTGCAGGACGTGGCGCAATTCGTCGCGCAGGATCTCTCGACGATCGAGGGCGTGCTGTCGACGGCGACGCACTTCATGCTGAAAACCTACAAGGCAAAGGGATTCCTGGATTTCCAGGGCAACGACGATCGTTTGGCCGTGACCCCCTGAAGGAGTGAACAAAATGGCAGTGGATTTGGCTCAGAAAGCGCAGAATTTCATGAATCGCGGACGCCAGGCGCTGGAGTCCGGGCGGTTTGAACTGGCGATGGAGTTGTTGATGGAGGCCGTCAAGGCGGCTCCGGACGTCTTGGAGGCGCGCAAATTGTTGCGCACGGCGCAAATAGCGAACTTCAAGAGCAAGGGCAAGCCGGGCCTTGGCGCAAAGATCGGCTATATGCTCGCGCGGCAGAAAATCATGGGGCTCGTGAAGAAGGGGAAGGGCGCCGAGGCGATGGAAGAGGCGGAAAAGCTTCTCTGCCAGAATCCGCTCGACCCCGACAACATCGAGGCGGCCGTCAAGGCGGCTGAAGCGGCGGGCAAGACCGACCATGCCGCGGTGACGGTCGAAGCCGCCTACGAGTGCGGGCGCAAGGATCCTGCGCTGCTTGAACGCGTCGCCAATTATTACCAAATGGCGAAGGACTGGGCGCGCGCGCGCGACGCCTATCTGAAACTGGCGCAAATCAAACCGGGCGACCAGCGCATCCAGCAGCTCTTGAAGAATACCGAGGCGCAGGCGACCATGAACGCGGGATGGGAGCAGACGGCCGGAAAGAAGGGCGGTTTCCAGGCGCTTATCGCGAACAAGGAGCAGGCGAAGCGCCTCGACCAGGCGAACAAGGCGGTCGTCACGGGAGACGATGCGGACGCGCTCATCGCCGAAAAGCTCGCGCAAATCGAAAAAGAGCCCAAAAACATGAATTTCCGCCGGGCGTTGGCGCGTTTGTACATTCAGAACAAGCGTTATGCCGAAGCCATCGAGTGTCTGCAGGCGGCGATCGAGGTGGCGGGCGCCATGGACCCGGAGCTCGACCGGATGCTTTCGCAGACGTATGTGCAATACTACACCCAGCGCATCGAAGAGCTGCGCGCGGCGGGCGAGGAAGAGGAGGCGCAGAAGACGGAGCAGGAGCGCGACCAGTTCGTTCTGGACGACCTCGCGGCGCGTGTCGAGCGTTATCCGAACGACTTGCACCTGCGCTATGAATTGGGCACGCAGTACTTCAAGTGGGGATACTACGACGAAGCGCTGGAGAACCTGCAATTGGCGCAGAAGAGTCCGAAAGACCGCCTGTGGGCGCTTTACTATCTCGCGATGTGCTTCTTGAAGAAGGAGCAGACGGACATGGCCGTCATGCAGCTTGAGACGGCGCGCGACGCGATCCCCACAATGGACGATCTGAAGAAGAAGGTCGTCTACCAGCTCGGCTTGTGCGCGGAAAAGGCGGGCGATCTGGAGAAGGCGTACCAGTACTACAAGGATGTGTACGCGGCGGATGTGGGGTTCGAGGATTTGTCGCAGCGCATGCTCGCGGTTTCCCAGGCGCTCAAGGCCAAGCAGTCGTGAGTGGCAGCCCCAAGGAGAGTCGAACTCCTCTAACAAGCATGAAAAGCTTGTGTCCTAGCCGATAGACGATGGGGCCGTATCAACGAGAAGAAATTATATCATATTACGGGTGCCTCCGCAAGGGGGTATCTGTAACTTTTTTCGTTTTTTCTTCTTGAGATGCCTGTATGACGGCGCGTGAAGCTTGCATAGCCTTCAATTTGACGGAAAACATAGGCTCCGTCAGTGTCGCGAAACTCGCCGCCGTCTGTGGCGGAATCGTCGGCGCCTGGGAGAACTATCCGCACAAGATAGCGCGAACGGGCGGTGAAGTGGATTGGGAGGCCGAAATCCGGAAGGCGAAGGGCTGCGGGGTCCAAATCGTGACGCCGGCGGACGAGGCTTACCCCGAAATCTTGAAAAAGACGCCCGGCCACCCGCTCGCGCTCTATGTCACGGGCAACGTCGATGCGCTGTCGACCCCCTGCATAGCGTTGGTCGGAACCCGCCGCGCCACCCCCTACGGCCGGGATCAGGCGTTCAAATTTGCGAAAGGGCTGGCGGAAAATGGCTGGACGGTGGTTTCGGGGTTGGCGGAAGGGATAGATGGCGAGGCCCACCGCGGCGCTTTGGAAGGCGGAGGCCCCACGATCGGCATTCTCGGTTCGGCCTTGGATTGCTTTTATCCGGAGGCGAACCGGGAATTGGCGCGAGAAATGGTTCGCAAGGGAGGCGCCGTCGTGAGCGAGTTCCCCTTCGGACGCGAACCCGACCGCCAGACCTTCCCCCAGCGGAACCATGTCGTCGCGGCGCTTGCGAGAGGCGTTGTGGCCATCGAGGCCCCGGTGAAGAGCGGGACGCTCATAACCGCGGAGCTCGCCGGCAATCTGGGCCGCACGGTCATGGCCGTCCCCGGGCGGGTGGACAGCCGGGCCAGCGCGGGATGCTTGAACCTCCTGCGCGAAGGGGCCCGCCTGGTTCGTCATGCCGAAGATGTCCTGGACGAGATGTCGAATCTGATGGCATTTGCGCAGAAAGTGGCCCAAAAGCAACAAGAACAAAAAGAGGAAGAGGCGAAGCTCCCTGTCCCGGACAAATCGGCCGACGCCTCGTCGCCGGTGCCGGAACCGCGCTACAGTCTGGAGGAAGCGCTCGTCATGCGGCATGTCGAGATGGACGGCGTTTCCATCGACGACTTGGTGCGGCGGACGCATTTGCCCGCGGCAAAGGTCAACACGCTCTGCATGACGTTGCGGATGAAGGGGCGCGTACGGTTCTTCCCGGGCAATCGCGTGGCTTTGCCGCGTGCGGACTGATTGGCCGGGCGATGCCGCCTTGAAGAGGCAAACATGGAAAAATCGCGCGTATTTCTGAATCCCGGGCGCAAATTGGTCGACGAGGTGGCCGATTGGCTGTGTGGCGGGGCGGGCTATCCCGGACGCGTGCGCCGCGGCGCGGACGGCGTCCATTCGCTCGCGCACCTGCTTCTGGTCGTGCCCACGGCGCAAAGCGGACGGAATTTGCGCCTGGCGCTGGCCCGGCGCGCCCGGGAGAAAGGCTGGGGCGGGATTTTGCCGCCGCTCGTCAGCATGCCCGACCTGTTGCTGCATCCCGCCGGCAAGCGCGTGGCGACGGAGGCGGAGGAACTTGCCGTCTGCGCCGAACTCCTGCGCCAGACCGATTTGCATGCCTTTTCCGCGCTTTTCCCGCGCCCGCCCGGGGAAAAGACGCTCGACTGGGCGCTCGATGCGGCGCGAACGATCCTCGGCATTTATTCCGTTCTCGGCGAAAAAGGGCTCTTGATGCGCGAGGTGGACTGCCCGGAAGACGCGGCGCGTTGGCGGGATCTGTCCGGGTTGGAGGAGCGTTTCCTCGCGGCGTTTTCCGCCCGGGGCGTTTTGCCGCGGTGTCTGGCGCGCCGGGAAGCCGCCGCGGCCGGGTGCGTCGAGCCGGACGTCGAGGAGATCGTCCTGCCGTCCGCCGTGGACATCCCGGGCGCGTTCACGGATTATCTCGTCCATTCGTCCTGCCCGGCGACCCTGCTTCTGCACGCCTTTCCGGAGGAGGCGGACAAATTTGACGCGTGGGGGCGCCCGCAAGGCGATTTCGCCGCGTCCCTGCCGCCCGGCGCGATCCATCCGTCCCCCACGCCCCTCGAGGAAGCGGACGCCATTGCCGCGCATTTCGCCGCGGTTGCGACTTCCGAGGCGTGGCCGGCGCTCGTCGTGTGCGATGCGGACATGCACGCGGCGCTGGAGGGCGCGTTCCAGAACCGGTTTGCGGAAGACGAGCTCGTCCTGCGCAACCCGTCCCGCGAACCGCTGGCGCAAACGGCCCTCGGCCGCCTGCTCGTGGAGCTTTTGCAGCTGGCCGACCGGGATGACTACGAGTCGTTTTCCGCCTTTGCGCGTTCCGGCGACGTGGCGCGGTGGGCCGCCGCGGCGCTGAAGGTGGATTCCGCCGAAATCGCGCGCGCCGTCGGGATGTTGGACGCCGTACAGAACGCCCATCTGCCGCGGACGCTTGGCGAGGCGATAACCGGCACGGAGGACGAAGAGGTGCGCGCCCATACGAACGACGAGCGCGCGGCGCTCGGGCGGCTCCTCCAATTGGCCCGGCTCGTGGAGGCGAAGCGGACCGACCCCTACGGCTTCCTGCGCGAGATATTCGCCTCCCTCGTCCTGGACGAGCGCAATCCGGCGGACCGCGAACTCGTGGCGGCGGCGGAAGTCGTCCGTTCCCTGCGGGAGGATTGCGCGAGCGAACTCATACCGGAATCCCTGCGGCAGCCGCTTTTCGTGCGTCTGCTGAAGCGCGCGACCTATATGCAGGAGCCGGTCGCGCCGAACGTGCTCACCGCCGGCGGCTGGCTCGAGGTGGCGTGGTGTCCGGAAGACGAGCTCGTTTTCGCCGGCTTCAACGAAGGGTGCGTGCCGGGCGACGTGGTCGGGCACGCCTTCGTGCCGGATGCGCTCCGCCAGACGCTGGGCGTCACCACGAACGCCGCGCGTGCGGCGCGCGACCAGTATATTTTCGCCCAGGCCCTGCGGTGCCGCCCGGCCGGGGCGGTCTCCGTGCACCTGCACCAGCTCGGGTCCGACGCGAGCGTGACGAAGCCTTCGCGCATTCTCTTCCCGTGCATTCCGGACAAGGACCTGCCGGGCCTCGCCAAACGCCTCTACACCGTGGCGCAGGGCGGGAGCGGCCGTCCGGCGCGCACCTTCCCCGATGCCTGGCGCCTGGCGTTGCCTTTTCCGCCCAAGGGCAAGGTGTTCCGCGAGTCGATCTCGGCGACCTGGGTAGACGCCTACAAGCGTTGTCCGTTCGAATTCTACCTCAAGGAGGTCTTCGGGGAGCCGGCGGACGACCGCTACCGCGAGCTCGATCCGCGCGATTTCGGCACGCTTTGCCACGAGGCTTTGCAGTCTTTCGCCCATTCGGACGTCAAGGATTCCGCGAACGCGAAAGAAATCGCCGCGTTTCTGGAGCGCGAAGTGCGCCGTCGCCTTTCCTCGTTCGGCACGACGCTTCCGGCGGTCGTCGAACTGCAGGGCGAGGCGGCCATCGCGCGGCTGGGGTATTTCGCCCAGCGCCAGGCCGATCGCCGCGCACAGGGCTGGCGGATCGTCGCCGCGGAACAACTTCTCTCCGGCACGTTCAAGGACTGCCCCACCCGCGTGCGGGGACAGATCGACCGCATAGACCGGCATGAAACGACCGGCGAACTCGCCATCATCGACTACAAGACCTGGCGTCGGGCGGACACGGACAAAATGGACAGCCTGCAACTCCCCGTCTACCGCGCGCTGGTGGAAGCCTCGGGCCAATACGGTCCGGCGGCCAAGAACTCCCGCGCCCTCTACTGCATCCTGGCGGAACGCCTCGAAGACACCGTTTTCGACGAGGCGCACGCCTGCCATGCGGGCGGCCAGGCGGAGGCGGAAAACGAGCTTGTGGACATTCTGACGCGCATCGCCCGCGGCATTTTCTATCCGCCGAACCGGGGAGACGTCTGGAAGAACGTCTACGACAGGTTGATTTGGAACACCCCCGCCGAGGGGGTGGATCCGGCGTGGATAGCCGACCAGGCGGCGCGTTTGGCCGCCCATAACGCCGAGAAGGAGGCGCACAAATCATGAAAATAGCCCCTCTTACCGTGGTGGAGGCATCGGCCGGCACGGGCAAGACCTACGCCCTCGTGACGCGTCTCATGACGCTGATTTTCGGCGGCGTCGAGCCGGAACGCATCGTCGCCCTGACGTTTTCGCGTCTCGCGGCGGGCGAAATCTTCAACAGTTTCATCGAACGGCTCTCGAATGCCGCGGAAGACGCCGGGAAAGCGGCGGAAGAGAGCGCCGCGCTCGCCCTCGGACGCACGCTGACGCAGGCCGATTTCGCCGCGATGCTCCGCAAGGTCGTCGCGCGCCAGCACCTGTCGCTCATCGGCACGCTGGACAGTTTCCTCGTGCGGGTCGTGCGGATGATCCCCTTCGAGCTCGGGCTCGCGGGCGACGTGTCCATCATGAGCGAATACCGCACGCCGCTCGAGACCGCCCGGCTCGTGGGCGACATGCTCATGCTCGAGACCGCGGATGCGAAAGAGGTCTTCCGCAGGGCCTTCCGGCTCGTGTTCGGCGGGGCGAATTCCCGGGATTTCCTCTCGACCTTCTCGCGCTTCATAGGCGCCTGGCACGCGCGCTTCCGGGACCGTCCGGACCGGGCGGAGTGGGGCGACCCGTCCCGCATCTGGTCCGGCGGCACGCCGCCCCCGTACCTCGATTGCACGCTCGGCGACATCCGCGCGCAAGCGGCCGCGTTCGCGGCCTTCGCGGAAAAGCGCGGCGTGGCGGCGTTCGCCGCGAAAATCGCCGCGTACGCCGGGGGGGCTCTCCCCAACCTGCCCAAGGCGTTGGCGGAAAATCCCGCCGCGCGGACCGTCCTCCAGAAGATGTGCGCCTGCCGGATCGCCCAGGCGCTGCGCACGACCCAGGGCGTCTACTTCCTCATGTGGATATTCGAGCGCGCCTACGCCGCGGCGGTCCGTTCCCGCGGACTGGTCACCTTCGACGATCTGCCGCGCCTCCTGGCGCATTTGCCCGAACCCGTCCGTCTCAACCTGGAATACCGCATGGACGCCAAATTCGACCATTGGGCGCTGGACGAATTCCAGGATACGAGCCGCGGCCAGTGGCGGGCGATTTCGAACATCATCGCCGAGAACAGCCAGCCGGACGGCGACAAGACCGTCTTCATCGTGGGCGACCGCAAGCAGTCCATCTACGAATGGCGCGCGGGCGACGTGCGCATCCTGGGCGAGCAGGTCGAGCGGGCGAAACGGGCGCCGAACAGCCTGTTGTCGCGTGACGAATCCCACCGGTACCGCCGCGAGATCTCCGCGGCGGTGAACCAGATCTTCGAGACGCGCGTCATCCGCGGACTCTTCGACATGGACGACGCGCCGGCAAACGCGGTGTGGGAATGCCGCGAACATGTCAGCCACGACCGGGAGCGTGCCGGCTTCGTCGAGGTCTCCGAAGCGCCCAAGGCGGGGAAGACCGTGAAGATGGAGGACTTCTTCGCGCCCGTCGCCCATGCGCTCGCGGCGGTCCGCCCCTGGGAACGCGGCATCTCAACGGCCATACTCGTCCGGAAGAACGCGATGGGCGCGGCCTTGCTCGCCTATCTCAAGCAAGATCCCTTCTGCCGGGAAAACGGCCTGGGCGACCACGTCGTCTTCGAGGGCGACACGACCATTTTCGATTCGCCCGTGCTGGGCGCCTTCGCCGCGCTCCTCAAGCTGGCGGAACACGCGGACGACACCTTCGCCTACGCCCAGATACGCTGTTCGCCGCTCGCGCGGGCGCTTTATCCGGACGGACTGCCCGATCCGGCCGCCCTTTCCGCGGCGCTTTTGGCGGACTTCACGCGCCTGGGAATGGTGCGGACGTTCCGTGCTGTGCGCGAAGCCCTCAAGTCGGTTCCCGGCACCTGGGACGATTCGTTCACCGAATCGCGCTTCGAGGATTTCCTCAAGTGCGCGGTCGAATTCGAATCCGTTCGGGATGCCACGATGCGCCTGTCGGACTTCCTTCCCTTCGTCGCCGACAAGAAGCGCCGCGACTTCGCGGACGCGTCGAAGGTGCGCATTCTGACGATGCACCGCTCGAAAGGGCTGGGTTTCGACTATGTCATCATCCCGTTCTACGAGCGCGAGGGGCTGTCCGGCAGCACGCACCCGGACTTCCTGTCGCCGCTCGCGGGCGAAGCCCCGGACTGGCTGCTGAAACATCCCGGCGTCGACGCGGCGGAATCCGATCCCGTCCTGCGGGCGGCCGAACGTCGCCGCCGGCAGACGCAGGTCTACAGCGGGCTTTGCATCGACTACGTGGCCTTGACGCGCGCCAAGAAGGCGCTCACACTCATCCTGCATCCGGCGGCGAAAACGGCGAAGGGGGGTGCGCCGGAGCGTTTCAGCGACCTCGTGCGCACGGTGGGGCTGAAGACCGCGGGCGACCCAGCCTGGTACCTGCAGCCGGACGACGCATCCAAAAACGGCTCGAAAGCGCCGGAAATCCCGCCCACGCCCCCCGTTTTCACGCGTCCGCCGCGCCAGGCCTGCGCGAAATCCCGCCCGGGGGAAGCCTTCCGTTCGGGCATCCGCGGCGACACGCTTTTCGCGGAAAACTTTGGCGAAGCGGCCCGGAAGGGCACGGCGCGGCACGAAGCCTACGGCCGGATCGCCTGGCTGGACGCCCACGCCGCCCGCACGCCCTTCGAGAAAGCCCTCGTCAAACCGGCGGACGCGACCGCACTCTGGCGGGAGCGCGCCTACGAACGCATCGTGGACGGCGTCTGGCAGTCCGGGCGGTTCGACCGGGTGGTTTTCGCCGGGACGGGCGCCGCGCGGCGGGCGGTCATCTACGATTTCAAGACGAACGCACGCCAAGGGAACGAATCGCCCGCGGCGTTTGCGGAACGCATGGTGCGCACCTATGCGGCGCAAATGCACGCCTACCGCCGGGCGCTCGCCAGTCTGGCGAACCTGCCGCTCGACCGCGTCCAGGCCGTCCTTTTGCTGGAAGCGACGCAGGACGCCGTCCAACTGTGAGATCGGCGACGCCGTTTGCGGCTTTCCCGTTATCCCGATCTCCTCGGTTTTGCGGCCGCAGGGGATATTTGGCCGTGGAGATCGGGAGAACGTGGAGAGGGGGGGGGTAGGGGGTAACCGTGCAGGAAATGTAGAGAATGCAGAATGGGGGATGGGGGCCTATCGATATCAGCCGTGGAGATCAGAAGAACGCAGAGAGGTCTCCCCATCCTGCCCATCCTGTCTAAAATTCCTTCTCCACGTTCTCCTGATCTCCACGGCCAATATCTGACAGACCTCCTAGTCTACACCTCTACAACTTCACACGGCTAAATCCCGATAGCCCCCCCCCTATTCCCCCTCTTCTCCATCCTCTGCACGGTTAAAACAGGCCATTTTGAGCATACCCGAATGGTCTGTTTTTAGCCCTCGAACACACCCCCCTCATGCGGTTTGAGGTTCGCTGCGGCTAACATTTCGCCTATTTCGCCATTATTGCCCGAAACCGTGCGGATACGGTCGATTATCGGCTCCAAATGGAGAGTCGCCCGAAAAGGGCGCCCGCATGAGGTCCAAAAACATGCGCATGTTAGGGGGTCTCACATGCGCATGTTAGACCCCGTAACATGCGCATGTTAGATACCGTCACATGCGGGGGGTGTCGGCCGGGTGCCGCGCGAGGGGATTTCGCGATCCCAACCGGGGCCACTCCCTTTCCCCTACTGGGTCTCGACCCGGTTGGTGCCCCGGACTCGCCCCGTTTCCTGTCCCGGGACACGCCGCGGCGCAGGATATAAACCGTGTAGCATCCTCCAAAACAACGGCAGGGCCCGCAGTCAAAACAACGGTAGGGGCCGCAGTCCCCTGCGGCCCGCAGGGGATATTTGGCCGTGGAGATCGGGAGAACGGGAAGAAGGGGTGTCGTGTGTCGGGACTTGCAGATTATAGAGGAGTAGAGAGGAGGATAGCGCCCCTCCCCTCAAACGATCCCCCTGGCGGGGGCGAATCCGGCCGCGTGGCACCACGAACAGACGGAATTCTCATGCCCATGAGAAAAGATTCTCGTGCCCATGAGAAAAAATTCTCATGGGCACGAGAACGGATCGCTCCCAGGCGCGAGAACGTCCGTTAGTTTGCGTTTTCAATCGAAATTAGTCGTGGAACAGGCAGATATCCCCTAAGAATCCGGGCGACCCGGTCGACAACCCCTTTTTCGCCCGCCGGGCACGCCCGAAACGGGTGTTCAGATGCCTTGAAACGGTGATGCCGTTGCGCCGGAACGCCTATGCCGTTGCGCCGGAACGCCTATGCCGTTGCGCCGGAACGGTGATGCCGTTGCGCCGGAACGGGGTAGCCGTCTCGCCGATGGAGTAGACTCCGAGGGGCGGCAAAAGGCTGCACTAACGTTCCGCCCAAGGCTTCGCGCGCCCCGCCCAAACTTTTGCCGAGAGGTCCCCCAATCCTGCCCATCCTGTAAATCCTGTCTAAAAGTTGAAACCCGTTAGGCCCTCTGCCCCTAATCTGCAATTCTACAACTCTACACGGTTAGATTTATCTCACGCAGAGACGCAGAGAACGCAGAGGGAGAGGGACCTATCGATATTGGCCGTGGAGATCGGGAGAACGGGAAGAAGGGGCTTTAGACAGGATTTACAGGATG
>ERZ808240.2393-NODE-2393-length-20593-cov-45.303778_pt1 | contig 20593 bp, 13 predicted proteins | sample MGYA00521084_ERZ808240 | MGnify/ENA primary metagenome ERZ808240 (study PRJEB31516, sample SAMN03275571) | gut metagenome | biome: mammalia-associated habitat; material: feces | host: Papio cynocephalus | place: Kenya | collected 2012-08-06 ...
AGGTAGCTACCTCCGTCCATTCACCGTGGAGTTTACCGCTTCGCTGAAGTTCTAACATATAGGGGTACAAGAAAAAGCCAGCTTTGCATATATAATTAATGTATGTGCAGGGCTGGCTTTTCTTGTTGCTTTGTACTAGAAATAGATACAAAATAACTACGCTTGGTTTGGAAATGCATCGAATTTTCTTGTTTTTTGGTTTGGAAATGCTTAAGAAACTATTTGTTTTTGGTTTGGAAATGATTAAAAAATATGCAATTTTTGGTTTGGAAATGAAAATAAAGTTGTATCTTTGCACCTGATTTTAAACGAATTATATATGTTTACACGAACGGCAATCAATTATCTGCGTCAATGGGCGAATAATGAAGAGCGTAAGCCTTTGGTCTTGCGAGGGGCTAGACAAGTGGGTAAGACAACTTTGATAAAGTTGTTTGCCAAGGAGTTTGACACCTATATTTATTTGAATTTGGAGGAAAAGGAAAATGCGGAACTTTTCGCAGATGACTATTCTTTTGATGATTTATTGGTAGGTATCTTCTTTAAGGCGAATGTGCCTCAAGATTCCAGCAAGCGCACATTGATTTTTATCGATGAGATACAAAACGAGCCAAAGGCAGTTCAGGCTTTGCGATACTTTTATGAAAAGCGTCCAGACATTTATGTGATAGCAGCTGGCTCTTTGTTAGAGAGCTTGATGGGGCGCCATATCTCTTTCCCTGTGGGTAGGGTGGAGTATATGGCTTTGCATCCTTGTACCTTTGTGGAGTTCCTTCGTGCCATAGGTCAAGAGGCTACAGCAGAGGGTATCGAAAGAATGTCTTTGCCCAATTCTTTGCATTCCAATGTCATGGATTTGTTTAAGAAGTATATGATTGTGGGTGGGTTGCCTGAGGCTGTGGCAAACTATGCAAAATACCGAGACATAGTCAAGCTGAATGGTGTCTTCAATTCTTTGCTTTCTGGCTATCGAGACGATGTGGAGAAGTATGCCAGCAAGCCTAAAGAGCAGGATGCCATTCGATATATTTTAAATTATGGCTGGGCTGCTGCGGGTCATCGTATTCAGTTTGCAAAGTTCACAGGTTCTACTTTTAAGGCTGCTGAGGCTGGCAATGCGTTCAGAACTTTGGAGAAAACGTTGTTGTTGGAGTTGGTTTATCCACAGATGTCGGCTTCTTTTCCTATATTGCCCGATTTGAAGAAAAGTCCAAAGTTATTGTGGCTAGATACCGGATTGGTGAATTATGTGGCTGGTATGCAAGAGGAACTGTTGTTTAGCAAGGATACCGATGAACTATGGAACGGCGACATTGCCGAGCATATTGTTGGGCAGGAGTTGCTGGGTTCATCTTTTACTTTTGGAGAGAAGCGTATGTTCTGGGTACGTGATGCCAAGAACTCACAGGCAGAGGTAGACTTCTTGATACGTTATAAGTCGCATCTTCTTCCGATAGAAGTAAAGACAGGGGATAATGCCAAGCTACGTTCCTTGCATCTTTTCATGGATGAGTCGAAGGAAAAGATAGCTTTGCGCCTTTGGAATGGGCCGATGAATTCGGATACCGTTACTACGCAGAATGGCAAGTCTTTCACCTTATATAATATACCACTCTATTATGCAGGAAGTTTGCAGGTGTTCTTGGATTCAGTGTTTGCGGATAATCAGTAAAAGCGATAGAACTTTTGCTTTTGAGGAAAAATGGACAAATAAAAACTTTGATATAGAAGTGAAGGTATATTTCACAAGTCACCGAAGTAGTACTTCTGTAGAAGATGAAGTACTACTTCGGTGGGCAATGAAGCTATCTATTTTTGTATTCGTAGTGTCTTATGCATATCTCATTAGGCTTTTTTGCCTGTTTGTCATCAACGCAATAAGATTTTATGCAGATTGGATTCTCTTTGTCGTCATACTCATATTCGAAGATATGTTTCTCTGGGGCACTAAATTCTGGGTCGTCGGACGTGATACTATATTCTATTATTAGACCCTGTTCATTGTATTTGTATGAAGTAACTGTTCTTCTTGAATCTGTCTGCAAAATTATTTGATTTTGCTCATTTAGGTAGAGAATTTCATTGCCTCTCGAAAAAGAACGATCGCCTTCTTTTAGAAAGCTAATGTTTTTAGGCATATCATACTTGTACTGGGTGACAGAATGTAAGGTGTCGTATTCCGTTCTTTTTTCATATTTCCCATAGAAATCTGTGGAATCTACTCCTTCTGAATACCATTTCGTATAGGTGGTATTTTTTCTTTCTTTGAGTTTTCCGTTGTCTGTTCTGTACTCGTAAATGGTTGTTTCTGTTTCCTCATTAATGGATTTGCCAAACAAGTCATCATCATGCTCATGATGGCTGAACATGATTTCTTTGGTAAGATTCCCATCGGTGTTATAATAATAGTTGGTGCGATGTTCCTCTTCTCCTGTTGGCTCATAAGTGATGACTAAGCTATCTCTGTTCTGCTCATCAAGGAAATGCTTCTCAACAAATTGCATCTTTCCTTTGGCTGCATCGCCAAAGTTTTCTTTTGCTTCATAGACGGTGTCTGTGTAGCTATAGATGTTGCCATTTGGTTTCCATCCATTTGATAAGTTATCACTCTTGCAATTTGTGAGTGAAACAATGATTATGCAAGCTAAAAAGCAGGCTTTAAAAAATGTTTTTTGATTCATATTTATCTAATGTTGTTTATTTGTTTCCTTTCATTCGATTGTGCATCTTACAGAGCATTTCGCAATTTTCTAATGTAGTTTTGCCTCCCTTGCTCCAAGGAGTAACATGATCAGCTTCCATTTCTGTAAATTTGTAAATACGTGAATGGTTGCTATTGTTCCCACTTGCGCAAAGAGGGCAATTGGACACTCCTTTTGCTTTAGCCTCTTTGGTTTGTTTGCTGAATGCTGCTTTCTTTACAGAATCCTCAAAGAAACGGACATCCAAAAGCTCTGGATGCTTTTCTTCGCCAAGGATATACTCGAAAATGCCTTTTTTGTTCTTTACATATTCGTCTTGGTACAATTCTGTTACTCTCTTCGTGATATAATCTACACTGTATGGCTTATTGTGGTAGGTTTCGTAAAGTCTTGCCCATTCCAATCCACACATTTCTTTCTCTACCATAGAGAACGTGTTGGATGCCCACTCTATAACCGTTTCGAAATAGACTTTCATCTCGGATATGTCCGGATTGCTTCGATGCAAAGAAAGATAGGCTTCAACAGACATGCCCTTATTGCTACTAATCCATTGTAATGCACGCTCTAAGAAATCTTGACGCTTAACATTGCCTTTTATGTATGCAGCCCATTTGTGATGGTTCATGTTATGGCTGTTGCTAAACTCGGCTTTAGCGGCTGTGATGAATGGACCTGAATAGATGGCGTTGAGTAATTCTTGCGCATTCAAGGGGATGCCAACGATGTTGATGGTTTCGAACCACTGTTTGATTTCTTGTTCTTCACCTTCACATACATAAATCGTAAGTTTGGTGTTTAGAAAGCGTTCTTTTTGCTCTTCGTCAAGTCCGCTGATGTAGGTCTCTCTTCCTACTATTTTAATAGCCAAGTAGTTAATTACAAAGCGGCCAATACTTGTTATACGCTGCTGACCATCAAGAATCTCATATTGCCCATCCTTGGTTTTGTTGAAGTATATCAATCCGATAGGATAGCCCTTCAATAACGAGTTGATGACTGCGACATCTTTCTGGCCATCGTCATAGATATAGTTGCGTTGGTATTCAGGCTGAATGGTTAGTTGGCCATCCAACCCATACAAGCCTTTTCCTTCATTTTTGTTGTATTGGAAACCCTTGCAGATTTCTGCAATCGTCCAGTCTGTATGCAAAGTTGTCTTCATAAGCGTTTACTTTTTAGCTTTAATTAATATTCTTGCGTATGGTTTCTGTGGGATGCCATTCTCCATGTAGTACAGTTGACCATCACGTAAGCTTTTGTTTAGCTTTTTCAATTCTCTATCGAAAGGCTTCAAACCTAACTCTTTTCCTGAGTTACCTTCCGCACAACCAATAATTTCAAATTGGTCAGGACAATATTTATCAAGAAAAGACTTGGGCACTCCCATGATTCCGTCATAATCTGATGGGATTAGGTCTGTGTATGGTACATCTATAGCATCATAATTGGCATAATGAATGTAAGATTTACGCCCTTTCAACTCTTTGTGCTTAGTGAACTTTAAGTTGTCTTCCATTTTCATAAGTGGAAGTGGTTCATGGCGACGACCATGGTCCATGTTGGTAAACCAACAAGTGTTAGGAACTCGATTCACCTTTACACCATCTCGTTCCTTGTCGAATTTATAGGTTGGTGCATAAACGAAATTGTCAGGTACTCGGAAGTACATTCCTGTATTGAAATTGGTTGCCCCTGTCCAAACTTTGTTGTCCTTGATATATGGGAATACATCTTTGTAAGTGATGGCGTTAATATTTCCGATGATAGCAAATTGTTTGTTGGCTTCCACTATCCAAGTGAAGAATTCCCTGAACAAAGAGAAAGGAGGGTTTGTGATAATAATGTCAGATTCGTCACGAAGTTTTTTGACTTCTTCACTTCTGAAATCTCCATCCCCATCCAAGTAATCCCATTTCAAATCGTCCACATCTATTTTGGGTTTAGAGGTGTCATTACGCTCAAGAATGAAAATCTTGCCATGTGTTAAGGTCTTGTCCTTATCAAATTTTATGTCTTCCGTTTCAAATAAGGAAGGCTGATATCCATATTTGTATTTCTTGCTTTCTGGGGCATAGCTGGTGCTAATCAACTTTTTTAGTCCAAAGAAGTCGAAGTTTTGAGCGAAGTATTTAGTAAAATTGCTCCATTCTGGGTCATCGCATGGTAGAAGGATAGTTTTTCCTTTGAACACATCTTGGTCATATTCCAAGTATGCGTTCATTTCCTTTTCAATGTCATAATATTGGGTGTAAAACTCATCCTTCTTAGCCAATTTGGCATTTGTAAGATTGTCGTTTGCCATCTATCCACTTAGTTTTTTTATTCTACTGACTCCCCAAGCAGAAAGTTGATGGTTAAGTGTTTCCTATCAAAAGAAATGGCGTAGGAGTTCTGTACCAGCCATCCTTTGTGTATTGAGGTATTAGGGGACCTTTGAGCTCAAAGAATAAAGTGCAGAAGCCTACGCCAAGTTAGATGTATATGATGAATAGCACAAGATGCACCCCTTCTTGACGAAAGGGCGCATTTGTGCCATGTATATACACGCAAGGTGTAAGCGTCCACCTTGTTCTTTATCTGAAGCTCATTTGGAAGTCCCTAATTTCCAATACATCAGAAGAAAAACGCAGTAAACGCCGTTTCCATAAAATAGAGCCAAGCGGCAGATTAACGCCAGCAACTCATTGTTGGCAATCCGCAGAATGACGAATGCAAAGGTAATGAAAAGAACTCATATCTCCAAACTTTTGTGGTGATTTTTTCTTGCGATAAATATTTATGTTTGATAGATATGGGCTCAGTGGGTCGTTAGGAAGAAATTGCAAAAATGACCGCACACTACACAAATGTATTGTAAGCTGTTGATTATTAGTGTTTTGTAAAGTGTGGCGGCAATCGTAACACAGCACTCAGACCGCACATATTAATTCTCCTACCACGGCATATTGGCGAAGTTTGCAGGGGCAGGGCATGATAATTTTATTAATCGTACCAAATAAAAAGGGCAGAATGAGTGTTTTTATAAGTTATGATTAATAAAAAATGAGAAGTTTTAGAGTCTAAACTCCTAAAAGTTATCGAAACACAAAAGTTTTAGGAATGCGTTCCTAAAACTTTCTTAATATATGCGCTTTTAGTATTAGGATTCCTAAAAAATATGTATATTTGCAGTGTGGTATTTAAAATAGCAAAAAATGAAGAGAATAGAACGACAAGAATATCTACAAAAGCTGATAGCTTTCAAGGATAAAAAGTTAATCAAGGTAATTACAGGCATTCGCCGTTGCGGTAAATCAACTATTATGGAGATTTATCGTGATTGGCTTTTGGCTCATGGAATCGTGCAAGACCAAATCGTCTATCTTAATTTTGAGGACTATGATTTCATAGAATTGAGAGACCCTCGAAAACTGTATGATTACGTCAAGCCTCTCATACATCAAGATAAGATTACTTATATCTTTTTTGATGAGATACAACATGTCGGGGATTTTCCTGACATCATCAATAGTCTCAACTTGAAGCCAATGGTAGATTTATATGTAACAGGTTCGAATGCCTACATGCTATCAAGCGAAATAGCTACGCTCTTGTCTGGTAGGTATGTGGAGATAGCGATGCTTCCATTGTCTTTTAAGGAGTATGTGAAAGGTGTGGGTGGAGCTGATAATCTTTCTAAGGCTTATATTGAATATGTGAGCAAGAGTAGTTTTCCATATACATTGGAATTGGATACGACAAATGAAATCAGCGATTATCTGAATGCCGTTTACAATACGATTGTGGTGAAAGACATCATGAGTAGAAACAAACTTTCGGATGTGATGATGCTGGAGAGCGTGATTCGTTTTACGGCAGATAATATTGGTAATATTCTCTCCACGAAACGTATTGCTGACTTGATGACGGCTGATGGACGAAAGATAGACCAAAAGACAGTGGAGAAATATCTATCTACACTTTGCGAGTCTTTCTTCCTCTATGAAGTGAAGCGGTATAATATCAAAGGTAGGCAGCTGCTTAAGACATTGGGAAAATACTATTTGGTGGATATTGGTTTGCGACGAATGCTGCTTGGCTCTCGCTCCTTTGATGCTGGACGTATCTTGGAGAATATCGTTTATCTTGAACTCTTGCGTCGTCAGAAGAAAGTGTATATTGGTAAGATGGATAACTTGGAGGTGGATTTTGTAGCCATCGATGAGAATGGTATTACTTACTATCAGGTAGCAGCCACGGTGAGGGATGAGAACACCTTGAAGCGTGAGTTGGCTTCGCTTCAGCAAATCAAGGATCAATATCCTAAGTTTATCTTGACGCTCGATGAAGACCCGACGGCAGATTATGATGGCATTAAGCGTATCAATGCATTGAAATGGTTGATGGGGGAAGTATAAACCTATGCAACCTATATGATAGGCTAAAACTTTCGAGAGAATAATCGTTCATGTAATAGCAAATATGTTACATGAACGATTTTTTGTATCATAAGAAACGGAGTTTATTGCAAGATTCCTTGCTTTTCCGTAACTTTGCCATCGAAAACAAGAAGCAAGATATCTTGTCGAAATCAAGATATCTTGTCGAAAACGAGAAATCAAGCAAGAAATCAAAATAAACAATAACGCTAACAATTTAAAAACGAAATGATCATGAAATCCAATTCAATGATTACCAAGGCCGCTTGCCTCATGATGATGGCATCCGCCGCTCCTTCTGCTTTCGCTCAGAAGATGAATATCGAACACAAGGGTGATACTACGATTATCAAGGTGGAGAATCCTACCAAGTATCTTCTTCTTCCTATTCAGGAGGAGAAGGATGAGGCTCAGGTGTTGCTCGACACAGGTAGCAAGGATGATACCTGGATGGACGTTCGCCTGGCTCAGAATGGTTCCGATTATTATGTGCCATTTGCTCTCGGCAAAGGCAAGGCGGCTACAGTCAAGATCCTCGGCTTGAAGAAGGATGCCTTGGCACTCAATCTGATGAAGCTAAGCGATACCTTCGACACCACCAACACCGATTACTATCGTCCATCTTATCACTTCACTCCGCTCTATGGTTGGATGAACGACCCTAACGGAATGGTATATAAGGATGGCGAGTATCATCTCTATTTCCAATACAATCCATACGGAAGCAAGTGGGGTAACATGCACTGGGGACATGCTGTGAGCAAGGACCTCATCCACTGGGAGCATCTTGACCCAGCCATCGCCCGTGACCCTGTGGGACATATTTTCTCGGGTAGCTCCGTTCTCGACAAGCGCAATACGGCTGGCTATGGCAAGAATGCCATTATCGCTCTCTACACCAACAACAGTGTGAATCACGACGAAGTGCAGTGCATGGCTTACAGTACCGACAATGGTCGTACCTTCACTAAATATGAGGGCAACCCAGTGTTGACTCCATTCGATGGCTTGAAGGACTTCCGCGACCCAAAGGTGTTCTGGTATGAGAAGGGCAAGTGCTGGTACATGATTGTCTCTGCCGACAAAGAGATGCGCCTGTACAAGTCGAAGAATCTCAAAAAGTGGGATTACGTGAGTGCCTTTGGTAAGGGTATCGGTCAGCAGCCATGTCAGTATGAGTGCCCAGACTTCTTCCAGTTGCCAGTGAACGGCGATAAGAAGAACATGAAGTGGGTGATGACGATGAACATCAACCCAGGTTGTTGGTTTGGTGGAAGTGCCACCGAGTATTTCGTGGGCGATTTCGATGGCAAGAACTTCACTTGTCCTGATGCCAACGACGTAAAATGGCTCGACTGGGGTAAGGACCACTACGCTACCGTTACCTTCTCCAACACGGGCGACCGTGTTTTGGCAATGACTTGGATGAGCAACTGGCAGTATGCCAACCTCACTCCGTTCAAGCAGAACCGTGGTGCCAATGGATTGCCACGAGAGTTGAAGCTCTATGAGCAGAACGGCAAGTACTATGTTTCAGAGGATGTAGCCCCAGAGGCTTATGCGCTTCGCAAGGACACCAAGGAGTTGGGGGATGCAGATGTAACAGCCGAGAATGCGAAGGAATATTCAGCAGTAGCTGCTAATATGAATGGCGCATTCGAGATTGAGGCTGATGTGACTCCAGATGAGAATGGCATCGCCGGCATCGAGATTTCCAACAACAAGCGTGAGCGTACCTTGATTTACTTCGACATGAAGCAAGGCAAGGTGGTGATGGATAGAACTGAGAGCGGTCTCACCGACTTCGGTAAGCAGGCTGAGCCTCATGACATCGAGAAGGCTTGGGACAAGCAGCGTGCCGCAGAAGGCAAGCAACCTGCCCGCATCGAGAACTCCATCAACTATAAGAACGACTTCGCCCTAGCCACATGGGCTCCGTTGAGTCTTTGTGAGAATGGCAAGAAGACCTATCATGTTGACATCTTCGTGGATAAGTCATCGGTGGAGCTCTTTGTGGATAACGGTCGCATCGCCATGACCAACCTCGTCTTCCCTGTGGCTCCATACGAGAACGTGAAGTTCTATAGCAAGGATGGCAAGGCAGCGTATAAGAACGTGAAGGTTCATAAATTGGCATTGTAAGATAACTCTAAGTTCTCGATGAGTAATCATGTTGTCAAGAACTTGTGATATTATATGTAGGATTATAGGCAGGTTTCCTTGGTGGAAATCTGCCTATAATTGTGTTTTGACCCTATGATGGCAAAATAAAGAAGAATAAATGAGTGATATTTAAAAAAGTTTTCTTATTTTTGCATGCGAAAGCGAGTTAAAAGTTAAAACAGTTATGGAACAGCAAGTAAAACGAGTACCTTACGGAGTATCTGATTTTGCCAATGTGATAGAGCAGAATCAGTATTATGTGGATAAGACGATGTTCATCCCTGAGTTGGAGAAGCAGCCAAGCAATCTCTTCTTCATTCGCCCACGTCGTTTCGGAAAGAGCATATTCCTTAGTATGCTCTACTCTTACTATGACTGTTCGCAAAGCGATGATTTCCAAAAGCTTTTTGGCAATTTGTGGATAGGTCAGCATCCTACGCCTTTGCAGGGAAAATATCAGGTGTTGTTCTTGGATTTCTCGCAGATAACGGGCAATATTGATAAGTTGGAGGACAAGTTCAACTCCTACTTGAGCATCAATCTCGATGCTTTCGTGCGTCAATATGCAGTTTATTACCAAGCCGAGAAAGAGGAAATTCTTGCTCAGGAAGATTTCGAGGAAAAATTGGAACTGATATTCAAAGCTGCCAAGTCGCACAAATATCCGCTTTATCTGATAGTCGATGAGTACGACAACTTTACCAATGTCATCCTCAATGAGCGTGGCGAGAAAGTGTATCATGCCATTACCCATGCCGACGGCTTCTATCGTGATGTGTTCAAGAAGTTCAAGGGCAACTTTGAGCGAATCTTCATGATGGGTGTGAGTCCTGTGACATTGGATGATGTGACGAGTGGTTTCAATATCGGGTGGAATATCTCCATCAAGCCTGAGTTTGATGAGATGCTTGGATTCTCTACGACCGATGTCATCAATATGTTTACTTATTACAAGGAGCATGGTTGCATTCCTGCGGATAGCGATATTGATGCCATTGTGAATGATATGAAACCATGGTATGATAATTACTGCTTTGCCAAACAAGCATTGAAAAAGAACACACGTATGTTCAATTGCGACATGGTGCTTTATTATCTTCGCAATTACATGGATTATGGACATGCACCAGAGGAAATGATAGACCCTAACACTCGCACCGATTATGGAAAGATGAAGAAATTGCTTCAGTTTGACAAGTTAGATGGCGAGCGTAAGGGCATTATTCGCAAGATTGCGGAAGAGGGACAGATTACGGCTCAGCTCTACGAGTCATTCTCTGCCTATCAGATTCCGAAGGCAGAGATATTCCCAAGCTTGTTGTTCTATTATGGCATGCTGACCATCAAGGGTACTCGCGGTTCTAAACTCATATTGGGTATTCCAAACAACAATGTGCGCAAGCAATATTATGGTTATCTGGAAGAGGAATATCAGGCGAAGGCATACGTAGATACCAACAAGCTTACCGATTACTATTATGATATGGCGTATGATGGCAAGTGGGAGGAAGGCTTGCAATTTATGGCAGATGCCTACGCCAAGGTGTCGTCTGTGCGTGATGGCATAGAGGCTGAGCGAAACTTGCAAGGTTTCTTCATGGCTTACCTGAATCTGAATGATTACTATATCACGGCACCAGAGTTGGAGTTGAGTCATGGCTATTGTGATTTCTTCCTTTTGCCAGACCTTACTCATTATGCTAGTCAGCATAGTTATATATTGGAACTGAAGGTCTTGTCAAAGAAAGAATTCTCTGCCATCGTGGAGGGGGAGTTTACGGAAGATGGCAAGCCGATGACCAAGGGCGAGAAGCAATGGCGTGAGGCGGTGGCGCAAATTCATCGCTATGCTGAGGCTCCTAGGGTTGAGGCTTTGCGTCAAGGCACGAAGCTTCATCTCATTATCATGCAGTTTGAGGGATGGGAACTCAAGCGAATGAAAGAGGTTTAATGGGGAGCTTGATGCAAAAACTCGAAAAAAATAGAAATGGATGTCGAAGTTTATCCATTATACAATAATACCAAACATGAAGAGTACATATAAGTGTTTATTCCATCTATGGGTGATGATGTTTCTCCTCGTCCTCGCCTCTTGCACTGAGCGCAAGGTGGTGATAGGCGTGTCGCAATGCTGTAGCGGAAAATGGCGGGAGAAAGTGAACAATGAGATGCGCTTGGCGCAGTATCAGTATAAGAATGTCGATTTGTGGTTTACTACTGCAGAGAATGACGGAAAGCTGCAGGCTCGGCAGATAGACAGCATGATAGCCAAGAAAGTGGATTTGATAGTGGTGGCACCAGACAATGTGAATGATGTCACCCCAGCCATCGAACGTGCTTATCGCGAGCGCATCCCTGTCATCCTCTTCGATAGAAAAACAGAGAATCCACACTATACCGCTTATATTGGTGGCGATAATGTGGAGGCTGGGCGAGTGGTGGCTCGCTTCATGGCAGAAAAGTTGAAAGGAAAGGGCACGGTGGTGGAAATCACAGGCTTGAAGGATGCTTCACCAGTGATAGAGCGTCATCGTGGCTTCATGGAGGTGATGAAGAAATATCCAAGCATCAAGGTGGTCACCTTGGATAGCAACTGGAAGATAGAGCGTGCCCAGGAATTGATGAAACAATTTCTCGACAAGGGTGGTCATGCCGACGGAGTGTTCGGTCATAATGACCTTTGTGCCATAGGTGCTTTCCAAGAGGCAGAGCGCAGAGGAATCTACAAGCAGATGGTTATCGTGGGCATCGATGGCTTGCCTGGCATTTGGGAAGGAGTGGATAGAGTGAAGCGAGGAATGTTTGCCGCCTCTTATGTGTATCCTACCCAAGGTGAGAAAGTCATCGCCCTCGCCATGAATATCCTCGAAGGCAAACCTTACAAGAAGGACAACTATATGCAGTCGTTCCTCGCCACCCCTGAGAATTGCGACGCCATCAACTTGCAGTATCAAGAACTGGAGTCGAAGGTGCAGGACATGAACCATATCTCCCATAGTCTCGACCGATACACATGGATGGCTCGTTTGCAGCGATGGATGATAGTGATTGCCATCGTCATCGTCTTGGTTTTGCTCGCTGTCATCTACTATATATATAAGGTATATAGAAAGAAACTCCAACAGAAGCAGGAGACGGCTCGCAAGACGGCAGAAATTATGGCGGAAAGCAAGGAGGGATGGAATCCTGAACTCACCAAGCTTGATGAGAGCGAGCGATACTTCATCGACCGATTCAAGAAGAAGGTCATCGAGAGAATGGGCGATGCCGACCTAAAGATGGACGACCTCGGAGCGGAGATGCAGTTGAGCAAGGTCCAGCTGTATCGCAAGGTGAAGGCACTGACCGGAAAGACCCCTGCCGAACTTCTCAAGGAGATGCGAATGCAGAGAGCCTACACGCTCTTGCAACAAACCGACAAGACCATCTCGGAGGTTGCCGCCGAAGTAGGCTTTGCCGTGCCGGGATATTTCTCCACCTGCTTCAAGAAGCAGTTTGGCATTCTTCCTACAGAATTGAGAGGAGAACAGAGCTAAGTAGTCGAATCTTATATTGATGATTGGTGCGGTGATACGCCGCACCCGCTATTAATTTCTAACTACTTATCAATTAGTACTTTAAAATCTTGACGAAAGATTCGAAAATCGTTTCATGTAACATATTTATTGCTACAGGAACGATTTTTTTTATTTCTTATGCTGTTCTTTGCCTAATTTTGCGGTATAATAAACATTTTCAATTTTAACTTAAAACAGTATATTATGAACAATCTTTTGAAACTCTTTATGAGCTTTTGGCTCTTTGCAGGTTGCCTTGTTGTTAATGCACAGCAATCTAATCTTGTGCTGCATTTTCCGATGGAAGTTGCAGAAAATAGTATGATAGAAGAACTTGTTAGCAAGCAGTCTTTTTCTGTGCATGGTGTCTTATCTCCTATATGTGTAAAGGGTGTTAAAGGCAAAGCATGGCGCTTGGATGGCTATTCGTCTTTCTTTCAAGCTCAGATAAATGCTCAAAAATGGGATGACTTGTCCCGATTGACGTTTTCCTTATGGGTAGCTCCCGAGAGTTATCCTATGATGAAGCTTGATGTAGATGGAGAGTGGTTTACTACTATGGCTGGTAATTTGAAGGTTTCGGAAAATAATGTACCTGTAGATAATAGTAAAGGCTTTGCTTTTCAGTTGGGCTCACGTGGCACTTATGCTTTTATAGGTTATGTGAAAGGACAACAGATTTTATTACAGCCTTCAGACAAGTTGCCTCGCTATCAGTGGAATCATTTGGTTGTTACGGTTGATACCCATATAAGAAGCGTAGTGATGTACAATAATGGCAAAGAAGTAGCTTCCATCAAATGTTCAAAGGGTAAATTTGATATGGGGGACCATGAGCTTTATGTAGGAAAAGCATACAATGATGTAAAGAATGGTCCTTTTTATCTAAATACATTCAATGGATTGATTGATGATTTCGAAGTATATGCCGGGATAAATAAAAATATCATTTCTGAGAAAACCGAGGAAAAGCCTTTGCTGGCATATTCTTCTGATCGCTATGCAAATGATATTTTGCGTCCGTCTTTTCATGGAATGCCATCGGCTGGTTGGACTAATGAAACTCATGGCGCTTTTTATGATAAGGGTAAATTTCATGTATTCTTCCAAAAAAATCCTAATGGTCCTTATATGTCCCGTCTTAATTGGGGCCATATCGTCAGTGATAATTTGTATAAATGGTATGAAGTTAAGACTGCTATAAGTCCGGAAGAGTGGTATGATAAAAAGGGCTGTTGGTCGGGGTGTGTTTTTACAGATGATGAGTTGACGGGAGGTAAACCAAATCTCTTTTATACAAGTGCAGACTATGTAAAAGCTATGATCTCTCAGGCAAAACCAAAAGATGAAGGACTGCTAAATTGGGAAAAAGTGGATAATAATCCGCTTCTCAAGGGGCGTCCAGAAGGGCTTGATGATGATTTTCGAGATTGCTATCTCTTCCGGAATGGTAAGAAACTCTATATGATAGTAGGCTCGTCTAAGAGTGGTAATGGCACGACAACCTTGCATCGTTATGATGAGAAGGCTGGGACGTGGAGCAATGATGGTAAACTTTTCTTCTCGGGAACTGATGTTGCTCAATCTGGAAAATTTTGGGAAATGCCAAGCATTACGAAACTAGACAATAAATGGTTGTTTGTAACAACTCCTTTGGAAACGAGTCGAGGAGTTCGTGCCTTGTACTGGACAGGCAACATTCGTACGGATGGTACATTCTCACCTGATAGTATTGTTCCCAAAACAATAGAATTGTCTGGTTATGCAAAAGACGGTTATGGATTGCTGTCACCCACCTTTTTTAGAAAGGATGAGAAGGTGTTGATGTTAGGCATTGTCCCAGATAAATTACCTATTGAGGAAAACTTTAAACTGGGATATGCGCATACCTATAGTTTACCTCGTGAGGTATCTTTAGATTCGCAGGGAAATTTGGTGCAGAAACCTTATTCTGCTCTTACCGCTATGCGTACAAATGTCGCCATTGAAAAAAGTGATTTTAACCTGTCTGGCAGTCTGAGCCTTTCGCCAGTTCAAGGTCGAACCTTGGAATTGTGTGCAACTTTTGCCACAGGTCAAGATGATTTTGGCTTTACTTTCTTTGGAGATGGAAATAAATCTGCTCGCTTGGTGTTTTCACCACGAAAAGGAATTGTTAAGTTGGATCTCTCTACTATAGATCGCATCGTGCAGGATGACGTATTTGGAGGCATCTATGAAAGTAAGTTGCCTAAGCCAATAGAAAAGGGAAACGACGTGAAACTTACGGTTTACGTAGATCATTCTATTATAGATGTGTTTGTCAATGATACTTATGCTGCTTCGGTTCGTGTCTTCCCGAAAAACAAAGATGCAGTTTTTACATCAGTTTTTTGTGACGGCAATGTAATGGTTAAGAATCTTGGGGCTTATGTCTTGGATGCCAATCAAAAGTAATGGTCCTTGCTGTCTATATGGTAGTTAGAGATTATTTTAAAATGATTTCTTTAGATTAGAATATGATTTCATGTAACATTTTTGTTCGTAGATGAACGTATTTTTCTATGGGTGTATGGCAAAAATGCTTAATTTTGCGGCAGAAATCAAAACATTAACAATTTTGAATCTTAAAACATTAAATAGTATGAACAATCTTTCAAGATTCCTCATGAGCTCAGCGCTCTGTGCAGTTTGCACTATGGCTAGTGCACAAAATGCAAAAGTGAATGGCGTTGTTACCGACGCAACCGGAGAGTCTGTTATCGGTGCATCTGTTATGATTAAAGGTACCAAGGTAGGTACCGTTACCGATTTTGATGGTAACTTTCATATTGATGCAGAGCCAGGTGCTACACTCGTCATTTCATATATAGGTTATAAGACTCAGGAAGTAAAGGCTTCCAACAATATGGCCGTTACTCTTCAGGAAGAGTCTAATAGCTTGAACGAAGTCGTTGTCACAGGTTATACATCTGAGAAGAAGGCAGACTTGACAGGTTCTGTTGCCGTTGTCAAGATGTCTGATATTGCCGATGTGCCAACAGGTAACGTACTTTCTAGTTTGAATGGTCGTGTAGCTGGTGTGAACATCACTACCGATGGTACTCCTGGTGGTGGCAACACTGGTACTTTGGTTCGTGGTACTACTACCATCAACAACTCTTCTCCTCTTTATGTAATCGATGGTGTGATGACTCGTGATAACGTAGGTTCTATCTTGTCATCTAATGATGTAGAGAGCATTCAGGTCTTGAAGGATGCTTCTTCTGCTGCCATCTATGGTGCTCAGGCTGCCAATGGTGTCATCATCATTACAACCAAACATGCAAAGAAGGGCGAGGTGAAGATTGACTTCGAAGGCTCTTTGACAGCTCAGACTTTCACTATCAATTATGATTTGCTCGATGCTTATCAGTGGGGTGATGTTTATTGGCAGGCTTATAAGAATACATACGGTGTTTATCCTACTTCTGCCATCTATGGTGATGGTGAGAAGGCCCAGTTGAATACAACATCACCTTATTGGACTGGTTCTAATGGTCAAACATTGACTGCTACTAACACCGATTGGCTTGACTTGATGTACAAGACAGCCTTGATGCAGAACTATTCCTTGACTTTGAGCCGCGGTGGTGAGAATGGTTCTTCTTCACTTTCCGTCAACTGGATTGACCAGGACGGTATGTTGAAGAATACAGACTATCAGCGTTTCAATACTCGTTTGACATCTGATTATAACTTCCTCAATAATCATGTTAGAGTAGGTGAGAGCGTTGCCATAAACTATTGGAAACAGCATGTTGCCCAGGGCGGCATCGAGGAGCAGTTGGTTAAGCAGCATCCTGCACAGCCTGTTTATGATAGCATGGGCGGCTACGGTGGTGGCTATATGGATGTCTTCAATGATTCTCCTAACCCACTTCGTTTGCAGAATAACCAAAAGGACAATCAGCACGAATATTGGAGAGTGTTTGGTAACATGTACTTGGAGATCCTTCCTATCAAGAACTTGACATTGCGCTCTAACTTTGGTGTCAACTACTACAATGAGTTCAGTAAGACATTTGTTCCTGCTTGGCAGGAGGGTACACGCCAGGTAGATACCAACGAGTTGGATACTTATCACTATCATAATATCAATTGGGTGTGGACCAATACAGCAAACTACCTACTTGACTTAGGCAAGCATCAGACTACCTTCCTCGTAGGTATGGAGAGTAAGAAATACAATACCCAGGATTTGAAGGGCTATGGTAGAGGATTGTATTCTGAAGATCCAAACTACCGTTACTTGAATTCCATCACCAATGGTGCTGCAGTGAATGGCATTGGTAGCAAATATAGTATGGTATCTTACTTCGGAAAGATCAATTATGCATACGATAGCAAATATTTGTTGGCAGCCACTGTTCGTCGTGATGCTTCTTCACGTTTCGGTAAGAACAACAATTCCGGTGTCTTCCCATCTGTGTCTGCAGGTTGGCGCATCAGCAGTGAGAAATTCATGAAGAATACCCATAAGTGGTTGGATGACTTGAAGCTTCGCGCTAGCTGGGGTATCAATGGTAACGATGAGATTGACAATGAGGCAACATATACCAAGTATCTCGTTTCGCTTGCCAACGCTAGTTACAACACTTCTGGTGACAACCAGACCTTGGCTCCAGGTGCTAACAAGACATATACTGGTAACGCCAACTTGAAGTGGGAGCAGACTAAGCAGTTCAATATTGGTTTGGATGCAACTCTTCTTGACCAGCGATTGACCGCAACTCTCGATTATTTCGACAAGCGTACCACCGATATGCTTTATCAGCCTCCATACGCAGGTGTAATCGGTGAAGGTGGTTATTCTTGGACCAACTGCATCTCAATGAACAATAAGGGATTTGAGTTCGTCTTGGGTTGGAGAGACCGTTTAAAGTCCGGCTTCAGCTATGATATTTCCTTCAATGGTTCTATCTATGGCAATGAGATTAAATCTCTTCCTGATGCCATCTATTATACTTTCGGTGGTGGTCGCCCAGGACAGTCTATCGTAGGTCAGGCATTTGGTTCTTGGATGGGCTATAAGACTGATGGTGTGTTCCGTACACAGGAAGAAGTTGATGAGTATAATAAGAAGTACGATGTACAGTTTGGTAAACCAGGTGTAGGACGTATCAAATATGTGGATGTCAATAATGATGGCAAGATTACTACCGATGACCAGACTTGGTTGGGGTCCGATCAACCTAAGTTTATCGGAGGTTTGAATCTCTCTGCTTCATACAAGGGTTTTGACCTGAGCTTGTTCTTCAATGGTATGGTACGTGACGCATGGAACAACTCTAAGTATTACACCGACCTCTTCCAGTGCTGGAATGGTAACCACTCAACTCGCTTGTTGGATGCCATGAATGCTTGGACAGAATATGAGAAGACAGGTGTCTATAACTGCGATACTCCAGCCTTGACCACAGTGGATAGTAACAATGAAAGCCGTGGTTCAGAGTTCTTCATCGAGGATGGCTCATTTATCAAGTTGAAGACTTTGACTCTTGGTTATACATTACCAAAGAGCTTGCTCCAGAAGATTAGCCTCCGTAATGCAAGAGTCTATTTCCAGGCTCAGAACTTGTTTACCATTACTGGCTATACAGGTGCAGACCCAGAGGGCTTGGGTTACACATATCCATTGCCAAGAACATTTACCTTTGGTTTGAGCGTAGGTTTTTAAAGTTTAATCATTTAAGTTGACACAATTATGAAATTAAGATATATGTTGTTTGCAGCAGCTGTTAGTTTGACAGTAACTAGCTGTAATGAAGATAGTTTTCTTGACAATCAGCCTCAGGGTTCTTTGAGCGATGAGGTTATCAAGAATGATAAGAAAGTGAGCTTGCTTACTAATGCTGCTTACTCAGCATTGATGGGTCCTAACCCACAAGATTGGAGCGTATGGACTTGTCCAGTAACCAATTGGAGCTATGGTAGTGTTCGCTCTGATGATGCGTACAAAGGTGGTGGTGGTGACGGAGACTTGGCCGACGTTCATCGTATGGAAATCATGGATGTAGATGCCACCAATGGCAATGGCGATTCCAAGTGGTATCACCTTTATACATCAGTGCAGCGTTGTAACTCTGCCTTGCGTATGTTGGAGAGTATGACGGATGACGAGGTGAAGGATCGCAATGTGCAGATTGCCGAGATGAAGGTGCTTCGTGCTCATTTCTATTTTGAGTTGAGTCGCTTGTTCAACCGCATCGTGTATTTCGAGGAGAATTACGAGGGCAGTATCTCTGCATTGTCTAACGTAGAATATACTCGCGACCAAATATTGGAGAAGCTAGCCACAGCCATGGAGGATGCTGCTGCAGTTTTGCCTGAGACGCAGCCAGAAGTAGGCCGTATCAATAAGTATATGGCTACTGCATACGCAGCCAAGATTAATCTCTACCGTGCTTATCAGCAGGATGAGACCACTCATCAGGTAACTTCCATCAATTCGAATCTTTTGCAGAAGGTGGTTCAGGAGTGTGATGTTGTTATCAATAGTGGCAAGTATGGCTTGATGGATAATTTCCAGGATTTGGATAAGGTATCTACAGGTGACAATTGTAAGGAAGGCGTGTTCCAAGTTCAATATTCTATGAATGATGGTTCTGCTTCTGCTGGTCGCATCAACTGGAGTAACTTGTTGAATGCCCCTCAGGGTCCTTATTCTGGTGATGGTTTCTTCTTACCTAGTCAGGATTTGATCGATGCTTACCAGACAGACGAAAATGGTTTACCTCTCTTCGATACTTATTATACCAAGCACTTTGACGTTTGGAACGCTCAGGAGAACAAGAGTGATAACACAACTGCTAACGTTGACCCTCGTCTTGACTTCATAGTCGGTCGCCCAGGTGTAACTTGGAAGACATACAAGGAATCTCCTTGTGAGGCGACATGGGTACGTGACCAAGCAACATACGGTCAGCATTGCTGCAAGCGATTCTTCGTTTCTCCAGAGAGTAGCGAGATGTACAAGGGATGGCCTTGGGGCGCAAGTGCCCTCAACTGGAACATCATCCGTTATAGCGATGTTTTGTTGTGGAAGGCTGAGGCATTGATTGAGTTGAACCAAAACTTGGATGAGGCTCGCCAGTTGATCAATGAGGTGCGTGCTCGTGCAGCTAAAAAGCAGTATTGGGTAAAGGATTTCAATGATGACAGTAAGTATGCAGCCAACTATAAGATTGCTCTTTATCCTTCTGATGGTTGGACACAGGAGTATGCTCGCAAGGCTTTGCGCTTTGAGACTCGTTTGGAGACAGCCATGGAGGGTGAGCGTTTCTTCGACCTCGTTCGTTGGGGAGTTGCAGCAGAGACGATGAATGCTTATTTCAATCATGAGAAGGCCACTCGTGTTTATTATCAGAATGCGAAGTTCACTTCTGGAAAGGATGAGTATTTGCCAATCTCTGATACTCAGTACAATCTCTCTAATGGTTCTTATACTCAGAACCCTGGTTATGCAAGCTTTAAGTAAAATAGTTTTGAGTTTCAGTAGTTTTAACTATATACAAGAAAGACAATAGGTTAATTGTTAGCGTTAAGAAAATTAGTTAGAATTTAGGGCTAATGATTGTTTCAGGATAATAGACTACATAGAGTGGGGTGCATCCTCAAAGAAAGAATGCACCCCATTTCATTTAAAATAAAGTATAATATAAAGAAACTGTCCATTATGAAAAAGATATTTATCACAGCGCTCGTTGCTCTTTGCGGTCTTACCGCCAGC
>ERZ808240.2394-NODE-2394-length-20583-cov-15.418112_pt1 | contig 20583 bp, 20 predicted proteins | sample MGYA00521084_ERZ808240 | MGnify/ENA primary metagenome ERZ808240 (study PRJEB31516, sample SAMN03275571) | gut metagenome | biome: mammalia-associated habitat; material: feces | host: Papio cynocephalus | place: Kenya | collected 2012-08-06 ...
TAAGGGACTCCAATAAAACCAGGGCCGATATCGATGCCCATTGTCGCACTTCGCGTGTGTCGGCCTGGCGGAACCTTGGAGCAGCGCAGCGGGCACCACCACCGGCCGCGCTGGAGCGAAGTTCTCTGCAAAGGCGTACATCAGCAACCAAAGATGTCGAAAATTGTCGTTTTTGGAGGGTGGTGTACAGAAGGCTGAGCCGAAGCGGGCCAGCAAGCGAGATCGAGAGCTCGGCCGCGCTCCGCTAAAAACGCGCCACCGGCGCGTTTTCCTGACGCTTCGCGCCCTGTCGGGTTCGAATCCCCCTCTTCCGCCGGCGCGCAGTCGTCAGACGCCCAGCCAAGAGGGGATAACCCAAGATTCAGTTTTACATCAATGGAATGGCGGAGAGAGGGGGATTCGAACCCCCGGAACGCTCTCGCGCTCAACGGTTTTCAAGACCGCCGCATTCAACCGCTCTGCCATCTCTCCGTGGTTGACCATCATACCATCAAGCGCCGCTCTGCGAGGTGCCCTTTTGCGATGCCAATGCCGGCAGGACATTCGCCGGAACCGGCGTCATCGCGCGCTCGAAGAGCGTATCGACGACATCGGCCATCTCCGAGAAATCCCGATCCTCGTGACCTTCCTTCCACCAGCGCTTGAACAGGCGGACCATACCGCCGGCCACGAAATCGGCCGTCACCTCGAGCGGGACGGGGGCGAGCGCGCGCTCGTCCACCACGCTCATCACGCGCTCCCGGATCGATGCGGAGATCCGATCGCAGATGATGTCGGTCATCGTGCCCATCATGCTGCTGTCGAAGATGTTGTCCATGAGCTTCTCGTGCTCGAGGATCAGGCGCATCGCATCGTTGAAGATTCCGCGGCGGCGCTGGCGCACATCCTTATAGTCGACCGGCCTGCCGTCTGCGGCGTCCTCCCCTTGCGCGAGTGAGTCCATGAGCTCATCGATGTAGAAGGCGAAATAGGTGTTCTTATCGCGAAAATGCTTGTAGAACGTGGTACGACGGATCATCGCCCGCTTGCACAGCATGGCGACGGTGACGTCCTCGAACCGATGCTCCTCGAGTAAGGCGGTGAACGCCTCGAAGAGCGCACGATACGTTTTCTCGATTCGCAGGTCCATAGTTCGCAATCCCCCTCGCTATCACGCAAGATATGTTCGAGCGTTCGTGAACATCTGTCAATAAAGAGACGTCGGGCTATCGACAAGCGGCGCTCGACAGACCGCGGACGCGCGGCGCGCCATGCACGGAGCGTTCGCTCGCGGGTATACTGGTGCCATATATCCAGACGGCCGGGCACGCCGTGCACCGCCCACTTGAAACGGAGACATCATGCTTCCCGTCATCATCGGCATCGTCGTCGCTATCGTGATCATCTGTGCCATCGCGGGCATCTACAACAACATGGTCACCAAGCGCAATCGCATCGACAACGCTTGGCAGAACATCGACACGCAGCTTCAGCGTCGCAACGACTTGATTCCCAATCTAGTCGAGACCGTCAAGGGCTACGCGAGCCACGAGAAGGAGACGCTCTCCGCCGTGGTGAGCGCGCGCAACGCCGCCGTCAGCGCCACCACACCCGAGGCCAAGATGGAGGCCGACGGCATTCTCTCCGGTGCGCTGCGCCAGCTCTTCGCCGTCGCCGAGGCATATCCCGACCTCAAGGCGAACACGAACTTCGTCGAGCTCCAGAAGACGCTCGAGGACACCGAGAACAAGATCTCCTACGCGCGTCAGAGCTACAACGACTGCGTCCTCAGCTACAACAACGCCATCCAGACGTTCCCCGCCGTCATCTTCGCCGGCATCTTCCAATTCAAGGAACGCCAGGGCTTCGAAGCGGCAGAAGCTGCCCGCCAAGCCCCCACGGTCAAGTTCTAGAAAGTCCACCGACCAGAACAAAAACCCAATTTGCATAAAAATGCACGCCGCCCCAGTCCCAACCTTTCTACAACGCGCAACGTTGCGGCCAAGCAGCGGCTGGGACCGGCATGGGGTTTCTCCCCCAGAACATTCCGCAGGACGTAAAAACCTCCGCCGCACGAAGTGCGCAGCGGAGGTTTTACATGTCCGAGGACGTTCTGGGGGAGAAACCCCATGCCGGTCCCCGGACCCGATGAGAAGGCCGATTGCCCTACTGAATCTTAAAGACCCAGTTGTGCTTGTCCTCGAGATGACCGGACTGGATGCCAGTCAAGGTCTCGCGAAGCTTCTTCATGACGGGGCCGATCTCGGTCTGGCCAGCCGGGAAGACGACGGTCTCGTCGGCACCGAAGGCCTTGTTATCGATCTCACCGACCGGCGAGATGACGGCAGCGGTGCCGCACATACCGCACTCGGAGAACTTGCCGGACATAACCTCAGCCCACTCGACCGGACGGTTATCGACGGTCATGCCGAGGTCCTCAGCCACCTGCACGAGGGAGCGGCGGGTGATGGAAGGCAGGATCGAGTTGGTATGGCTCTTGGGGACGACAAGCGTGTTGCCGTCGACGAACAGAACGTTGGCGCCGCCGGTCTCCTCGACATAGGTGCGGCTCTCGGAATCGAGGTAGAGGTTGTCAGCGTAACCTTGGCTGTGCGCTTCGACGGAGGGCTTGAGGGACATCGCGTAGTTAAGGCCGGCCTTGATGTTGCCGGTGCCGTGCGGCGCGGCACGGTCGTACTCGGAAACGCGCAGCTTGACGGACTTGAGGCCACCCTTGTAGTACGGGCCGACCGGGGTCACGAGGATACGGAACGTGTACTCAGGCGCAGGAGCGACGCCGATCACGTTGCCGGAACCGATCATGAACGGACGCACGTACAGCGTGGCACCGGAGCCGAAGGGCGGGACCCAGGCGGCGTTGGCGGCGACGACCTGCTTGACGGCCTCGACGAAACGCTCTTTGGGGAAGGGGGGCATCTCAAGGCGCTGAGCGGAGTCGTACATGCGCTGCGCGTTCATGTCGGGACGGAAGCAGACGATGCTGCCGTCCTCGGTGGTGTAGGCCTTGAGGCCCTCGAAGACCTCCTGGCAGTAATGGAAGATGCCACCGCACTCGGAGACATGCATGGTGTGGTCGGAGGTCAAGCCACCCTCGTCCCATTTGCCATCCTTCCAGTGGGCCTCATAGCTGTAGTCGGTCGGCATGTAGCTGAAGCCGATGTTGCCCCAATCAAGATCTTTCTTCTCGACGGTCATAAGTCGCTCCTTAACGCTTAAGAGTTCCAATCTCGCGAACCCGCGGTCTCAAGACGGAAACCGACCGCGTCGCAACACCGCATATTTGGAGCGTAGAGCCAAATCGCGGCACACGGGCGGCACCAATCAAGGCGCGTCGATTCGCATGCCCGAGATTCTACTCCACCGCAAGAATGATGAAACACTTTTCTTTAACTAAGTAAAGTAATTTCACGCAATGGAAAAGGCGCTTCCGATCGATATCGAAAGCGCCCAAAGCGTGCTCGAAGCGCCCTATCGATATACTTAGCTACAAAACGATGATTGGAGCCAGCTTGGCAACTGACGAGAAACGCGAACACCTGACAGAAGATCTACTCAAGAGGCTCCTTGCCAGCGCGAGCATCGATGCATACCTCGACGAAGGCGAAACCGTTGACCAGACGCTCCCCTCATACCTGCGAAACCTAATAGATGCGCACCGCATCAAGCGCTCGGCCGTCGCCCGTAACTCAGGGCTCAACCCAACCGTCGTGTACGACATCTTCGCCGGCAAGAGTCGCCCCGGTCGCGACCACGCCATCATGCTCGCGCTCGGTATCGGCTGCACGTTTCGTGAAACGCAACGTCTCCTGAGACTCGACGGTGTAGCCGAACTGTGGTGCAAGGACCGCCGCGACGCCATCGTCATCTGGTGCATCGAGCACAACATGAACCGTGCTTGCACCGACGATGAGCTCTACCGTCTGGGAGAGAAGACGCTTCTAGGAACAAGTCCGCTCAGATAAGTCCGGAACCGTCCGGGACCGCATCGCCGCCTCCCCGATTCAGTTGACAGCTGAACAAACCCAACGGCTGTTGTCATACCATCTTTGACGCATTTGCCCAGCCATCGCGAAGGGAGGACGGCTTGAACGACAACCAGACCATGCATGCCATGAGCCTCGACGACACCTACCGCGTCGAACGGATTCTCGCGCGCGGCGAGGACGGCATCACCGAGCTTGTCACTATCGACGGAGCCGGCCCCTTCGTGCGCAAGAAAATCAAGCAGGGACTCGCCCGCCGAAGCGTTTGGTCCGCGCTCGCCGACTGCGCCTCGTCTCGCCTCCCACATGTCGAGGCAACCTACGAGCTGCCAGAACACTTTGTCGTCGTGTACGACTTCGTACCGGGAAAAACGCTCGCTGCATGTATGGAAAAGGGCGGCCCGTTGTCGCCTCAGGCTACAATATCGCTCGGTATCGAGCTTTGCGAAGCGGCCGAAGAGCTGCACCGACACGGCATCATCCACCGCGACATCTCTCCCAACAACATTGTGATCGCCGCGGACGGCGCACACCTGATTGACCTCGGCATCGCCCGCATGCGCGTCGAAGGTGCGAGCAAAGATACAACTTCGCTCGGAACTTGGGGGTTCGCCTCGCCCGAGCAGTATGGTTTTGCCCAGACCGATGCGAGAAGCGATGTCTACTCGATCGGCCGTGTCCTCGGATTTGCCCTCACAGGCACAAGACCCGACAACGAGACCTACGAGCAGGAGCTCAACAACGAGCTCGTAAGCGCGCCCGCCGAACTCAGCCGCGTTATCAGGCGCGCTTGTTCGTTTGAGCCGAGCGCGCGCTTTCAATCCGCCGCCGAGATGGAAGAGATGCTCGTCTCCCCTGTCAACATGGGGGGGGCGAGGGAGAACAGAACGCCCGCGCCGGCCGGCCCGTTGCCGCCGGGAAGCCGACGCGCCACCTTGATAGGGCCCGACCTCATCGGCGCAACCATCTCCTTCTCAAGCTGGCCCTTGCCGTCGCGTTTCTGGGCGTCGCACTCGCTGTTAGCGCAATCGCTTTCTCATCCTTTCAAGCCGCTCATGAAAACGAGGCATCTTCGGTGTCGTCCCAAACGGCCTCGGCAGGGCGCGTCTCTTCCAACGGAAAGGCCGCATCTGCAAGCGCCGCGAAGCACCTGTCCGCCGAGCTTACGGTCGTGGAATCCGGCTGGACGGCAGATTCGAGCGGCTATGTCCACTTTGGTATCGGGCTCAAGAATTCGTCCGGCGCGGCCGCCATCGCCTTCCCCACCGTCAAAGTCTGCGGATACGACGCGGACGGTAACACCATCTTCACGGACGAGAAGATCTACAGCGCCATCGAGCCCGGTCAAACCGTCTATTTTGGTGACCAGGCGGGAAACGGCACCGCGCCCGCCCGTGTCGAGTTCAAGGCCGTCAAGCCAACCGGCGTCGCGCTCGCCGATCCCGGAGAGGCCCCGGCGTACGAGATCTCAGACGGCAATGAGTCAAGCGGCGACTACGGCATGCAAACGTTCTCGGCAAAGCTCAAGCTCAAGAGCGCCCCGAGCGACTTCGACAAAGACCAGGTGTTTCTATCGGCCATCCTGCGCGACAGACAGGGCAAGATCGTTGCCGGCTACAACAACTTCACCAGCTGCCCCGCAGTCGGCTCCGCCACCCCGTTCTCAATCGAAGCCTACAACCCGCCCGCACACGCAACCTGCGACTTCTACGCCACGCAGTGGTAAAGGGTCGGAGCGGCTCGTTCAAAACGGCATCGCCCACCATCCACCGATTAATGAGCGGTATTCAGTCGCCAGCTGAGGAAATGGCATGGCACTCCTTCCAGAATCGAACTGTCAATTTTATAGAGGATGGAGTTCCACATGAGAAAAGCAATTCGGCTATTCGCAGCTTTCTTGGTTGCAAGCGCGATGGTTATCGGCTTCTCGCCCAGCACGGCCCTGGCTGCTACGCCCGCAAGCATCATCAAGAAGATCGAGAAGGACTTCTCGAAAACAGAGAAGAAGTTGACTGACGACCTCGAAAAGACCAAGCAAACCGTCGGAACCTCTTTCGATGAATACCAGGCAAACAAGCAGTCCATCGACACCTGGTACCGCGAAGTCGAGGATGAATCGTCCAGATTATTCGACCGCACACAGAAGAATGGACGCAAATACTACGAACTTCTTGGTAAGTCCGCGGCCAAGACAAAGAGAAGCAAGTTCGACAAACAGATGAAGAACTTCTATCGCAAGGTCTACGACAAGGCCCATAAAGGTTTCTACCGCTCGATCTACGAGGACGCCTACAAGGACCTCTACCGAACCTATTACGACGGCAGTACCTTCAAGGATGCATACGACACGAACGACTACAACACCGTATCGGACGCCCAAAGTGAGTGCTACCAAAATTACTCGGACTCTTTGGGGACGGTCTATCAGGAATACTCCGACAGCTTGAGCGCCGTCTATCAGGACTACAGCGACGTTTGGAGCGCTTATTACGATCACGATTTCGACTTCGCTAAAATCTGGGTGGAATAGACGCTAGGATATCTGCGCCAAAAAAGAGAAGCGGGCGGATGGACCTCATGAACTGCCTCCCATTTCTTGGACATGAGAAATGGGAGGCATTCCTATGCGCAACGACCTCAGGGTGAAGCACGACGTAGAGACAAGGAGAAGGCCGATCGAGCTCTTCGAATCCGGCAGGGGCTGCGGCACCGTGTCGGGAGCCCTTTCCGTCCCGCGGGGCACTGTGGAAAAATGGCAGCAGATATACCGCGCGTTCGGGAGCGAGGCGCTGCTGCGCATGGACGGGAAGCAGGCCAGGTACACATACGAGCAGAGGGTCGCCGCCGCTTCCGCCGTCATTGACGGCGGCATGGCGAAGCCGGCGGCGATGGCCGAGTTCGGCATCATGTCGAGGGCGCCGCTCGACCGTTGGTGCAGGCTCTACCGCGAGGGCGGCGCGGAGGCGCTCAGGCCCAAGCCGAAGGGCAGGCCGAAGGGGCCGAGGCCGTGGCCGCCCTGCGCGACGAGGGGCACGCCCTCCGGCACCTGCCGGCGTGCTCCGGGCTTAAGCGATCCACCTACTACTACGCGCTCGGGCGCCCCGCCCAGGCCCACGAGGCCGGAGCTGCGGGATCAGGCGCGAGACCGCCCGCACAGGTACAGCTCATACAGGGGCGTCGTCGGCAGCACGTTCGAGAACATGCTGAAGCGCGACTTCGATGCCGCCGAGCAGCTCTTCGGGCACGTCAAGGACGAGTTCTACCGCGGCAGGGAGTGGGACAGCCTCGAGGACTTCAAGCGGGATCTCGAGGAGTACATAGTCCACTGGAACACGCGGCGCAGGCAGGTAAGATTGAAGGGCCTGACCCCGGAGGAGTTCCGGAATCAGGCCCTCGCGGCCTAGTCGCTATTTAGGGCGTCCAAGATTTGGGGCGCAGTTCATCATGTCCATCCGCCCACTTTTTAATTGGCGAAATGCCTTCCCTACGCGAAATGGCTCCCGCCCTTGCCGGCCTCGTCCTCGGACTCGCCGGCCTTCTTCTTGCCAAGCTTGGCCTTGATAAGCCCCACGACCGTTGGGATGATCGAGACGGCCACGATACCGATGATCAGCAGCTCAAAGTGGTCCTGCACAAACGGGATGCCACCAAAGAAGTAGCCCAGCAGGGTGAACAGCGTCGACCAGGTGATACCACCCAGCACGTTGAAGATCACAAAGTTGCGCCAGTGCATGCCGCCCATGCCGGCGATAAACGGCACGAACGTACGAATGAACGGGAAGAAACGTCCAAGGAAGATGGCCAGATGTCCCCACTTGTCGAGGAAGGCCTCGGACTTGGCGATGCGTTCGGGCGTCATGGCCTTGACCTTGCCCGAAGCGATGATCTTCTTGCCAAAGAAGTGACCGATCATGAAGTTGCACTGATCGCCGAGGATGGCTGCCGCCCACGCCACGCCGAGCAGCGCCACGATGTTGAAACCGCCGTTGTGCGCGAAGAAGCCACTCGCGAACAGCAGCGAGTCGCCGGGCAAGAACGGAAAGAACACCACGCCCGTCTCGATAAAGATGATCAGGAACACGCAACCGTACGCCATGACCGGACCGGCGGCGATCCAGCTGGCGATGGCCGTGCGCGGATCCTGCAGCAGCTCGAGAATGAAGTTGATAAAGCCCATGAAGTTAACCTCTCAGTAACGGGCGCGGACACACCCGAAAGGAGAAGTATACGGGTGCCGCCCGCCCCCGTCCGCCCATTTATAAAAGCCTGACCGCATTACCAGCAACTTTGCATAAACGACAGATGTCGCGCAGTCAAAATGGAAGTGGCCCGACATTAACCCTCCGCCTATAACGCCGAGAATCTTTTTCTTGGATCTCCGGCCGACCACTCAACATCGATGATCGTCAACGTCTCGGCATCATCGTCTTTGATGTAATAGAGCGTAAACGGCGTATCCGAAAGCGGCAGATATCTGCAAGGAAACGGTGGTCGGGCGGCAGGATAATCTGGCTCATAAGCAGGGCCAAAGGAGGGAAACGTTCCCAATATCTCGATCGCCCAGTCAAAACGCGCGAGCATCGATTCGCTCATCACGTTATTTTCGATAAACAGGCGTGCATACTCGGTCATGCGGACAGCATAAGCCATGCCTACCAGCCCTTCGATGCACGAATCTGCTTGAGAGCATCCTTTGCGTTAGAAATTTTATCCTCCTGAGCATCGCGGTAGCCGCGAAGCAAGCCCTCGTAGACTTCTTTTTCAAGCCGATGCGCTTCGTCCTTGCGCGACATGACGCGATCAAACGCCTCGGCATCCATAACCACCACGCTCGCTCTGCCGTTTCGCGTGAGATACATGGGCTGCTGTGTCTGATGCAGCGCATCGATCACGGCGCTCTGGTTACGGTTAAATTCCGATAAAGACGCTACGGCTGGCATAACTCCTCCTACAGTCGATTTACCGTAATTTTACTGTTCATCACCCCGTTACGCACGCCAAAAGAAAAGGCCGAGGCAAATAATATGCCCCGGCCGAAACTACCTGATATTCGCACAAAAGCTTTACAGGCCAACGCTATCGGCACCGTGATTTGCCTGCTCAGATGTAAAGCCCTCGAACTCGAGCTGTTCAACCAAGCCGGCACGGGAGAAACTCATGAACTTCATATAGCTTCGAGCTTTCTGCTCAACTTGATCCATCCAATCGGCACCGCAATGGTCGGCAGCGAACACAGAGTCATCGTGTGAGAATCCTTCGAACTCGAGTTGCTCGACCAAACTGTTATAGGAGAAACCTCCCATACGCAGATAGGAAGCCGCCTTCCCAAGGGCATTTTGCTGAGACACCGATACCGAAATGCTGTAAGACTCGGTGTTCAGCGTCTGACCACATACCGCACACTTCTGCTCACGAGTCCCTGGAATTACTAGTCCAGTACTGCTGACTGTCGACTCTTTTGTCACCTGCCAGTCACCTGGCTGATGAGCAGTCTTATCGATCGTCTCGGTAAGCTTCTGGCCACAACGCTTACACGTGGTTTCGCGAGAACCCGCCTCGGTACAAGACGCCTCTTTTGTGATCGACCAATCGCCAGCTTCGTGACCAAGTGCCGAACCTTCGGTCTTTTTGCAGCGCGAGCAGGTCTTTGGCGCCGTGCAAGTTGCATCGACCCATTTGTGACCGAGCGCTTTGCCCTTTTTATAATCGCAGCGGCCACAATGCTCCGGGCTCGTGCAGGTCGCCGGCTCCATTTCATGTCCGAGGGCCTTGCCCTGCGTGGCCCCACATATGCGACATGTCGACGGTTTCGTGCACGTAGCCTCGCTCCATTGATGTAAACAGAGGACATGCGTGCCGAATAAGACACCAAACAAAACGATTGCCACGGCCGCTGCAAGCCCCGCCTTGGTTTCAATGCGTGCGGCCTTGATTTTTTCACTAAATCCAGGCTTGCCCTCATCGTTACCCGACTGAGTTCCCACCTGGAACTGGCCCTCCGATTGCTCTTCCTCTTCCGGGCGCTTCTTCTCATCTGCCATCGCTATTCACCGTCCGTCTCAAGAGCCTTGCGATCCCTCAACGCCTTCGTCGCCTTCACCAGTAACAGATCGGCGAGCAAGAGCAGAATCACCCCGGCGACCGCGCCGTCGGGAACTGAGGTCATCTCATTGATTCCCAGCAATGCAAATAACGCGCCAAACACAAACCCGCATACCATGAGCGTTTTTGAAACGCTCTCAGAACGACGCGCTTTCTTCTCCTCGGTTATCTGCTGAGGATCGAAACTGTTTTTCAACGCTTTGTGAGCAGCCCTAGCCTCCTTGATTGCCTTTTCTGTCAAACGTTCCTGCTCATCACACCGCTTCTTCGCCATATCAATCTCAGAGGTATCCTCTTCAAGATCATGCAATCGAGCGGAAAGCTCGGCAACCTTTTCGTCTGCCGTCCTCTTACGAGCTTCCAGCGTTGAGGCCTGCGACTTGGCTTCTGCGACCAGCTTACGCGCATCAAGCTCAAATTTGGGATCAAGCTCCACAACAGCGTTATCCCCGCCCGAGACGATTGAAACGAACAGCTTTCGCTCGTCTTGAACCTCCGATTTGGACTTCACGCCCTTGCGTCCACCGACTACCGCACCGACAGGGCCCGCGATCGCGCCCCCGATAACGGCACCCGTAATGCTCGTTCCGCCACCCTTGACGGTCGTCTCTGAATAAACGTTACCGCCGGAATGAACCTCGATTTCCATATCGACAGAAAGTGGAATGGTCTTTTTATCCGCGATGATTTGATCACCGTAGAGAGCAATGCCGCCAACCGTTTTGACGTGCCCGCTGACATCATCCCAAGCCTTCTCGATCTGGTCCCGGCATTCCTTAATTTGCTTTTCGTGTTTCTTGGTTACTGCGCTCAATTCATTTTTAGCTTCCTTGAGAAGCTTCTTCTGCTCACGCGTGGTGGCATCAAGCTTGTGTTTGGAGGCTTTTATTTTATCGAGTGCCCCCCCCCGATTTTTTTGGGACATAATGCTCCTTCCCTATTGCAGCATCTGCAAGTTTAATTGCCATACGCGAATATCGTTAAACAAATCCTGCAGGCGTAAAGATTTAATCGGCCGAAGGGACGGACACGAAAACAGTAGCTTATTTTCGAACGCTTTACCCCGATGCAGCATCTCCCCTTTTTTAATCCTAGTGATTCGCTATACTTAACGACATTGCACGCATGGGCGCATGCTGGAGGGGCAGCCGATGAGCTTTATCACAACCATTCGCGAGGATATCGCCAACGTGAAGGCGGAGGATCCCGCCGCTCAAAACGAGCTCGTCATCTTCCTCTCCTACCCCGGTCTCCACGCCAAATGGAACCACGTGCCCGAGCACTGGCTCTGGAACCACGGCTGCAAAAGCCTCGCGCGCCTGCTGTCGCAGCTCACACGCCACATGACCGGCGTCGAAATCCACCCGGCCGCGCAGATCGGCAAGCATTTCTTCATCGACCACGCCATGGGGGTCGTGATCGGCGAGACCACGATCATCGGCGACAACTGCACACTCTACCAGGGCGTCACGCTCGGCGGCACCGGCAACGAGACCGGCAAGCGCCATCCCACGCTCGGGAACAACGTCGTGGTGGGCACGGGCGCCAAGGTGCTCGGCAACATCCGCATCGGCAACAACGTCAAGATCGGCGGCAACTCCGTCGTGGTCAAGGACGTGCCCGACAACTGCACCGTCGTGGGCGTGCCGGGACGCATCATCAAGCGCAACGGCTGCCGCGTGTTCGAGGAGAACTTCGACGCCAAGCGGCATCGCGAGTACATGCCCGACGAGGCGGCCGAGCAGTCCGCTCGCAACCGCCAGAGCATCCAGGAGAACGCCCAGCGCGTTCAGGAACTCGAACTTGAGGTCGCCGAACTCAAGGACCTGGTGCGCCAGCTGGCGGACAGATAACGCTGGAGCTTACGCCGCATTTCAATAATGTGCCGATTTTCTCCACACTTGTGGAAAGGTTACATCTTCCCTGTTGCCCGGACAAATGAGCTCGATTCCCCTACAATCGCTCCCGAGCGAGTCGAGAGACATTCTCGCCCGACGGCCATTCTGCGGCCGAATCCGGATTACAGGGAGTAATCGAAACAATGCGGGAAAACCGAATCGGAACCTTTGAACGCAGGCTCGACGCGAAGCTCGTGCTGTCCATCGTCGCCACCGGCATCATGTCGTTCTCGGGCGTTTGCGTCGAGACGGCCATGAACGTCACGTTTCCCACGCTCATGCGCGAATTTAGCATCGACACCGCGACCGTGCAGTGGATGACCACTGCCTACCTGTTGGTCCTCGCCGCCGTGGTGCCTATCTCCGGCTTCCTCAACCGCCGCTTTAAGACCATGCACGTCTTCTGCTTCGCCATGGTGTTCTACATCGCCGGCATCGTCTGCGGCATGACGGCGCAGGTCTTTCCGATGCTTCTGCTCGGGCGCGTGCTCGAGGGCATCGGCACCGGCGTCGCGCTGCCGCTCATGTTCAACATCATCACCGAGCAGGCGCCGCAAAAGAATCTCGGCTTCATGATGGGCATCGGCTCGCTCGTCACTGCGCTCGCCCCCGCCGTGGGGCCGTCCGCGGGCGGCTGGCTGTCCGAGACCTTCGGCTGGCGCGCGATCTTCGCGGCGCTGCTGCCGATCCTCCTCATCGCCTTTGCGCTTGGCATCTTCTCGATCCGTCAGAGCCACGATATCACGGCCGAGTCCTTCGACTTCCCCGGCTGGATCTCACTCGCGCTGGCCTTCGCCGCGCTTGTGTTCGCCGTCGACGAGGGTGCGAACGTCGGTTGGACGAGCCCATTCATCATTGCGCTCTTCGCGGCCTTCATCGTGCTGCTGGCGCTGTTCATCGTGCGCGAGCGCCGCGCCGGCCAACCGTTGATCCACCTGGGTATCTTCAAGTACCGCGGCTATGTCTGCGGCCTGGGCGTCATCGCCTTCCTGCAGTTCACGATCCTGGGCCTCTCGTTCCTGCTGCCCAACCATGCGCAGCTCGCACTGGGGGCCGGCCAGACCGAGGCCGGCTCGGTGCTGCTGTGGGGCTGCATCCTCGGTGCCGCCATGGCACCGATCTCCGGCCAGATCCTCGACCGCGCGGGCGCACGCCTCCCCATCTTGGGCGGCGCCGCGCTCGCCCTCGTCGCGACGGTCATCTTCGCCCTTATCGCCCCGACCATGACCACGTTCCACTCGATCCTGGTCTACGCGGTCTTCGCCGCCGGGCAGAGCCTCATGTACGGCAACAACATGACCTGCGCGCTGCGCTTCCTGCCGGCCGAGATCAAGGCCGACGGCAACGCCATGTTCACCACGCTGCAGCAGCTCTCGGGTGCCATCGGCACAAGCGTCTGCGCCGCCGTGGTCAACGCCGCGCAGGTCGGCGCGACAGGCGACGCGCTTGCCGGCGCAACGGCCGCAGGCACCCAGCACGCCTGCATGCTCCTCGTGGTGACGGTCGCGATCTCCTTCACCTGCGCCGTCGCCGAGACCGCCCGCATCAAACGGTAGCAGACATGCGGTAGCGTGATGTCACCCGTTCGGTGCGGAAATTAAACACCTATCTTTAGCAGCATTTTCGTCAACAGCGCAAACCCTATCAGGACAGCGCCTTCTGTTCAGTTTTGCCATAAGGCCCGCTCCAGAGAGCATTCCGGAGCAGGACCTTTTATTGAAACTGACTCAGGTACAGGTCCGCGTAGACACCGCCTGCCGCGAGGAGCTCTTCGTGCGTCCCCTGCTCGATGATGTTGCCGTGGTCCATGACCAGGATCAGGTCGGCATCCACGATCGTCGAGAGGCGGTGCGCGATGACAAAGCTCGTGCGCCCGCGCATCAGCGCGTCCATGGCGCGGCCGATGGCAAGCTCCGTGCGCGTGTCGACGCTCGATGTCGCCTCGTCCAAGATAAGGATCGCCGGGTTGTCGAGCAGCACGCGCGCGATGGTGAGCAGCTGGCGCTGGCCCTGGCTGATGCTGTCGGCGTCGTTGGCGACGCGCGTGTCATAGCCATGTGGCATCGTGCGCACAAAGAAGTCCACCTGGGCCGCGCGTGCCGCCGCGACGATCTCGTCGCGCGTGGCCTCCGGACAGCCGTAGGCGATATTTTCCGCGATCGTCCCATCGAAAAGCCAGGCGTCCTGAAGCACCATGCCAAAGTTCCGGCGCAGGTCGCCGCGATCCATGGCGCGCGTGTCCACCCCGTCGAGCGTGATACGCCCGCCGTCGATCTCGTAAAAGCGCATAAGCAGGTTGATGAGCGTGGTCTTGCCCGCACCCGTCGTGCCCACGATCGCGATCTTCTGCCCGGGCTCCGCCGTGAACGAGACGTCGCGCATGAGCGGCTTCTCGGGCGTATAGCCAAAGCGCACATGCTCGAAGGCGACGCGACCCTCGACGTGCGCCGGCAGGGCGGCGGCCTTGCCCGGCGCGGGATCGGACTCCATCTCAACCTCGTCGAGCAGGTCGAACACGCGCTCGGCGGAGGCGAGGGCGCTCTGCAGCGAGTTCACCGTGAACGACAGCTGCGTGATGGGCTCAGACGCCTGGAAGATAAACTGGAAGAACGCCTGGAAGACACCGACGGTCATCTGTCCCGCCACGAGCATGCCGCACCCGACGACCGCGATCACGATCTGCGCGAGGCGCCCGATAAAGCGGATCGCCGGACTCACGGCGTTGGTGAGAAAGTCCGCACGCGCGCTCACGCGAGCGAGCTCGTCGGATGCCGCGTGCACCTCGGCCGAAGACGCCGCCTCGCGGTTGAACGAACGGATCACGACACGGCCCGAGTAACCCTCCTCAACGATGCTCGTGACCTTGGACACCAGTTCCTGGCGCTCCCCGGCGACGGCGAGCGTCTTGCCCGAGACCCATTTGGTCAAGAGGAGCGACACCGCCGAAAACCCCAGGAAGATGAGCGTGAGCGGCACGCTGTAGAAGAGCATCATGACGAGCGCGCCCACGACGGCACCGACATTGGTGAGGAGCGTCAGGAGGCCGCGCTGCATGCTCTCGGACATCTTGTCGAGATCGTTGGTCGCGCGGCTCACGACCTCGCCTGGCTTATGGTCGTCGAAGAAGCGAAGCGGCAGACGGTTGAGCTTTTGCGCGATCTTGTTACGGAGCCCCAGGTTGAGACGCTCGGCGACGCTCGACATCAGGTAGCTCTGCAGCGTGTAGAACGCCGCCGCGACCGTCCAGATGCCAAGATAGATGAGGATGATCTTGCCGCAGTTCCCCCACGTGACGGAGAACGTCCGCCCGTGCGCGAAGGCCGCCTGGATCTGAGTCCAGAGCTCATCGATGACATGCGCCGAATAGGCCGGCGCCGCGGTCGAGGTGACGGTATAGAGCACGACGCTCGCGAACACGACGTAGAAGCGCCAGTGCTGGTCGGCGGCCTCGCGCCAGAGTCGGCGGACCGTCGCCCACGTGTCGCGCGGGGTCTCGGACTCATCCTCCCCGTCGTCATCGCGCATGCGTTCGGCTTCCGCACGGGCGCGCTCATCCTCGGCACGCTCGTTCTCCTCGAAAAGCGCGCGGCGGCGTGCCTCGGCGGCTGAATCGGCCATGCCGGCGGTGGGCTCCGGGGATTCGTCGACACAAGCCGGCACTTCTGCCGCCTCCGTCAACTTTGCGTTCTCCCGCCTATCGGCCATGACGATCACCTCCCTTCATCTGCGATTCCGCGATCGAGCGATACACCTCGCAGGTTTCCATCAGTTCCTCGTGGCGCCCCAGGCCCACGATCTCGCCGTCCTTGAGCACGACGATCTGGTCGGCGTGCAGGATCGTCGAGATGCGCTGCGCGATGATGAGCGTCGCGGCGTCGCGGGTCTCGGCGGCGAGCGCGTGGCGGAGCGCCGCGTCGGTCTTGAAGTCGAGCGCCGAGAAGCTGTCATCGAAGATATAGAGGTCGGCATGCTTCATGAGCGCGCGGGCGATCGCCAGACGCTGGCGCTGCCCGCCCGAGAAGTTGGTGCCGCCCTGCGCCACGCGGGTTTCGAGCCCATCCGGCATGTCGAGCACGAAGGTGCTCTGCGCGACCTCGAGCGCATGGAGCATCTCCTCCTCCGTCGCACCCGCATCGCCGTAGCGCAGGTTGTCCGCGACCGTGCCCGAGAACAGCCAGGCCTTCTGCGGCACATAGGCGATCCGCTCGCGAAGCGCGCCCTGCGTGAGGTCGCGCACGTCGACACCATCGAAACGGACAGCGCCCTCGGTCACCTCATGGAAGCGCAGCAGGAGTTTCGCCACCGTCGATTTGCCCGATCCGGTCGAGCCCACGATCGCCGTGGTCTCACCGCGGCGGCACGTGAAGTTGAGGTCGTGGAGCGTATCCTCGTCGGCATCGTCAAAGCGAAAGGACGCATGGTCGAACTCGGCGACCGCATCCTCGGCATCGGTCGCGGCCCGAGTCCCCTTCCCGTCGAGCGCGTCCGCCCCGTCCTTGATGCGCGGATCGATGCTCAGCACCTCGTCCGCTCGGTTGAGGCAGGCAACGGCGCGCGGCAGGGTGAGCAGCACCATCTGGGCCATCATCACAAAGAACAGGATGAGCATGGCATACTCGAGGACCGCGGAGATACTCGCGATCTGCATGGCGCGCGCGCCCACGCGGTCGCCGCCGAGCCAGAGCACCGCGGACTCCGTGACGTTCATGAGGAAGAACGCCGAGCAGTCGAGCCCCACAAAGAGATGGTTGACCTTGATGGCGTTGGTCGCGTACTCGGTGAAGACGTCCTCGAGCCGGCGCTCCTCATGCCGCTCCTTGTTGAACGCACGGATGACGCGCACACCCACGATGTTCTCGCGCAGCACGACGTTCATGCGGTCGATAAAACCTTGGAGCGCCATGAAGATCGGGGCGGCATGCGTCACCGTCACCACGGCGATGATGAGCACGATGCCGACGACGATGCCGAGCAGGAGACCCATCTGGAGATCGGTCAGGCAGGCGAGCACGATGCCGGCGCACGCCAAAAACGGCACGGGCAGGACCATCTGGATGGTTTGGATGATCGCCTGCTGCACCACGTTGATGTCGCCGAGGCTACGGGTGATCATGGACCCGGTGCCGAAGCGCTCGAAATCGGCGGCAGACAGCTCGAGTGATTTGTCGTAGACGGCGTTGCGGATGTCGCGCCCCACATAGGCGGCGAGCTTGGCCGAGAGATAACAGCCGGTCACGGCACCGCCGCTCGCCATGGCGGTGGCGAGAAGCATGAGCAGGCCGTTTTGCATGATATAGGCCGTGTCGCCGCGGGCGATGCCGGTGTTCACCATATTGGCGAGCATCGTCGGCACAAGCAGCGTGCCCACGTTGTCGATCAGCAGCACCACAAGCGTGACCGCGATCAGGCGCTTATAGGGTTTGAGGAATCGTAGCAGCAGTCTCAAAGGTTCTCCCGTCATGCGGTTCAAACGGTGCATCCATCATACCGGGTCGCGTTCGGCGCTCGCCGGCGCGCCATAAAAAGGGCCGCCGGCGCGGGGGTGGCGCCGGCGGCGAAAAGGAAGGGCAAGATTTGAGGTTGCCTTTACGGGCGGTTAGGCCGCGGGGCGCTCCTCCTCGAGGACGGCCTCGTAAACCGTCGCACCCGCAAAGTTGTCGTGCAGGCTCTTACCCTGGATCCACGGAAGCTCGACGACCTCGCACAACGTGTTCACCAGATCGGAGCAATCGGAGAAGTGGCCCTTCTCGTTCAGGTTCTCGCAATCCTGGACGCGCCAGTAGCCGTCGGTGTGCGTGACGTAGTAATCGTGGTCGTCGACCGTCAAGAACGCGCGCGTCTTGGAACGGAGCAGCTTGAGAAAGCCCTCGAAATCGGTGTCGACGACGTCTCCCGCCTTGAACATGACATACCTCCCGGCCGGCGCCCCGGGGGACGCACTGATAAAAGTCGTTACGTAACCAGTAAAACCTTTATCACGGTTTATGCATGCTTCAATTAGGTCGACGGTTAAAACCCGATGGTAGACGGGATAACACGTTTTACCATTCATCGAGCTGACACAAAAATGGTCTGCTTTTATGCAGACCATTGAATGTCAGGTTGTTACCTGGCGCGAGTTGCAGCACCGACCCTACTGAACCGGGTGGTAGAAGGTCTCGACCACGGTCTTGTAGACGTCATCCTGGTTGAGATAGAACTCGGCAAACTGGTCGCCCTGCTTCATCTCGCCCTGGAGCGTCACAAGATCGAAGGACGAAAGCCCCTTCTGCAGCATCGTGGTCGCAAGATACGAGAACTCGTCGATACCGAGGTTCGTCCAGGTGTAGTCCCCCATGGCCCGGTAGAGGTTCACGAGAGTCGCCGGGTTCGACTTGGCGCTCTCAAGCACCTTGCCGGCAAAGGCCTTGAGATAGCTCACCTGACGCTGCGTGCGATCGAGCGACGAGCTGAGCTGCGACGTGTCGCGCCACTGGACGTACTTCTCGGCATTCTGGCCAAAAAGGGTGGTCTCCTGTCCCTCGACGATCGAGGTGCCGGGGACCGCCTGCGTCGGTGTGACGGTCACGCCGCCGATTGAATCGTTGATGGGCGCCACGCCCTCGATATTGAGCGTGTAGTAATAGTCGACGGGGATGTTGTAGAGCACGCGCGATGCGGCCGTGGCGGTCAGCTGCGATGAGTTGTCGCCGTCCGTGCCGTAGGCGAACTGCAGGCAGAGCTGCTCGGTCGTCTGACCGGCGAAATTGCCGTTGGCATACGTGTCGACCGCGACCATACTGTCGCGCGGGATCACGATGCCACGCGCTTCGCCCGTATCGGTGTTGAGCGCGATGACCATCACGGTGTCTGATTGGCCCTTTTTCGTGCCGTCATCGTTGGCGCGATTGTCGAAGCCGATGAACGCGATCGTGGCCATATGCTTGTTGAGGGTGTACTTCTTGCCGTTGTACGTGATGGTCTCGCCCTGGGTCTTCATCGCCTTCTTGGTCGACTTCTCGAACTTCGCACGGCCCTGGGCGATGGAATGGTTGACATAGCCCACGCCCGCGGCGGCGACGGCACAGATCACGACGAGCACGATGGTAAGGACCTTGAGCCGGCGGCGGCGCTTGATGCGGCGGATGGACTTCTCTGAGCGTCGACGGCGCTGGGGAGCCGCCTCGTTGAGAGAGGGCCACTCGACATCATCTGCATCGGCAGGCTCGCCCCGATCGGAGACGGCCGGGCCGGCGGCTGCGAGGGCATCGGCAGCGGCGGAATCGACCGGAGCGGGATTCCCGTCAGCCGGACGAGCGGGCTCCTCCGCAAACGGGTTCACCGGCTGGGCCTCGTCCACCGGAGCGGCTTGGCTCGCCCGAGGCGCCTCCGCACCGGCAGCGACGGCACCCGAATCCCCGGTATGTTCCTCGGGATCGACGGCATCGATGAAATGCTTTCCGCGGGGATTCATGTTACTTCGTCTCCTGATCGTTGGTGAGCAGTCCGCTAACAATATAGCGCGAGTTGCTCTGCGAGCTATCGAGCATGCAGGTGCTCAGCTGGACGAGCTTGCTGTCGGCGTTGAGCGTGACGCCCTCGCGGACGTTCTTGTTGAGCGACTCCGGGTTGAGCACCGAGTCGAAATACTGCTGGCGCACGGTCTCGTCGGCAAAGTTGAACGAGTTGAGGATGTGGCGATCGTCGTACTGGTAGGCGGCGATGATCTCGTACGTCTTGATGTGGCCGGGCGTGTAGACGTAGAACTCCTTGTTCTTGCTAAAGAAGTCGGCGTCCTCGAAGTAATGGAGGTTGTGGAACACGCCGCCGTTCACATGCCCGTAGATCACCGTGACGGGATCCGAGAAATCGCGCTTGTTCGCCATCTGCGAGAAGGCGGTGCCGTACGGGTCGGATTTGCCGTCCTTGTCGTGCTCGAGATAGAAGAGGTCGTCGGTCTGACTTTGGAGGAGTGGCGTGTTGATATCCGCGCCGGGGATATAGAGCCACGCGTAGATGTCCGAGTTTTCCTGGACGAGCGAGGCGAAGTCGATCGGGTTCGCCGGGAGCGACTTGCCGGTCTTCTTGACCTTGGTGGCGGGCTTATCCGATTTGCTCATCTCCTGCGCGCGCTGCTGCTCGAGCTGGTTCATGTGCCAGACGTACCCACCGGCACCGGCGGCGACGGCCAGGCACACGATGATGATGGCGATGAGAACCTTGTTGCGCTTGGACTTTTTGGGCGTAGAACTCGTGAGTTCCGCATGGCCTTGCGCGGAGCTTTTGTCCACCACCGCGCGATCCGGCTCCGCGGGCTCGGCGAAATGCTTGGCGTGGGCCCCGATGGGCCGCTCGTCCCGGCGCTCGTCCGCCATATCTCATCAACCTCTCGTATCTCGAATCGTGTCAAAAAAAGGACCCGCACGATGCGGGTCCCTTATCGTAGCCTTTTGACCAGGCGTCCTGTTGAAGAACTAGTTGTTCTTGCGAAGGGCGACGGCAGCGCAGGCGGCACCGGCGACGGCAACGGCGGCCACGACGGCAGCGGCGGTGGTGTTCACGCCGGTAGCCGGGGACTTGGAGCCGTTATCGGTGGTAGCAGCGGCACCGTTGGTGGGCTG
>ERZ808240.2395-NODE-2395-length-20579-cov-40.856217_pt1 | contig 20579 bp, 12 predicted proteins | sample MGYA00521084_ERZ808240 | MGnify/ENA primary metagenome ERZ808240 (study PRJEB31516, sample SAMN03275571) | gut metagenome | biome: mammalia-associated habitat; material: feces | host: Papio cynocephalus | place: Kenya | collected 2012-08-06 ...
TCAACAAGAACTCATGGTTCAACTCATACTGCTGGCGAGAAATCTCCTTGTACTTTGACAGTTCCTGAGAATAAACTGCATTGCGTTCATACTGCTTGTCTACATAGAAGTCGAGGTTTGCCTTATACTGGAACTTCAACTGAGGAATAATCTGATAACTGAAACCTATGTTACCATAGATACGGTTACGGCTATCATTCTCATAGTTCATGTAACGGCTCCAATAAGGATTGTTATGGAACTGGATAGTTGTATCATCCAAACCACCGATGTTCCAAGAAGCCTGACTTCCATCTGGGTTCTTATAGAGAGCCTCCAACTCGTTCATATTCAACTGGCGCTGTCCCCACTGTGTGAACTTCACCATGATATTGTTGTCACCATAACCTGTATCCTGACGTCCCTTAGTACGGTTATTGAAGTAGTTAACACTTGTAAAGACGTTCAGTTTCTTATCATGTGACATGATATTACCAGTCACATTCAAAGTATTCTTATACTGACTACTATTAGGAAGATAGCCTGTCAACGAAGTATTGGTATAAGAAATTCGGAACGCACTATTGTCGTATGCCTGTGAAACTGCGACATTATTGGTATAGGAAACACCCGTCTTGAAGAAGTCACGATAGTCGGAAGACGCAGGACTCCAAGCAGAAGTCGAAGGATTGCCAACCTCGCCATTATTCTTCCAAGTGAGGTAATCATACCAAGAAAGCACTTGACGACCATCCAACTTAGGACCCCAACTTTCATCCATTCCAAAATCAGGGACTGTATATTCTACGCCATTAATGGTAGCTGTTGTGAAATCATCGCCTTCGTCACCATGTGCGAAGTCACCAGCATAACCATAACCTCCACCATACTGGCTCTGAAGCTTTGGCAATTTTGTTACCGTCTCAAAACCGATGGAAGAGCTGAACTCCACGCCAAGACCGGTATTCTTCTTAGCACGTTTGGTAGTAATCATAATGACACCATTAGAAGCACGGCTACCATAAAGGGCTGTAGCAGATGCACCCTTCAAAACGCTAATGTTATCTATGTCATCTGGGTTGATATCCTGAATCAAGTTACCATAGTCGTAACCACCACCACCTCGCTGCGTTTCAGTAGAGTTATTATCGGAACCCTCGATAGGAACACCATCAACCACGAACAAAGGTTGGTTACTACCCGAAAGTGAGTTAGCGCCACGGAGCAGAACCTTGGAAGATCCACCCATACTGCCTGCACTGGAAGAAATCGTCAAACCAGCGACCTTACCTTGCAAGGCATTTACTGGGTTGCTGAGTCCACCACGAGACTTTAGTATCTCATCACCTTTCAGCTCGGTTACAGCATAACCTAAAGCCTTCTTCTGGCGAGACACGCCCAAGGCAGTAACAACAACATCATCAAGCGCATTGTCCTCACCCTCCAAAACAATTGTCATTTTTGATTTAGCGGTCACCTTTTGGGATTTCATACCCAAATAAGAAATGACCAACTTGGCATTTCCATTAGGAGCTACCAAAGAAAAGTTACCATCTACGTCGGTCACGGTACCCGTCTTTGTACCTTCGATCTTAATGGATGCACCAATCACAGGCTCACCGTCTTCTTGAGAAACAACCTTACCTGTAACTGTAGTTTGAGCGAGAGCCATACTCGTACTGAGAATAAGCCCCCCCATAAACATGGTTAGTCTTTTTGTCATAATTTCTCTTTCTTAAAAATTAAACAACTCTCAAATATCGGGTGCAAAGATACACACTTTTTGTTATATAAACAAATATTTACCTAACAATTTATCACAAAATATTAAATTTACGATACTTTTTGTATGTTTTTTCTGTGTATTTACTAACTTTTTGGAAATAAAATGACAACTATAAAAGACTATTTGCCATAAAATCGAGTAGGAGGAAAACGAAGTAGTTTTCTTCCTACTTTCGTCTTCTGACCTCTCACACCATCGTGCATGCGGTTCCGCATACGGCGGTTCCTATTTTGGGTGCCATTCGAGATATTCACCCATTAAAGTAGCATACCCTGCCCTACGCAGGTTATCATTTGTGATTGCCCTGTGCAGTATATAACTATCGGCTACACGCCACTCTACAAGAACCATTCAGGACTTCCTATCTAATTATTCTTGCCTGCTCGATACTTCGCAGGACTGATTCCAAAGAAGCTCTTAAACAGCTTGCTGAAATAATAAGGGTCGCCAACACCAACCTTATATCCTACCTCTGCCACGGTAAGCCTGTCATCTTTCAGTAGTTCCGCAGCCTTGTTCATTCTCATTGTGCGTATATACTCATTTGGAGTTGTTCCTGTAATGCTCTTCATCTTCTTGTAAAAGGTAGTCCTGCCATATCCCATGCTCATGGCAAAACTATCTATATTAAGCTGAGGGTCAGTGATATGTTCAGCCAGCCAAGTATCAAGAAGAGATTGGAACTTCTTGTCTTGTTCATCCTTGATAATTTCAGGCACTACGGCCTTGACGGCACCAGCAGACTGCCTGCCATACACTTGCTTCAAATGGTTGCGCTGTTCCAAAAGTTGGCAGCAGGTTGCTATCAATATGCTGGTATGGAAAGGTTTCTCGATATAAGCATCCGCCCCCGCATCTATGCCTTTCAATCTCTTTTCATTGGCAGTAAGCGCAGTAAGAAGAACCACTGGCAAATCTGAAAGCGAAGCCTCAGTCCTCACCTTCTTCAGCAGTTGATAGCCATCCATACGTGGCATCATCACATCACTCACTACCAAAGCTGGTTTCATTGCTTGCATTTTCTCCCAAGCTTCTTGACCGTCGGTAGCCACATCCACCTCAAAGTATCGTCGCAACTCTCTCATCAAAAATTCTCGCACATCATTATCATCCTCCACTACAAGCACATGATAAGGATTGAGGGGGACTGGCGGCATCTCATGATATTCCTGTCCCAACACAGTGCGAGGTTGGTTGTTTTCCTCGATGGTCACAACGTTATCCACCACCATGAAGTCTTTCTCTTCATACTCTTTCTCATCCGTTGGTAACTCTATGCGGAAAATGCTGCCATGAGGTTGGTTATCTTGATAACTGATGCGGCCATGGTGGACGCGCACCAGCTCTGCCGTAAGATGAAGACCAATTCCTATGCTATCGTGCGAATAGTTGCTGCGATTGAATCGTTGGAAGAGTTGGGATTGCCTGGATTTCTCCACGCCCACTCCCGTGTCTTCCACCAAAATGAGCAAATGCTGATTCGCATTCAGTGACACACGCAAGGACACCTCTCCTCGGCTCGGTGTATATTTCAGCGCATTCGACAAAAGATTGTAGATAATCTTGTCGAGGTAATTACGATCCACATACATTTCGTAGCTCTTGTCGAAAGGCAGAAACATAAAATTAATCTGCTTATTCTCAGCTATATTACTGAAATTAAGAAAAATATCTTGTAAGAAAGCGATGATGTCCGTCTTTTCCAATGCCAACTGCAACTTGTCGTTCTGCATCTTGCGGAACTCTAAGAGTTGATTGATGAGCCTCATCATTCGTGCCACGCTCTTTGCCATCGACGAGAGCGGTTGTTTCATCTCTCCAGGTACTTTGTCCACCGTCTTGAGCCTTTCCATATCCCCCTGGATAATGGTGAGCGGTGTACGGAACTCATGCGATATGTTGGTGAAGAAACGAAGTTTGTATTCCGTAAGCTGGTTCTCCACCTTCACTTTGTTGCGCAAGGCACTGATGCGGCGGAAATTGACATAAACATAGTAGATGGCTACAGCCACGAGACCTATATACATAAGGTATGCCCACCAAGTGGCATAGAACGGAGGTCTCACCGTGATTTGCAACACTGCCTCCTTGGGCGACCAAACGCCATTGGCGTTGCAAGAGCGCACATGCAGGGTGTAATGACCAACGGGCAAATTGCGATACTGCGCAAAATTGACATGCGAAAGACTGCTCCAACCCTTGTCGTACCCTTCCAGATAATAAGTGAACGTACTTGCGTTCTTCTTGGCGTAGTAGAAGTCGGAGAAGAAGAACGTGAGCGAGTTGAGATGATAGCTGATGGAAAACTCCTTGGCACGCGCCAATGTTCCATCAAGCCGCGCCTCTCCATCCTTTAAATCACCGATAGAAATACCATTGGCCTCTATCTTTGTAATGGCCAAAGGGAAAGCAGGTTTGCTCTCATGGATGTGACAGGGATTGAAAGTCATGACACCATGATGGGTGGCAAATGCCAAATCGCCATTGTCCAAATCCACGGCATTATCCTCTGTACAAGCATTCTCCAAAGAGTTGGCACCAAAAAAGAAATTGTTGAATTTTCCCTTGCGGAAACGAGAGATGCCATTGTCGGTTCCCAACCAAATATCACCCGTCTGCTTATGCTCCACGATGCTTTGCACGTTATTATCGGCAAGTCCATCACGCGTAGTATAGGTAATGGTGTCCTTGCCATCAATCATCTTCACTCCATTGCCGATGCTTCCTATCCAAATACGCCCCTTGCTATCTGCGTAAACGCAATGAACTTCATCATTTATTTGGTCGGCGGTGGATACATGTATCATCCGATAAGCCTTGTGGTTACGCAAGAGTTCATCGGGATTGAAGAACATGACACCCTGACTGGTACACAGCCAGATGTTACCTTTCTTGTCCATCTCCATATTGCGAGTTTGCAAAGACTTGCTCTCGACGACATGCACAAACTTGCCGTTCAAATAAACATCAAGCCCCGAGTCAAAGAGTGAAACCCACATTCTATTTTTCTTATCGAAGAAAATGTCGCTTAGCTTACCCTTTCCTATAGATGCCGGATTGTCGGTATGCACAAAGTTCTTGCCGTCACTCACCGAGAAGATTCCCTTCTTGCGAGTTCCAACAAAGAGCCTACCATGGGCATCTTGCGCCACAGATGTGACATCATCCTGATAGCCACGGATGGAGCGCCAATTCTGCAAAAGCCCGTTTGCCACACTGCTTCCATTCTGTATATTGCTGATATATATATGGTTACCTATACGTCTAAGCAATCGAACATCATTTTCACGGTTGATACCATCACTTCCATCTTTATAATAAAGATAGTTAGCCTCTGACTTGGAGAAATTAACGACATATACGCCCATATTTTCCACAGCTACCCAAAGATTATGCGCTTTGTCCACGAATGGAGAGAATATATAAGGAGATGGCAACAAGTCGGCATAAGACACCAATGCCTCCTGCTGGGTATCGTAAGAAAAGAGCCCATTGCCAAAGGTAGAAATCCAAAGTTTGCCATCACTTGCCGCATAAAACTGATAACGTGGTTCACTATTTAACTGCAGGAGATGCTTGTTGTAGATACCCTGGAAATGATAAGTCTTCCTTGGAGTCAGATAATAGACATCACTACCATCGTATGCCAAGATGATGACATTGCCCAAGTTGTCGAGCACCACATGAGGCTGGCTTGGGTTATAGGAAGAACGCGCCAACCGTCTCGTTTTCAAGTCATATTGGTAAATGCCATCATTGGTTGTCAAGAAGATGAACCCGCCCCAATAAGCCGCTTCCGTCACCTCTCTCACCGATCTATTGACAAAAGAAGAGTATACCTGGAGGAACTTACCATTCTTGCACAGATAGATAGCACCATCACCCGACACCCAATATTCATCCTTACCCGCCAAGACAAAATTAACCATCTCTTGGGTTGGAAGGGAGAACTTCACAGAAGAAAATCGCTCGCCATCAAAATGAATGCGCCTTGCCTCCCCTTTCTTTCCCCACACTATCATATCATGAGCTGAAAGAAAAGCATATCCCTTGATAGGTTGGCTATAGCTGTCATCGCCCGTGTAATCTACAAAAACATCTTTTTCTATGTCATAACAACTATAAAGATGTCCACGCAGTCTTATCCACAAGAAGCGGTCACCCCACGGCTTGATATTCAAGATGCGGAAATCTTGCATCAGCTTGCGATTGCCTGATGCCGATGGTTTCAGCACATCCGTCTGATAGCCATCATATCGGGCCAAGCCCGATGTGGTGGAAAACCAGAGATAACCATACTTATCCTGCAGTATCGAACGCACATAATTCGTTGGCAGCACATTATCGACAGATAGCTGATAAGAGGTCTGTGCATGGCTATGGATATGCACTGAGAGCAAAATGCTGCATAAGAAAAAGCACAGGAAAGCTGTGCCCCTGAATAGCGGTAATAGTATTTGTTTCATCACACGATTAATCTATTTCAAATTACAAATATAATACATTTTTTTGAATTGCAATACATATTTACATCGAAATGCATGATTTTCCATTATTTTACCCAATAATAAAGGTAATTTTGCAGCAGATAAAACAAAGTAATAACTAAAAGCATTACAAAGCAATGCTATCATCATGGTAAAGAAAATATTCATATCCCTATGGATGGCTGGGACGGTTTCCTTCTCGCATGCCACCTCCTATTACATCTCACCAACAGGTAATAATACCAACAAAGGTACCAGCAAGGACTTCCCCAAAGCTTCGCTCGCCAACGTACAGCATTTGGTCAAGCCTGGCGACATCGTTTATATACTTCCTGGAACCTATCTTGTCGATAAGAACGAGGTGATGGACAAGGCATCAAGTACCGTATGGGACATCATCTACGACTTTGCCGTGAGTGGAACAGAAAAAGATCCCATCGCTTATCGTGGTATCGTGGATAGCGATGGGAACCGCCCCGTGTTCGACCTTTCCAATGTCAGCACAGGCAAGCGACTGACGGGATTTTATATCCATGCCAACTATCTCCAGTTTTCCAATTTGGAAGTCCTTGGCATTACCGTCCCCAAATCTTCCAGTAACACCCAATCGGAAAACTTCCGCATCAACGGGGGAAGCCACTGCACATTCGAGAACATCGCCGCACACGATGGCATGGGCATCGGATTTTACCTGACAGGCAAATCAGCCTACAACGTGCTGACCAACTGCGATGCCTACAACAATTTCGATTCCAATAATATCAAAGTAAACAACGGGGGCAACAGCGACGGCTTCGGCTGCCATGTCAACACCAACTGTCCCGGCAATAAGTTCATCTTTTGCAGAGCTTGGCAAAACAGTGATGATGGTTTCGACTTCATCAACTGCTATTCTCCAGCCACCGCCGAATATTGCATTGCCTATAGAAACGGATACGACAAAGAAGGTAACAAGCGGGCGGATGGCAATGGATTCAAGGCCGGCGGTTATGGCATGAAAAAAGCCATCAATATCTCAGAGGTACCCATGCATGTGGTAAGCCACTGCCTGTCTGTGGCCAACAAAGCCAACGGCTTTTACACCAACCATCATCTCGGTGGTGTCAAGATGGAATACAACTCTGCCTACAAGAATGGAAAATACAACTTTTCCTTCGTCAATCGCCGTGGTGCCTCTATCAACGATGCCATAGATGTAAATGGCTATGGTCATGTCATTGAACACAACCTATCGTATGGAACTGCCAATATCGGCACCCACATTGACACCAACTCTTGCACCATAAACGGCAACTCCTTCATATACGTAGATGAAAGCTGGAGCAATGAGAACTTCAGCGACGGAGACTTTATAAGTTTGAGCGCAAAGCAGCTGATTGCGTCAAGAGACCCCTATGGAAATCTACCAAGCATCACTTTTATGCAACTCAAAGATGACGGCAAGGACTATGGATATGGCTCGTTCAAGAATTCTCCGCAGACTTCCATCAACAACATCAAAAGCACCCCAACAAGGCAACAGACATACTATACCTTGACAGGCATGCCCGTCAAACATCCTCTCTCTGGAAATATTTACATCAAAGATGGCAAAAAACTGATATTCCAGGGGAAATAAGTAAACTGCGCACATATTTTTCCATCAATATGCACAATAATACAAATATCTCTGGTATAAATACATTACTTTTGCGACAGAAACTATAAACTTAGAATAAAACAACAACAATTATGAAAAAGCTATTTACCCTTATCGCTTTCGCTGTGGCAACTCTCACAGCCAGTGCTACAACAATCGTCAATGAATATAAGGTTTGGACTTTCGACGAGCAGACTTCTGGAGAGACCGTAAACTCATTGAAAGATTTCAACGGACTGTACATTCGTTCTACAGCCAATCACACAGCAACCTATGTTGACAAAAAACGCTCAGGTACATTCAGCAACGGCTGGAAATACAAGAATACTGCCGTAGGCTTGAAACTACAAGCTAACACGGCATTGGCACCTGCCGCCGACCTCATTGCCGACACAGAATGCAAGAACACCAACGACCGAAGCATAGCTATCACCACCGGAGTAGCCGGAACATTCTATATTGTATTTGTATCAGAGTATGCAAAGGCCGACAGAGACATCCAGCTCTTCTTCGATGGAGAAAAAGTAAAGAGCATCGATGCCAAAAGCGTGTATGACAATAAGGAAACAGGCCGTTCTTCTTACTTCGAATACCATGCAAGCCAAGGTGGCACATTCCTCTTTGGAGGTTCCGCTTCCACCGTATGCTATGTGATGTTTGTACCAGAAGGCTATACACCCACCGATATCGCCAAGCCAACCATTACCAAAGGCACACATGCAACATCGCAATCCTACAACATCTCAGGCGAGCAAGTAGCCGATAGCTTCAAAGGCTTAGTTGTCCTGAACGGAAAGAAATTCATCAAGAAATGAATCATCCAAATAACAAACTATAAAACTTATAACTAATGAAAAAGATAACTTTTCTACGAGTTCTATTGTTGACACTCATCCCTACTTCTCTCTCAGCCCAAGAGAATGAAGGCATCAACCAAACTACCTTTTGGAACTTTGACCAATTTATTCAAGATGACAACGTTGCCAACAATAATCCCTTCAACTATGGCGGATTGTACATCATAGGACATTCTGCCGATAAATATGCCACTATATCTGAAAACCAAGCTCAAATGATATATGGCGACTATACCTATTTTACCAATACAAGAATCGACTTTCCAGGAGGTCAAAGCCAGACATTGCCAACTTCCGCTAAAGAGGCAAAAGAAGGCATTGCATTGGATGTGGCTTGTCCAGGAACTCTATACGTAACATATTATACCAAAGCATCAAGAACTTTGAGCGTTGCTTTTGCTGGAAAAACAATAGACAACATTACAACAACAGCTGGGCAAGTTGACACAAAATCATTCACCAATGGTACAATAGGAACTTATTATATATCCACATCAAAAGGTCCATTTAGTATTTATGCCGTAAAATTTGTACCCACCTCGGAAGAAGAAGCAACCAAGACACTGACATTATCCCAATATGGCATCAATACATTCTCCGACAATCATGCCTGGAAGCTACCAGAGGGACTGAAAGCATATTACGCTCGCTCTAACAAGAATTCTTCTGATGGAGGAGTGGTCTTAGGGATCAACGAGATTAAGGACATCATACCTGCATGCACGGGTGTAATACTCAAGGGAGACCCCAATTCTAATTATACCCTTACCTCGGCCGATTGCGGAACCATAACAAACGATGACGGCAAATCTATGATCAATACTGCTTATGCTTTACGTCCAATTATCAGCGACTACCACTTGAATGCCACCAATATTTCAACAGATGGTTACAACAATTATCTCTTGGGGGCAAAAAACGGGAAGGTTATCTTTGGCCCTGCTGCAGAAGGAACCATCAAAGCAGGAAAAGCATATTATAGAATAAAGGGAACTGAAGATAAAAACGCCCAAACTCAGAACGCATCCAAAAGCATGAGCCTTGACTTTGGAACTGGAGGTACTACCAATATCCAACAAATCCAGGCCATAAAAATGCCATGCACCGAAAACACTTATAATGCAATCGGACAAATAGTCAATGCTTCCTACAAAGGAATGGTCATTAAAAATGGTAAGAAATACATTCAAAAATAACTTTCAAAAAATAGGGCGCAAATGAATAAGAAATACATTAAACCAGCCATACATACCTTCAGCATTCAATGTGCTACCATCATGGCAGGCTCCCAGGAGCAAACAGATCCCACAAAAACTACATTTGACGAAACTCCCATCAATCCAGATGAGGCTCTTTCTAAAGAAAACATGCAGTTTCATTACGATATTTGGGAATAACGGGAATAAAAAACATGGGATATACTTATCCTTTTCTAAGCTTTTATTACCTTTGCAAAAAAATATGAGAAAAATCATTTCATTCATCTTCATGCTAACAGCGTGCTTAGCCATGTCGGCAAAGATTCATACCATCGGTGATTCTACCATGGCCGACTATGACCAAAGCCAGCCTGATCAAAAGGGCATGTATGGCTGGGGGCAAGTCTTTGGCGATTATTTCACCAATGGCATGACAGTGAAAAACTGGGGCGACCGAGGTGAGAGCGCACGCAGTTTTTACAAGAAGTTCTGGGCACAAGCCAAGGCAGAGATTAAAAAGGGAGATTATGTGCTGATACAGTTTGGGCACAACGACCAAAAATCTGTAACAACCGATGTGTATCGCGAATATCTTTCAAAATTCGTAAACGAGACACGTGCACTTGGTGCCACTCCTGTATTGGTGACATCCATCTGTCGCAAGCTTTTCGACGGCACCAAGATCTCACGTCTCGGTCGCATCGACAATGGAAAGGCAAAAGGTGTGGAGGAAGATGACCATACATACGATTTTCCCTACAACATGAAAAAGGTGGCAGACTCTCTCCAAGTGAAATGCCTCGACCTCACCACAGCTTGTAAGAAATTCATGGAGGCCTGGGGACCACAAGGTTGCAAGCAGTTCTTCCCTGCTGGTGGATCAACGCATACCAATGAACTCGGGGCAAGAGTCAACGCACAATTGGTGGCACAACTGATGTACAAGGCCAACATCTTGAAGAAATACATTGCCATCAGTAAGATCAATCTCCCAAAGAATGACGGCAAGATTGTAATGGCTGCCGACAGCAAGACATACTACATCTCGCCAAAGGGCAACGACAAGAACCAAGGCTTGGACAAAAGCAAGCCCTTTGCCACACTTGCCAAAGCACAAAGCCTGGTAGGGCCTGGCGACATCGTGTATATCATGCCTGGCACTTACCATGTGAAAGAGAGCGACCTGATGGCTCCCGCACACGACAAGAATTATGCCGTGGCATATCTTCTCGACAAAAGCGGCACTGCCAAATGCCCCATCAGTTACATAGGATTGCTCGACGAGAACGGGAAACGCCCCGTCTTCGATTTCTCTGCCATCAAGGTAAAGGCTCGCGTCACGGGATTCCTCCTCTCCGCCAAATACCTACGAATCAAAAATATTGAGACCATAGGCATACCAGTAAACATAGAGAAACATACCCAAAGCGAGAACTTCAGAATTTCGAATGGTTCGTACAATATCCTGGAGAACATCGCTGCGCATGATGGCATGGGAATAGGATTCTATCTCATCAACAGATGTGCCCACAACTATCTCATCAATTGCGATGCCTACAACAACTACGACAGTTTCTCGGAAGGCGGAAAGGGCGGCAACAGCGATGGGTTCGGATGCCATCCAGGCTCCTTGGACAGCCAAGACAATGTGTTGATAGGATGCCGTGCCTGGTATAACAGCGATGATGGCTACGACCTCATCAATACCCAAGCTTCCGTCAAAATCATCTATTGCATCGCCTACAAAAATGGCTTGGGCATCGTCAATGGCGAGGAGAAGAAGCTCGCCGACGGCAACGGATTCAAATGCGGAGGATACGGCATGGGAAGCAAGGTTCGCATCAAGTTTGAGAAGGCACCCATGCATATCATCGCCAACTGCGTTTCGGCCAATAACAAAGCCAATGGCTTCTATGCCAACCATCACTTGGGCGGTCTGTCCTTCAGCCACTGTTCGGCCTTCAGAAACGGAGGGGCAAACTTCAACATGACCAATCGCAAGGATGCCTCCGAAACAGGCAATGTAAACGTCAACGGATATGGACATCAGATAGACCACTGCCTCTCATTTGGTTCGGATGCCATCAAGAGTTCCAAGCACCTGACCTGGGTAGATGGCGACAAAAAAGACTGCACCATCAAGGAGAACTCCTTTACATGGAACAGCAACACCAAGAAATGGGACAATGACACCCAACTCAACAAAAAGACTTTCAAAAGTCTTGACCCATCGAGCTTGATTGCACACCGCGACAAAGAGGGTTTCTTGCCTGCATTCGATTTTTTGCAACCCAACGAGCCCATGAACATCGGGTATGACTGGAGCCAATATCGCCAATGTGCAAACGAATACAGAAAGTAGATCCCATCGAGACAACATCACGATTATATTAGAATTATCATTTAAACCCTATAGAAGCATCATTTAAAATCAATAAGATATGCCCCATAAAATCATACTACTCGTCATAACTTGCGCCTTATCAGCCAGTTTGTCATCTTGCAGCAGCGATACGCAAGAAGGCGATCCTAATTATTTCAGCCAAAGCCAGATAAGTGTCAGGATGAAAGATGAAACCATGCTCTACCTGTCAGACACAGGCAATGGTACAGCCATGATTTCCTACGACCGCAGCAATCCATTGCACCTCAATCAAGATAACAAATCGCAACTCACCACCTACGTGGGGCAATTGGTCATACCAGCCACTGTTACCTCACAAGGCAACACCTATCAGATTACGGGAATTGACGAGATGGCCTTCGCCAACAACACCACCCTTACATCGCTGACGCTTCCCGAGAGCATCACAACGATAGGACAAGGCGCATTTATGAATTGCTCGGCACTTGTGTCTGTCAATATTCCGACGGGTGTCACTGCCATACCAAGCTCATGCTTCGCACAATGCAAGAAGATGACCAAGTTTGAGTTACCCGAGGGCATCAAGAACATCGGCACCTTGGCTTTCGCCAACTGCGGCAAGATGACTTCGATAACCATCCCGGAGGGAGTGAACGAAATAGCCGACAGAGCTTTCTTGGGCTGCACGGCGGTCAAGGAACTTACGATACCTTCCAGTGTCAACAAAATGGGTGGCAACGTATTTTTCAGAGCGAGCAAACTCACCAAGATACATCTCAAGGCCACAACACCTCCAGAGCTTACTGATTCACTTGGTGATTACATAAGCAAAGCCACCCTCTACGTGCCAACAGGTTGCAAAACCGCCTACGAGGAAAATACGTTGTGGAATAAATTCAAGTCCATCATTGAAGAATAACAACATGAAACATATCCTATTATCACTGGTACTGGCAACAGCAAGCATGTCTTGCCTCGCCCAAAACACAAAGACAGTAAAAGGCACCATCACCGACCAAAACGGCGAGCCACTGATAGGTGCCACCGTGAAGGCTGGTAAAACTGGAACCGTAACCGACATGGATGGCAACTACACACTGACCGTACCTGCCAACGTAAGCCAGCTCGACGTATCATACATCGGCATGAAGAATGCCAAGGTGAAAATCAAAAACGGAAAGGCCGACATAGCTCTTCAAGACGACTCCAAGATGATTGACGAATTGGTGGTCATCGGTTATGGCTCTGTCAAAAAAGGGGATGTAACCAATGCCGTAGCAAAAATCAAAGGTGACCAACTAAAGGACCGTCCTGTCAGCAATGTGGCGAGTGCCTTGCAAGGAGAACTGGCTGGTGTGGAAGTACGTACCACCAGCGGTGCCCCGGGCAGTGGCGTGCAAATCAACGTGCGTGGTGCGACCTCCATCAATGAGAGCGGCAACTCAAACCCTCTCATTGTTGTAGATGGTGTTCCTATGGACGAAGACTTCGACCTTGTGAACCTCAACCCTCAGGACATTGAGAGCATCGAGGTATTGAAGGATGCCTCCTCCAGTGCCATCTATGGTAGCCGTGGCGCCAATGGTGTCATCATCATCACCTCCCGAAAAGGAAATGATGACGGCAAGGTACGTGTCAACTTCAGTGCCGACTACTCTCTGAGCAGCCCGGAACGATACATGGACATTATGAGCCCTTCCGAGTGGATAGAATGGAGAAAGAAATCCAACAATGTTCGCTACGTCAATCAGTATGGTCTGAAAGGTGCCAAGGAGAGTGACACCTACGCCGAGCGCATCGCCATCATTGGTAGTGCGAGCGCCAACTATGTGAACGACCCACGTTGGGACATGCCCAATTATGGCGGCCTCTCGCTCATCGACTGGCAGAAGGAAATCTTCCAGACCGCTTTGGCACAGAACTACAACCTCTCTGTATCGACAGGCAACAAAAAGAGTAACTTCCGGGCTTCATTGGGCTATATCAACCAGGAAGGAATCGTCATCAAGACTGGTTTTCAGCGAGTCAACCTCAAGATGAGCGCACAGACTACCGTCAAGGACAAGTTGACCTTGGGCTTCGACTTGGCTCCACAGTTCACCGTCACCAAGGGTGGAAATGTGGATGGCAAGGATAATACAGCCCAGCAAGCGTTGACCTTAGTACCAGTGGCTGAAGCTGAAGCGGGTGTCTATACTGGCACCCAGCCTTACACCCGATACCTCTGGGCAGGAAGTACTATCAGTCCTATCGCCAACATGGAATATTCCAGTTATCGAGACGAACAAGTACGAGTCAACGCATCTGCCTTTGCTCGCTATCAAGTTCTTCCTGAACTAACGGCGGAAGTATTGGGAAGTTGGTTGTTCGTTAACTCCGAGCGCCATCGTTTCACCCCAAGCTCACTCAACAGATATTGGGCTTCTTACCCAGAAGGTTACTACAGCATTGGGCGCTGGACGGGAAGTCGCAGCCATAAGTACTTAGGACAGGCAACGGCTACCTACAACAAAGATTTTGGCAAGCATCACGTCAACGTGGTGGGCGGTTGGTCTGTGGAAATGACCAAGGACGGAAGCTCTTTCTCCATCGGTGCCACCCAATATCCCAACAATGCCCTCAATGGAGGTTTCTCAGACATGACAACAGTCACCTTGCAAAACGTATCTTCCGTTTACAATACCGAAGACCGCTTGATCTCTTACTTCGGACGAGCAGAATATGGTTTCGACAGCCGCTACCTGCTCAATGCCAGCATCCGTCGAGATGGCAGTAGTCGATTCGGAAAGAACAAGAAATGGGGTACCTTCCCTGCGGTATCGGGTGCATGGAGAGCCAACAATGAAAAATTCTGGAAAAAATCTTGGATAGTCAACCAAGCCAAGCTCCGCATCAGCTATGGTGTGAATGGTTCAAACTCCATCCCTACCAACTCCGCATACGGCGTGCTCAGCAATAGCAGCTACAGCCAGGACGGCAAGCTGACCACAGGTTTCATTCCCGGCAGCACCGCCAACGACGACCTGGGATGGCAGAAGACTGACTCTTGGAACGCAGGTATCGACCTCGGATTGTTCAACAACCGCATCTCCTTGGCGGTAGATTACTATATGAAGAACATTCGAGACATGCTCTATCAGATTACCCTTCCTGCCGTCATGGGATACACTCGTGGATACACCAATGTAGGCAACATCCGCAATACAGGCCTTGAGTTGGAGTTGAAGACGGAGAATCTCACCGGCAAGTTGCGCTGGACCACCAATCTCCAGTTCTCTTGGAACAAGAACAAGGTGATAGACTTGGGTGCGAACTCCACCATCTACACGGGATATGACAACTCCACACAGGTCATAGAGGTTGGTCGCCCTGCCGGCGAATACTATCTCTATGACGCAGTAGGCGTGTATGAGACCGAGGAAGACCTGAAGAAATATCCTACGCAGACTGGTTCGGTAGTAGGTTCCGTTCGGTATCGCGACGTGAGTGGTCCCGACGGTGTTCCTGATGGCAAGATCACCGAGGCCGACCGTGTGCACATGGGACATCCGCAACCTTCTTGCACCTACGGTATGACCAATACCTTCAAGTACAAGAACTGGACAGCCTCCTTCCTCATCACGGCACAGACTGGCGGTAAGATATATGGAGCTCTTGGACGTGCCTTTGACCGCCAAGGCATGGGTACCTCTGTCAATGTGTTGAGAAAATGGAAAAACATGTGGTTCTCCGAGAGTGACCCAGGAGATGGACACACTCCATGTGCATGGGTATCGGGCATCAACGAGGAGTACGACAACCGTTGGCTCTACAGCAGCGACTTCATCAAGTTGAAAAACGTCACTATATCTTACAACTGGCGAATGCCTAAGAAGGCCTTCGTTGATGCGATCCGCTTAAGCGCCAGTGTAGAGAATGTATTTATGATCGACTCATACGATGGTGGTTACTCACCTGAGAGCAACAACTCGTCGAGCCGCATCTCCAGTTACGACTATGGAGCTTACCCAATGGCAAGAACCTTCAACTTTGGAGTAAACTTCCTATTCTAACTTTCGAGGCAAAAACATTCAAGTCTAAACAAGCAAACGTTATGAAACTAACACATTATATAATAATAGGTGTAGCAGCCTTAAGTCTCACCGCGTGCGACGATTTTCTCAGCGTTACGCCAAAGAATACGCAGACAACAGACAACTTCTACAAGACAGAAGCCCAGATGGACCAAGCTATCACGGGCTTGTATGGTACGTTGAAACCTATACCCAAATATCTCTTCGCTATGAGTGAATTGCGCTCCGACAACACTTGGGTATTGACCGACAGCAAGCAGAACGACTATGCCGATGTAGCCACCTTCAACGCCAATGGTCTCTTGACCGACAATATCGTATCGGGATGCTGGAGCGACTACTTCAAGATCGTATCGGCAACCAATACCTTCCTCGACAAGTTGGAAAATTCAGACATTGGCTCAGCTTCATTAAGAAGGCAATATATTGCCGAAGCACGCTGCATCAGAGCCTTGGCCTACTTTGATTTGGTGAGATTCTTCGGCAGAGTGCCTGCTCCTACCCATATCCTCACCACGAACGAATCGTTTGCGTTGGGACAGAGCGAGGCGGTGGATGTATATAATAATGTCATCGTACCAGATTTGCAGTATGCCGTGGAGAACCTCGCAGAGAGCGCAACCGACTATCAAGGCAAAGCCCATAACGAGCGCCTCACCCAGATAGCTGCCAAAGGATTTCTCGGAAAAGTATACATGACCATGGCTGGATTTCCTATCAACGACACAGCCAAGAAAACTGAGGCGCAACAGCTCTTCAAGGAAGTCATCGACTATGCCTCGGCTAAGAACAAGTATTGGATGGAAGATATAGATACCTGGAACAAGAGTTGGCTACATGAGAACGACAACAAGTATGCCATCTTCGAAATACAGTATATCGCCGAGAAAGGCCAAGGCAACCCGATGGTTACTCTCACTGTACCCAGCAATCCTGGCACTGATTGGTGTGGCAACAACTTGGTCACTGGTCCTCATGTATATATCGAGCGGGGCTTGCAACGCCACTTCATCGCCAAGGACGAAACCACAGGCGAATACTTTGACAAACGCGTGGATGGAACGCTCAACCTCAAGGAGACAGTCGATGAAGAAGGAAACATCATCACCAGCGAAGGCAATACTTTCTATGTGAAGTACTTCGAGAGCAAGGTAAAGCGAGCCAAGTTTGGCATGGCAGACATGGACGCCACCATCGTTGACCGTACCTACTGGCCCCAAAACTTCCAGTTGCTGCGCATCGAGGACATCATGTTGCTCTATGCCGAGTGCGTGGGTAACACCACTGAGGGCAGGGAGATGGTTAACAAGATTCGCCGCCGTGCGGGCCTTGCCGAGCTGGACACCAACTTAACCGAAGATGAATTTCAAAAGGCTGTGCAAGACGAACGCCGCTACGAACTTGCCGAGGAAGGCGTGAGATGGTTCGACTTGGTGCGCCGCAATGAATATGTGGACACCATCAAGCAGATGTTCATTGATGATGACGACACCGAGGATGGCACTTACAAGAAATATGCCACCCGTGTCAACGAAGATATGTATCTCTACCCTATCCCACAGAGTCAAATAGAGGTGCGCAAGGGACTCTATACCCAAAACAAGGGGTACTAAAAAGGAAATATATGAATGATTAGGTGCTGTTTTGAACGAAAACATCGGCAAGACTCTTACGAGCACCATGTGAAGAAATAAAGTACTCCAGCACCTAATCATTCATTAAAAAGCATTACCTTTGCAGCACAAATAACAAAGAAGGTTCTCTATATGTAACAACTACACATTAACTATCATAATAACAATGAAGAAGAAAATACTTTGCATCATGCTAACTGCCCTAACTTTGATGCCAGTGGCTGCCAAGAAACAACCTGCCGTCGTAATACTCACCGCAGGTCAGTCGAACACCGACGGAAGAGTGATGAACTCAGAACTCCCTGCCGAGATTCAGCAGAAGAAATACAAGTTCTGCCAGTGGAGCTTCGGTTCCAGTAGTTTGTCGGGCGAAGGAAAGTTTGAGACTTTCTGGCCTCGCATCAACAACAGAAATGCTCCTGGACGCTGGGCTTACGATGCCATCGTATATTGGAACGTAGAGAAGGAACTGAAGAAGAACTTCTATGTCATCAAAGAGAGCCTCGGAGGCACAGCCATCGACACACTCTGCTCCAGCACCAGCAAGCAATATTGGAATGCCTCTCCTGAGTATCTCGCCAAGAACGTTGCCTCAGACAAGGGAGGAAAGAGCCTCTTGAAAGCCTTCACTGAGAACATCGGGGCTTGCATCGACAACCAACTGAGCAAGTTGCCAGAAGGCTACGACATCAAGTTCATGCTCTGGCACCAAGGAGAAAGCGACCGCCATCAAGCCAAAAACTACTACAAGAATTTGAAGCAGATGATTACCTATATCCGCACTTACCTTGTAGATAAGACAGGCAACCCAAAATATGCCCACTTACCTATTATAATAGGTGGAATCTCGCACAAGAGCAAGCAGTGGAGCCAAGGCGTGGAGAATGCGCAACACCAACTTGCCAAGGAAGACAAGAACATCTATGTGGTGGATGTGCCTAACGCCAGCCTGCGCAGCGACATGCTCCACTTCGATGCAGCGGGAGCGCAAGAGTTGGGCAACAAGATGTTCGAAGTTATCAAGAAGGAAAAACTTTTGAAGTAAGTATCCAACCCATGTAGTGGGACACCACACCCACTACAAACTTTCTTAAAAAGTATCCGATATGAAATCAAACAGTTTCATTCTATTCTCCATTTTGAGCACGGCGACTTCGGGCATCCATGCCCAAAATGTTTCCATCGCCAAGTTTGCCGGCAACAAGCAGGCTGCCATCTCCTTCACATTCGATGATGGATTGAAAGAACAATATTCCATCCTTTTTCCGAAATTAAAGGAATTGGGCATCAAAGGCACCTTCTGCCTCATCGGCTCTCGCATGGACAACCCACCAAAGAACTCAGAGAAGCAAACCTTCACCTGGAAACAAGCCAAGGAAATGGCACTCGACGGACAAGAGATAACCAGCCATGGCTACAACCATAAGAATGTATCGAAGCTGACACCCGAAGAACTACGCTACGAGGTACAGCACAACGACACACTCATCTATCAGCACACAGGCATCTTTCCTCGCACCTATTTCTATCCAGGCAACAGAAAGAACGACGAGGCGGTAGCCTTTTGCAGCAAAGACCGAGTGGGCACACGCACCTTCCAAGCAAGCCTTGGAAGCAAGCGCACACAAGAATGGTTCGAAAGCTATTTAAACAACATTATAAGGAAAGGAGAATGGGCGGTAACGATGACCCACGGCATCCGCATCGGATATGATTGCTTTGGTGACGAGACTCGTCTCTGGAAAATATTCGACTATGCCTTGGAACAGGAGAAGGCTGGCAAACTATGTATAGCCACCTTCCATGATGTCGCCGCTTACCAACAGGAGCGAGACAACACCACCTTGAGTATCAAGGTAAAGAAAAATGAAGTGATTGTCACTCCGAAGTTGAAATTCAACAAGGCGATTTCCAACCCAAAGCTTGCCAAGGAGCTCTTCAACGTACCACTCACCTTGGTCTTGGACTTCCAGCCTCAACAAGCCAAACAAGCAGGAAACATCCTACAGATAAAAGAATCAAACGGGAAATATCTAATCCCTATATCTCCAACAAGCGGAAGGGTGGTCATCAAGCGATGACCACCCTTCCTGTTACACAGGTAAACCATTTTTCATTCCTCACAGTTTTCATTTCTTCACTATCAACTTAGCCTCTTTCTGTAAGTCTGCTTGCAAATTTAAAATGTTACATTTAGAGCAAGCATCTATTATTAGTTGATTACCAGTATTCTACGCTCTAAACGGCAGAAAAGTGGCAATATGGATTCTATATAGATACAAAATGGCTAAGTTTTAATGTAATTAATTTTCTTTTACATTGAAAAGCCACAAAATAAAGAAGAACGTAATTTTTGATTATATGGGCGCAATCCATCCCTGCTGCTTGTATCTTGCAAGCAACCCTTGTACGGACTTCAACTTACCCATTAAGACTTCCGAAAGCTCTTCAAAAGTAAAAATCCGTAGCTTATATAATATACTTAATAGCTCTGCCATTTTTTGCTTTTTAGGCGTTATTTTTCGTAAAAAAGTATCAAAGTATCAATGTTAGACGGAAA
>ERZ808240.2396-NODE-2396-length-20561-cov-4.763142_pt1 | contig 20561 bp, 17 predicted proteins | sample MGYA00521084_ERZ808240 | MGnify/ENA primary metagenome ERZ808240 (study PRJEB31516, sample SAMN03275571) | gut metagenome | biome: mammalia-associated habitat; material: feces | host: Papio cynocephalus | place: Kenya | collected 2012-08-06 ...
GTTCCGGCAGCCTCGATTTTGCGTTTGATGCTCTGCTCTATCGGCGAGAGTATCACCCACGGGTCGGACGAGGTGAACGCGGTAACGCTGCTGTTGTGCCACACGAAATCGCTCAAATAAAGAAAGACAGGGTAGGGCAGATGCGTGCCAAAAGCACCAGCATTGTCGGAGTAGGGACACGGCGTGCCGTGTCCGCTGTCAAGTCGCTGCATTTCAATAATATACGTCCTTGTCGTCATTCGGACACGGCACGCCGTGTCCCTTACTTAGGCTGCGCATTTTCTGCGCAGCAATCGCGTGTTTCGCTCATCATTTTGAGGTATCGCCCGATGGTGTTGCGGTCAACCTTGCATATTTTGGCTATCTTGCGTTGTGAGACGCCTTCCTTCATGAGTTCTCTGATAAGCGTTTCCTTCCCGCTGAGCTTGTATTTGTCTGGTGCGCTGCGCCGGCCTTTCGGTCTGCCAAGGACAACGCCTTCTGCGCGTTTGCGGGCGAGGGCCTCCTTGGTGCGCTGGGAGATGAGGTTGCGCTCGATCTCTGCCGACAGCCCGAAGGCGAAGGCGAGTACTTTCGACTGGATGTCGTCGCCGAGGCGGTAGTTGTCTTTGATAGTCCATACTTTTGCCTCCTTGGTCATGCAGATGTTGAGTATCTCCATTATCATGAAAAGGTTGCGGCCGAGGCGTGACAGCTCGGCGCAGATGATGAGGTCGTCCTTTCTGATGCGCTTGAGCAGCGAGCCGAGCTGCCGCTTGGTGTATGCCTTTGTGCCGGAGATTGTCTCCTCGATCCAGCCGTCGATGGAGATGTTCTCGCGGCGGCAGAAGTTGTTGATTTCAAAGCGTTGGTTCTCGACGGTCTGCTTGTCGGAGCTGACCCTGATGTATCCGTAAATCATGTTTTTTCGTGCAATGTACGAAAATCCAGAAATAATGATTAACTTTGTGGCAGATAGAGTAATGCTTATGGTAACGAAAGAAGAATACGAACAGGCTAAGGCAGATATAGCTCGGCGCCAAGATATAATCGACGAGTATGAGCGGCAGACTTTGAAACATGAGTTTTTGTCTCGATTTGCCGCGTCAATACCCAAACGCATTGCTGCTGATTTTCAGGAGCATAAAATTGTCATAGCCCTTGAATACACAAATAAGTCGCTTACTCGCATAGGTCTGACGGACGATGATGTAATGCGCGACTTTGTCATAGTTGCTTCAGGTTTTGATGCAGACAAGAACGGAGCCCACGATGAAGCAAAAGAGGGCAAACAAAGCAAGTGGGAGAAAGGATTTGCCGTGCGGTTTGCCGACGGCAAAGTGATAGACTGTCCCAATGCCAACCAGACTATGATCGAAGCACTGCGCTACATGGGACTTGAGCGTGTATCTCAATACATTGGAAGAACATTTGCGGGATACCGGCTTGTAGGCAAGAGGGAAAGAGACCCAAATACACGCAAATGGCAAAGGCAATCAGACGGTTGGTGGATATATATCAACATGAGCAATGACATAAAGCGCGAATGTTTGAAAGGCGTATCTGAACAACTGAACATCCCCCTAACAATAGAGGAACACTGCAACGATGCCGGCTTGTTTGCTTCGGAAGAGAGTATAACCCATGCTAAGCATAGGGGAACAGGACGCGCATACTTTTCCCTGAACGGCGAGGGCCGAATGACCATGAACTACATTGTCCTCTCTGCTGTCAAGCAATTCGTTAAGCAGATGCCAGATGCGACATTTGAGGACATCCGGCAGTATTTCTCGAGCAACCTGTGCCGTGGCATGGGAATTGTGGCTTCGCTTGAGATCATTGAGCAGCGTAAGAGCAAGTATTCCACTGAAGACACTCGTTGGTTTCTCGGTGAAGACGAGATACTGACATCAGGCGACGGCATACGATTTGCAGTCTGCCGGAATTGGAAGTCTGAATGGAACGGCGCGTTGATCAAGCATCTCAAGGAGCAGCTTGGCTGGACAATAGAAGCAGTCGAATAGGGCTGCCGCAATGTCAATCGCGAAAGGGACCGGAGAACTCGATATTTATGATAATAGGCATTATGTTAAATTCACGAGTTTGCAATCAATTATATGTCAGTTGCGGATGATTGCGGATATTTGTTGCGATTTGGCGCGGATGCCGGCAGTGTGCCGACAGGTCGTTCCCTGCTCTGTTGCCGACTAAACGTGAACCACGATTGTGGAATACTGTAGATATTGCAGGTGCTTGTGAACGCCATACGTGAGGTGTGCGTCCGCGTTTGTAGCCTGCGTTACCGAGGGTATGCCCAAATGCGCAGATTGCGTATGATTGGGGAGGCAATGTAGCGAAGGATGTCAAACACAATTATCTGATTTGCAGTGACTTGATGGCGGACACGGCACGCCGTGTCCCTACTGGGCTGCGCATAAAAGCGAGGGTGTACCTATTTTGACACACCCTCGCGAGCCTTGCTGCAAAAACTTGCATTGAACCGTGGTTGCTGCGGCACCGTTATCTACTTGCGTTGGCGTTAGAGTGTTCACCCTTCAATATTTGGCTGATAAATAATGCGGGTGTGCGAAATAATAGTTAACTTTGCAACCACAAATTTGCCCGACGATGAGCGACGTATTGGTCATCATACCGACATACAACGAAATTGAGAACATCGCGCGAATGCTTGACATGGTAATGGCTTTGGCGGATGGCTTTGACGTACTCGTGATTGACGACAATTCCCCTGACGGCACACAGGATGCTGTTTCGGCGAAAATGGCGGAGTATCCGGGACGTATAGACATGCTGCGCCGTGCCGGCAAGCTTGGTCTCGGAACCGCCTACATCGAGGGGTTCAAATGGGCCTTGGCGCATGGTTACGACTATGTTATCGAGATGGACGCCGATTTCTCGCATAATCCGGCAGACCTGACCAAGCTCTACCATGCGTGCCGCGACGACGGCGCGGACGTGGCTATCGGCTCGCGGTACATTTCTGGCGTAAACGTTGTCAACTGGCCTATGGGGCGTGTGCTAATGTCCTACTATGCATCGGCTTACGTGCGTTTTGTCACACGGATGCCGTTGCGTGACTCGACCGCTGGTTTCGTCTGCTACAGGCGCAAAGTGCTGGAAAGCATCGACCTCGACAACATACATTTCAAGGGGTATGCGTTCCAGATTGAGATGAAGTTCCGCGCTTTCAAACGCAAGTTCAAGATAGTGGAAATCCCTATCATATTTGTCAACCGCGTGCTTGGCACGTCCAAGATGAGCGGCAGCATATTCGGTGAGGCTGTCCTTGGTGTGATTAAGCTGCGGCTCAAAAGCATTGCGGGCAAGCTGTAAGATAATATTGGCAGGACGGATAACGGGTATGGCAAGCAGACGGTTTGTTCTCGACAATGCACTGATAGTCAACGAGGGAAGACAGTTTGTCGGTCATGTGATAATCAATGGCCAGTTTATCGAGACTGTCGGGTGCGGGCTGTACAACGGACATCTCAAGACTGTCGAGAATCTGGGCGGCAAGCTCCTCATACCCGGTGTAATCGACACGCACGTGCATTTCCGCGAGCCTGGGCTTACACACAAGGCGACCATACGGACAGAGAGCATTGCTGCCGCTGCTGGCGGTGTGACATCGTATGTCGACATGCCGAACTGCAAGCCTACAACGACTACCCCCGAGGCTCTCGAAGAGAAATTCAACATCGCTGCCGAAAACTCGTATGTCAATTACTCATTCTATATCGGAGCGACGGAGGACAACATTGACACGCTCCGGAACATAGATTATACCAGTGTCCCGGGGATAAAGCTGTTCCTCGGGCAGTCTACCGGCGACATGAGGGTGTCAGGCAGTGAGCATCTTGACGAGATATTTTCGCTGCCACAGATAGTTTCCGTACACAGTGAGGATCAAGGCATCATAGATGCCAACATGGCTCATTACCGTGAGATGTTTCCTGATGGCAACATCCCCATGGTATGCCATCCTCTCATTCGTTCGGCCCAAGCGTGCTTGAAGTGTACCGAAGAGGCAGTGGCTCGCGCCGAGGAGAACGGCACACACCTGCATCTGCTTCACGTTTCCACCGCCGAGGAGGCTTCGCTGTTCCGCAACAACAGCATTGTGCCGGAAGAGAAGAATCTCACGTCTGAAGTGTGCGTGCAGCACCTGTGGTTCTCGGCAAAGGATTACCATAAACTGGGGTCGCATATCAAGTGCAACCCTGCTATCAAAGGGCCGCACCACCGCCGGGCGTTGCGCCAGGCAGTTGCAAACGGCTTTATTGATGTGGTAAGCACCGACCACGCGCCGCACACACGTAAGGAGAAAGAGGGCGGCATGAACGCGCCTTCGGGCATGCCTATGATACAGTTCTCGCTGCAAGCGATGATAGACCTGTCGATATGGGGCTATTTCTCGCTTGAGCGCGTAGTTGAGGTGATGTGCCATAACCCTGCCCGATTGTTTGCGATAGACCGCCGAGGCTTCATCCGCCCTGGATATTACGCCGACCTTGCGGTGGTTGACATGCACCGAATGTACATTGTGACAGCAGACAAGGTTCTGAGCAAATGCGGCTGGTCGCCGTTTGAGGGGACGACATTCCGCACAACGGTCGTTGCCACATACGTCAACGGGAAGAAGCCGTCGCCTAAAACGGCAATGCCGCTCAAGTTCGTACACCGGTTTTATTGAGTATCGGTAGGCCAACGATTGTGTTCGTCGATTGGCGAACACGCACGGTGTGTCTCTGCTGTGCCTCTCCCCTACTTCGGTTACGCCAGCTTGCGGGCAAGGAAGAACTTGCGTGTGAATGATACCAGCATCAGCGTGCCGCATATCTGCGAAGCGGCTGTCATCCAGAATGCTTCGGAGTATCCGAACCATTCCATCATGATGCCGCCCATCAATATGCCCAGTCCCATGCCTACGTCCCATGAGGTCAAAATCGAGGAATTGGCGGTGCCGCGCTGGTCGTGGCGTGCTACTGATATGAACATGTTGAGGAACGCTGGGTACATACGGCCGTTGCCAATACCTATCAGGAACGCTGATGCGTAATATGCCCATACGCCTGGTGCGAGGGCGAAAAGCGTGTAGCCGACACAGCTTATAACAGTCCCTGAAAAGGCGTTCTCCGTCAACTTGCCCTGTCGCAGAGACTTTGCTCCGAAGAAGCGGGAAATGACGAGGCCGACGGAGAGCAGCATGAAGAACATGCCTGTACCCTCGGTGATGCCGAGCGCGAGCTTGCCGTACAGAGCTACATAGTTGCTCATCACGCCCCAGCAGAAGCCGAACAACGCGATGTTCACGGCCATCAGCCAAGCACGTGTCAGAAAGAAATGGTCCATGCTGAAATGGGGCTTGCCTATGACTTTGTTGCGGAACGGCAGCTTTATGGTGCAAGCGCAGTAGAAGCCGCCGAGGGCGACTATCAGCGAAATCCAGAACAGAAGGGTAAAGTTGTCGGTCACGCCGTATATCCAGATACCCATAGAGGGAGCGATCGCCATAGCGAGGTTGTTGCTCAACCCGTAGAAACCGATCCCCTCGTTGCGCCGTTCAGATGGCAGCACGTCTATCGCCACTGTGGAATTTGCTACTGTGGTGGCTCCGAATGGCAAGCCGTGGAGCGTGCGCACTATGGCAAAGAGGAGTATTGTCGTCGCGCCGAGATAGCCGGCAAAGCAGATGAAGAATGCAAAGAAGCAAATCATCAGCACTTTCTTGCGGTCGAATGTATCGACGATGAAGCCGGAGAAAGGGCGCACGATGAGCGCCGCCACTACATAACCGGAAAGCACGAGGCCTATCAAATCCTTGTCGGCATTGAAATGGTCATGCAGATACAGCGGCAACAGCGGCGTAAGCAGATAGAAGGAGAAGAAGAGCATGAAGTTGCCCATCATAGCTCTCACGTATTCCTTGTTCCACAGCTTCGGACGAGTGTTATTGACTTCTTTCATGACAATGATTTCATTTTTTCCAGAACACCGGCGTGAACCACAGCAATATGGTGTACAGTTCCAGACGGCCAATAAGCATGATGAACGCGAGCGTCCATTTGGCGGCTATCGGCATGGTGAGGAAATCGCACTCTATGCCTATTGACGCATTGTCGATTGAGGTGTTGGAAATTGCATTCAGGGCAGTGAAGAAACTCTCTGAGAGCGGCAGCCCATACAGCGAAAGCAGCGAGCCTCCCACGAGGACAACCAGTATGTACAGGAAGAGAAATGACAGCACCTTAGCTACGAGCATATTCGGCGTACCCTTGCCGTTCATGCAGATAGTGGTGACCGCGTTAGGGTGCATTATCTTGTAAAACTCGTTCTTGATGAATTTTACAAGCACGATGATGCGGTCGAGTTTAGCGCCGCCGGACGTGCTGCCGGCGCAAGCTCCGGTAAACATCATCAGCACCATGATAATGACAGCCATCGGCCCCCACTGCGCAAAATCCGGCTCGGTGAATCCAGTTGACGAGATTATGCTCACCGACTGGAACAGCGGGTCGATGGTCAGGTCGCCAACATTATGCACCATACCTTTAAGCATCAGGTTTATGCCCAATACAGCGTATGTTACCAACACCATGCCTACATACCATTTCAACGCATCATTGCGAATAGCGTAGCGGAACTCGCCCAATGCCGTGCGGTAAAGTATGGAGAAGTTGACACCGCCAAGGAACATGAACAACACTACCACAACGCGCACGTACAAGCTATTTTCGGCAACAGCGGTCATTTCGGGAGTGGCAAACCCTCCTGTTGACATTGTCGAAAGCCCGAAGCAGAATGCATCAAAGAAATTCATGTCTGAAAACGACAAAAAGACCACTACCGCAATAGTAAGGCACAGGTATACAAGCCACAGGCTCTTGGCGGTGTTGCTGACACGCGGGCGCAGCTTGTCCTGCGTGATGCCTGTCACTTCAGCATTGAACAGCTGTATGCCCCCCTGATAGTTGAGCATCGGCACAACCGCCAGGGTGAACAGAATTATTCCCATGCCGCCAATCCACTGTATCACGCTTCGCCATATCAGTATGCCGTGCGAAACCTCTTGGGAGAAGTCGAGCAGCGACGCCCCGGTGGTGGTGAACCCGCTCATGGTTTCGAAGAACGCATCCGTGAGCGTCATGTGGGGGCTGCAGATCATGAACGGCACAAGCCCAAACAACGACAGAACTACCCATGTAAGTCCGGTGAGCAGAATCGCCTCACGTTTGCGCATCTCTCGGTTGCGCGGACGCAGCCTGACCAGCACCCCGCCTGCCAAGAGCATTATGCCGCAGCTGATGAGCAGTTGAAGCACATCGCTTTCGGCATAGCACAGGCTGACAACGATAGGTATCACCATAAACGCAGCCTCTATAAGGAGCAGGAACCCCAGCACCTTTAACAGCATCTTGAAGTTTATGAATGAATATTTTACAAGCATCGCCGCACTATTTGTATGTTCACTGTGTCAGAGGAACCATTTTTCTATCTTGTGTATGAACCCATGCAGACAGAAAACTACCACATAGTCACCCTCCTGTATGTGGGTATCGCCGTTGATGAGGTAGCACTTGCCGTCACGCACCATTGCTGCGAGTGTCATCTCTCGTGGCAGGTTGAGCCGCTTGACAGGCTCGCGTGTTATACGGGCGTTGGGCTGCACTTGCAGCTCTGCGGCATCGGCATTGGCAAGCGACAGGCACTTGGCGTTCTGTTCGTCTGCATCGAGCAGGAACTGGAATATATAGCTCGAAGCTTGCAGCTTCTTATTGATAGTCGTGCCGATGTTCAGGTTTTCGGCAAGGCTGATGAACTGCAGGTTTTCCACGTCTGCAATCGTCTTCGGCACGCCGAACTCCTTGGCGGTCAGGCAAGCGAGGATGTTTGTTTCAGACGACTCCGTGAGAGCGAGAAAAGCATCATATTGGTACATGTTGTTTTCCTTCAGCACATCCACGTCGCGGCCGTCGCCGCAGACTATCTCGCAGTCAGGCAGCTGTGTCGCCATCCACTCGCAATGCTCGCGGTTGAGGTCAATTATCTTGATATGGAACTTGTCATGATACTGCAAAGCGAAGCGTACAGCAATAGGACTTCCGCCCATGATCATGAGCCTCTTGATGGCGCGTTTGGTCTTGCCGCAAAGTGTGCGTACCTGTTCGACAAACGGAGGCGTGGTGATGAAATACAACATGTCGCCAGCGAGTATCTCGTCATTGCCTCGAGGCACGATAGTCTCGTTGTTGCGCTTTATCGCCACTATATGGAAATTGTGTATGTCTCCGGGGAGGTTGCACAGTTTCAGTCCAACGAGTTGGCAGTTGGTGCGAAGCCTTACGCCAATGAGCAGCAGCTCGCCGTCATGGAGTTCACCCCAGTACCGTGCCCAGTTGTGTTGCAGCGACTTGTAGATTTCCTTGGCGGCAAGAAACTCAGGGTAGATGAGCACGTCCACGCCAATCTGCTTCAGCACAGACTTGTTGTGCGGAGCAAGAAACTCCGCATTGTCGATACGGGCAACAGTCTTGCCAGCCCCGAGTTTCTTGGCTATGGAACATGCTGTTATGTTGCGAGTTTCGTAAGGCGTTACTGCAATGTACAGGTCAGTGTCGGCAATACCCATGTCTCGCATCGTCTCGAGCGATGACGTGGATCCGTTCCACGTCATCAGGTTGTAGTTCGAGTCGATAATGTCAAGCTGCTGTTGATTGCTGTCTATCAGGATTATGTCCTGATTCTCATTTGACAGCATCTTGGCAAGGTGTGTTCCCACCTCACCTGCACCTGCAATGATAATTTTCATTTCTTCAATCCGTTAACACGTTCCACAGCCTCTACGATGCCCTGCACGTCATAGCCGCACATACGTTTGAGCTGCGCAACTGTGGCATGATGAACCCAATTGTCCCCTACGCCCAACATTTCAACGTCCATTGAGAGGCAGTGTTCATCAACATAACGGTGGACAGCCGCGCCGAGACCTCCGTTAATTGCGCCGTCCTCAACAGTTATGATGTGCCGGTGAGCAGGAGCAAGACCGTCTATCAGTGCCGTGTCGAGCGGTTTGAGCCATATCATGTCGTATACGTCAATAGCGATGCCCTTGGCAGCGAGCTGTTCGCGAGCCTTGACGGCATCGTTGCCAGCAGGGCCTATTGTCAGTACCGCAATCTCAGCGTTGCCGTCGCCAGCCACAAGCCGCCCTTTTCCAGGCTCTATCTCCTTCATGGGAGTCTTCCAGTCTGGAGTTGTGGCAGCTCCACGCGGGTATCGTATGGCGATAGGTCCGTCCTGCCGCAGTGAGGTGTACATGAGGTTGCGCAGCGTGCGCTCGTTCATCGGCGAGGCTATCTTAATGCCTGGGATGCAGCTGAGGTAGCAAAGGTCAAAGAGGCCGTGGTGTGTCACACCGTCCTCTCCCACCACACCAGCGCGGTCTATGCAGAAAGTTACAGGCAGCCCTTGCAGGCACACATCGTGGATTATGTTGTCGTATGCGCGTTGCAGAAACGAGGAATATATCGCCACAAATGGGCGTTTGCCGGCAGCAGCGAGGCCTCCGGCGAAAGTCACGGCATGACCTTCCGAAATACCCACGTCGAAAGCGCGTTTGGGGTATTTGGCAAGCAGTTCTGACATTGAAGTACCTGACGGCATCGCAGCAGTGATGCCCATTACGCGATCATCTGCGTCAGCCAGTTCCACGAGCGTCTTGCCGAATACCTGTTGCCACAGCAAGGGAGCGTCAGCGCCGCTTTTCTTGAGCCGCTCTCCGGTTTCCGGATTGAACTTGCCAGGAGCGTGCCACACGGCAGGGTTCTTCTCCGCCTCGGCAAAGCCTTTGCCCTTGACAGTGCGTATATGCAGCAAGCGTGGGCCTTCCATATCCTTTATTTCGCGCAATACGCGCACCAACCGGGGTATGTCATGACCGTTTATCGGGCCGAAATAGCGTATGTTGAGGCCCTCGAATATGTTCTGCTGCTTTGAGATGAATGCTTTGAGCGAATTGTTGAGCCGCAGCAGCCTGCCGCGCCCGCGCTCCTTGACCACCCCTGCCTTGCGCAGCATCGTGTACAGCTTGTAACGCCAACGGTTGTAGCCTGGCGAAGTGGTCAGCTCAGTGAGGTAGCGGTGCAACGCCCCGACATTGTCATCGATGCTCATGTCATTGTCGTTGAGTATGATGAGCAGGTTGTTCGGGTTGTTTGACGCATTGTTCAGTCCCTCGAAAGCGAGGCCTCCGCTGATAGAAGCATCCCCTATTACAGCGACTGTCTTGCGGTCTTCGTTGCCGGGGGTGTTCATGTCGGCTATCGCCATGCCGAGAGCTGCCGAGATTGAGTTGCTGGCGTGACCGGCCATGAACGTGTCATACTCGCTCTCGTTGGGGTTGGGGAAGCCGCTCAGTCCGTTGAGAGTGCGGAGGGTGTCGAAGCGGTCGCGTCTGCCGGTCAGCAGCTTGTGCGCATACGCCTGATGCCCCACATCCCATACAATGCGGTCACGCGGCGTATCGAACACATAGTGCAATGCCACTGTAAGGTCAACAGCACCCATGCTCGACGCGAAATGCCCGGGATTGACCGCGAGCGTGTTAACTATCTTGTCACGCAGGTCGGCTGCGACCGCGTCAAGAGCCTCAACGGGCAACTTGCGCAATTCCTCCGGGGAGTTTATCTCCGGAATGTCACTACTGCCGACAACTTCGTTATTTGTCATTACGTATATACTTTTTCCACAGAGGGACAAATACTATTATCCCTGACATAATGATTATGAGCAGGTTGACAAGGGTTATGCCAAGAGCTGCCAGCGCATACCAAGCCAGCCACAGCCAGACGGCTGCCAGCACGGCTATCCCTATTTTCCTGCCCAAGTTCATTGCAATTGCGAAATTAGCAAATATTCCCCATACCGCAAAGGGCATCGCTGTGCATTTTTCGGTTGTCTGCACTTGGTGACAGGTATGATTTTGATTACCTTTGCACAAACTTTTGGAAGAATGAAGATAGCGATTATTGGCACCGGCTACGTTGGCCTGGTTACGGGAACATGCTTTGCCGACATGGGTATTGACGTGACGTGCATCGACATAGACAGAGGCAAGATTGCCGCCCTGCGCGAGGGCATCGTGCCTATCTACGAGCCCGGCCTCGACGATATGGTCAAGCGCAACTACCAGTCGGGAAGACTCAAATTCACTACTGATCTGGCAGATGTGATTGACGACGTGGAGGTCATATTCACTGCTGTCGGCACTCCCCCGGACGAGGACGGCAGCGCAGACTTGCACTATGTGCTTGACGTGGCTCGCAACATCGGGCGGCTGATGAGCCGCTATGTGCTTATCGTCACAAAAAGCACTGTGCCTGTCGGAACTGCAAAGCTGATACGCTCTGCCGTTTCAGAGGAACTCGCCAAGCGCGGCGCAGACATAGATTTCGACATTGCCTCCAACCCTGAGTTTCTCAAAGAGGGCGCGGCAATAAAGGACTTCATGAGCCCTGACCGCGTAGTGGTAGGCACAGACTCGGAACGTGCTGCCAAGTTGATGAAGAAGCTCTATCGTCCGTTCCTCGTATCCTCTGACCGTATGCTGTTTACCGACATACCTTCGGCAGAGATGATAAAGTATGCTGCCAACGCCATGCTCGCGACACGCATCTCCTTCATGAACGACATCGCCAACCTGTGCGACCTCGTAGGGGCAAATGTCAACATGGTACGCAAGGGTATCGGTGCAGACCACCGCATAGGCACGAAATTCCTATACCCCGGCTGCGGCTACGGCGGGTCGTGCTTCCCCAAGGACGTAAAAGCTATCATCAGGACGGCGCAACAGCTCGGCTACGACATGAAGGTGCTTTCGGCTGTCGAGGAAGTAAACGAGCAGCAAAAGTCCTTGCTGTTCAAAAAGCTCGAACGCCATTACAAGTCGGAGCTGAAGGGAAAGGCGGTTGCCGTATGGGGACTTGCCTTCAAGCCAGAAACCGACGATATGCGGGAAGCCCCGGCTCTTACCGTAATTGACTTGCTCTCACGCGCCGGAGCGGTGGTCAAAGTCTATGACCCTATTGCAATGGACGAGTGCCGACGCCGCATCGGCGACAGAGTGACATACTGCAAGAACATGTATGACGCGGTTATCGATGCCGATGCACTGATGCTGCTGACGGAGTGGAAGGAGTTCCGTATGCCCTCATGGCAGACAATTGCCAAGACCATGCGTTCTCCTCTTGTATTAGACGGCAGAAACATATACGACCGCGCAGAACTGGAGGGCGAAGGATTTACATACTATGCACTCGGCAAATGAGAACTGTAAATAAAACAACTATGAACGACCGTGTATTGCTCTGCCTGTGCCACATGTCGGGCAGGGAAAACGAGTATATCAAGCATGCGTTTGACGACAACTGGGTCGTGCCTCTCGGCCCTAACGTAGATGGATTTGAGGAGGATTTGCGGCAGTTCCTCGACAACAGCTGCCATGTGGCGGCTTTGAGTGCTGGTACTGCAGCCATACATCTTGGACTGGTGCTGCTCGGCGTAGGACGCGATGATGAGGTAATATGCCAGTCGATGACATTTTCTGCCTCTGCCAATCCGATAACATACGTCGGTGCAAAACCGGTATTCGTTGACAGCGAGCCTGACACGTGGAATATGTCACCAGCCCTGCTCGAAAAGGCCATTCTCGACCGCAAGGAGGTAACAGGGCGTTATCCAAAAGCTATCATTGCCGTTGACCTCTACGGTATGCCGGCACGTTGGGACGAAATCACCGCAATTGCCACACGCTATGGCATACCAGTCCTCGAAGATGCTGCTGAAGCGCTCGGCTCGTCATACCGTGGACGCAAGTGTTCCACATTCGGCGAAATGGGAGCACTCTCGTTCAACGGCAACAAGATGATTACCACCTCTGGAGGTGGCGCACTCGTATGCCACAGCGAGGAGATGAAGAAACGCACGGTGTTCCTCGCCACACAGGCCCGCGAACCTTTTCCATGGTATCAGCATGAGACTATCGGCTACAATTACCGGCTGAGCAACATCTGCGCAGGCATCGGTCGCGGACAGATGCACATTCTCGACGAGCATATCGCCCATCACCGTATGGTACACGCACGCTATGCCGAGTTGCTCAAGGACATACCGGGCATCTCGCTGCACTCCAATCCTGACGGTGATTTCGACTCCAACTACTGGCTGTGCAATATCCTTATCGACAGCGACATAACCGGGTTTACCCCAGAACAGCTGCGCATTGCACTGGGAGATGCCAATATCGAGAGCCGCCTGCTGTGGAAGCCGATGCACATGCAACCGGTGTTTGCTGGTGCACCTGCTTATACTGACGGCACTTCTGAACGTCTGTTTGCTTCGGGGCTATGCATACCGGCCGGTCCGTATGTCGGACTGCCTGAGATAGACCGCATCGTAGATGTGATATGCAAACTGCATTGTTATGACAAATGGTAATCAACAATATATGAAACAGTTGCGCTTAGCATTGATTGTTATTGCATCAATGCTTTTCGCCGTTGCCTGCACAGGCAACAAGTCAGGCAAAGCTGGCGCAGACAGTGACAAGGCAGACAGTGACAAGAATGTGATGCAGTATGCCAAAATGCTGCGGATGTATGACCATAACGGCTACACTGTGGCTGAAATACTCTCGCCGCAGGATTCCACCAAGGTGACTTCACGCTTCATTCTTCTGTCCGATGGTACTGAAAAGCCTGCAGCCGACAAATCGGCACAGGTCATCATTGTACCTGTAAAATCTGCTGTGGTATACTCCTCAGTACACGCTGCTGCAATGAGCGAGTTGGGGCAGTCCGGGTGTGTCAAGGGTGTCGCCGATGCCTCTTATTTCAAGTTGCCCTTTATCCTCAACGGCATTGACAACGGAACCGTTACCGACATTGGCCCTTCAACCTCGCCCTCAACGGAGAAAATCATCTACCTAAACCCACAGGCCATAATAGTCAACCAATACGAAGGTGCGGACCTCAAGGGCGTTGACCGCCTCGGCATACCGGTGATACAAATGGCAGAAAATCTCGAGAACTCGCCTTTGGGACGTGCTGAATGGATTAAGTTTATCGGCGCACTCACGGGTGAGCGTGCGAAAGCAGACTCAATATTCGCAGCTGTAGAAAAGCACTATACCGACCTGTGCGGACAGGTTGCCGTAAGCAGCAACCGCCCCAAGGTGCTTACGGAGAATATGTATCAAGGTGTATGGTACGTCCCTGGCGGAGCAAGTTACAAAGCCCGCATGATAGCCGATGCCGGAGGCATTTACCCGTGGGCTGACGACAAATCCACCGGGGCTGTCAACCTTTCATACGAACAGGTGCTTGACCGCGCCCAGGATGCTGACTACTGGTTGCTTCAGGTTTTCGGCGAGGAGCTGTCACGTGAATCCCTGCTGAAAATGGATCCGCGATACGCATCATTCCTGGCTGTTGACAAGGGTGGCGTGTACTATTGCGACACACAGGCGACATTCATCTTTGAGGAAACGCCCTTCCACCCTGACTGCCTTCTGGAGGACTATATTGCCATTTTCTCCGGCAGGACAGGCAATCTGCACTATTTCAAGCCAATGACACGCTAATGACAGACGGTGGCAGGACATCACGCAGGACACTGTTCATCATCCTCTTTGCAGCTGCAGCGGCGGTTCTTTTCGCCGCTATGCTGTATTGCGGCGCAGTGTCCATACCAGCCTCAGAAGTTACTGCTGTAATAACCGGTCAGGACACTAGCAAGGAGGCGTGGCGTACTATCGTCCTCGAGTCGCGCTTGCCCATGGCATTGACCGCCGCAGTCGCCGGTGCAGCCTTGTCTGTTGCCGGGCTTATGCTTCAGACCGTCTTCCGCAACTCCCTTGCAGGTCCTTCTATACTAGGCATCTCTACAGGAGCGTCGCTTGGGGTGGCTATAGTGCTGCTCTGTGCTGCGTCGCTGCCAGCAATACATGAGGCTGCTGGCACATTCGGGGTCATCGGGGGGGCGTTGGCTGGCGCGGTTGCTGTCCTCGCCATTCTCTCGTTATTCTCATCGATGCTGCGTAGCCCCCTGTCGCTGCTCATCGTCGGCATAATGGTCAGCTACCTGACCTCTTCAGTCATCTCGCTGCTCAACTTTTTCGCGCCGGCAGAGAGCGTGCGTTCATTCGTAGTATGGGGATTGGGCAGCTATTCTGGCACAGACCTTCGGGCATCGCTCATACTCGCTCTCGCTGTTGTGTTGCCGCTTGCAGCCACAGTCTTCTATGCCAAGCCGCTCAACGCCATGCTCCTTGGCGACAGATACCTTGCCTCAATGGGATACCGCGTCACACGGTTGCGCACAGCTGTTCTGTTGCTCTCTGGCATCATTACCGCCGTTGTCACAGCCTACTGCGGCCCTATCGGGTTCATCGGGCTGATAGTGCCTCACGTATGCCGAATGGCTTTTGCCACCTCAAATCATTTCACGCTCATACCTGCGTGTCTGGTTGTCGGTGCAGCCGTTTCGCTTCTGTGCGCCCTCGTGAGTGTGCTGCCCTCGCACAACGGGGTGATACCTATCAATGCCATCACCCCCATTGCCGGTGTCCCCGTAATCATTTACATAATGGTCAATGCCCGACGGCTAAAATACTTCAACTGATGCAGACGACACCTGTCATACAAGCGCATGGTCTCTCCGTAGGCTACCGCAGCAAGGCGATACTCGAACATCTCGACTTTTCGCTGATGCCCGGGCAGATAGTTGCCCTCGTCGGCAAGAATGGTATCGGCAAATCTACGCTGATACGCACGCTCACCTCCGAGCTGCCTCCGATCGCAGGACAGGTGACACTCGCCGGAAAACCGCTATCCTCTTGGACTCGCCGACAGCTTGCCTCAATGGTTGCCGTTGTCACCACTGACCCGTTGCAGGTAGGAGCACTTACTGTGCGCGAACTCGTGAGCCTCGGCCGCGACCCGCACACAGGGCCGCTCGGAAGGCTTGGAGATGAAGACAGAGCAGCCGTAGACAGGGCGATGCGGCAAGTCGGCATAGAGTACAAGAGCGACGAGTATGTCGCTTGCCTGTCCGACGGCGAGCGGCAGAAAGCGCTCATTGCGCGAGCATTGGCACAGGACACACAGGTCATCATTCTTGACGAGCCGTTCTCTTTCCTCGACGTGTCGGCTCGCATCGAGATACTCCGCCTCGTCACCGACCTCTGCCACCGCAGTGGCCGTGCTATCCTGTTCAGTTCGCACGACATAGCCCAGGCTCTGCGCATGACGGACATGATATGGATGCTCACCACAGACCGCCGCTTCATCACTGGCACGCCGCAGGAAATCATCCGCAGAGGCGACATCGACCGCCTATTTGACACACCAGGCATTGCCTTCGATCCCACGCAAAACGACTTCATCTCCTCTCCCGATAAATAACACTGCCATGGCACAGCTTTCATTCCAGCAATTCCTCCTCCGCCAACCCTCATACCCCGAGCAGCAGCCCACAGACCGATATTACTATGACCTGTGCTGCCGCCTCATAGACGCTGCTGTGCAGTCGCGGTTGCTCGAAACGTACCACCCCTCCGTCATCGAACGCGCTTGTCTCGCGTTGACTGGCTATTATCAGGACGTTATATGCGATGCAGGGCTGTGGCGTTCTTTCATCGACCGCAACCGCGCCATGTATAGGCGCACGCTCCCCTTCTACGAGGTCGGCGACGACTATATGGACTATGAGCTGAACTTCGTTGACGTGCAGTTCATGCTATGGTATGCCACCTCGATGTACTCAGACAAGCAGCGGCGCACCTATCCGCTGGACTGCAATATCCGTCAGCTCGCGCAGATGCTCTACGAAATACTCGAAAGCGAATACGACAACGCCCCCATGCCCGAAGGATATGTGTTCGGGCGAGAACTCGAGATGCACGACCCGGGCGATCAGGAAACGCTCTTATCTCTCGGCAACTGGCTCTTCATGCACTCATGGCTGCTCACGCCCGCATACGCCCTCACTCTCTCCGACATACTCAACCGTCCAGAGACCAAGGGCGGCGATCTCGAGGCAATACGCGATGCCGTGGAACAGTCCATGACAGAGCATCCTACAGGCCCGCTTGCGCTGCGCCTGTCGCACTGGGTGTCGCTTGTGGCAGAGGGGAAACTGCCACGCCTGCCACACCGCAATCCGGCTGACGAGGAAAAGCCCAGACACCCGTACTATGACCGGTTTGTCGCCGCTAACGGTGGCTCGCCGATACGCTTCATAGCTGACTATGACAGCCTAAACAGTTTCCTGACCGATGCTCTCGGCTGGGACAAAGGAGAAAAGCACCTGCCGCAGCTGCAAAACGAAAAAGACTTTGTGCTGCTCGTCAACCACGACAAGGGTATGCTCGTGGCCCGCAACGTGAGCCGATGCATAGCTGCGCCGCAAAACTCGTCATACGACCGCGAATACGCACGCCAGCACGCCATTGACCTGCTCACCGTGCGCGGACTTTGCCCACGCGACCTGCTCGTCTACTGCCTTGACAAGGGCTGGCTGCCTGACGCGACATTCCCCGGCAGCGATGACACGAGACTTGTCGCCGACAACGCAGATTTCATCGCTCGCTGCTACCTGCAGCACTACTACACCACAGACTGACCATCGCCTCACACAGCAAACGCGTTTTTTCGGTCAGAAGGGGAGTGAGGTACGCCAAAAAACATTATCTTTGCAAGCAGTATGCGGAAGCGTCACAAGATACGGCAGGTTGCAATAACTTTCAGTCTGGCTGCCTCTAATTGAACTTCTTGCTGATGCTCGCCGTTCATACTATTGAATATCAAGATAATACGACCTAATACATGGAATCCAACAGATATGACCGCCGTGGCGTTTCCGCCTCCAAAGAGGATGTGCACGCCGCTATCAAGAATGTTGACAAGGGCATCTTCCCGAAGGCTTTCTGCAAGATTATCCCCGACATACTCGGCGGAGACCCGGAGTACTGCAACATAATGCACGCCGACGGCGCCGGCACAAAATCGAGCCTCGCCTACCTGTACTGGCGCGAGACAGGCGACCTGTCCGTATGGAAAGGGATAGCACAGGATGCGCTCATCATGAACATCGACGACCTGCTGTGCGTGGGCGCGACAGACAGTATACTGTTGAGTTCCACCATAGGACGCAACAAGCTACTCATACCTGGTGAGGTGATTTCCGCCATAATCAACGGTACTGAGGAACTGCTGGAAGAGCTGCGCGGACAAGGCGTGAACATTTACAGCACAGGCGGCGAGACTGCCGACGTGGGCGACCTGGTGCGCACTATCATCGTTGACAGCACCGTAACCTGCCGCATGCGCCGCGAAGACGTCATCGATAACGCCAACATTGCCCCGGGAGACGTGATAGTCGGGCTTGCCTCATTCGGCAAGGCCAATTATGAAAAGGAATACAACGGCGGCATGGGCAGCAACGGCCTGACCTCGGCTCGCCATGACGTGTTTGCAAAATACCTGAAGGAGAAGTATCCCGAAAGTTGCGACCTCAACGTGCCGGAAGACCTGATTTATTCCGGCTCTTGCTCGCTGACTGATGCCGTGGAAGGCTCGACGCTCGACGCTGGAAGGCTCGTTCTCTCCCCGACACGCACCTACGCCCCGGTCGTCACCGCGCTGCTCAAGAAGATGCGCCATGACATCCACGGCATGGTGCACTGCTCGGGCGGAGCGCAGACCAAAATACTGCACTTCATCGGCGAGGGAATGCACGTTGTCAAGGACAACCTGTTCCCGATACCGCCTCTCTTTGAGCTGATACATCGCGAGAGCGGCACGGACTGGAAGGAGATGTACAAGGTCTTCAACATGGGGCACCGTTTTGAGGTCTACCTGCCGCAGGAACACGCCGAGGCAGTCATCAAGGCCGCGCAGTCATTCGGCATCGACGCCCGCATCGTGGGCCGTGTTGAGGCTGTACCCGAGGGGAAGCGCCTCACTATCAAATCCCAGTACGGCGTATTTGAATATTAACCTGTCTCTGTCATGTCATGAAGCTGCGCCACATAGGACTGGCATCGCTGGCAACGGCACTCGTCGCTGCCATAGTGCTTTTCTGTGTTGACAGCCGCCGCGCTTCAGCTGCCAACCCGACAGCCGCCGCGAGTAACAGCAGCAAGGGTGATACCCTGAGGGCTGTTACAATGTACGGCGCGACATCCTACTTCCAGTACCACGATCAGCCTATGGGGCTTGACTACGAGATGCTGGCACGCTATGCCTCGGCGCAAGGCCTTGCCATAGACCTGAAAGTGGCGGCAGACGTGCCGTCAATGCTGTGCATGCTCCGCGAAGGCAAGGTTGACATGATAGCATACGGCGTCCCCAAGATCGCCGAATACACCCCTGGTGTCCGCTTCTGCGGCAAGTCCGAGGTGAACCACCAAGTGCTGGTGCAGCCCAAATCCGCAGCAGTGCGTTCAGTTCCCGACTTGATAGGCAAGACGGTGTATGTGGAGAAGGATTCCAAGTACCAGTATCGTATGGCCAACCTCGCCGATGAACTCGGCGGCGGCATAGGCATAGAGGCAGTGGTCTCCGACACCATCGAGTCCGTTGACCTGGTGCGCATGGTCAGCGACGGCAGCTTGCCCATGACAGTCGCAGACTCAGACATGGCGGATATATGTGCCGACCTGTACGGCAGCATCGATGTGTCAGTAGCCGTCAGCACTGACCAGGAGTCGTCGTGGGTGGTGGCTGACGATGACAGGCGGCTGGGCGATAGCATAGACGCTTGGGCAAAGACGGATGAGGCCGCAGCTGACTATGACAGGCTGCGCAGCAAATACTACCGACACGCCGCAAGGAGCGCGATGGTGGCACAACCGACAGCGGCAGCGCATGCCCTGGCGGCCGTGGGCAGCGTGCGGTATGAGGAGATATTCCGCCGCTACGCCTCGCGCATAGGCTGGGACTGGAGGCAGCTCGCAGCCATAGCGTATACCGAATCTCGGTTTGACCCCACGGCGGTATCGTGGGCTGGCGCAACAGGGCTGATGCAGCTTATGCCCTCGACTGCTCGGCAGTACGCAGTTACGGACATGACCGACCCCGAACAGAGTGTGCTTGGAGCGTCGCTTGCCCTTGCCGACATAGACAAGTCATTGTGCAAATACGTCTCAGACCCCACGGAAAGACGCAAGTTTGTCATTGCCGCTTACAATTCAGGCCTCGGGCATATCCTCGACGCTATTGCGTTGGCGCGGCGTTACGGGCGCAATCCCGGCCTGTGGTACGGCGGAGTGCGCGAAATGGCGTTGCTGAAAACTACGCCGCAATACTACAATGACCCAGTCGTCAAGCACGGCTATTTCCGCGGACAAGAGACTGTAGGGTTTGTTGACAAGGTATTAGGGGCATACGAGCAGTACCTCCGCACTGTCCCCGAATGTGAGCCGCAAAACAAGTGAGACAAGAAACATAGTAACTATTCAGCCAAGGGATAATGCACGTTCTTCTCTTTGAGGGCAATCAGGT
>ERZ808240.2397-NODE-2397-length-20560-cov-30.022434_pt1 | contig 20560 bp, 16 predicted proteins | sample MGYA00521084_ERZ808240 | MGnify/ENA primary metagenome ERZ808240 (study PRJEB31516, sample SAMN03275571) | gut metagenome | biome: mammalia-associated habitat; material: feces | host: Papio cynocephalus | place: Kenya | collected 2012-08-06 ...
CCGATTCCGCGCAGGGCCGCATGGATTCCGGCGCTGTCCCCGTCGTAGATGATGGTCACGTCGTCCGCAAACCTCTTTATCAGAGCCACCTGCCCCGTCGTGAGCGAGGTTCCGCTCGACGCCACAACATTCAGTATGCCAAGCTGGTGCATCGAAAGCACGTCAAGATAACCCTCCACGAGTATGCACTTGCGCTGCCGGGCAATCTCGTTCTTCGCGAAATAGATTCCGTAAAGCGAACGGTTTTTTACATATATCTCCGTCTCCGGCGAATTGACGTACTTGGCGACGCTCTTGTCCGTCTTGAGGGTGCGACCGCCGAAGGCGATGACCTGCCCCGTGACGGAATGTATCGGGAACATGACACGGTCGAAGAACCTGTCAACTAGAGAGCCGTCGTCGCGGCGTATGCTCAGCCCCGTCTCGACAAGATAGTCCTCCTTATATCCGGCGTCCCTCGCCGCACGGCTCAGCTCGTCGCGTGACTGCGGCGCCCAGCCGAGCCCGTATTTCTCTATGGTGGAGTCGTCGAGTTTGCGCTTTCCGTGGAAATACTGATAGGCAATCGCCTGTCCCATAGGGGTATGGAGCGACTTCTGAAAGAACTCGGCGGCAAACTTCGAGACTATGTAGAGACTGTCCTTGTGCTGTTTCCGGGCAAGGTCCTCGGCGGTCTCCTCCTCTTCGTTCACCTCTATGTGGTACTTCTTGCCGAGATAGCGGATGGCCTCCGGAAAGGTCATGCTCTCATGCTCCATCACGAAATCCACTGCCGAGCCTGCCTTTCCGCAGCCGAAGCACTTGTAGATGCCCTTTGCCGGAGAAACATAGAACGACGGGGTCTTCTCGTTGTGGAACGGGCAGCACGCAATCCAGTTTGCCCCACGACGCTTCAGATCGACGAAATCGCCGACCACATCAACAATCTGGGCAACGTCCAGGATGCGCTCTACCGTGTCGCGTGGAATCATAGTCCGTCGGCTTGGGAAATTTCCTATTCCTTGCGGGACTTTTCCTCTCCCTTGCCGCCGTCCTCGACGGTCTTCACCTGAGCGTCCTGCTCCTCCGTCTTGTTGTCGTCCGCGAATTTCTTCTGTATGCGGAAAATCTTAATCGAAGAGAACAGTTCGGAAAGTCCCGAAACTATGAGCGCGATTCCGACTATGAGGCCGACCACATTGGTGAATAGCTGCGACGCGAACATCAGCAGACCGCCTCCGATAGCCTCGACAAAGGGCAGGATGAAGAACCAGAATCCGAAGCGGGACACTCTCTCGGCGCTCAGCAGTGCTATAATCTGATAGATTCCGGAAAGAAGAAGGACAAGTCCGATGAGCTTGACCGCAATGTTGGAGATAAAGGTCGCAAAGACGAACACCAGCACAGCGACGACAATCTCTATGATTGAGTTGGAGAGCCAGAGAGAGAAGGACTTTTCCGCCTTGTGCAAGAATGCATAGACCAGCATTCCGCAGCCATAGACAAAGAGAACGGCAGCGAAAATCTTCACTAAAAGAGGAATCACGTCGCCGGGATATGCGACGGCGAGAACGCCGAGTCCCAGAGAAGCGGCGGCTCTTACGGCCCCGCTCCATGGTGTCTTGAAACCGAATGTTATCATGTCCTTATATTTTTAATTCACAAAATTACTAAAAACAAATCTTAATTCGCGACCTCGCAGAGGAACTTCAGCCGCACAAGACGGATCTCATTCTCCTCATAGTCCGCCCCGAGTTCGGCAATGGCATCCTCGACGGAATCGGACTCCGCCTCGTCGCGGAAATACTCGTAAATCTCCTCCACCACATCGTCGTCGATGACCTGCTGCACATAGTAGTTCAGATTCAGTTTGAGGCCGGACTGCACAATCATCTCTATTTCTGTCAGCAGTTCCTCGAACTCAAGACCGAGGGCCTCGGCTATGTCCTCAAGCGCGAGACGGCGGTCGATGTTCTGGATAATCGTGATTCTGTTGTCCGAATTATGTCTGACGGTCTTCATCACCGAAAAATCATACGGCCGCTCTATCTCATTTTCCTCCACATATCTGGCAATCAGCTCAACGAATTCCTTACCATACTTCTTCGCCTTTCCATCGCCCACACCCTGACAGCGCTGGAGTTCATCGAGGGTGACGGGATACATGATTGACATATCGTCGAGAGCCGCATCGCTGAAAATCACCCACGGCTGGAGCTTCAGACGACGGCTCAGGCTCTTCCGCAGGTCCTTCAGCATGGCAAGCAGCCTTTCGTCACCGCCTCCGCCGCCTGCCCTGGCAGCAGACGGCATACCGTCGTCATCGTCATCCTCCCCCTCGGCGAAGACCCTGTCCTCAGTGAGCATCAGAGGGGTCGGGGATTCGGCGAATTTCCTGCCCTCGGGGGTCACGCTGATGAGCCCGTAGGCCTCGATGTCCTTTTCAAGAAGATGCAGGACAAGCCCCTGATGGATGACGGCGCACCAGAAACGGAAGCTGTGGTCGCGCCCGGCCCCGAAAAATTCAAGACTGTCATGCCGGTAGGACTTTATCAGAGAGTTGCTCTCCCCCGCGAGTATGTTGGCGAGGTGCTCCGTCTTGAATCGTTCAGGAAGGGCCTCCACGAGGTCTATGACCATGCACATCTGATCCGAGCCCTCGAACCTTTTCTTCGGATGGAGACAGTTGTCGCACGCTCCGCAGTTGTCAGGAAGATAGTCCTCCCCGAAGTAGTTGAGCAGCAGCTTCCTGCGGCACTGGTTGGACTCGGCGTAGGCCACGGTCTCCATCAGCAGCTGCCGTCCGATTTCCTGCTCGGCTATCGGCTTGCCCTGCATGAACTTCTCCAGTTTCTGGATGTCCTTGTAACTGTAGTAGGTGATGCACTGTCCCTCCTGTCCGTCGCGTCCGGCACGTCCGGTCTCCTGATAGTAGCCTTCAAGGCTCTTGGGGATGTCGTAGTGTATCACGAAGCGCACGTCCGGCTTGTCTATGCCCATGCCGAAGGCGATTGTCGCCACGATGACGTTCACCTCCTCCATGAGGAACGCGTCCTGATTCTCCGCCCGCGTCTTTGCGTCAAGCCCGGCATGGTACGGACGGGCCTTTATCCCGTTGACGTTCAGCAGTTCGGCTATTTCCTCGACCTTCTTGCGGCTGAGACAGTAGATGATTCCGGATTTCCCCGGATTCTGCCTTATATATTTTATTATGTCCCGCTTCGGATCGACCTTTTCCCTTATCTCGTAGTAGAGGTTCGGACGGTTGAACGAGGACTTGAAGACCTTGGCGTCCTGAATCCCGAGGTTCTTGACTATGTCGCTCTGTACTTTAGGCGTGGCCGTCGCGGTGAGGGCGATTATAGGAGCCCGCCCGATCTCATCGACTATGGAGCGGATGCGCCGGTACTCCGGACGGAAGTCGTGTCCCCATTCGGAGATGCAGTGCGCCTCATCGACGGCATAGAATGAAATGCGTATCTCCTTGAGTAGGGCTATGTTCTCGGCCTTCGTCAAAGACTCCGGGGCTACATAGAGAAGCTTTGTCCTGCCCGAAAGGAGGTCGGAGCGGACTTCCGCAATCTGAGCCTTGCCGAGCGAGGAGTTAAGGAAATGCGCCACGCCCTCGTCTCCGGAGACGAAGCCGCGTATGACATCGACCTGATTCTTCATCAGTGCAATCAGCGGGGATATGACTATCGCCGTGCCCTCCATCAGCAGGGCAGGAAGCTGGTAGCACATGCTCTTCCCGCCGCCGGTGGGCATGAGAACGAACGCGTCGTTTCCCTCCACAAGGTGACGGATTATCTCCTCCTGCCCCGGCTTGAACGATGTGTAGCCGAAGAATACCCGCAGTTTCTCGAACAGTTTTTCTGTATTTACCATACTCGTTGAGAGAATTTTATTAAAGGTAGGCATATTTTTGCGTATGGCAAAATAAAATGAGATTTTATTTGAGAAAGTTTGAGTATCTTTGCGGTTGCTTCGGTTCTTCCGGGAAAAGACGGAATGTCCGGACGTACATGACAGAGAAAACATATTAAATAAATACGCATTATGAAAGCATCAAGAATTTTTGCGGCTGTTCTCGTGGCCGCGCTTGCACTTTCCTGCAAGTCAAACACAAACGTGAAGGTGGACGTTGAACTGCCTACGCATTCCGACGTCGATTCAGTAAGCTACCTGCTCGGAATCAACTTCGGTTCGTTCCTCAAGGGCAACGGTCTCTGCGACAATCTTTCCGAACTCAACATGTCGGAGATGAAGAAAGGCATGAACGATTTCCTCAAGGCTGAGGGCAATTACTATGACCCTGAATTCGGCAAGCAGTTCAAGATTAACCCTGAGGATATGGGACGAATCATCAACGGCTACCTCTCAAAGAAGAGCGAATACACGGCTGCCGTCAATAAGGCAAAGGGAGAGAAGTTCCTTGAGGAGAACCTCAAGAACGGAGTCGATACGACTGCCAGCGGACTCCAATACACCATCGTCGAGGAAGGCGCGGAGTACAAGGTGCAGCCTAACGACACCGTCTGGGTATTCTACAGCGGCAAGACCATCGACGGCAAGGAGTTCGACGGCAACATGGACAAAGAGGAGCCTACGCAGTTCATCGCGAACCGCGTAATCAAGGGCTGGACCGAGGGTCTCGGACTTCTCGGCGAAGGCGGAAAGGCGACTTTCTACATTCCTTCAGACCTCGCGTACGGAGAGAGGGGCAGCCGCGGAATCGAGCCTAACTCAGTGCTCGTCTTCGAGGTTGAGGTTCATAAGGTAGGCCAGTACAAACCTGAGGAAACAGAAGATGTCAAGACTGCGGACAAGGCTGAAAAAAAGACGAGGAAATAGTCTATGGCACTCGAACTTGAAGGAAAGATAATCACGAAACTGCCGGTGCAGAGCGGGACCTCGGCAAGGGGTCCGTGGTCAAAGCAGGAGTTCGTGATTGAGTATCAGGAGGGCAATTACCCTACTCAGGTGTGCATGAACGTCTGGGGCGAGGACAAGGTGAAGGATCTGGAGCAGTTCCAGGCCGGCGAGACGGTCAAGGTCTCGTTCAACCTTTCGAGCCGCGAGTACAACGGACGCTGGTATTCCGACATCCGCGCCTGGAGAATAGAGCACGCGGGAGCAGCTCCTCAGGGTCAGGGTCAGGCTCCGGCCTACGGAGCTCCGGGTTATGCGTCTCCGACCGGCGCGGGAGCTCCGCAGCAGCCTGCGGCTCCGGCCGCGACGGCAACGGACTTTAATTCCGGAAGCGGGGACGATGCAGACGATTTACCGTTTTAGGAATGAACTGAACTAAGCTAAAAAATTGCGGCTGAAGAAATTTCAGCCGCAATTTTTATTTAGAAACCTTCAAAAAATAACCTGCATCATCTTTCTCATTCGTATTTCACACGCCACTTTTCTGTGTTCGGCATAATCAAAGTGAACTTTGCTTCTGCTCTCACTTATCGAAAAGGTTCTTTTCGGTCTATATTTATTTTCTCATCAGTCGTGTACATCCAGTACACTCCCTCTTCCAAAAGAAATCTATCCTCGAAAATAATTGATAAATCTGAAGCAGTTTATTCTTTTCGTGTTTCTTATTCACCAATTTGCCAATAACCTCCAGCTCCGAACAGATAGTCAGTCAGTTCGGACATCAGGCCGAGGCGGCGGATGAGGTCGAGGACGGTGACGCGGTCGCGCATATAGGTGATGTGCAGGAAGGCGGTTCTGAGCCCGGCGCGGGAAACGGCTATCATCTCCGGCTCATACGGCGCGTGAACTGTCTTGAGAAGGTTGCGGAGTTCGGAGACGGACATAAGTTCCTCCTCAAGCCTCCGCTTCAGCCGCGGCCAGTTGTCGCGGACACGGGTCAGCTGTTCATGAAGCTGCTCCTTTTCCGGATACTTCGCGCGGCACTCTTTGACGGCGGCCTCGGTCTGGTCGGACGGGAGGTCGGCGAAGGCGCGGCGGGCCTCCGCTTCCATCTCCGGCCACGACGGCCATGCGGAAACGCAGGCATCCACATCAGTCGCCGAGAGGTCGCGGCCCATGAGGAACTCATAGCAGGCTGCGGATACAAGCGATCCTATGCCTACCTCGAAACCGTGAGGCACCGGCCTGCCGGCCGTGAGGAAAGACTTGCCGCTCTCGAAGCCGGGAACGGTTTCAGTGCCGGTGTAGCGGAGGTCAATCATCTCCCAATAGTGCCCGAAAATGTGCTCGGTTCCGGAAGACGGACGGCTGCTCTGGTAGGCCTGCATCGCGAATCCGCTGAGTATCAGCCCCTCCGCAAGCTTCTCTATGGCAGGAATCTCGCCGGCATAAACGGCCTCCGGATGAGCGAGCGATTCCCTCAGCCCGTCATGCACGAGAGAATATGAAAATTCGTCTATGCGCTCGCAGCCCATAGCGTCCGCGGCAATCCAGTCCGCCCCCGCAGGAATCTTGGCCAGCAGGTCGGCATAGCCGGAGACGGCGAGATACTTCGGAGCCCTGGCCGCGACAGCCGGTTCGACTATTATTCCGTAAGGGGCGCGGCAGTCGAAGGTGCGCTTGAAGCCGTCCTTGATTATCGACGCGCCGCAGGCCGAAAAGCCGTCCATTGAGACGGTGGTTGCAACTATCATATACCTCCGCCCCAGATGCTCCGAGACGAGTTTAGTCAGATCGTTGACCACTCCGGCTCCTACCGCCACGGGGACGGCATCGACAGACCCGAGATAACCTTCAAGTTCCTCGACGAACGACCATTCGGCGTAAAAGTTCTTTGAATGAAATACGAAAGGCTCGGCCATGGCGATGCCTGCCGCCTTCATGTATCCATAGACATCGCCTGCGGCGATCTCCCATGTGGTCTCGTCGGCGACAATCACCGCCTTCTTCCCCGGAAACAGGTGCAGGAACATCTCCGGTGCACGTGCCGTAGCTCCGTCACCGATAATGAGAGCCTTTGTGTCCGTAGTTCTCTTCAGTGCGTTTTCTATGCTTCTTAAATTCTTCAAATCAGTCCAGTTTATGTATCGCCAGTCCGGACCTGAGCTTAGGTTCGAACCAGGTGGTCTTAGGCGGCATAACACTGCCGCTGTCGGCTATATCGACCAGCTCTTTCATCGACACCGGGTAGAGGGCGAAGGCCACGGCCATCTCACCGCTGTCAACCCTGCGCGCAAGTTCTCCGAGCCCGCGTATGCCTCCGACGAAATCTATTCTCTTGTCGCGGCGCAAATCCTTGATTCCAAGTATTTTGTCAAGAACCCGCTCCGAAAGCACCGTCACGTCCAGACGCTCTATAGGGTCATTCTCATCGACACGGCGCTGAAGATTCAGCCACCACCAGTATCCGTCAATGTACATCGCGAACTGGTGCCTGTGCTTAGGCGTGTAGTCGCGGTCTTCCAGCAGCGCACGCTGACGATCCGCCTCAGTGCCGAGCCCGTCGAGGGCGAAGTCCTTCTGCAGTGCAGACATGAACTCGGAGGTCGTCATTCCGTTAAGATCCTTAACGACGCGGTTGTAGTCCATAATCTTCAGATCGCTCTCCGGAAACGCCACCGCCATGAACCAGTTGTATTCCTCCTCGCCGGTGTGGCCGGGATTGTTCCCGCGTTTTTCCGCCCCCACACGCGCTGCCGCAGCCGTGCGATGGTGACCGTCAGCGACATAGAACGCGCTGATTCCGGAAAACTCGCCCGTGATTGCCTCTATGTCGGCATCGTCGTCAATCACCCAGAAACGGTGACCGAAGCCGTCGGAAGCCGTGAAGTCATATTCCGGAGTCCTGTAGGCGTATTTCTTCACAATAGAGTCTATCACCTCGTCATCCGGATAGGCGAAGAACACGGGCTCGATGTTGGCGTTCTGGATGCGCACGTGAATCATGCGGTCGTCCTCCTTTTCCTTGCGCGTCAGCTCGTGCTTCTTTATGCTGCCGTCGGCGTAGTCGTCGATGTGGGCGCAGAGCACTATGCCGTACTGCGTGCGGTCGCCCATGGTCTGGGCATAGACATAGTAGCATTCCTTGTCGTCCTGTCTGAGCCAGCCGTTCTTCTGCCACAGCCTGAAATTCTCCACAGCCTTGCCGTAGGCCTGCCCGGAATGCTCATCGACCATAGGCGTGAAGTCGATTTCCGGCCTGGTGATATGAAGCAGCGACTTCTCGCCGGCTTCAGCCAGCGCCTCTTCCGAGTTCATCACGTCGTATGGCCGTGCGGCCACTTCCTCGACTATATCACGCGGCGGACGAAGCGCCGCAAAAGGTTTTACTCTTACCATATCGTGCTATATTCACTGTCATCTCGATTATCCGACGTCACCTCATCCAATCTTTGTCATCGCGAACGAAGCGAGACATCTCGCGCCTAACCGTTCAGTCTGTATTTCTCGCACCCCGTAGCGAAATATGCCACAATCTGGCGGGCTGCCGCAAGCCCCGCATTGACGTTCGCCTCCGCAGTCTCCGCCCCCATCTTCTTCGGAGTTGCAAAATAGCGTTTCCCGAGAGCCGCAGAAAATTCTTCCGCAGCAGATGGGGCTACATCCGCGACATATTTCAAGTCACCGCGCAACTTGAAAAGTTCAAGAAGCGAGTCCTCGTCAATCACCTCCCTGCGGGCGGTGTTCACAAGACATCCGCCATTGGGCATTCTTCCGACAAGCGATGCATCGATAGATGCAGTTGTCTGAGGCGTCGCAGGAATGTGAAGAGACACGAAGTCGCAGGAAGAATACATCTGCTCCAGTGACCGGGCCGCCTCAACGCCATCCGCAACCATCTTTTCCGCAGGGACAAACGGGTCGAAGGCAGTCACGGACATTCCGAGCGCCTTAGCCTTTAACGCGACCAGTCTTCCGACATTGCCGTAGGCCTGAAGCCCGAGCCTCTTCCCGAAAATTTCGGAACCCGTACCCGGAGTGAACTGGTTACGCGACATATATATCATGAGCGCAATCACAAGTTCCGCCACCGCATTGGCATTCTGCCCCGGGGTGTTCATCGCGACGACCCCGTGTGCCGTGCAGGCTCCAAGGTCAAGGTTGTCATACCCCGCTCCGGCCCTCACAACAATTTTCAGCCTGGGTGCGGCCTCAAGGACCTCATTCGTCACTTTGTCCGAACGCACAATCAGCGCGTCGGCATCGGCCACAGCCGCCACAAGAGCATCCTGTCCTTCGTATTTTTCAAGCAGGTACAGCTGATGCCCCTGCGCCTCAACTATTTCCCTTATTCCATCGACCGCCGCCTTCGCGAACGGTTTCTGCGTTGCAATCAAAATATTCATGGCAATTCCCGATTATAGACCAAACTTGCGCGTCCAAATTACACTGATAACCTCTGATTATTCATTTTCCTCAAACACAAAGTCCTCGAACTCCCGCATCGCGTCAACCAGTGCCTGTACCGACTCAACCGGGCATGCGTTGTAAATCGAAGCGCGGAAGCCGCCCACAGAGCGGTGTCCCTTTATACCGACCATACCGCGTTCCGTCGCGAAGTCGAGAAAATCATTCTCAAGGTGCTCGTACCCCGGAGCCATGACGAAGCATACATTCATATCTGACCTGTCCTTCGTCGCGGCCGTACCGACAAAGAGGGAGTTGCGGTCAATCTCTTCATATAGCAGCGCCGCCTTCCATTTATTGACCTTGTGGATTTCCTCGACACCACCCTGCGCCTTGAGCCACTTGAGAGTCTCCTTCATCACGAAAATCGGGAACACCGGAGGAGTGTTGTACATTGACTTCCCGTCGATTAGAGACTGGAAGTTCAGCATTGTAGGGATGTAGTGCGAGACCTTGCCGAGAGCGTCCCTGCGAACGATGGCGAAGGCTACCCCCGCCGTGCCGACATTCTTCTGAGCACCGCCATAAATCACGGCATATTTAGAGACGTCCACCGGACGGGACATGATGTCCGAGGACATATCCGCAATCAGAGGAACCGGACAGTCAATGTCGCAGGGAATCTCCGTTCCGTAAATCGTGTTGTTTGTGGTTATGTGGAAATAGTCCAGGTCGGACGGTATCTCATAGTCCTTGGGAATGCAGGAATATGCCCTGTCGGCCGATGATGCCACGACCACAGCCTCAGAGCCCTTTGAATCCGCGAATCCCTTCGCCTCTTTGAAGGCTTTTTTCGCCCAGACGCCGGTGTCAAGATAGCCGGCCTTCCGCTCGAGGAAATTCATCGCGGCATAGAGGAATCCCATGCTGGCCCCGCCGCCGAAAAACACGACCTCATGCGTGTCCGGAATGTTCAGCAGTTCCTTCCACAGCGAGCGGCATTCGTCCATCACCGCCTCCCAGGCCTTCGACCTGTGCGAAACTTCGATTACCGACATTCCTGTTCCGGAGAAATCCTTCAAAGCCTCAATCGCGGCCTCCACAGCCGGCTTCGGCAGGACGCACGGTCCCGCGTTGAAATTATGAACTGTTTTCATATCCATTTATGTTTCATACGGTTAGCCAAGACCACTCAAGTCTGCGGCATCGTATCGTTTTACAAATATAAACATTATATTTTTTTCACACAGCAATCGTCGATGTCCTCCACCCTCGAAAGGAAATCCTCCTCCGCAGAAAGACGAACGGCGACGGTCAGCGAACACCGTGTGTCGAATTTCCGGGCGCCGGCTTCCATCTTCATGTCTTTCAGGACTTTCATCACGGTGTTCATCGACATATACCCGAATTCCAGAACATAGTTCACGGTCGCGGTCTTTTCCACTACGGCAGCCTGCGACAGGGCATCGTCAGTGGAGGTCCTGTAGGCACGGATAAGCCCGGGGATTCCCAGCTTTATGCCTCCGAAATAGCGGACGACCACTACGAGCACGTCGCTGAGCCCCCGGGAGTCAATCTGTCCGAGAATCGGTCTTCCCGCCGAGCCCGAAGGTTCCCCGTCGTCATTCGCACGGAACACATCTGCCTTGTAACCAAGACGATAGGCGTAGCAATGGTGACGCGCATCATGATATTCCTTCTTCAAGGAAGAGACGATTTCCTTAATCTGGGCCTCGGTTTCAACGGGATAGGCGAACGCGAGGAAGCGGCTTCCGTTGTCCCGGAAAAGTCCCCGCGCCGGTCCGGCGATGCTGTTGAAAGTGTCCTTTATCCCGTCCATATATTCCTTTATCCGATGTTCCCGTCATTTTCGAAACATTCAAAAATAGGCATATTTTCGATGTTATCAAAATTACGGAGCGACAAAAGCGATTTTCGTCAGTTTTTGCAAAAATTTTGGGGTGCATAGTCTTTCATTTTGTATCTTTGGGGACGTTTTCGGGGAGCCGAGGTTTCCCGCATAATCATTTTTATCGTATGATATTGAGATACAGAGTTTCCCTGCCCGGGCTGAAGGGCTTTGCGAGAGTTTATGAACTCAAGGCGACAAATTCGCTCTACTCGTTCCACAAGAGGATGCACGCGGACATGGATTTCCCGATGGATCAGGTTGTGCTTTTCAAGGCGGTCAACCCGGACGGGAGCGCGATTGCCCGCTACAGCGTGCAGAACATGGGCAAGGGCACGATTGACGAGGTGACGCTCGGAGACTGCCACAAGAGGGGCGAGGACAGCTTTGTCTATTTCTACGACACGACCAACAAGAAGAGCGTGCTCGTGGATTTCGAGGGCGAGGTCGCGGCGCGTCCGGGCGTGGTCTATCCGGCTCTTGTTGAGTCAAAGGGGCCGAATCCGATTGAATTCGAGAACGGATATGTGGCCTACGAGGACCTTCCGGAAGACAAGAAACGGAACATCATCCGCAAGGAGGAGGGGAACTGGGACGATGAGGACGAGGATGATGACGATTTCGACGAGGATGAGGACGACGGTGAAGAGGTTGTCTATGACGAAACAGAAGGAAATGACGAATAAAAAGCGGATTGCGGCGTTGCTCGTCTTGCCGAAATCCTCACAACCGTGAGGTTGCTGCGGTATTTGGCTTCGCCGAGCGCCTTGCACCCCACCTTTTTCTTCGCCATTTCCATCCAGACGGCTTTATTGGAAGTATTTTTGAAAAAAGTTGAGATTATATTGGGGCCGACGGGAGTCGGGAAGACCGATTTCGCGGTCGAGAGGGCGCTGGAATGCGGTTCGCCGGTGATTTCGTGCGACTCCAGACAAATTTTCAGGGAAATGACCATAGGGACGGCTGTCCCGGATGCTTCACAGCTTGCCGCCGTGAAGCATTATTTTATCCACTCAAATTCAGTAACGGAGGACTATACCGCAGGGCGCTATGAGATTGAGGCCCGCAGCCTTGTGAACGAGCTGTTCGCACAGGGACATGAGACTCTAGTCATGTGCGGAGGCTCCGGATTCTACGTCGACGCCTTCGTGAACGGACTGGACGACTTTCCCCCGGCGGATCCGGCGCTGCGAAGCGAACTGTCGGCGCGGCTGCGGGAAGAGGGAGTCGGGGAACTTGCAAGGCGGCTCCGGGAGCTCGACCCGGAGAGCTGCGGGGTGATTGACCTCTCGAACGGGCAGAGGGTCGTGCGGGCGCTTGAGGTCTGCCTGATGACCGGGCGCAAGTTCTCTTCGTTCAAGACCTCGCCCAGCCGCAGACACGACTTCGAGATTGAGAAAATCGGTCTCGTGCGCCCGAAGGAGGAGCTGTATTCGCGCATCGATGCGCGAGTGCTCCGGATGATTGACTCCGGACTCGTCGAAGAGGCCCGCAGCCTGCTCCCGTTCCGCAACCGTCCCGCGCTTCAGACAGTAGGCTACAAGGAAATCTTCGCGTGGTTCGACTTTCTCGACGGAAAGGTCTCCACCGAAGGCTGGGGACCGACAAGTCCCGGCGACGGACCGGTCACCACTCTCGACCGCGCCGTGGAGCTGATTCAGCGCAACTCCCGCCGCTACGCCAAACGGCAGATGTCCTATTGGCGGCGGGATGACACAATAAAATGGGTGGGAAACATCTAAAAAGCGAGTTGCGTCGTTGCACGTCTTGCCAAAATCCTCACAACCATCAGGTTGCTGCGGTATTTGGCTTCACCGTGCGCCTTGCACTTCATCTTTTTATATGCTTCCCGCTCTCAGCAATAAAAAAGGGAATGACCTTCGAGCCATTCCCTTGAATCTTATACTTTGTCGGTAAAATTGTGCCTTACAACTCCCAGGCGAGGGCCGAGGCTCCGAGTATGGCGGCGTCGGACTCCTTGAGGGAAGAATATACAAGCTTCACCTTGTCCTTCCAGATGGAGAGGACATTGCCGTTCATAGCCTCAAGGATAGGCTCCGTGAGGAACTCCTTGCTGCGCGCGAGGCCGCCGAAGAGGACGATTGCCTCGGGGGCGCTGAACGCGATGAAGTCGGCGAACGCGTTGCCGAGCATATGACCGGTGTATCGGAACACGCGCAGAGCAAGCTCATCGCCTTCCTTGGCTGCATCATAGACATCCTTCGAGCTGATGTTGTCAGTGCCTCGGAGCAACGACGGTTCGTCAGTCATTTCAAGCCACTCGCGGGCCGTGCGCGCAACGCCTATCGCCGAGCAATATGCCTCAAGACAGCCGGTCCTTCCGCAGCCGCAGAGGCGCCCGTTGTTGCGGACAATCCGCACATGGCCGAGCTCGCCGGCAAACCCGTCGTGCCCATAGACAACCTCGCCGTTTATGACGATGCCGCTGCCCACTCCGGTACCGAGAGTGATCATGATGAAGTTCTTCATTCCGCGCGCCGCGCCGTAGGTCATCTCGCCCACGGCCGCCGCGTTCGCGTCGTTGGTAAGAGCCACCGGAATGCCGTCGAGACGCTCCGAAAGCATCTCAGCCACAGGAACGGCCTTGGACTTCGCCCAGATAACGTTAGGAGCCATCTCCACCATTCCGGTGTAGTAGTTCCCGTTAGGGGCACCGATTCCGATTCCGCGTATCTGCCCCTCGACATCGGCGTCCGAAACGACCTTGCGTATCGCGGCTGCCACCTCGTCAAGGTAAGGGTTCGCGTCCTCGTAGTTGTCGGAACGGATGACTGTCTGCGCGAGAACCTGTCCGCGTGCATCCACGACGCCAATCTTGGTCGTCTGTCCTCCGACGTCGATGCCGACGACATACTGTTTGTCAATTGACTTTGTCATATCTTCCATTGCTACAATATCTTAGTTTATTATTTCGTCGCCCCCTTAGGCCTGGAAAGGAACAATGCGAACAGAAGCATATAGGCGACACCCGCTATTATGACCCAATATCCGGTCATGATTGAACTTGCATCAGCAACAGCCCCCTGTATAAGCGGAAGGATACCGCCGCCGCAGACGAGCATCATGAACACTCCCGACGCGAGGGACGTATATTTTCCGAGTCCCTCTACGGCCAGATTGAATATCGAGCCCCACATCACTGAGGTGCAGAAGCCGCAGAGGATGAAGAACACGACATTGAGAGGAACGTCAGCGAGAGCGAATTTCAGCTCGGAAGTAACCGTCGGGAACTTGACGAGAGTTGCAGGAAGGAACATTCCGAGGAAGAGAAGCACAAGTGCGAGGCCCGTCACAAAAATCATCATCGCGCGGCTTGAAACCTTGCCTCCGATCGCTCCGCCAAGGAGACGTCCGCAAAGCATGAGAAGCCAGTAGATTCCGACGATTGTTCCTGCGACTGCGGCTGAAACGTGCTCCACTGTGCCCGGAAGCACATAGTCTGTAGTAAGATAGAGGTTAACAAAGTTCGGGATGCCGACCTCAACACCGACATAGATGAAGATCGCGATTATGCCGAATACGAAATGACGCTGCGAGAACAGATGAGCGAGAGACACTGTCATAGGCTCGTTCTCCTCGTCATAGGCAGCCTTGTGCTCCAGTTCCGGCTCAGGTATGGCGGAGAAGAAGATAATCAGGAATGCGAGGGCGAAGACTCCCATAGCGATGAAGAGCGCCGGATTCGCGTTTGAGATGGTCGCCTTGGAAGCGTCACCGATAAGGTAGCCTACAAGCACAGGAACGATGGTGGCACAAAGAGAATTCACGGAACCGCCGAGCTGGATGAGCTGGTTGCCTTTGTTTCCGCCGCCGCCGAGCGTGTTGAGCATAGGATTGACGACGGTGTTGAGCATACACATCGAGAAGCCGGAAATGAATGCACCGGTGAGATACACCCAAAAACTTCCCACGACACCGGAAAGCCAGGAAATCGTCACGCCGATAAAGCCCACGGCCACGGCCGCAAGCGCGGTGAACTTATAGCCCTTCTTTTTAAGAATCATCCCCGCCGGAAGGCCGAGGAAGGCATAAGCGATGAAATTCGCGGCATTACCAAGCTGCGACATAAAGTTTGAGGCCCCGAACTGTGCCTTCACGATGACACCCATCGGGTTCTGGAGACCTGTGACGAAAGAGATCATTCCGAAGAGGAAAAACATGATTGCAATCGCCAGCACATTACTGTTTTTTTTACTCATCTGATTATTAATTTTAATTATTTATAGAATATAAGCCGCTTGGCCAGAGGGGATGAAGAAAAGGATGGGGAACGCAGCAGACCGCCTTTTCTTCGCCCCGCTAAAGTGAAGCCATATTTTGTTCATTTATAATATTCTTGCCATCAGCCGTGTAGGCGAACTTCATCCTGTCCTCATAAGCCTGCTCCACCTTTCCGCGCACAATCTTCATCGTCGAGTTGACCATGTGGTTCTGCTCGGTGAAAGGCTCCGGAAGCACGCACACGGCAGTCGGAAGCCACCTTTCAGGGAAGAGCCCGGCAAACTCGCCGCCGGCGCGGTACTGATCGACCTCGGACTGAATCTTCTCAAGCTGCATTCTCTTTCCGGCCTCGGAATCTGCCTCGACCTCGGGATGCTCCTTCTTCATATACTCCTTGAGAGCCTCCTTGTTCGGCACCATGAGGAGAATCACGTAAGGGTCCTGATTGTCGTGGAGGACGACCTGGGAGATGTACTTCGAGTTCGCCACAAGAGCCTCCTCGATTCCCTCCGGAGAGTATTTCTCGCCGTCCGAACTGATGAGGAGCGACTTGAACCGGCCCGTCACATAGAGGTAGGTGTCGTCGAGCATATATCCCATGTCTCCGGTGTGGAGCCAACCGTCCACAACAGTCTCAGCCGTTGCCTTAGGATTCTTCCAGTAGCCGGCCATGACGTTTTCGCCCTTTATGACGATTTCACCCTTCTGGCCGTAAGGCAGAGCCTTGCCCTCGCTGTCGCATATCTTGATTTCCATAGGGCGGACGACCATTCCGGAAGATCCGAGTATATGGTGCTCCGCCGAATTGGCCGAGATAATCGGCGTCGCCTCGGAAAGGCCATATCCCTGATAGATAGGCACTCCGATGGCGTAGTAGAATTTCTGGAGGTCTATTCCAAGCAGCGCACCGCCGCCGACGAAGAACCGCATCCTGTCGCCGAAAGCGCTCTCGCGGACGCTCTTGAAGAGAATCTTGTCGAAGAGCTTGACGAGCGGCCATCTCCAGAAGTCCTTGCCGCCCTTGTTGTAGCCTTCCTTATTATATGCTATGGCATTGCGAACCGCAAAGTCGAAGAGTCTCTGAACCTTAGGCCCCTTGGCCTTGACTCCGGCCTCGATGGCCTTCTTGAAGTTCTTGGAAAGCGCCGGAACCGAAAGCATCACGGCCGGACGGGTCTCCCTGATTGCAATAGGGATGTTCCTTAGCGACTCCATCGGGGTGCGTCCCTGAGGAACGGTGGCGATTGAAGCGCCGAAGGACATCATGGTGTAGAATCCGGCCACATGAGCGAAGCAGTGGTCGAGCGGAAGAATGATGAGCATCACGTCGTCCTCGTTGATGCCTATGACGGAGTGCGCCTGCTCGACATTCGCGGTGTAGTTGCGATGAGTGAGGAGGATTCCCTTAGGGTCGGCGGTTGTTCCGGAGGTGTAGCTTATGTTGGCGTAGTCGTCCGGTCCCACTGACTTGTAGCGGGTAACGAACTCTTCAGGAGAAGAAGCGAGAAACTCGTCTCCCATCTTCTGTATTTCAGTGATGCACATCTCCTTAGGCCCGTATTCACCAATCTCGTCCAGCACGATGACCTTCTCCACGGCCTCGCAGTTGTCCAGAATATTTCTCACTTTCGGAAGCTGTGCACCCGAAACAATCACATATTTCGAGTCAGAGTGACGTATTCTGAAAATGAGGTCATTGCTTTCCTCAAGCTTTATCGACAGAGGAACGTTCACGGCTCCGGCGTAGAGAATGCCCATCTCGGCGATCGGCCAGAGGTTGCGTCCCTCGGAAAGAAGCGACACTTTGTCGCCTTTCGCAAGTCCGAGCTTCATCAGTCCGGCGCCTATGCGATAGGCTTCCTTGCGCGTCTGCTCGAATGAAGTCTCCGTCCACACTCCGCCCACCTTTTCGCGGAGGAAGGTGTTTGCGGCGAACCGGCGGGTGTATTTCTCCACAAAGTCAATGATTGTCAATCTTTTGTCCATAATTTGGATTGGGTTTACATTATTTGAAAAGGCCGAAAAGTTCGGCGTCTATCTTGTCGCAGATTTCGCTGAAATCCTCCGGATTGCTCTCGAATTTCAGACGGTCGACGTCAAGGATGAGCAGACGGCTCCTGTAGTCCTTGATCCAGTTCTCGTATCTTTCGTTCAGGCCGGTGATGTAGTCGATTCGTATGCTCTTCTCGTACTCCCGTCCTCTCTTCTGAATCTGGCTCACGAGGTTCGGAATCGACGAACGAAGATAAATCAGAAGGTCGGGCGGATTGACGAGGGACATCATGAGGTCGAAAAGATCCGAATAGTTCTCGAAATCCCTCGTTGACATCAGTCCCATCCCGTGAAGGTTCGGGGCGAAGATTCTCGCGTCCTCGTAAATCGTCCTGTCCTGGATTATGACGTCTTTGCTCTTGGAAATTTCGACGACGTCCTTGAACCTCTTGTTGAGAAAATATATCTGAAGATTAAAGGACCAACGCTCCATATCCTCGTAAAAATCAGCGAGGTACGGATTATAATCCACCGATTCAAACCTTGGTTTCCAGCCATATTTGGCCGCCAGCATCCTGGTGAGCGTCGTCTTTCCGCTGCCGATGTTCCCGGCGATTGCTATGTGCATCTCTATCTAATTTTAGCGTTTTTCATCTACAATTCCTGCGTTTGCAGTCCGCATTTTTTGCGCATATAATCGAACAAAGTTAGCAATTACTTTCGTATTTTTGCGTCAAAAAGGGAAAATTCTTGCCGAACGGAAGGGATATTCCGGGAACAAGATGATTGGAAATCGGACAAACATATATGTTATGATACGGATTAAGAAATTTTGCTGCAACGCTTTTGAGGAACTCTCCTACTTGGTATGGACTGGCAAAGCCTGCGTAATCATTGACCCCGGATTCGACTGCGAGGAAGAGTTCGATGCACTTCATAAGACCCTGAAGGAAAACGGAATCACCCCTTCGGGGATATTGCTGACACACGCCCACCCGGATCATGTGTATGGAGTGCAACGCCTCTGCGAAGAGTTCGGGATTCCGGTCTATGCGAACAGGGGCGAGGAGGTGACGCTCGGGGCGCTCCATGCCCTCTGCTTCAATACGGGACACAGCGATGTGGAGGATTTCTCGTCGCGAATTGTCTGGATTGAGGACGGGGACAGGATTCTCGTCTCAGGAGGAGGTGCGGCTGTTCTGAAGGCAGGGAAAGAAAGCGGCGGTACGCTCAATGCAGGGGAAGAGAGCGGCGACGGAGCACACGGCGAAAGCATTCCCGAGGGCGGCCTTGAATTCAAAGTTCTGTTCACTCCGGGACATACGGCCGGTGGCGTCTGCTATCTTTGTAGAGAGTTCAGGAAAACGGCCGCCAAGAAAGAAGATATGTCCAAGAAAGAGGATATATCCCCGTCCTCGCCCCATGTTTCCGAAAGCCCCGAGAACACCGAAATCAAGGACAGCTGGAAGGTCCTCTTCAGCGGCGACACGCTCTTTGCCGGCTGCATAGGCCGCAGCGACCTCCCCGGCGGCGACTACACCGCCCTCATGCAGGGCATCTTCACCAGACTCCTCCACCTCCCCGGCGACCTCGACGTCCTCCCCGGCCACGGCCCGGCCACAACCATCGCCGACGAGCGCACGAAAAACCCCTTCCTCCAGCCCTTCAACGAGCCCTGCGAGGAGTGACAAACGGAACAATCACAAAAATTCCGACGAATATAAGGTCGAAAGCAACAAAAATTCCGACGAATCACAAAAAAGACTGCGCTATACACAAAAAGCAGAACGCATGCTCAATTTTATTAAACAAGCTTTACAAAACTATACAATTCTCATAAAACATATTTAATAAAATTTGGCAGTCCGCTTAAAAACCTATACCTTTGCAAAAACAGCGGGAATATATGGCAATAGACAAAAGCATTCTGCGTCAATGTATTGTTGACAAAAGGGACGAAATAGAATCGGCGGAAATAATACGGAGGGACTTCGATTTCGAGGAGAACGGAAATTATGTCTTTGTCGGAGTGAGACATACGGGAAAGTCATACCTGATGTATCAGAGAGTCCGGGAGATTTTGTCTGCAGGCCATGGATGGGACGAGATTCTGTACCTCAACTTTGAGGATGAACGCCTCGCCGAATTGAGAGCCGAGGACCTGAACTCCATTCTCGAAGTGCACTATGAACATTCCGGGAAAAAGCCGTTCATATTCCTTGACGAGGTGCAGAATGTCGAGCATTGGGACAAGTTTGTGCGCAGGCTTGCCGATGCGAAATACCGCGTTTATGTCACGGGAAGCAATGCAAGGATGCTCAGCAAGGATGTTGAAACGACACTGGGAGGGCGTTTTTTTGTCATCGACGTCTATCCCTATTCTTTCAAGGAGTTCCTCGCGGCAAAGGCCGTCGAATTATCAGACGGCTGGGAATACTCCACTGTCAGAAAAGGAGAAGTTCTCAGAGCCTTTCAGGAGTATTTCTATTTCGGAGGGCTGCCGGAAGTCAACAACTTCAGGGCCAAGAGAAATCTGATTTCAAGCCTCTATCAGAAAATCTACCTCGGAGACATCTGCCAGAGGCACAGAATCGGAAACGACAGAGTGCTGAACATCATGATAAAGAAACTTGCGGAAAGCGTAAGGCATCCGCTGTCGTTCAACCGGTTAAGGAACAGCGTTGTGGCAACTGGAGCACAGATTTCCGTGCCGACAACCATAGATTATGTCGGGTTCGCCGAAGACAGTTGGCTCCTGCTGCCGATGAGCAATGAGGTGGCGAAGTTTTCCGAGAAGGAGACGATAAGGAAATATTACTTCATTGACAACGGCATTCTCAATCTGTTCCTCGTCAGGCAGGAACCGGCACTCCTGGAGAATCTTGTGGCAATCCAGCTCTGCCGTGTCTATGGAAAGGAAAACGTGACATTCCTGAACAAAGAAAAGGAGATAGATTTCATCGTAAGCGAGGAAAGGCTGGCCATTCAGGTGACATATTCTTTGAAAGACAAAGACACATTCGACCGCGAGACGGAACCGCTCATCTCCTTCTTCAAAAAGAACCCGGACTGGACTCCGCTGATAATCACATACGACGAAGAGGAAACAATCGACAGGGACGGCGTGACAATCCATGCCGTCCCTGTCTGGAAGTGGCTGCT
>ERZ808240.2398-NODE-2398-length-20560-cov-6.546111_pt1 | contig 20560 bp, 18 predicted proteins | sample MGYA00521084_ERZ808240 | MGnify/ENA primary metagenome ERZ808240 (study PRJEB31516, sample SAMN03275571) | gut metagenome | biome: mammalia-associated habitat; material: feces | host: Papio cynocephalus | place: Kenya | collected 2012-08-06 ...
GTGGCTCTACCTGCACAAATCGAACGCTGCGAATAGGAAGATGGCTGACTGACTTAGTCACGGGCACGAATCCCTTGGAGGAATATGTCAGACCATTGCCTTCCCATTCTAACAGCTTAGGCAACGAGATGTCTCGGCTCGTTGCTGGCTGCAACTTTTCCGAGACAAATATATTGTAACAGGAGGAATGTTTCCATGTTTCTGACTTCGCCCATCACCTTCCCGAATCTCGGCATCACGGTCGACCCGAACCCCGTGGCCTTTACCGTCTTCGGCAAGGACATCTACTGGTACGGCATCATCATCGCCAGCGGCTTTCTGCTGGCCGTTCTGTATATGCTGCACCGCGCAAAGGACTTCGGCGTCACGCAGGATGACGTGCTCGACATGATCCTCTGGGCCGTGCCCATCGGCGTCATCTGTGCGCGGCTGTACTACTGCATTTTCTACTGGGAGCTGTATGCGGACGATCCCATCTCCATGCTCTATATCTGGGAGGGCGGACTTGCCATCTACGGCGGTATCATCGGCGGCGGCATCACGCTGCTCGTCGTGGCAAAGGTCAAAAAGATCCCCGCGCCCGTCCTGCTCGATCTGGCGGGCATGGGCGTGATCATCGGCCAGTGCATCGGCCGCTGGGGCAACTTCATGAACCGGGAGGCGCACGGCGCCGTGACGGACGCCTTCCTCAAGATGGGCCTGCAGGACGGGGCGGGCGTCGTGACCTATTATCACCCGACGTTCCTCTATGAATCCATGTGGAACCTCATCGGCTTTATCGGCCTGCATCTGTTCTCGAAAAAGCGGAAGTTTGACGGCGAGGTCTTTCTGCTCTACGTCGCGTGGTACGGCCTTGGCCGCGCGTGGATCGAGGGTCTGCGCACCGACAGCCTGTATCTGTTCTCCACGGGCATCCGCGTGAGCCAGCTGGTCGCCGCCCTCTCGTTCCTGGCCGCCGCCGGGATCCTCGCCTGGGTCCTGCTCAAAAAGAAGCCCACGGCGGACACGCTTTACGTGAACCGGAAGTCCGCAAAGCCCGAGGCAGCCGACAGCAAAGACACGGACGATTAAAAGAAAATTTACAAAAATCCTCACAATTCCGACCCCTTGCCTATTCCATTTTTTAAAAATCAGTGTTATACTGGTGACAAAAATAAGAGACTGAAAGGAGTTTCCTTATGAGTTTTTCTGAAAATTTTGAAACTGCAAAGAACCTCGCCATGGAAGCCGCCCAGACCGCTGCCGCCAAGGCAAAGGAGCTGGCTGCCGTAGCAAAGGCCAATATTTCCATCTACGCCGAAGAGGACAAGGTCAAGAAGGCTGAGATCGAGCTCGGCAAGCTTTACTACCGCGATTACGCCGTCGGCGAAGAGATGGATTCCGCGGAATACCTGCCCTGGTGCCAGAAGATCGACGAGTCCAAGAAGGCCATCGCCGAGCTGAAGGACTACATCGCCTCCCTGCGCGCCGAAGAAGAGCCTGCAAAGGCCGAAAAAGCACCTGCCGACGACGATTTTGAGATCGTTGTCGCCGACGAAGCCCCAAAGGCCGAAAAAGCGCCCGAAGCGCCCGCCGAAGAGAAGCCTGCTGACGAAGCGCCCAAGGCGGAAGAATGATTGCCTGAAAACGGGCGTGCTGCTTGCAGCGCGCCCGTTTTTTTGTATGACGGGAGACAAGCGATGCGAAGGCTCTGCCTCTTTTCCGGCGGCTTCGCGCTGGCCGCCGTGCTGTATGTGTACGCCGTCCATGCCGCGCCCTGGCCGCTGCTGCTGGGGCTGGCGGCTTTGTGCGGCGGGCTGTTTCTGCTGAGAAAAGCCGGGACGCGCCGCGCGGCGGTCTGCGTGCTCGGGCTTTTGACGGGCTTTGCCTGGTGCCGCGGGTGCGAGGCTTTGTTTCTGCGCCCGCTGGAGCGCTACGCCGGGCAGGAGCTGCCGTTTGCGGCCGAAGCGCTCGCCGCCCCACAGGAGACTTCCTACGGCCAGTCCTGCGAGGTACGGCTGAAGCTTGGCGGGCGGAGCTGCACGGCGATCTTGTATTTTGACGAGGCGGATGCGGACATCCGCCCCGGCGACACGCTCAGCGGCCTTGCCCGCATCACGACGGCGCAGGAGCGGCTGCGCCGCGGCAGCGATTACGATATCAGCCGCGGCCTGCTCCTCTCGGCCAGCTGCCGCGGGACGCTCCATGTCCAAGCGGCCGAGACCGTCCCGCTCCGCCTGCTGCCCGCGCGCTTTGCACAGCGGCTGCAGGAGGCCGTCACGGCCGTCTTCCCTGCCGATACGGCCGGGTTCGTCCGCGCGCTGCTGCTGGGCGACCGCTCCGGGCTCAGCTACGCCGCGCGCAACGAGCTGGCGATCGCGGGGATCTATCACGCCGTCGCGGTCTCCGGCATGCACGTGTCCATCCTGCTGGGGATGGTCCTGCTGCTGTGCGGCGGCAACCATCCGCTCGCCGCCGCGCTGGGCCTGCCCGCCGCCGCGTGCTTCATTCTGATGGCCGGTGCGCCGGCCTCCGCCGTCCGCGCGGGCGTCATGCAGGCGATCGTTCTCTGCGCCCCGCTCCTGCGGCGGGACTATGACCCGCCGACAGCTATCTTCGCCGCGCTGCTTGTGCTGCTGGCGCAGAATCCCTGGGCCGTGCGGGACGTGGGGCTGCAGCTCTCGTTTGCCTCGACGGCAGGCATCGTGCTCTTTGCGGGCCGGCTCTACCGCGCGCTCACGGATCACCGGCGGCTGCAGCGCTGGCTGCGGCCCAAGACGCCCCTGCGATGGCTTTTCCGCGCCATGCTGACGGCGCTTTGCTGCACGCTCTCGTCCATGGTCTTCGCGCTGCCCATCACGGCGGTCCAGTTCGGCGAGATCTCGCTGGCCGCGCCGGTCGTGAACGTGCTGGTGCTGTGGCTGCTGTCGATCGTCTTCTGCGGCGCGATGCTGACCGCGCTGCTCGCCCTCGCCCTCCCTGCGGCGGCGGCCGTCCCGGCGGCGGTGCTGAGCTGGCCGGTCCGGCTCGTGCAGCTGACCGCGCATGGCGCGGCGAAGGTGCCGTTCGCCGCGCTGTATCCGGAAAACGGATATCTGATCGCGGCGGCGGTCTTCCTCTACGCACTGGTCCTGCTGCTGGCGCTGCGGCCGGGGACAGTCCGGCTCCGGCACGCGCTGGCAGCCGCGGTGGTGGTGACCGGGTGCTGCATGGGCCTTTCCTGCGCCGACGCCGCCCTGCCCGCGGGCAGCTTTGCCATGCTGGACGTCGGGCAGGGGCAGTGCCTCGTCAGCCGGACGGGCGGCAGCGTCACCGTCATCGACTGCGGCGGCGCAGAGGACGCGAGCGGCGAGACAGCCGCGCGCTACCTGCTCGCCCGGGGCATGCCGCGGGTCGACCGCCTCATCCTCACGCATTTTGACGCCGACCACTGCAACGGTGTACGCCAGCTGCTGCGCCGCGTGCGGGTCGATACGCTCTATATCCCGGAGCTCTCGCCAAGCAGCCGCCTGCGCACGCAGATCCTGCTCGCCGCGGCGGAGGCCGGGACAAGCATCCGCTATGTCACGCAGGACCTGGTGCTGCCGCAGGAGGGCGGCAGTCTGACCATTTTTGCGCCCACCGGGGAAAAAGACGAGGAAAACGCGGGACTTTGCGTCTTGGCAGCCTGCGAAAAATATGATATTCTAATAACCGGCGACCTCACCGCACAGGCCGAGTACCGGCTGCTGTCGCTGCACACGCTGCCGCAGGCGGCCGTGCTGGTGGCCGGGCATCACGGCGCAGCCACCTCGACATCCGAGGCGCTGCTGCGCGCCATCCAGCCGGAGGCCGTCTTCATTTCCGCCGGGGCGGACAGCCGCTTCGGCCATCCCGCCGCGCAGACGCTCGCGCGCATCCGGCAGTCCGGCGCGGCTGTGTACCGCACGGACCTGTCCGGCACGATCACCATCAGGGGGTAAACACATGGCAAGAAAGGCACCCGACCAGGACGCCGGGGAAGCGCTGCGCCGCTTCAAGAGCGACCTCAAGACCGGCACGCTCGGCAATTTTTATATCATCAGCGGCGAAGAGGCCTTTCTGCGCACCCATTACGTGGATCTCATCACGAAAAAGATCGCGGACGGGCCCGCGGGCGAGTTCAACTGCCACCGCTTCTCCGCCGACGACTGCACGCCCCAGGCCCTGGCCGACGCCATCGACGCCATGCCGATGATGGCCGAGCGGACGCTCGTGCGCGTGGACGACGTCGATCTATTCAAACAGCCGGAGGGCGCGCGGGAGCAGTACGCCGCCATTTTCTCCGACCTGCCCGACTACTGCTGTGTGCTGTTCGTCTACGACACGGTGGAGTTCAAGATCAACGGCACGATGAAAAAGCTCGCCGCCGCCATCCGCGAGCGCGCGCAGATCCTCACGTTCGGCAAGCAGTCGGAGCGCGATCTGTGCGCGTGGATCACGCGGCATTTCCGCGCCCACGACAAGACCGTCACGGACGAGCTGTGCCAGTATCTCATTTTCCGCACCGACGGCCTCATGACCACGCTCGCCGGGGAGATCGACAAGATCGCCGCCTATCAGCGGGGCCCGGCCATCACGCGCGGGGCCATCGACGCCGTCGTCATCCCGGCGCTCAGCGCCCAGACCTTCGACATCAGCGACGCCGTCGTCAAGGAGGATTTTGAGACGGCGCTCGGCAAGCTGCAGGAGCTCTACGCCATGCAGACCGACCCCATCGCCGTGCTCGGCGCCATCGGGGCGCAGCTGCGGCGGCTGTTTTACGCGCGCGTCATCCTGTCTGCGGGCGGCGGGCAGAAGGAGCTCATGGAGCTGACCGGCCTCAAGAGCTACCCCGCGGGCCTGACCATGACGGCCGCGCGCCGTGTGACCGACGGCTTCTGCCAGAAGGCGGTGGAGCTGGTCCTGCAGACCGACGTCGCCATGAAGACCGGCGCCGACGACCCCGAGCGGCTGCTGGAGCTGCTGCTCGTGCAGCTTTCGCAGGAGGCGCGGCATGGATAAGCTTCGCATCCGGCAGGCGATCGTCGTCGAGGGAAAATACGACCAGAACGCCCTGCGGCAGCTGGTCGACGCCCCGATCTTCACCACCGACGGCTTTACCGGCATGAAGGACCCCGCGCTTCTGCGCCTGCTGCGCCAGGCCGCAGAGACGACGGGCCTCATCATCCTGACCGACTCCGACGGCGCCGGTTTTCTCATCCGCAATACGCTCAAAAGCGCCCTGCCGACGGACGGCGTGCTGCACGCCTACATCCCCGACATCCCCGGCAAGGAGCGGCGCAAGACCGCGCCCGGCAAAGAGGGCCTGCTCGGCGTGGAGGGCATGCGCCCGGATATCCTTCTACAGGCGCTGCGAAATGCCGGCGCCGATCTTGAAAGCGCACAGGCCGCGCCCGCGCGCGAGCCGGTCACAAAGCAGGACTTTTTTGCCCTCGGCCTTTCCGGCCGCCCCGACAGCGCGGCAAAGCGGGCGGCGCTCCTGCAGGCCCTTTCCCTGCCCGCGCACATGAGCGCGAACGCCCTGCTGCAGGCCGTGAACGTGCTGTTCTCCCGGGAAGAATTCCTGGAACGGTTTGCGGAGCCGTAAAGTTCTCCCTGCCCGGGACGACCTCTCCGTCACGGCTTCGCCGTGCCACCTCCCCTGGAAGGGGAGGCCTAAGATCTTCGCACGAACCAAAGGCTCCCCTTTCAGGGGAGCTGTCAGCCGCAGGCTGACTGAGAGGTTGTCCCTATACCGGACAGCCTTCCAGACTGAAACATAAAGAGGAATCACCATGATCGATATTTCCGTAAAAGACCTCGTCAAGAGCTTTGACGCGGATACGAATCTGCTCGACGGCGTCAGCTTTGACGTGCAGGAGGGCGAACGGGTCGGGCTGCTCGGGCGCAACGGCGCGGGCAAGACGACGCTGTTCAAGATCCTGACCGGTGAGCTGGACTACAATTCCGGCGAGGTGCGCTTCGCGCCCGGCCGCAGGGTCGGCCTCATCTCCCAGATCCCGCACTACCCCGCTGGCTACACCGTCGAAGACGTGCTGCGCACGGCCTTCCGGGAGCTGACGAACATCCAGAACAAAATGCGCCAGCTGGAAAGCCGGATGGGCGCGCACCCGGACAAGGCCACGCTCGCCGAGTACGACGCGCTTTCCACGCGCTTTCAGACCGGCGGCGGCTATGAGACGGACATGCAGACCGACAAGATCTGCAACGGCCTCGGCATCCCCGCCGCGCAGCGGCAGCAGGACTTTGACAGCCTCTCCGGCGGCGAGAAAACGCGCGTGAACCTCGCGCGGCTGCTGCTCGAAAAGACCGATATCCTCCTGCTCGACGAGCCGACGAACCATCTCGACATGCACGCGGTGGAGTGGCTCGAGGGTTATATCGAAAAATTCAAGGGGACCGTCCTCACCATCTCCCACGACCGCTATTTCCTCGACCGCGTCGTCACGCGCATCGTGGAGCTGCACGACGGCAAGGCGGAATTCTATTCCGGCAACTACTCGTTCTACGTGCAGGAGAAGCAGGCGCGGTTCGAGCTGCAGCTCAAGCAATACGAAAAGGAGCAGGCCAAGCTCGCCCAGCTCGGCTTCACGCTCGAGCGCATGAAGGGCTGGGGCATCAACAACCGCACGCTCTACCGCCGCGCCATGTCCATCCAGCACCGGATGGAGCGCATTGAAAAGACCGACCGGCCCACGCAGGACAAGACCATGCGGGCAAAATTCGCCCAGCGGGACTTCTTCGGCGACGAAGTCCTGTCCGTCAAGGGGCTCGGCAAGGCGTATGACGGACGGACGCTGTTTTCCGATGTAGAGCTGCAGGTCGCGGGCGGCGAGCGCATCGCCCTGCTCGGCGACAACGGCACCGGCAAGTCCACGTTCCTGAAGATCCTTCTCGGCGAGGAGGCGGGCGCGGGCCGCATCAAATTCGGTCCCACGGTCAAGTGGGCCTACCTGCCGCAGATCATCCACTTTGCCCACCCCGAGCGGACGCTCCTCGACACGATGCTCTATGAGAAGAACTGCACCGTGCAGACCGCGCGCGACCGGCTGGGCGCGTATCTGTTTGAGGGCGAGGACGTATTCAAGACGGTCGGCTCCCTCTCCGGCGGCGAGCAGAGCCGGCTGCGGCTGTGCATGCTGATGGACGAGAAGATCAACCTGCTCGTCCTCGACGAGCCGACGAACCATCTGGACATCGACTCGCGCGAATGGCTCGAGGATGCGCTGGAGGACTATGAAGGCACGCTCATCTTCGTCTCGCACGACCGGTATTTCGTCAACAAATTCGCCACCCGCATCTGGGAGCTGGAAAACGGGCAGATCCGCGACTATCTTTGCGGCTACGAAAAATACCGCTCCATCAAGGAGAAGGAGGCCATCGCGGCCCCCGCGCCCGAAAAGCCCAAAAAGGAGCACAAGGAAAAGCCGAAGACCTCCGGCAGCAAGATGCTTGAGAAGAAGGTCCGCGCGCTCGAGCGCGAGATCGAGAAGCAGGAAGCGCTTTCGGCTGAGCTGGACACGAAGATCGAGGCCGCAGCGTCCGATTATCAGGAGCTGGCGCGGCTGATGGAGGAAAAGCAGCAGGCGGAGGATACGCTCACCGGTCTAATGGACGAGTGGGAGCGGCTCTCGTCTGAATTGGAGGACGCGACATGATCCCGGTATGGCTGATCGCGGCGATCGCGCTGCTCGGCGCGGTCTGTCTGGCGCTGCCGCTGCACATCGGCATGACGGGCGTATGTCTGCTGCTTCTGGCGGCGGTGCTGCTGGCGCTGCGGATCCTCCGAAAAAAGGACGCGCCGAAGGTCTGGAGCCGGGTCCTCATCGCGCTGACGGCCGTCTCGATGGCAGTCATCTTCGGCGCGATGGGCTATATCAGCGTACAGGGAGAGGACAGCGCCATGACACCAGACGAAACACCGGATTTCATCGTCGTGCTCGGCGCGCAGGTCCAGGGCGACGGGCCGTCGCTGACGCTCAAAAAGCGGCTGGACAAGACGCTCGAATTCCTGCAGGCGCACCCGGACCGGACCGTGATCGTCTCTGGCGGGCAGGGCCCGGACGAGGCGCACACGGAAGCGTCGGTCATGGCTCGCTATCTGACCGAACACGGCGCGGACGCGTCCCGGATCATCGAAGAGGATGAGGCGTCGAACACGCGGGAAAATCTGCAGTTTTCGGCGAAGCTCGCCGAAGCGGCGGGGCTGGACACGTCGCGCGTGCTGATCGTGACGAGTGATTTTCACATGTGCCGGGCAAAATATATCGCAAAGACGCTCGGCATGGAGCCTTATGGGCTATCCAGCGGCACATGGCCGTGGATCCTGAAGGTCAACTATACGCTACGCGAGGTCTTCGCGTTCTGCAAGGCCGTTTATCAGGCGCACCGTTGACTTTCCGGCCCTCTGTGATAGAATGATGCAAAGAACGACACAAAAGGAGTGTTTTGATTATGAGCGGATGCAGCGGCAACTGTTCGAGCTGCGGCGAAAGCTGTTCTGATCGCAAGCAGGAGAGCCTGCTTGCCGAACCCAACAAAAACTCGCAGGTGAAAAAGGTCATCGCCGTCGTCTCCGGCAAGGGCGGCGTCGGCAAATCGACCGTGACCTCCATGCTGGCCATGGCCATGCACAAGCTTGGCTACAAGACCGCCATTCTCGACGCCGACATCACCGGCCCGTCCATCCCGAAGGCCTTCGGCCTGCACGAGCAGATCGTCGGCAGCGACGACGGGATGCTCCCGGCCGTCACGCCGGAGGGCATCAAGGTCATGTCCATCAACCTGCTCCTGCCCAACGAGACCGATCCCGTCATCTGGCGCGGCCCGGTCATCGGCGGCGCGGTCAAGCAGTTCTGGACCGACGTGTGCTGGGGCGAGGTGGACTATATGTTCGTCGACCTGCCGCCCGGAACGGGCGACGTGATGCTGACGGTGTTCCAGTCGCTGCCCATCGACGGCGTCGTGATCGTCACGAGCCCGCAGAGCCTCGTGTCCATGATCGTCTCCAAGGCTGTCAACATGGCGCGGATGATGAACATCCCGGTCTACGGCTTTGTGGAGAACTACAGCTACTTCCAGTGCCCGGACTGCGGCAAACGCGTGGAGATCTTCGGCAAGAGCAAGCTTGACGAGCTGGCGCTGCAGTTCTCCCTGCCCGTCCTCGCCCGCCTGCCGATCGACCCGGCCGTCGCCGCCAGCTTTGACGCCGGCCGGATGGCCCAGGTCAACACCGACCCCGTCATGCCCGCCGCCGAACTGATGGCCAAAGCCTGACCCCAGGCTCCCCTTCCAGGGGAGCTGTCAGCGCAGCTGACTGAGAGGTTGTTACCCATTTTCGTTGTACTTCTGGCGGTGCACTTCCAAGGCTCCCTTGTGTAAAGGGAGCTGGCGCGAAGCGCCTGAGGGATTGTTGTCGCAGATTTGCGACTGCTGGTTGCCTCCGGCGGCCATATCTTTTCCCTTGCGCGGGAAAAGATATGGAAGAAAAGGGCGCTTGGGGATACGGGGTGCATTCTGCCTCTGAATTCAAGCAAGCACCAATATTTCAGGTGTCGTTCCACACGTTAGTCACCTTACGGGTGTCCGACTACGCGCCGCCTGATACGGGGGAGCCAGTTTTGTGAGCAGTTGCCTTTGAATATTTGCAGTCAATAGAAGGTGCAGCCTGAATTCGTCAGGCTGCACCTTTTTGCGGGGAAGTTTTATGAATTTGCACGCACCAAAGGCTCCCCTTGTCAAGGGGCGCTGGCGTACCAATACTGGCATAAACTACGCGTCTGAGGGGTTAGCCCGCCGCAGCGGAAGGGCTCCCCTCCCAGGGGAGCCTTTGCGGCCGCATGCAATACCCCCTTGTTATTTGCTGCAGCTTCGTGTAAAATAGATATTATATTGCGATTTCTGAACGGAGATCAGGAGGATCATCATGCAGTGGATCGAAGTGACCATCAAGACCGCACCGGGGGCGATCGACCTTGTGTGCGACCGGCTAACCGTGCTTGGCTTTGACAGCTTTATCGTAGACGATCAGGATCAATTTCATCATTTTCTGGATGAAAACCGCCAGTACTGGGACTATGTGGACGAGGGACTTGAGCAGCAGATGCAGGGGCTTTCGCAGATCCGGCTGTATCTGAAAGATAGCCCGACCGTACCGGAGACCATCAGCCAGCTGAAGGACCAGCTCGCCGTGCTGCGCGCGCAGTATCCCGCGACCGACTTCGGCTCTCTGGACGTGCAGCTGGCCAACGTCAAGGACGAGGACTGGGAAAACAACTGGAAGCAATATTACCAGCCGCTGCCCATTGGCAAAAAGCTGCTGGTCGTGCCCGAGTGGCTGCACCCGGAAAATCCGGAGCACCGCATTGAGATTTTGCTCGACCCCGGCATGATCTTCGGCACCGGCGCACACGCATCCACGCAGATGTGCATGCGCGAGCTTGAGCGTGCCATCCAGGGCGGCGAGCGCGTGCTTGATCTCGGCAGCGGCAGCGGCATTCTGTCCATCACAGCGATTCTGCTCGGCGCGGCCCACGCCACGGGCGTCGATATCGATCCCAAGGCGGAGGATATCGCCCGCGAAAACGCCGCCATCAACCAGATCTTTGCCGACCGCTTCACAGCCGTCACCGGCGACGTCATCGGCGACAAGGCCATGATGGAATCTCTCAAGGGCCATTATGACGTGGTGCTGGCCAACATCGTGGCCGACGTCATCATCCCCCTCAGCCGCGTCGTGCCGGAATTTCTGCAGGAGGACAGCATCTTCATCTGCTCCGGCATTCTCAACACGCGCCTGCCCGAGGTGCTGGACGCGCTGGAGAAGAACGGCCTGCAGGTCCTTTCCACCGAACAGCAGGAGGACTGGTGCCGCGTCACCGCCGCCCTGCTCGAGACCTGACGGGAGGGGTCATCTGTGCGTTTTTTTTCCTACCGCAACAAACGGGCGCTGCACCATGCGCTTCTGATCGCGCTGCTGGCCGTGGTGCTGATCGGGCTGCTCATCCTCGCGCGCATCAGCTACCTGGGCCGCTACGCGGTCTATTCGCCGGACGGCGTCTACTTCGATAAGACGCAGAAGCTGCAGCGGGAGGACGTCCCCGCCGCTGCGCCGGCGGCGGACCCGGAGGAATATCCGTTCGAGACCATCCTCTCCGCCTCCTCCGGCGAAGAGGAGACCGGGCCGGATACCGTCCAGCTGCAGGGCTACTATATCTCCACGACCATGCTGGCCAACGGCGTCGACGAGGTCCGCCAGGCGCTGCAGGACGCCGACGGCTATAACGCCGTGCTCATCGATGTCAAAAGCCCTCTCGGCAACTTCTACTACTCCACCGACATCGCCGACGCGCAGACCGCCGACGCGGATATCTCCGCCTGCGACGCGCTCATCCAGGAGCTGACCGAGACGCCCGACCTGATCGTCGTCGCCCGCGTCCCCGCGTTCTCCGACCCGAACTTCGTCGCCAAGCACTATTCCTCGGCTCTTACCACGACCTCCGGCGATCTGTGGATGGACGAGCGCCGCTGCTACTGGCTGCGGCCGGACTCTATCGACGCGCAGAGCTATCTGGCCGCCATCGCGCTCGAGCTCGATTCACTGGGCTTTGACGAGGTGCTGTTCGATAATTTCTACGTGCCGGACGACAGCTCCATCGCCTGGGATACCGAAGCCATCACGCCGGTCGCCGCGCTGGAGGACTGCGCAGAAAACCTGACTGCCAACTTGACCGGCAGCAGCATCCGCCTCGCGCTCGGCACGAGCGTGCCGTCCGTCGCACAGTACGCCAGCCGCGTCTTCATCACGACGGAGCAGGCCAACGACGTGCTCTCCGTGACCGAAGCCATGGCCGAGATCCTGCCGGACCCCACCACCCAGCTTGTCTTCGTCACTACCTCCCACGACACCCGCTTCGACGCCTCCGGCGTCATCCGCCCCCTCCTCGGCGACACCAGCGGGGAGTAAGCTCGGGGTTTCCGCTGCCTCTACAAAGCGTAACACAAACCTTTCCCGCAAAAAGGTGCAGACCAACAAAATTGGCCTGCACCTTCTATTTATGGCAAATATTCTAAGGCAACTAGTTTCAAATCTGATACCTCCGTATCAGGCGGCGCGCAGCAAGACGCCCGTGAGGTGACTATCGAGTGGAACGACGCCTAAAATCTAGGGACTCGCCTAAATTCAGAAGCAGAAAGCACCCCGCGTCCCCACGCACTCTTTTCTCCCCTATCTTTTCTCTTGCGAGAGAAAAGATAGGGCCGCCGGAGGCGCGTCAGAAACGACCACGACGGAACGAACCGCCGCAAGCGACGTCCCTTTTCTTCTGTGCTCATTTCTTCCTTTCCAAACCGCAAACTGAATTTGCGGTTTGGGTTTTTGCATATTTGCAACAACAATCCCTCAGACCCTTCGGTGACAGCTCCCTTTACACAAGGGCGCCTTGGGGTCAGCTGAAGCGTTCGGCGTAGCCGCAGCGGCGGCAGAGGGGGGCGGCGCGAGTGCCGGTCTTGAAGCCTTCGCGGATCGCGCGGGCCAAGGGAGCGGCAAGGATCTCCGGCAGGTCCTGGCGAAGAAGGTTTCCCAGCGCGAGCGTTCCCTCGTGGTCCAGGCAGCACGGCACGACTGTGCCGTCCGACAGGACCGCCAGCTGGTCGGAAAGCGCCCGGCAGCGGCCGGAGGCGCCCCGGTCGGCCGCCTGCGCGTCCGGCCAGTCGAACCGTTCGCCGAGGCTCACGAACACGCCCTTCCCTAACCGCCAGCCCCAGGTATTCTGCTGCCACGGCTCGGGAAAGGCCGCGTGCAGATGCGCAAGGATCTCATCGTTGCGGTCGTGCAGACCCTTCGTCTGCGCGCCGTCCAGATTCCAAAGGCGAAAATCCGTCAATACGCCCGCCGCCATCGCCGCGCGTGCAAAGTCCGTGCAGCCCGTCAGGTACGCCCGGAAATCCCCCGCCTCGTTCGCCTCGAAGCTGTGCAGGCTCACCGAGACCTTGCGCAGGGCGGGCGCGGCGAGCAGGACCGACTGCCACGCGGGCAGGAGCGTGCCGTTCGTCGTGAGCGTCACGCGGAAATCCAGCGCGCGGCAGATCTCCAGCAGCTCCGGCAGCTGCGGGTGCAGCAGCGGCTCGCCCATCACATGCAGATAGAGGTACTGCCCATAGGGCCGGAGCTTTGCAGCAAGGGTCCGGAAGGTCTCCAGCGTTACAAAGGCCGCGGGCCGCGCCGTCCCGGGACAGAAGCTGCAGGCGCGGTTGCAGCAGGTCGTGATCTCAAGATACAGCCGTGAAAACATCGCATATCCGCCTTTTTCGTTTCTTCTCTCAGTATAACGGCTCCGGCCGGAAAAGGAAAGATGGAATTCTGCCGCGCCATGTGGTATGATAGATGCAGAAATGAGGGATATCCATGTGGACGCTGGAGCAGGTCCGCGCGGAGTACCGCCGGCTCGACCGGCTGCTCGGGATCGACACGAGCGGCATCCCGGTCCGTTTTTCCAAACGTATGACCCGGCAGTACGGCGTGTGTACCTTTTTGAAAAACAGGCCGCAGGAGATCCGCCTGGCGGACTTTCTGCGGCAGGAGGACGCCGTCTTCTGGGACACGGCGCGGCATGAATACGCGCACGCGGCCGCGGCGCTGCTCACCGGCAAACGGCACGGACACGACGATGTCTGGCGGGCCGTCTGCCGCCGGATTGGCTGCCCGGAGGACCGGCTGGCCCCGCAGTGTGCGGCGGCCGAGGAAAACCGGAAGCGCATCGCCGCGGCACGCGGCGTGTATGTGGTGACGTGCCTCGGCTGCGGCGCGGAATCCAGATACCTGCGGCGCGGCAAAGTGGTGCAGGCGCTGGAGGAAAAACGGGGCCAGATCCGGTGCCGCCGGTGCGGCGGGAAGAAATTCCGGCTGGAAAAGCGATATGAACAGGAGGAGCACGAACAATGACACGAGCAGAACGGGCAAGAGAACTGTTTTTTGAGGGCTGCAACTGCGCGCAGGCGGTTTTTCTGGCCTTTGCAGAGGACCGGATGGACCGGGCCACCGCGCTGAAGATCGCCTCCGGCTACGGCGGCGGCATGGCGGGGATGCGCAGCGTCTGCGGCGCGGTGAACGGGATGTTCATGGCCTACGGCCTGCTCCGCGGCTCCGCCGACCCGAATGACCGCGCGGCCAAGACCGCCGCCTATCAGACGCTCCGGCAGCTCGCCGGGGAATTTGAGGCGCAGAACGGCTCGCTGATCTGCCGCCAGCTGCTCGGCCTCGACCCCGACTTCAAGCCCCAGCCGCCCGAGCCGCGCACGGAGGGCTACTACAAAAAACGCCCCTGCCCGGAGATGGTCTTCTGCGCGGCATCGGTCCTCGAAACCTATCTGGAGCAGAACCCGGAATGATAAAACAAGCCGCCCGGCCTAGCCGGGCGGCTTTCTTTTTCTTTACGCCTTCCGGGCAAGCGTGGCCCAGTAGGTGGGGATGTTGTGCGCGTGCAGATTGCCGTAGCCGTTGGTGTCCTCGTAAAGGTCGAGCAGCTGCAGCCCGGCTTTGAGCTGGCCGGTCAGCTGTTCGTGCGCGGTGTGGGAGAACTGGATGCCGCTGTCATCCTTCTGCAGCTGGCGCATCTGGTCCTCATCCTCGAGGGGGTTGAAGGGCAGGGTGTTGATGATCTTCGTCTCGTCCTCGTCGAACGCGTAGTTGAAGCCGTTGTCCAGCCCCGCCAGCAGCCGCCCGCCAGGCTTCAGGATCCGCGCGCATTCGCGCCAGATCGGCAGCACCGCGTAGACATAGCAGTTGGAGACGGGATGGAAGATGAGATCGAAGCTGTTGTCGTCAAACGGCAGTCGCTTGGTCATATCCGCACGGACGATCGTGATGTCATAGCCCTCCCGCTGCGCGACCATGCGTTCCGACTCCAGCTGCTTTTCCGAGTAGTCGAGCACGGTGCATTTGGCGCCCAGCGCGGCAAAGATGGGCATCTGCTGCCCACCGCCGGCGGCCAGTCCCAGCACGCGCCTGCCCTTCAGATCCTCGAACCAGTCGTGCGGGACGAACTTCACCGGCGTGAGCTTCACGTCCCACTGCCCGTTCTTCGCGGCGGCATAGACCTCGCGGGAGATGGGCTTGCCCCATTCCCAGCCGTCGTCCACCCAGCGGTCGATGGTCTTACTATTGATATCCTGATAGGAAATTTCCATAAAGGCTCCTTTCCGGAACGGTCTCAGCTGCCTTCCTTCGCCAGCTTCCAGGCGACATAGTCGTCGTAGGAGCTCAGGCGGTCGATGATGGTGCCGTCGGGCTGGAACTCGATGACGCGGTTGCAGGTGGTCTGCAGCAGCTCATGGTCGTGCGAGGCGAGCAGGATATTGCCCGGGAAGGCGCACAGGCCCTTATTGACGGCCTGGATGGCCTCCATGTCCAGATGGTTCGTCGGCTGGTCGAGCAGCAGCACGTTCGCGCCCGAGAGCATCATGCGGGAGAGCATGCACCGCACCTTCTCGCCGCCGGACAGGACGTTCACGGGCTTGAAGACCTCTTCGCCCGAGAACAGCATCCGGCCGAGGAAGCCGCGCAGATACACGTCGTCCTTCTTGCTCGAGAACTGGCGGATCCAGTCGACGAGCGAGTCGGTGCAGCCCTCGAAATACTCCGTATTGTCCTTCGGCAGATAGCTGGTCGTGACGGTCTGGCCCCATTTGACGCTGCCCTCGTCCGGCTCGAGCTCGCCCATGAGGATCTTGAAAAGCGTCGTCTGCGCCAGCTCGTTTTCGCCGACGAAGGCAATCTTGTCGTTTTTGTTCACGATGAACGAGACCTTGTCGAGCAGCTTCACGCCGTCGATGGTCTTCGACACATCGGTCACGAACAGAATGTCCTTGCCGACCTCGCGCTCGCGCTCAAAGCCCACGAACGGATACCGGCGGGAGGAGGCCGGCATCTCTTCGACGCTCATCTTATCGAGTAACCGGCGGCGGGAGGTCGCCTGCTTGCTCTTGGCCTTGTTGGCGGCGAAGCGGGCGATGAAGGTCTGCAGCTCGGCGATCTTCTCCTCCGCGCGCTTGTTCTTGTTGCGGATGAGCTGCTGGATGAGCTGGGAGGATTCGTACCAGAAGTCGTAGTTGCCGACGTACATCTTGATCTTGCCGTAGTCGATATCGACGATGTGCGTGCAGACGGTATTGAGGAAGTGGCGGTCATGGCTGACGACGATGACGAGGCCGGTGTCCTCATAGTCGAGGATGAAGTCCTCAAGCCAGTTGATGGCCTCGATGTCGAGGTTGTTGGTTGGCTCGTCGAGCATGACGATGTCGGGCTTGCCGAACAGCGCCTGCGCGAGCAGCACCTTGACCTTCAGCCGCGGGTCGGTATTGCCCATGAGGTCATAGTGGAGCTCGACCGGGATGCCGAGACCCTGCAGCAGCTTCGACGCGTCGGATTCCGCCTCCCAGCCGTCCATGTCGGCAAACTCAGCCTCCAGCTCGCTCGCGCGCATGCCGTCCTCCTCGGAAAAGTCGGGCTTTTCGTAGAGCGCATCCTTCTCCTTCATCACGTCGTACAGATGCTGGTTGCCCATGATGACGGTGTCGAGAATGGTATAGGCGTCGTACTGGTTCTGGTCCTGCTTCAGAACGGACATCCGCGCGCCGGGCTTGATGGAGATCTGGCCGGACGTCGCCTCGAGCTCGCCGGACAGGATCTTCAGAAACGTCGACTTGCCCGCGCCGTTGGCGCCGATGATGCCGTAGCAGTTGCCCGGCACAAACTGCAGATCGACCTGCTTGAACAGCACCGACCCGCCAAACTGCATGGCAAGATTAGAAATCGTGATCATACTAACCCCTCGTGATTCTTATAGTTTTCCCTATTGTACCACAACTTCCCCAGTTTGCATAGGCGAAAAAAACACCGCCCTCAGCACCATCTCAGCCCCCACCCCTACAAGGTGCAAAGCAAATACAGAAAACCTTCCCCGCAAAAAGGTGCAGACCGGCAAATCCGGCCTGCACCTTCTATTTGTGGCAGATATTCTACGGCAATTAGTTACAAATCTGATACCCCCGTATCAGGCGGCGCGTAGTAAGACACCCGTAAGGTGAGTATCATGTGGAACGACACCCGAAAAATAGGGGCTCGCCTAAATTCAGAGGCAGAATGCACCAAACGTAACCAAGCGCCCCTTTTCTCCCCCTTCTTTTTCGGCAAGACGGAAAAGATAGGGCCGCCTGAGGCGATGGCAGGTGCAAATTTGTGACAACCTCTCAGTCTCGGCTTCGCCGAGCCAGCTCCCCTGGGAGGAGAGCCTTCGGGGGACTCACATTGGGGCGAGCAGGGGTGGGAGGTCGAGGAGGGTCTCGGCGACCTGGTCGCAGCGGGCGTCGGCGCGGGAGCGGGGGCCGCAGAAGATGGTGGGCAGGCCCGCGTTGCGGCCGCCCTGCATGTCGCTCGAGAGACTGTCGCCGATCATGACGGCGCAGGCGCGGTTCTCCTCGCCGAGCTCGGCGAAGACCTTGTCGAAAAATTCCCGGTCCGGCTTCTTGCAGCCCATCTGCTCGGAGATGAACACCCGGTCAAAATACTTCGCCATGCCGCTGTCGGCGATGCGGCGGGTCTGGATGTCGGTGCTGCCGTTCGTCACGATGCAGATCTGATATCGCCCGTGCAGCTGCCGCAGGACCTGCTCGCAGTGCGGCATAAGATCGTGCTGCAGGCGGAGTGCGTCGTGATACGCCTCGTTGCACGCCGCGGGTGAGGCGCCGATGCCGCAGCGCGCAAACAGCTGCCGGAAGCGCTCGTCATACAGCGCATCCTTCGCGATCTCGCCGCGCTCAAAGCGCTCCCACAGGCGGTCGTTGATCGCCCCGTAGAGCTCCAGCAGCTGCGGGGTGTACTCCACACCGAACTGCGCGAGCGCGGCGCGCAGCGCCCGCTTGTAGCCCGTCTGAAAGTCAAACAGCGTATCGTCGATATCCATCAGCAGAATGCGCACTGGCATAAGAGGATCCTCCGGGAAAGTTTTTTTGTATTGTAGCATGGTTTATGCTATAATACAAAGAGTTTTTGAAAAGGAGCCCCTTCATGCAGACCATTACCGAACTTCTGGCGCAGGAACTCAACTGCAGACAGGAATATATCGCAAACGTCATCGCCCTTCTTGACGAGGGCAACACCATCCCCTTCATCGCCCGCTACCGCAAGGAGCAGCACGGCGCCATGGACGACACGACGCTCCGCACGCTCGAGACGCGGCTGCAGTATCTGCGCAATCTCGCCCAGCGGCGCGAGGAGGTCAAAGCCTCCATCGCCGCGCAGGAAAAGCTGACGGACGAGCTGGCAAAGGCCATCGACGAGGCCGCGACGCTCGCGGAGGTCGAGGACCTCTACCGCCCCTACAAGCCCAAGCGCCGCACGCGCGCGACGATCGCCCGGGAAAAGGGCCTCGAGCCGCTGGCGGACGCCATCTTTGCTCAGACGCTACGCATGGATCCGCCCGAAGCGCTGGCCGCGGCGTATATTGACCCGGACAAGGGCGTTGAGACGCTGGAAGACGCGCTGGCCGGCGCGTCCGACATCCTCGCCGAGCGCATCTCCGACGACGCGGAGGTGCGCAAGAGCCTGCGTGCGCTCATGCACCGCCGCGGCACGGCGCAGTCGGCCGCGGCAAAGGATGAGGACGAGAAGACCGCCGTCTACCGGCAGTATTTTGATTTCTCGCAGCCCATCTCCCGCATGCAGAGCCACCAGATCCTGGCCCTCAATCGCGGCGAGCGCGAGGGCGCGCTGAAGGTCAGCCTGACAGTCGACCGCGACGAGGCGCTGCAGTGCATCCGCCGCGGCGTGGTAAAGCCCGGAAGCCCCGCGATGGACTTCATGAAGGCTGTCTGCGACGACAGCTATGACCGGCTGCTGGAGCCCAGCATGGAGCGCGAGCTGCGCACTGCCCTGACCGACACGGCCAACGAGCAGGCCATCCACAACTTTGCCCTCAACCTCCGCCCGCTGCTCATGCAGCCGCCGGTCAAGGGCGCGGTCACGATGGGCCTTGACCCCGGCTACAGCCACGGCTGCAAGGTCGCGGTCGTCGACGAGACGGGAAAGGTGCTCGACACCACGGTCGTCTATCCCACCTTCGGCGAAAAGCAGAAGCAGGACGCGATCGCAAAGCTCTCACAGCTCATCAAAAAGGACAACGTGCGCCATCTTGCCATCGGCAACGGTACCGCCTCGCGCGAGACGGAGGCGATGGCCGTCGAGATGATCCGCAGGCTGGGCGGCGGCGTGTCGTATATGATCGTCAATGAGGCGGGCGCGTCAGTCTATTCCGCCTCGAAGCTGGCGGCGGAGGAATTCCCACAGTATGACGTGAATCTGCGCTCGGCCGTGTCGATCGCGCGGCGACTGCAGGACCCGCTGGCCGAGCTCGTGAAGATCGACCCCAAGGCCATCGGCGTCGGTCAGTATCAGCACGACATGCCGGAAAAGGAGCTCGACGCGGCGCTCGGCGGCGTGGTCGAGGCGTGCGTCAACGCAGTCGGCGTGGACCTCAACACGGCCTCCGCCCCGCTGCTGCGGCAGGTCGCAGGCCTGAACGCGACGACGGCCAAAAACATCGTCGCCTACCGCGAGGAAAACGGCGCGTTCACCTCGCGCGCGCAGATCAAGAAGGTCCCGAAGCTGGGGCCGAAGGCGTTTGAGCAGTGCGCAGGCTTTCTGCGCGTGCCGGAGAGCCGGCAGGTGCTCGACCACACGGGCGTGCATCCGGAGAGCTATGACGCGGCGAAGAAGCTCGCGGAGCTGCTGGAGATCGACCTGAAAAACGCGGGCAAGCCCGAGATGGCCGCCCTTCCCGACAAGCTCCGCGCCTACGGCGCAGAGAAGGCCGCGGCCGAATGCGGGGTCGGCGTGCCGACGCTGCAGGATATCGTCAAGGAGCTGGTCAAGCCCGGCCGTGACCCGCGCAGCGATCTGCCCGCGCCGATCCTGCGCACGGACGTGCTGGAGCTCAAGGATCTGAAGCCCGGCATGGTGCTGACCGGCACGGTCCGCAACGTCATCGACTTCGGCGTCTTCGTCGACATCGGCGTCCACCAGGACGGCCTCGTCCACATCTCGCAGGTCAGCAGCAAGTATATCAAGCACCCCTCCGAAGTCGTCTCCGTCGGCGACGTCGTCAAAGTCGCCGTCCTCGACGTCGACCAAAAACGCGGCCGCATCAGCCTGACCATGAAAGGCGTGAAATAAAAAAGGCTCCCCTCCCAGGGGCCGATTCCCCCTATCAGGGGGAAATGTCCCGAAGGGACAAAAGGGGTAGGGATGCTGGCAGCCGCAGGCTGACTGAGAGGTTGCACCCCCAATTCTGAGAACCTCCGGCGGTGCGCACCCCCTTGGCTCCCCTTCCAGGGGAGCTGGCTCGGCGCAGCCGAGACTGAGAGGTTGTCGCAGATCTGCATAGAAAAACCCAAACCGCAAGTTCAGCTTGCGGTTTGGAAAGGAAGAAACGAGCACAGAGGATAAGAAGCCTTGCTTGCAAGGATTCGTTCCGTCGTGGTCGTTTCTGACGCGCCTCCGGCGGCC
>ERZ808240.2399-NODE-2399-length-20558-cov-6.032142_pt1 | contig 20558 bp, 19 predicted proteins | sample MGYA00521084_ERZ808240 | MGnify/ENA primary metagenome ERZ808240 (study PRJEB31516, sample SAMN03275571) | gut metagenome | biome: mammalia-associated habitat; material: feces | host: Papio cynocephalus | place: Kenya | collected 2012-08-06 ...
CAGGATTTTATTATGACGGCGCGGAGGTTATTTTCATAACGTTAAAATATATAATACTATTGAGTTTTGAAAAAACGCGTGGTATAATTTAAACACTGGTTCAATTTTTTATATGTTGAATGAAAAGGAGATCGAAAAATGGAAAGGTATTTTCAGCCGGAAATCGAAACGGCGCCGCGCGAGAAAATTCTCGAAATTCAGAACGAGAAAATTGTCAAGCAGGTTCGCCATGTTTATGAAAATGTTAAATATTACAGAGACCTTATGGACGCTAAGGGCGTTACTCCCGACGATATCAAGGGCGTAGACGATATAAAAAAACTCCCGTTTCTCTCAAAAGCCGACCTTCGCGAGGCTTATCCTTACGGATTGCTCGGAACGGATTTAAAAGACTGCGTCAGAATTCACTCGACATCGGGTACCACGGGCAAGAGAGTCGTAGCATTTTACACTCAGCACGATATTGACCTCTGGGAGGACTGCTGTGCGAGAGCGATAGTTGCAGCGGGCGGGACTGACGAGGATGTTTGTCAGGTTTGCTACGGTTACGGACTTTTTACCGGAGGCGCGGGTCTTAACGGCGGTTCTCATAAGGTAGGCTGTCTTACTCTTCCCATGTCGTCGGGCAATACCGACAGACAGATCCAGTTTATGATGGATCTTAATTCGACTATCCTTTGCTGTACGCCGTCATACGCCGCATATATAGGCGAGACGCTTGCGGAGAAGGGATATAAGCCCGAGGATAATAAGCTCAAAGCCGGTATTTTCGGTGCGGAACCCTGGACAGAGGAAATGAGACGCGAGATTGAAAAAAGTCTCGGTATCAAAGCGTACGATATTTACGGACTTACCGAAACGAGCGGTCCGGGCGTTGCATTCGAATGTTCGGAGCAGACGGGCATGCATATAAACGAGGATCACTTCTACGCGGAGATTATCGACCCCGAAACGGGCGAGGTTCTTCCCGACGGCGAAAAGGGTGAGCTTGTATTTACTTCTCTTGATAAAGAGGCGTTCCCGCTTCTTCGTTACAGAACGAGAGACATCTGCGTACTTTCACGTAAAAAATGCTCCTGCGGAAGAACGCACGTTAAGATGTGCAAGCCCATGGGCAGAAGCGACGATATGATGATTATAAGAGGCGTTAACGTATTCCCGAGCCAGATAGAGACCGTTCTCCTCAACGAGGGATATTCGCCCAACTATCAGATAGTCGTTGACAGAGCGGACAACAGCGATACGCTCGACATTTATGTAGAGCTTACTCCCGAGCAGTTCTCCGATAAGGTCGGCGAAACGCAGGAGAGAGAAAAGGCTCTTGCAGGCGCAATGCGTACGATGCTCGGCATAGGACCCAAGATGCACCTTGTTGCTCCCAAGTCCGTAACGAGAAGCGAGGGCAAAGCCGTCAGAGTTATAGATAAACGTAAGCTTCACGACTGATAAGGAGGTCACACCTATGGCAATCAAGCAGTTATCCGTATTTGTTGAAAACAAACCCGGCAAGTTATACGATATTTTTAAGAAGATATCGGACGCGGGCATAAACATGCGCGCCATGAGCGTTGCCGACACCAAGGATTTCGGTGTTTTGAGACTTATCGTTTCCGATAACGCGAAAGCGAAAGAGGCGTTCGGCGAGGATACCATAGTAGCCGATACCGACGTTATCGCTGTTGAAATGGGCGATACGGCGGGCGCGCTGTGCAAGGTTATCGAAGCCCTCGGCGAAAAGGGTATCAATATAGAATATGCGTACGCGTTCACCGCATCCAAGGAGATCGGCGCGTATACCGTATTGAGAGTCGACCATGTACCCGACGCGGAGAAAATCCTTAAAGATAAGGGATTCGCCCTCCTCGACCAGGCGGATATCGACAGACTTTAATTTGAAATTAATGAGATAAAATCGACCTCGGAGCTGACAGTTCCGAGGTCGGTTTTTATGTATATGATTTATATTATATTTTTTCTTTTTAATTCTCTGTATGTTTCCGCGGCGGGTAAGCCTACGACGTTGAAATAATCGCCGTCGATTTTTTTAACGAGAACGCATCCTTTGCCCTGTATGCCGTACGCGCCCGCCTTGTCCATGGGCTCGCCGGTCGCGATATAAGAATTTATCTCGTCGTCCGTCAGTTCATAAAACGTTACTTTTGTTTCCTCATAAAACGATACCGTTTCACCTGCGGTCATTATCGTAACGCCCGTAAAAACGCTGTGCGTTTTGCCCGAGAGCATTTTGAGCATATTAAAAGCGTCGTTTTCGTCTTTCGGCTTGCCGAGGATTTTTCCGTCGGAAGCCACAACCGTATCCGAGCCGATAACCGCGCAGTCCGGGTGGCGGACAAACACGTCGTGCGCCTTTATTTTAGATAAATATTCGACAGCTTGCGCGGGCGTGAGGGAAGCGGGGAGCGTTTCGTCAGCGTTTGACGGGATAACGTCGAATTTTATGCCTATGTTATTTAAAAGTTCTTTTCTTCTCGGTGAACCCGAGGCTAAAATAATCTTCATTTTCTCGCCTTTTCGTAAATTTCTTCCGCCGTTTTACTGTCTTTCGCTATTTGAATTTTTAATTCGTCAAGCGATGAAAATTTAATTTCGGGGCGGATGAATTTAAGCAGTTCTATTTTGATTTTTTTATAATACAAATCCCCGCTGAAGCCGATTATATTTGTTTCGCTTCTCGGTTTTTTATGTTCGAGAGTCGGGCGGATTCCTATGTCCGTGACCGCGGGGTAGGGTTTATTCTCGACATAAGCCGTTGACGCGTATACTCCGAATTTCGGAATGGCGAAATTGTCGGGGAAAAATTGATTTATGGTCGGGAAGCCAAGCGTTCTGCCTATTCTGTCGCCCGATTCGACCGTGAATACATAGTAAAAATTGTGTCCGAGCATATTTCTCGCCGATATCATATCGCCGTCGGATATCGCTTTTCTGATTCTCGTCGAGCTGACGGGACTGCCGAGATAATCGACCTCATCGGTTATAATAAGTTTTATGTTTCTGTCACGGCACAGTTTTTTAAGAATTTCGGGGTTGCCGGACGAATTTTTGCCGAATCTGAAATTGAATCCGCATGATACCGCGCCCGCATTGAGCATGCCGACGAGTATAGTGTCGATAAATTCTTCGGGAGTCATGTTCATTATGCTTTTAAACGAAACAGTCACGGGGACAGCGTTCAGAGTTTTTATCTCGTTTTCAAGTTCTTCCCTCGTCGTTATCGCTTCGGGCGGGGCGTTTTTGATAGCCGACAGCGGATGTTCGTCAAAAAGAAGAACGACCGGAACGAGTCCGCGGTCAGCCTCTCCCGCGGCGTTCATTACGACCGCCCTGTGTCCTATATGCAGTCCGTCGAAGCTTCCGAGCGCGACGGATGTTTTTTTATCGAAAATTCTTTCAAACATCGCCTGTGTTCCTTTATGAAGAATATATCAATCGCCGACTAACAGTCTTTTTATTCTCAAAAACGGCTCGTCCGCGCGTTTTTCGCCGAGTCCTAAAAATTTATGCTCGGGCGAATAAACCCTGTACAGCGCGGGGGAGAGTTCTTTTTTCAGTCTCCCCGTATCAAGCTCACCGCCGTTTGAAAATCGTTTTGCCTGCGCTTCGCTTACCGTAACGCTGTCGTAAGAATCAAGAGCCTTGTCCGTCGGAATTATAAAATCGTTTAAGTTTCCCGACTGTTTTGCCTGTCTTAATTCGTCGAGCGTATGCGCGTTATCTATCGAAAATCCGTTTGAAAACGTCCGTCTTAAATCGGTCATGACCGCTCCGCAGCCGAGTTTTTCGCCGATATCGGAGATTAGAGAGCGTATGTACGTACCCTCCGAGCAGTCGACGTCGATTGTGTAAACGCCGTTTTCAAATGAAATAAATTCGAGTTTTTTTATTGTAACAATTCGTTTTTCGCGTTCGATTTCGACGCCCTGACGAGCGAGTTCGTAAAGCCGAACGCCGTTTTTTTTGATTGCCGAATACATCGGGGGAAGCTGTTCGATTTCGCCCTTAAAACAATCGAATATATTTATAACTTCGTCTTTATCGGGAATTATATCGCATGTCGTCAGCGTTTTGCCCGTGATGTCGAGCGTGTCCGTAGTCTCGCCGAGTCTGAACGAAGCCGTGTACGATTTTTCATGACAGGGGAGAAGCTCTATAAACCTTGCCGAACCGCCGAGCGCGACGGGAAGAACGCCCGTAGCCATGGGGTCGAGCGTGCCTGTGTGACCTGTTTTCTTTATACCCAGAATACCCCTTACGACGGCGTTGGCTTTGAAAGAGGTCAAGTCCTTTTCCTTGTCAAGAATTATAAATCCGTTCATAGCTCTCCGATTTCTTTAAGCTCGCTTTCGGCGCATTTCAGCACGGCTTTCAGCGCGTCGTTTAATTTACCCTCGAACGAACAGCCCGCCGCCAGCTTGTGTCCGCCGCCGCCGAGCATGCCCGCAATAGCCGAAGCGTCCGCGGGGGGATTCGTTCTGACGGAAATTCTGAACGTACCCTTTACTTTTTCTTTCATGGTAACGCCTATTAAAACGCCCTCGATCTGACGTGGGAGCGAGGCGAGCGCGGAGGTGTCCGAATCGTCGGCTCCGCTTTTTAAAAACATATCGTAAGTAATAGGCAGTACGGCGCACTTGCCCGAAAAATATGTGTTCATGGACGATATCGCCATTTGTTCGAGTTTTGCGTACTCTTTTGACTTCGTTTCAAACTGGAGCCTGTTAACGTCCGCGTTATTTACTCCGAGGTCGATAAGCGCGGCCGCGGTTCTGAGCGTTTTGGACGTTGTGTTGCCGAATCTGAAACAGCCCGTGTCGGTCGAGATTCCGACGTATAAGCACTCCGCGATATCCTTGTCGATTTCGATATCCATATATTTTAAAATATCGTAAATCGCTTCGCACGCGCCCGCCGCCTTTTCGTCAAGATAAGTATTTTCGGCGTAGAGAACGTTTGAAAAATGGTGGTCTATGCAGAGGTCTATTTTTGAATTTTTGGTAACCGACGTGTTCGCAACGCCGAGAATATTATTGTCCGCGGTGTCGACTGCGACGACGTATTTATAATCAAAATCGCCTGTCGGAACGTCAGTAAGAAGATAGGAAAGCTTATTCGAAACACGTTCGATTGAAACTTTAGCGTTCTTTCCGAGCTTTAACATTGCTCTGCAAATCGCGCACGCGCTGCCCACGGCATCCCCGTCGGGATTTTCGTGGGCAAGTATGAGCACGTCGTCCATGCTTTTTAATAAATTCGATACGGCGTCAATTGTTATCTTCATGCTTAACATCCTTTTTAGCCATATCGTATTTTCTGAAAAGTTCGATACCCTCTCTGACCGAGTCGTCGGCTATGAATTTAAGCTCGGGAGACTTTCTCAGATGAAGTCTCGAACATATTTCACGGCGGATAAGTCCCTGTGCGTGTTCGAGTCCCTTGACGGCTTCCTTTGCGGTTGCTATCGAGTCGAACGCGCTTATATAAACCTTTCCGAACGATAGGTCATTCGCAAGCTCAACTCTGACAACCGTCAGCATTTTACCCGCGACTCTGGGGTCCTTGAGTTCTCTTATGACCGCCGTGATTTCGCGTTTGATATCCTCGGCGGTGCGGTCGTTTTTATAAACCGACATATATATACATCCTTTTACAGATTAAAATTATTTATCCTTATACTCCTCGATGATGTAAGCCTCGAGAATGTCGCCCTCTTTGATATCGTTGAACTTGTTAAGTCCGATACCGCATTCGTAGCCAGAAGCGACTTCCTTAACGTCTTCCTTGAATCGTTTGAGCGAAGCTATTTCGTCCTCGGCGACAACTATACCGTCGCGTACGACTCTGATTTTTGCGTTTCTCGAAACTTTGCCCGAGAGAACGTAACCGCCGGCGATGGTTCCGACGCTCGAAAGTTTGAATACGTTTCTGACTTCGATTCGTCCGAGGTCAACGTCTCTGAACTTGGGAGCAAGCATACCCTTGATAGCCGATTCAACATCTTCAATGCAGTCGTAGATGACTCTGTACATACGCATCTCAATGTGGTCTCTCTCGGCGTTTGCCTGTGCTACTGGGTCGGGACGGACATGGAATCCTACAATGATAGCGTCAGAAGCCTGAGCAAGCATAACGTCTGATTCGTTTATTGCGCCGACTCCGCCGTGGATAACGCTTACCTTTACTTCGCTGTTCGAAAGTTTTTCGAGACTCTGTTTAACAGCCTCTACCGAACCCTGAACGTCTGCTTTTACGATTATATTAAGAGTTTTTAGCTCGCCCGCCTCGATGGTGGAGAACAGGTTGTCGAGAGTAACTCTCTGAACCGCATTGAACTGCGCTTCTTTTGCCGACTGCTTTCTCTGCTCGACGAGCTCTCTTGCAAGTTTTTCGTCGGAAACAGCGTCGAATATATCGCCCGCCTGCGGAGCCTCTGCAAGACCCGCTATTTCAACGGGAACCGAGGGACCTGCTTCCTTAACTTTTTTGCCCTTGTAGTCGGTCATAACTCTGACTCTGCCGACGGCAGTACCCGCGACGATAATATCGCCTGCGTGAAGCGTACCGTTCTGAACGAGAAGCGTTGCGATAGGTCCTCTGCCCTTGTCGAGTCTTGCTTCGATAACGATACCCTTTGCGGCTCTGTTCGGGTTTGCCTTGAGCTCCTTCATCTCAGCTACGAGAAGTATGGATTCGAGAAGCTGATCTATACCCATATGGGTCTTTGCCGAAACGGGAACGCAGATAATGTCTCCGCCCCATTCCTCGGGAACAAGCTCATACTCGGTTAGCTGCTGAAGAATTCTGTCCGTTGTAACTCCGGGCTTATCCATTTTATTTATAGCGACGATAACTGAAACGCCCGCGGCTTTCGCATGGTGAATAGCCTCGATAGTCTGAGGCATGATACCGTCGTCCGCCGCGACAACGAGAACGGCGATATCCGTAGCCATTGCGCCTCTCGCTCTCATTGAGGTGAACGCCTCGTGTCCGGGAGTGTCAAGGAATGTAATGGGCGAACCGTTTACGTTTACTCTGTACGCGCCGATATGCTGGGTGATTCCGCCCGCCTCGGTAGCGGTAACGTCTGTGTGTCTTATTGCGTCGAGGATAGAAGTCTTACCGTGGTCGACGTGTCCCATAACGCATACGACGGGGCTTCTCGGTTCGAGATTTTCGTCCGCGTCGACAGAGTCGTCGATAATTTTTTCCTCAATGGTGACAACGACTTCCTTTTCGACCTTTGCGCCGAGCTCAGTTGCTACGATCTCCGCCGTGTCGTAATCTATAACTTCGTTTATTGAAGCCATGATTCCGTAGGCGAAAAGTTTCTTAATAACTTCGGAAGCCGTTACTTTTAATTTAAGAGCGAGGTCGCCGACTGTGATTTCGTCGGGAACCTGAATTGTGATGTGCTTCTTTGCTCTTTCTTCCGCAATACGCGCAAGACGCTCAGCCTCGGTCTCTTTTCTGCCCGAACGCATGCCCTGCTTTCTGTACTGTTTTGACTTCTGATTTATTTTCTGTTTCTTTGAGGTCTGATTGTCTTTGAGACGAGCCGATTCGGGAGCGATATTTTCGTATTTCTCGTTATATTTATCGAGTTCTACGTTACTGCTTCTCGTGTCGACGGTTCTAACGTCGCCCTTTGTTCTCGATTGCATGGGCTTGTCGGCTTTTTTGTCGGCGCGCTTTTCGAAAGGCTTCGATTTTTCCGCGTTCTGAGTCTGCGGTTTTGCCTTTTTATCGTCAGCTTTTTTATCCGCGGGCTTTTTCTCGTCTTTTTTGCCATCGGCTTTTTCCTGAGCGGGTACAGTTTCCTTTGCCTTTTCTTTCTTTACGGAGACGGGAGCCTGAGCCGTTACCTTAAAATATTCGTCGAAACTCTCGACCTGATTGTCGTTCGTTATTTTTTCGAATATAATATCAAGTTCGTCGTTTGTAAGCGCGGTCTGCGCCTTTTTCGGTTTTTCGGAAATAGGATTGAGAGTATCGATAATTTCGTTACTCTTTATGTTAAAATCTTTTGCGACATCGCAAACTTTATACTTTACGGGGTTAATTGCCATGTTTCATGCCCTCCTCATATTTTTTGATAACTGCGGACGCAAAGTTTTTGTCCGTTACGGCGAGAATTCCGGCTCGTTTGCCGATACCTGCGCCGATATCGTCTGTTGAACGGTCGGTTCTGACGACGTTTATTTTATTAGATAAATTTCTGATTTCCTTTTCGAGTCTCTGAGACGCGTCCGAGGACAGAAGAACAAGTTCAGCCTTCGAACTTCTGACCGCATCCTTTACCGCGTCGTGTCCGATTTTCAGAGCGTTCGCTCTTCGGCAGAGACCTAAAAATGATAAAAACGGGTCTGTCAAATTCCGTTCAACTCCGATTCAAGTTTATCGTAAATTTCATCGGGTACCGAGGTTTCAAACGAGCGGTTGAGTTTTCTGCCCTTTTTAACGAGAGCAAAGCACTCGGGATTTTTGCATATATACGCGCCTCTGCCCGACTTTTTGCCCGTAACGTCGAGGTCGAATTCGCCCTCGGGCGAGCGCACGATGCGAATAAGCTCTTTTTTCGGCTTCATTTCATTACAGCCGATGCATTTGCGCATGGGAATCTTTTTCTGCTGCATTTGATTACCTCCCCGATGATTTGATTAAAGTGAAATGGGTTTATAGAAACCGCTTTCGGGCTTTATGTCGATTTTCCAGCCCGTGAGCTTTGCGGCAAGTCTTGCGTTCTGACCCTTGTTGCCTATGGCGAGCGAAAGCTGAGTGTCGGGAACCGTAACCTGGCACGATTTGCCCGACTCGCTTAAAATGTCGACGCTGAGAATCTTAGCGGGAGCGAGCGCCGCGCCTACGAATTCGGCGGGATCCTCCGAGTATTTTACGATGTCTATCTTTTCTCCGCCGAGCATGCTTACAATGTTGTTGACTCTTGCGCCGCGAGGACCTATGCATGCGCCTACGGGGTCGATGTCGGGATCCTTTGAGTAAACGGCGATCTTTGTTCTCGAACCTGCCTCTCTCGAAACGGATTTAATTTCGATGATTCCGTCGTAAATCTCGGGAACTTCCGACTCGAACAGTCTTTTTACAAGTCCGGGATGCGTTCTTGAAATCATAGCCTTGGGGCCTTTTTCCGTATCCTTAACGTCTACAATGTAAACCTTGCATAAATCGCCCGGTTCGAATGTTTCGCCCGGAATCTGTTCATTCTTCGGAAGAATCGCTTCAGCCTTTCCGATTTCGAGCGTAAGGCTTCCCGTTTTCGGGTCGGTGCCGGTAACTTTTGCGGTTACAAGCTCCTGATTCTTGCTCTGGAACTCCTCGAGTACCTGTCCGTGCTCAATCTCTCTTATACCCTGACGGATAACGTGCTTAACCGTCTGCGCGGCGATTCTGCCGAAATCGTCTATTTCGAGCGGAATAATAATAACGTCGCCCGCAACCGCGCCGGGTTTGTACTCCTGAGCTTCCTCAACGGTAAGCTCGGTGTCCCAGTTGTCGAGTTCCTCGACGACATTCTTTCTCATGTAAAGGTCGACCGTCTGTTTTACGGGGTCGATGTCGCAGTAAATGCCCTCTTTTGTGTCATAGTTATGACGAGCGGCTACGACGATTGCGTTCGCTATTTTTTCGTAGAGACGCGCGGCGGAAATGTTCTTCTCTTTTGTAAGAGCGTTGACCGCGTCGAAAAATTCTTTATTCATTTTCCTGTCAGTCCTTTCGGTAATTCTGTTTATCAATCAAAACCCTTGAAATCGTCGAGGCGAACCCACGAAGTTTCCTTTTTATCGACGGTTATGCAGTTGCCGTCTTCTTCTCTGAGGGTTATTTTTCCGTCCTCGTATTTTTCGAGAACGCCGGAAAATTCGCGTCTGCCGTCGACGGCGCGGGGAAGTCTGAGTTTTATATCAGAGCCTATGTAACGTATAAAATGCTCGTCTCTTATAAGGTCGCGTTCGATTCCGGGAGACGAGACCTGCAGAGAATAGCTCTGCTCTATCGGGTCGAGAGTGTCGAGCGGTTCGTCAAGCGCATGCGACATGTTCACGCAGTCGTCCATGCACACTCCGCCGTCCTTGTCGATGAAAATTCTTAAGTACCAGTTCGCGCCCTCTTTCTGAAAACGGACATCCCAAAGTATCAGCCCGAGATTTTCCGCTATCGGGGCGGCAATGTCCCAAATGACGGAAACCGTATTTTTTTTTGCGGACAAATCAAATCCTCCTTAAACAAAACAAAAGAGCGGGTCACCCCACTCAAAAGTCAAATCCTAACGTTTACCGTATGTATTATAGCATATATAATCATATATTGCAAGCGTTATTTTCGAAAATTTATAATACTATTGCATATTGACGAAGAGTAAATAATTATCGGTTGAGTTTTTTTTAATTATGCTGTATAATAACTTTGAATTGCAGATTTTACACGGAAAGGCGTCTTATATATGAGAGACGATTCGTTTACATATTTTATATGCCTTACAGGAAGCATGTTTATTTCCGCCGTTAAGAAGACGGGCGGGTTCTTTAAACGCACGGTTTTCCGCTCTGTTAAAAAGGTTTTTATAATGATATACGGCGTGCTGAAATCCGTCGTTATGTATGTTGTAAGAAAAATAAAGGCGGGTGTAACAGACATTTCGCGTCTGTTCTCCGAAATGAAAAGTGTAAAAAAACGCCGTAAGGCGGGCGAAAACATAAGTTACACAGACTGCTTTACCGCGCTTAAGAAAAAGCACGGCGCTCTGCTTCGCTATGTCGGAAACTGCGCTGTCGTCGCCGTCGTTATTATTGCCATGCTTACGGCTCTGCTCAACGCCGACATGCTCTGTTTTGCGCTGAAAGTTACGGTAAACGGCGAGACAGCAGGGTACATAACGGACGAGAGCGTTTACCTGTCGGCAAAGGCGAGAGCGGACGAGCGTATGTCGTACGCGGACGAAAAAGCAGGTGACGGAGAGTACAAAGTCGCGGTTGTTCCGGTAACGTATCTCAGCAGTGAGTCCGTAATATATTCCGCACTTTTAAAAGCGTCGCCGTCCGAGGCGTCTGACGGATGCGGTGTGTTTATCGACGGTAAATTTATTTGCGTTTCCCCGTCGCAGAACGAAGCCAAGGGAGTATTCGACAGAATATTAAATGATAAAAATCAAAAAAATCCCGGATATACTTATTCATTTAACGAGGATGTTGTTTTCGAATACGGACTTTATCCCGATTCCGACGATATTAAAATGACTGCGGACGAGTTGTATAAATATCTTACAACGCCCGTGACTCAGGATGAAACATATACATGCGCAGAGGGTGATACATATGAAAACGCGGCGGCAAAGTCGGGAATTACCCTCGAAAAATTAATGAAACTCAATCCGTCTGCAGATGATGAAGAAGACCCGTCCGAGGGCGAGATTCTCGTTGTCAAAAGGGGAGAGTGTCCCGTAACGTTTACTGCGAAAAGGGTTAACGTGTATACGGTTTCGGTTCCTTTTGAGACGGTAAATATTAATTCAACGTCGCTTTATAACGGCAGTTCGCTTGTTTTAAAGGACGGCTCGCAGGGTGTAGACCAGGTTACCGAAATGATATCATACGACGAGGACGGCGAGGAAATCGGCAAGGACGAAATTTCAAGATTCACCGTCAAGGAAGCCGTCGCGAAAAGAGTCGCGATAGGCACGAAGATTCCGTCAGTATTAAAATATACAAAGAGTTTCGGAGGCGTGTTCCTTTGGCCGGCACCGCAGAACTGTTTCAGATTAAGCTCGGGCTACGGCTACAGAAGCGGACGGCTCCACGCCGGTATTGATATAATTTCAAGCGACGGCGGTTCGTGCAGAGGCAGACCGATAGTCGCCGCGGCGGCGGGCTATGTCGTTGCCGCGCAGTATCACTACAGTTGGGGCAATTATGTTAAGATAGACCACGGAAACGGAATTATGACCCTCTACGCGCACGCGCTCGATAATTCGTTTAAAGTGTCGGTCGGCGATTACGTAGTCGCCGGACAACAGCTGTCGTCAATCGGAACTACGGGAAACTCGACGGGATATCACCTTCATTTTGAGGTATGGATAAACGGAACGAGAGTAGACCCGCTTCCGTACGTTTACAGCGAGAGCGTGCAGGTTGTTAAATAAAAACGGGAGAACAAAAATAGGAGAATAATATATGAACTATGACGTCGCGGTAATAGGCGGAGGTCCCGCGGGGCTTGTCGCCGCCGCCGAAGCGGGCAGACGCGGTAAAAGCGTTGTGCTCATAGAGCGAAACGAAAAAATCGGCAGAAAACTGATGATAACGGGCAAGGGCAGATGTAACGTTACAAACGCCTGTTATATGCTTAATGAATTGATAGAAAACGTGCCGACGAACGGCAGATTTCTGTACGGCGCATTTTCGCGCTTTATGCCCGAGGACACCATGGAGCTTTTCGAATCGCTCGGCGTTACTCTTAAGACGGAGCGCGGAAACAGAGTTTTCCCCGAGTCCGACAAGGCATCCGATATAGTCGACGCGCTGAGAAAATATATAAATCAGAACGGCGTAAAAATCAGGCACGGCAGAATTGTTGACTTGAAAGTCGAAAACGGAGAAATTATAAGCGCGGTTGACGAGGATAAAAATGAATATTTTGCGTCGTCATTTATAATTGCGACGGGCGGAAAATCCTATCCTCTCACGGGCTCCACAGGCGACGGGTATATGCTCGCTTCAAAAACGGGACACAGAATTACTCAGATAAAACCGTCGCTTGTTCCTCTCGAATGCGAGGAGGATTGGTGCAAGTCTCTTCAGGGGCTTTCACTTAAAAATGTAGAAATTTCCGTTTATGATAACGAGAAATTTACTGAGGTTTACCGCGATTTCGGCGAGATGCTGTTTACTCATTTCGGCGTTTCCGGACCCGTTATATTAAGCGCGAGTTCGCATATTAAGGACGGAAATCCCGGACGGTATACTATTAATATAGACTTAAAACCCGCGCTTGATTTTGACAAACTCGACAGACGAATTCAGCGTGATTTTTCGGAGTTTTCGAATAAGGCGGCGGTTAACGCGCTGTCGAATCTGCTGCCGAGAAAATTAATACCCGTTATAATCGACATGTGTTCTATTCCGTCGGATTTGAGGACGAATCAGATAACGCGCGAAACGCGTCACGAGCTTGTAAGCGTTCTGAAATCACTGCCCGTCACGGTAAAGGGATTCAGACCTATTGACGAGGCTATCGTAACCTCGGGCGGAGTCGACGTTCGCGATATCGACCCGAAAACCATGCGCTCGAAAGTCGTTGATAATTTATACTTTGCGGGCGAGGTTATAGACGTCGACGCATACACCGGCGGGTTTAACTTGCAGATAGCTTTCTCCACGGGCGTGCTCGCGGGCAGAAGCGTTTAATTCAGGATACTTAAAATAATATATTTCAGGAGATTTTATAATGATAAATGTTGCTATAGACGGCCCTGCAGGCGCGGGCAAAAGCACGGTTGCAAAGGCGGCGGCAAAGAAACTCGGTTTTATTTATGTTGACACCGGCGCGCTGTACAGAACCATAGGCGTTAACGCGCTGAGAAAGGGTATTGACCCGAAAGACGCGGAGAAAGTAAAAGCAACGCTTGACAATATCGACGTTTCTCTCGGATTCGTCGACGGCAGTCAGCATGTATTTTTAAACGGCGAGGATGTAAGCGAGGAGATAAGACTGCCCGCTTCGTCAATGGCGGCTTCCGCGGTTTCCGCGATTCCCGAGGTCAGAGAGTTCCTGCTCTCATTGCAGCGTGATATTGCGAAAAAGAACAACTGTCTGATGGACGGCAGGGATATCGGAACGGTAATTTTGCCCGACGCGCAGTACAAATTCTTTTTCACTGCCTCTGCCGAAATCAGAGCCGACAGACGCTGTAAGGAGCTTAAAGAGAAAGGCATACCCGCCGATTACGAGACGGTTCTCTCCGAAATTAAGGAGCGCGACTATAATGACTCTCACCGTGAAACAGCGCCCTTAAAGCAGGCGGACGATGCGGTGCTGATTGACTCGTCGTATATGACGATAGCAGAAGCCGTTGATAAAATCGTATCGTACATAAAAGGGTGAGCATATTATATGGTTAATATAAAGGTAGCCGAATCGGCGGGATTCTGTTTCGGAGTCAACAGAGCCGTTACAGCTGTCGAGAATTTTCTGAACGAGGGAAAAAAAGTTGCGACTCTCGGTCCTCTTATTCACAATCCCGCGTTTATAAAACAGCTCGAAAACAGGGGCGCTCTCATAATCGATGAACCCGAACAGCTCCCCGACGGATATGAACTCGTCGTCAGAACCCACGGAGTTACGAAGGATGTTTACGAACGAATACGCGCGCTGAACCGTGAATTTTCCGACCAGACGTGTCCGTTTGTTAAAAAAATTCAGAATATCGTGAATGATAATTCTACGCCCGAACGGCTTCTTTTAATCGCCGGAGACGGTTCTCATCCCGAGGTTATGGGGTTTAGAAGCTATGCTCACGGGGATAGTTTTACGTTTTCGAGTGCTGAAGAATTGCATGAAATGATAAAAAATGGAATATTTAACCCTGAAAAGGAATTGTTTTTGGTGGCTCAGACTACCTTTTCGTCCATTGAATTCAAAAAAATTTGCGAAATTGTAAAAAAATACTGTACAAACGCAAAAATATTTGATACAATATGCAATGCTACTGCAAAAAGACAAAAAGAGGCTTGCAATCTGTCAGCCCAAAGTGATATAATGGTCGTAATAGGGGGCAAAATAAGCTCCAACACGCAGAAGCTGAAAAATGTCTGCGAGGCAAATTGTAAAACTTACCTCGTGGAATCCGCCGACGAAGTTAAAAATATTGATTTTGCCGGCTGCCGTAACATCGGCGTTACAGCGGGTGCGTCCACACCCGTTTGCATAATAAAGGAGGTACTAAAATCCATGTCCGAAATTACTAACCCCATTGAGTCGGAGGTTGCCGCAGGACAGGCAGTTGAAGATTCAGAAATGTCATTTGAGCAGGCGCTTGAGGAATCGCTTAAGAGTCTTAATTCCGACCAGAAGGTCGTAGGAGTCGTTCTCCGCGTTACTCCCACCGAAATTCAGGTCGATATAGGAAGAAAGCAGACAGGTTATATTCCTTACGAGGAATTCAGTGCAGACCCCAATTGCAATCCTGCCGACTGCATTAATGTCGGTGACGAGCTCAATCTCATCATTATGAAAACAAACGACGCGGAGGGCACTGTTATGCTTTCCAAGAAGCGCTACGACGCTCAGCAGAACTGGGCTAAGATCGTAGAGGCTCTCGATTCGAAAGAAATTCTCAAGGGCGTTGTCGTTGAGATTCTTGAGAAGGGCGTTATCGTCATCTCCGACGGTACGAGAGTATTCATCCCCGCTTCGCAGGCTCTTCTTTCAAGAAGCGACAATCTTGCCGATCTTCTTAACAAGGAAGTGGAGTTCAGAGTAATCGACGTCGATAAGAGAAGAAGAAGAGTCGTAGGCTCCATCAACTCTGTTGCACGTGAGGCTCTCAAGGCTCAGAGAGAGGCTTTCTGGGCACAGGCAGAAGTCGGTCAGAAGTACACCGGTACCGTTAAGAACCTTACTGATTTCGGCGCATTCGTTGACATCGGCGGAGTAGAGGGACTTGTACATAAGTCCGAACTTTCCTGGAACAGAATTAAACATCCTTCCGAGATTGTAAACACCGGCGACGTTATCGAGGTTTACATTAAGAATCTTGATATGGAGAACAAGAAAATTTCTCTCGGCTATAAGAAGATTGAGGACAGCCCGTGGGAGATTCTCAAGAGAGATTACCCCGTAGGTTCTGTTATCGACGTACAGATCGTTTCTCTTACCACGTTCGGCGCGTTCGCTCAGATTATTCCTCACATCCAGGGACTTATCCATATTTCTCAGATTTCGAATAAGAGAATCGACAAGCCCCAGGACGAGCTTAATATCGGTGATACCGTTAAGGTTATGATTACCGCTATCGACTTCGAGAAGAAGCACGTAAGTCTTTCCATCAGAGCTCTCCTTGCTCCCGAAGAGACTTCGGCTGATGTTAAAGAGGCTGTTGTTGAGGATGACGAGCCCGTAGCGGTTTCGATTGACGATCTTCTCGCACAGGCAGAGGCAGAAAAAGCCGGCGAATAATTTGCTTTAAGCGATTTATACCTGAAATTTTACAGCCGTCATGTATTTGACGGCTGTTTTTATGTATCTATTTTTTGAATTATGAGTTTTTTTAATTCTAATCGAGGTGTTCAGCGTGGGCGAATATATGAGAATAGACCATCCGTTTGACGCGGTTTGGAATGAAAATTCGAAAATCTTAATTCTCGGCAGTTTTCCGTCGGTAAAATCACGCGAGGAAATGTTTTTCTACGGTCATCCGAGAAACAGATTCTGGACGGTAATGTCGAATATTTTGGGATGTAAAAAGCCCGAAACGATTGCCGAAAAAAAGAAAATGCTTCTTGAAAACAACGTCGCATTATGGGATGTTATCGCCTCGTGCGACATAGTCGGCTCGTCCGATTCGTCGATTAAAAACGTCAAGGCAAACGATATCGGTTTCATAATCAAAAACAGCAGTATTGACCGTGTTTTTACAAACGGCACGACGGCATACAGGCTTTATAAAAAGTATATTTTGCCGAAAACTCATATTGAGGCTGTGCTTCTGCCGTCTACAAGCCCCGCCAACGCGGTGAAGAATTCGGACGCTCTTACAGCCGAATGGAAAAAAATAATCGGAGAGGTTTAATACTATGATTAACTTAAATAAATTATCCGAAGCCGTTTATATCGGAACAACGGAAAAAGAATGTGAAATAGGCGCAAGTAAATTTTGGGGTGCGCCTCATATAGCGGAGGATTTCGACTGGCCGGCGGACGCGGACGGCTACGACATGGATTTTATCTGTCAGATACGTACGGACGATATCGATCCCGAGAAAAAAGCGTTTAAGAAAAGCGGAATTCTCTATTTCTTCGGCTGTCTTACCGCCCCTCTCGGTTTTGATGACGAGCCTCATATCAGTGCGGGATTACAGCCCGACGGATATTTTGCCGTAAGATTTTCGGACACGGACAATTCCGATCTGCAGTTCGGCGAGATTGTCGACGAGGACGGAAACGAGGTCGGTTTTTCAGAGCTTCAAATGGAGTTTTCTCATGATGAGAATGCGTTTAATTCCGCGCTTCATCAGGCGTTCGGCGACGCGCCCGAAACCGAAGAAACGGACGGAGTCCCCGACGGATATTCTCTGTTATTATGCATAGATTCGTTTGCCGGAAAGGATTTTACATTGGAATTCGAGGACAGTGGATATCTTTATTTTCTGATTGATAAAAAAGATATTGAAAATATGAATTTCGATAATGTCAAAGCGGTTATTGCGGTTTGATAAGATTGATTATTTTTTAACAATTTTTTTTATTATTCTATTGATATATTAGTTAAATATATGATATACTTTAAAAGTAAAAGCGATTTTTTGGAGGTTTTGCTAAATGAATTATGAAGAAAAACTCACGCAGTTAGCTTCCGATTACGCTGATTGGTGGAATAAGGGCTATGAAATGCCGTCTATGACGAGCAATCTTTACCCCTACGACAACATGTTTTCCCCCGTACGCGTAAACAGGCTGACTCTTAAAAACCGCCTTGTCATGGCTCCTATGGGCAACATCTGCATGTGTGACGAAACAGGACGTCCCAACGAGAAAATGCTCAAGTATTTTGAGGAAAGAGCCAAAGGCGGAGTGGGTCTTATCACGACCGGACTTATTCCCGTTACATACGGAATCGATAAGTCTCTTATAGAACTGGGCGATCTTACTTACTTCCCCCGTATCGACAGAAGCCGTACCGTTTTCGCTCCCTGGCGTGATCTTGCCGGTATGTGCCACGCTCACGGCAGTGCGATATTTATCCAGCTTACGGCGGGTCTCGGCAGAGTAGGAAATCCCCAATGTCTTACGAACCAGCTTAAACTTCCCAGAAGCGCGTCGTTCAATCCCAACTGGTACATGAAGGACGTTCCCTGTTTAAGACTTTCGGATATGAGTCTTAATAAAATCATTAAAAAGATAGGTCAGGGCAGTGCGGACGCTAAGGCTTGCAATCTCGACGGCGTATATCTTCACGGCCACGAGGGCTATCTTATCGAGCAGATTACGAATAAGGCGTTCAACCACAGAAAGCTCGGCAAATTCGCCGACCCGACCGTATTCGGTATCGAAATGGTTAAAGAAATTCGCCGCAGAGTAGGCGCGAACTTCCCGATTATGTACAGAATTGACCTTTCGCTCATGCTCAACGCCACATATAAGGCGAAGATGGACAATGTAAGTCCTCTTAAAAAGTTCAAGAATGAGAGAAAGATTGAGGAAACTCTCGAATACATGAGAAAGCTTGTTGAAGCGGGCGTTGATATGTTCGACGTCGATCTCGGATGTTACGACAACTGGTGGCTTCCGCATCCGCCTTCATCAATGCCCTCGGGATGTTTCCTTGACATTTCCGAGATTGCAAAGAAATATTTTGCGGATAATAATATTAAATCCAATATGGGGCTCGAGGTTCCCGTCGTAGCCGTAGGTAAGCTCGGTTATCCCGACTTTGCCGAAAAAGCGTTGAGAGACGGCAAGTGCGACATGATAATGCTCGGCAGACCCCTTCTTGCCGACGCTGAATGGTGCAACAAGGCGTATGCCGGCAAGGTAAGCGATATCAGACCCTGTATCGGATGTCAGGAGGCTTGCCTCAACGAGTTCGTCGAGGGCGGACATCCCCAGTGTGCGGTTAACCCGAGAACGGCGTTCGAGGAGGAGTATTCTCCCGAAATTCCGAAAGCGGACGTTGTTAAGAAGGTCGCTGTCGTAGGCGCTGGACCTGCGGGTATCGTTGCTGCCGATACTCTTATTAAGAGAGGACATAAGGTCGACCTTTACGAAAAATCGGGCGAAATCGGCGGAAGCGTTATCCCCGGAAGCAAGCCCATGATTAAATATGAATTCAAGAATTATCTTGATTATCTCAAGGGCGTTGTCGCTAAACTTGAAAAGAACGAAAACTTCAAGCTGTTTATGAATACCGCCGCAGACGCGAAATCTCTTAAAGAAAAGGGCTGCGATACCATCGTTATAGCAACGGGTACCGTTCAGAACAGACCTCCCGTCGAGGGTATTAATAATAAAAACGTCGTATTCGCAGTCGACGTTCTCAACGACCATAATATAGTTAAGGACGCTGAGGATATCGTCGTTATCGGCGGCGGCGTAGTAGGCGCGGAGACCGCTTACGTATTAAGATACGAGCTTAACAAGAACGTTAAGGTCGTTGAGATGGATAAGTACATCATGAACCATGCATGTACCGCGAACAGAGGACATCTTATCCATTACCTTGAGGAGGGCGGAGTCGAGCTTCTTAATATGACTACGCTTAAAAAGGTTGAGGACGGCAAAATTGTTGTTGAACAGAATATCAATAAGAACGTTCCCAATCCCTACATCACATGGTCTCCGATTCTTCCCGAGAACGTTGAGAATCCCATGGACGCGTTAAGACCTATCAAGAACGAGCCCGTTACCCGCGAGCTTAAGGCTGATATGGTTGTTCTCGCGGCAGGAAACAGAAGCGCGATTGATATTTACTATGACTGCGTAAAGGAGCACGCTGCAAGCGAAATATTCAACGTCGGCGACAGCTTCAAGGGCGCGAGAGTATTCGAGGCTGTACGCAGTGCATACCGCAAGGCGCGTTCAATCTGATAATTTAACGTTCGGATTAAAAAAAGAGAGAAAGGATAATCGTTTTATGGCTGAAATAAAAATGGCTCTGACTTCGGAGCAGCAGGATATCCTTGACGGTAAAAAAGGCGAGACCATGGCTAAGGTTATGAAAACTCTCGTCCTTTACGGCGAGGCATTCGGCGCGGAGAAAATGGTTCCCGTTACGAGCAAAATGGGACATCTTGTAACAAGTTTCGGACTCGGCGTTATGAAGCCCGTTTACGAGCTTATGGATAAACTTATCGACGCGGGCGCTCTTTCGTCGCAGAAATTTTCCGTTGACCCCAAGCCCCTCGATAAAAACGTTCCGTCAAATCTTATAGAAAATCTTGTATTCAAGAAATTTATGTATAATGCGCAGGACAGATACGACGCACAGCTTCGTAAATTAGGTCTTGTAAACGATAACGCTTACACTTGCGCGTGCTATCTTGACGAAATAGGCAATACCCCGAAAAAAGGCGAAATCCTCTCGTGGGCGGAATCGAGCGCGGTTGTTTTTGCAAACTCCGTTCTCGGCGCGAGATGCAACCGTAACTCGGGTATTATCGAACTTTTCGGTTCTATAGTAGGCTTTGTTCCGTACTTCGGACTCCTTACCGACGAGGGCAGAAAAGCGACGTGGGTTATCGAGGTTAAGACGAGCAAAAAGCCCGAGGCGCAGATTTTAGGCTCCGCTATCGGTATGAAGGTTATGGAGGATG
>ERZ808240.2400-NODE-2400-length-20550-cov-4.089095_pt1 | contig 20550 bp, 34 predicted proteins | sample MGYA00521084_ERZ808240 | MGnify/ENA primary metagenome ERZ808240 (study PRJEB31516, sample SAMN03275571) | gut metagenome | biome: mammalia-associated habitat; material: feces | host: Papio cynocephalus | place: Kenya | collected 2012-08-06 ...
TTTGCTTATAACATTAAACATGTTATATACCTGATATTTATTCATTTTAATACCTAATTTTTGCTTTTCTATATCACTAATGTCTAATATGTTACTAACTAATTGACTTAAGGTACTAGTTGAACTTTGAATTTTTCTTATTTCATTTTTTAATATTTCTGGATCATTACTATTAAGTGCTTCACTAGATATTGCTTTAATGTTGGCAATAGGTGTTTTAATATCTTTTGATATATTAGCTAAAAATTCATTTTTGGCATCATTATTATTTTCTTCTTTTTTTCTTACTCTATAAAATTCATTTAACAACTTTAAATCCGGATTTTCTATTGTAAAATACATAATCATATCAATATATACCATTATTGCAGGAATTACAATTAATGTTGGTGAAAGGTTTCTTAAATAGATTGCTAATACCATAAAAATAATTAAAGTAATATATGGAATACATTTTTTAATTTTAATAGACTTAAGATTTCTTAATATAACAACAAGTATTGCAATAAAATATATAGTTGCAATTAATAATACGAAATTTGTTGCCATACCATCTACTCCCATTTCTCCATTATTATTAATAATATTTATTGGTAAAAGAAATTCTATAATAATAAATATGGCATCTAAAATAAAGCAAAAATTACGAAACTGTGTATATTTTTGTTCATTTTTGTAAGTAATATAAAACATATATAAAAATAATAATGTTGGCCATAAAACATAATAAATCATATCTATTTTATTTAAAAGTTTTAATAAATCATATGGAATACTAGCTAAATTCATATAACCAAATGAAACTTCTAATATTACTAATAATACATCAATACAACTACTAATAAGCATTATTCCATAAATTTTTGTTTCAATAGAGTTAATTTTTTTCTTACAGAAAAATACAACCATAAGTAAAATAATACATAGTAATCCACAAATTGAAAAGTATTGATTTGACATTCTACATCACCAATTATAATTATATCAAAATTAAATTTGCTTGTAAACACAACAAAAAACACAAAAAATATTATTTTTTGTGTGTTATTCCTGGTACAAATTTATTATTTTCATTTAATGTATATTCATTTTCATAATTACCTTGTTTATCTTTTAACAAATATTGAAATTCGTGATCTGAATCGTATTCAAAACCTAATCCTTCAAATTTTTTCATATATGTATGATTTAAATATACCTGCTTATTTATATCATCTAATGATTCTCTTTTTATACCTAGTTTCTTCCATAAATTCTTTCGCATTTCTTCTAATGTAAATTGAATTAATTTTGTTTTTTCTATAATATTGTCTTCTGATTTAACAATTATTGGTTTTCCAAATTCAACTATACATCTAGAATATATTTCATTTTCTTTTGATACTATATCAGGGACTTCAACATATTCAAATATAGTTGGAATAACTACCTTATCTGCTATGATTGCTGATTGAGTACCACCTACTTTTATGTTTTGCATAGGTTTAACAGGATGTAAATTCCAAGTTCCTTCACCAAAAATTATTCCGTCCTCTCCCTCAATAACTTTTTTTGTAAAATTCATTAATCCATTTAATGATGACTCTCTATTAGCTCTGTCAATTAAAGTTACATCACCTAATTTAAACATTTGTAGACTTAGAAAGTTCAAGCAATCAGATGCACCAAATGGGGTAACATTTCTATCTAATTGGTTAAATACTTCTTGTGTTGTAAAAAAATCATGTGAATTTGAATGGTTACATATAAAAACTGCTGAATCTTCTTTTGGAATATTTTCATCGCCATATATTTCTAGTTTATATTTTCTTAGATGAGGCGCTAATAAAGAAATAATTTTTTTACTAATCTTTTTTGATTCTATATTAACTTTAATCAAATTACAATATTCCCTAACCATTTGATAATATTTTTCTTTTTCTTCAGTAGATAATAATTCTAATTCTTTTATTGATAAAAATTTTTGTAGCATACTAACATCCCCCTACAATATATTTATATATTTCATCTATTAATATTTTGGATTCGATAATTGGATAAAGTTCAAAATTATGAAATTGATTTTCAAATTGAACAAATTTATAATTTATTTTCATTGTTTTTAACTTTTCAACAAGTTTTATACAATCTGGTTGACATATTTCATTACCACCACATGAGATAAAAACTTTATTTAAATTATCAAAATTGCCATAAATAGGACTTACCTTATAATCCTTAACATCATAATCATCAGCCCATATTTTACCACAGTATTTATTTCCTGGTATAGAACATACAATATCTTTTTTTTCAACTATCTTCGGATTTGATAATGATAAATCTAACCACGGACTTAACATAATAATACCACTAGGTTTACTAATTTTTTCTTCATTTAATACTAAATTTAAGGATAATGCTGCTCCGCCTCCAGCTGAGTCTCCTATTAAATAAATTTTATTATGTTGTTTTAATAACATTTGATATATGACTTTCATTTCTTCTAATAATTCATGAGAATTTCCTGTAGGAATTGTTTTATATATTGGGATTATTAAGGTTGAATTTAATTTTTTTGCAACTTTTTTAACAAAATTTAATTGAATGTTTAATGGTTTATCTATAAAAGAACCACCATGTATATATAGTAAAAATGAATCCCTACTATTTTCTACATTTCCATTCCAAGTATAAAATGTATATCCATTATAACTTAATTTAGTCATTTTTCTAAAAACATTCTTATTTATTTTCTTATTTGTGCATTTTGATATATGTTTTTGTGTATTAGTTATTGAACTGGTATTTTTTTTAAAACCGGACAATTTAATTAATATTTTTATAATTTTACTTTTAAATGAATTATTAGAATAATTTATTTCCATATACAACACCACATTAATTATATCATAATTTTAAATATTTTTATTAATTAATTAAAAAAAGATGCTTATTTAGCATCTCCTTCAACTAATTCTAAAACTACCATTAAAGCGTCGTCTCCTCTTCTTTCAGATAGTTTAATTATTCTTGTATATCCACCATTACGAGTAGCATAACGTTTAGCTAAATCATCAAATACTTTTTTAGTTGCTTCTGTATCATTTTGCATAAACGCTAAAGCTTTTCTTCTTGAAACTAATGAACCATCTTTACCATAAGTAATCATTTTATCAACGAATTTTCTTACTTCTTTAGCTCTAGTTTCAGTAGTTTCAATACGTTCATTCATAATTAAGTCTTTAGTTAAATTTGCTAACATACTTTTTCTATGTTTGCAAGTTCTACCTAACTTTCTATAAGCCATATTAATCCTCCGTTCTAATCTTCTTCACGGAATTTAAGTCCCATATCTTTAATTTTATCTATTACTTCTTTTAAAGATTTTTTACCTAAATTACGTATTTTCATCATTTCTAATTCAGTTTTTTCTGTTAAATCGCCTAAAGTATTAATACCGGCTCTTTTTAAACAGTTATAAGCTCTAACAGAGAAATCTAAATCATCTATTGATGTTTCTAATTTTTTAAGTTTAGAATCTTCTTGTTTTGCATTCATAACTCCAGTAGTATCTGCTATTTCACTTAAATCAGTTAAAATATTTAAATGTTCAATTAATATTTTAGCTCCAAGTGCCATTGCTTCTTCTGGACGAAGTGATCCATTTGTAGTTACACACATAATTAATTTATCATAATTTGCATCTTGTCCTACACGAGCACTTTCAATATCGTAACTAACTCTTTCAATTGGAGAATATAACGCATCTATTGGAATAAATCCAATTTTTTCTTCTTCTACAAATGATTTATTTTCTGTAGAAGGTACATATCCTCTACCATTAGAAATTATTAGTTCCATTTCTAATTTTCCACCTTTAGCTAAAGTTGCAATAACTTGATCTGGATTAATGATTTCAATATCATCATCTGATTCAATATCTGCTGCTGTTACTGTTCTTTCTTCTGAAACTGAAATGTGAGCACGTGAAATGCCTTCAGAGTTCTTTTTAACAACAACACTTTTTAAATTTAGGACGATAGATGTTACATCTTCTACTACACCTTCCATAGTTTGGAATTCATGCATTACTCCTTCAATTTTTACAGCTACTATTGCACTACCTGGCATACTTGATAACATTACTCTTCTAAGTGCATTACCTAAAGTAATACCAAAACCTCTTTCTAAAGGTTCAATTTCAAATTTTCCATAATTATTATTTTCTATATAATCTGTTATTTTATATATTGGTTTTTCAAAGTTTAACAATTTAATCACTCCTTTTCTATTATCCACGAGGACGTTTTGGTGGACGACATCCATTATGTGGTACAGGTGTTACATCAGTGATTGATAAAATTTCTAGACCAGCTGTTTGTAATGAACGAATTGCTGTTTCACGTCCAGAACCTAATCCGTTAACGAAAACTTCAACTTTTCTCATTCCCATATCATATGCAGCACGTCCTGCAGCTTCAGCTGACATACCTGCAGCAAATGGAGTTGATTTTTTACTTCCTTTAAAACCTAATGTTCCAGCAGATGCCCAACTAAGTGCATTACCTTCTTTATCACTAAGTGTTACTATAGTGTTATTGAAAGTTGAACGAATATATGCTCTACCTTCTGGTACATTTTTCTTAACTTTACGTTTTCTTGGTTTATAAGCCATATATATAACCTCCTTTTACAGTTTATTATTTTTTCTTATTAGCTACTGTTTTACCTTTACCTTTACGAGTTCTTGCGTTTCTATTTGTTCTTTGACCTCTTACTGGTAATCCTTTTTTATGACGAGTTCCTTCATATGAATTAATTTCCATTTTAGTTTTAATATTCATATTTACTTCACGTCTTAAATCACCTTCGATTGTGTATTTATCAATTTCGTTACGAATTTGATTTAATTCATCATTTGATAAATCTTTTGCTCTTTTATTGATATCTACACCAGCATCATTTAATATTTGGTTTGATAAACTTCTACCAATTCCATAAATATAAGTTAATGCGATTTCGATTCTTTTATTATCTGGTATATCTACACCTTTAATACGTGCCATAAAACACCTCCTATTAACCTTGTCTTTGTTTATGTTTTGGATTTTTACAGATAACTCTTAAAGATCCTTTTCTTTTAATTATTTTACAATCTGGACAGATTGGTTTTACTGATGGTTTAACTTTCATATTCTACCCTCCTATTTTCTATAGGTTATACGCCCACGTGTTAAATCATATTCTGATAATTCTAAAACTACTGTATCACCCGGTAAAATGCGAATATAGTTCATTCGGATTTTACCAGAAACGTGAGCCACTACAGTATGTTTATTTGATAGTTCTACTCTGAATTGTCCTCCAGGTAAAACATCTAATACTTTTCCCTCTACTTCAATTGCTGATTTTTTACTTACAGTTTCATTTTCAATTGGTTTTTTATTAACATTTTTCTTTGGCATTTAATTACCTCCTTGTTAAAATTTCATACCCATCTTTTTTTACTAATACTGTATGCTCAAAATGTGCTGAAGGAAGTCCATCATCAGTTACTATTGTCCAATCATCATCTAACATTGATACATCTCTTGTACCTAAGTTTAACATTGGTTCTACTGCAATAGTCATTCCCTCTTTTAAGATAGGTCCAGTATTTTTTTTACCATAATTTGGAACATCTGGTTCTTCATGAACCTTAGTACCAATTCCATGTCCAACTAATTCTTGGACTACTCCTAAATTATATTTATTTGCTACTTCTTCAATAGCATTTCCAACATCACCTAAATGAACTCCAGCTTTTATTTGGTTTAAACCTGCAAATAAAGCTTCTTCTGTATGTTTCATTAAATACTCAATTTCTTTACTTGGTTTTCCTACTACATAACTCCAAGCTGAATCTCCATGATATCCTTTATAACAAGCACCAATGTCTAGTTTAATAATATCTCCATCTTTTAACTTTCTTTTACCTGGAATTCCATGAACAACTTCATCATTTATTGATATACATATTGTTCCTGGAAATCCATATAGGTTTTTGAAAGAAGGAGTTGCTCCTTGGCTAAGAATAAAATCATTAGCTAATTTATCTAGTTCTATAGTAGTTATTCCTGGTTTTAAAAATTTTTCTAAGTAATGATGTGTGTCTCCTACAATTCTACCTGCTTCACGCATTAGATTTATTTCACGTTCAGATTTAATACTAATCATTTATCAAATTTTTTATATCATTATAAACAGTCATAGTATCTCTAGAACTATCTATTTGATATAAATCTCCTTTATCTTTATAATATTGAATTAATGGTTCTGTTTCTTTAATATAAGTATCATACCTTTTATTTAAAGTTTCTTCTGTATCATCAATTCTCTTTGTAAGTTGTGAATTACAATTATCACATACCATCAAAATTTTTGAATTCATGCCATCAATCATTGTGTTATAAACACTACCACATCTTGGACATGATACTCTACCTAAAATACGTTTTTTTGCTGTTTCTTTATCTAATGATAAATATATAACATAATCTATTTTTTCATTTTTAGATTTTAACAATTCATCTAATGAAATAGCTTGATTTATTGTTCTTGGAAAGCCATCAAGAATATAACTATCTAGGTTACTAATTTTTTTAGATAGTATCGATAATATCATTTCATCATTTACTAAATTTCCTGATTCAATAATTGATTGTAATTCTTTATTACCATTTTTTATTTCTTCCCTTAATAGATCACCTGTTGATATGTGTTCAATATTTAATTCGTTACTCAATAAATTAGATTGTGTACCTTTACCTGCTGCAGGTGGTGCAATAAATATTATTCGCATTATCTTCTTCTACCTCTTGTATAATTACGTGTTACAAGTTCGCTAGATAATTGTTTATAAGTTTCAAGTGCTACACCAACAACTATTAATAAGCTTGTTCCTCCAAGTCTAATACTAGAAGGTAAATTTGGAATAAATCCACAAAGTATTGGTATTGCTGCTAGAATTGATAAACTTAATGCTCCTATTGTAGTTATTCTTTTTAACACTTTGCTAATATAATCTACGGTTTCATCACCTGGTCTTACTCCTGGTATAAATCCACCATTTTTATTTATATCTTCTGCAAGTTCTTTAGGTTTTAATTGGAAGAATGTATAAAAGTAAGCAAATACAAATATACAAACAACATATAATATAAATCCAGTTATTGATGAATAATAAGATAAGTATTTATCTATAAATAATTTAATTTGTTCATTTTTAGTTATTGCTGCAACTATATTTGGTATTGATACAACAATTGATGCAAATATAACTGGCATAACCCCTGCTGAATTTAATTTGAATGGAATATAATTTTTAGATTGTACCATTGTTGATTTGTTAGCATATTGAATTGGTATTCTTCTTTCAGAACATTCAATATATACAACTCCAACAATAATTAATATGTATACAATTATAAATATAGCAAACTTTGTAATTCCAAATAACATAGTCTGTGTAGTAGTAAAATCTACTAATCCAGTCCATGCTTGGTAAAACATGTTAGGTAATGTAGCTATTATACCAGCCATAATCAATAATGATATACCATTACCTATTCCTTTAGCTGTTATTTGATCACCAATCCATAATAGTAATGATGTTCCAGCTGTTAGAATAAGTGCGAAAGTTAAATATTCTACTGGTGTACCATTTGGTACAAATGCAAATGAGAATATATAACCTTGTATAAATGCTAAAGCTATACCTAAATATCTTGTAATTTTATTTAATTTTGCTCTTCCTGTTCCACCTTGCTTAGATAATTCTGCAAAATATGGAACTATATCTGCTTGTAATAATTGCATAATAATTGATGCCGTAATATATGGTGCAACACCTAGAGCAAATATTGAAAATTTTTCTAGTGCTCCTCCACCCATTACATTCATTAAATCTAAAAATCCTAAACTATTTGTTCCTAAACTATCAGCATCGATTCCTGGTACTATTATAGTTGTTCCAAGCTTAAATATAAATAAAGCAAGAAATGTGAATAATATTCTCTTTCTTAAATCTTTATTTTTGGGACTAAATATTTGCTTGAATTCTGCAAACATTTTAAATCACCTCTGCTTTTCCACCTAGTTTTTCTATTTCTTCTTTTGCTTTTTTAGAAAATTGATTTGCTTTTACAGTTAATTTTTTTTCTAAAGTTCCATTTCCTAAAATTTTAACTCCATTTAATTGATTTTTTAAAATTCCCATTTCTTTTAATAATTCTGGTGTAATTTCTGTGTTTTCTTCAAATTTATTTAAATCATCTAAGTTTAATACTGCATATGTAGTTTTGAACATTGCATTTGTGAAACCTCTTTTAGGAAGTCTTCTGAATAATGGAAGTTGTCCACCTTCGAATCCAGGTCTTACTCCTCCACCACTTCTTGCATTTTGTCCTTTATGTCCTTTTCCACTTGTTTTTCCTAGTCCACTACCAGTACCGCGTCCAACTCTTTTACGAGTTTTTGTAGCACCTTCTTGTGCATACATAGTATGTAATTTCATTATCTTATTTCCTCAACTTTCTTACCACGAAGTTTTGCAACTTCTTCGATTGTTCTTTGAGATTTTAATGCTTCAAGTGTTGCATATGCCATATTAATTTTTGTATTTGATCCTAATGATTTAGATAAAATATCTTTAACACCAGCAAGTTCTAATACTGCTCTTACAGGTCCTCCAGCTTTAACTCCTGTACCTTCAGCAGCAGGTCTTAACATAACTTTACTTGCTCCTCTTACACCGATTGCTTCATGTGGAATTGTTCTTTCATCAACTAATGAAATTTTTACAACATTTTTAGTTGCTGCTTGTGAAGCTTTTTTAATTGCATCTGGTACTTCATTTGCTTTTCCAGTACCTAATCCAACTTTACCTTTTCTATCACCTACAACAACAGTTGCTGAGAAACGGAAATGACGACCACCTTTTGTAACTTTTGTTACTCTTCCAATATTGATTACTTGTTCTTCATATTGTTTTGGGCGTGGTTCTCTTTTTGTTTTTTCCATTGGTTACCCTCCTTTTAGAATTCTAATCCATTTTCACGTGCTGCTTCAGCTAAAGCTTTAACACGTCCATGATATAGGTATCCACCTCTATCAAAGATTACTTTTTCTATTTTTGCTTTTTTAGCTCTTTTTGCTAATAATTCTCCAACTTTTGTAGCAGCTTCAACATTGCTACCGTTAGCTAATTTTAATTCTTTATCGATTGAAGAAGCACTTACTAAAGTAACACCTTTTTCATCATCGATTATTTGAGCAAAAATATTACTATTTGATTTGAATACATTTAGTCTAGGTGTTGTTGCTGTTCCAGAAATTTTATTTCTTACACGAGCATGTCTAGCTAAACGTACTTCATTACGAGCTACTTTATTAACCATAGTATTACTCTCCTTTACTTAAATTTAATTAAGCTGCTTTTTTACCTTCCTTACGTTGAATGTATTCATCTTTATAACGAATACCTTTTCCTTTGTAAGGTTCTGGTTTTCTAAGTTTTCTTATATTAGCAGCAAATTCTCCAACTTGGCATTTATCAATACCTTTGATTGCTATTTCAGTATTACTAATACCTTCTACAGTGATTCCTGCAGGTATTTCAACTATATCTGAATGAGATTTACCAGTGTTTACAGTTATTTTATTTCCACTAACGTTGAAACGGTAACCAACACCTACTGCTTCAAGATTTTTTGAATATCCTTCAGTTACACCAATAATCATATTTTTGATATTAGCATTTGCTGTACCATGAAAGTTTTTGAAATCATCACTTTTTCTTTCAACGATTACTTCATTATCTTTTACAGTTACTGTAATGTTTTTGTTTATTTCAGTAGAAAGTTCTCCTTTTGGACCTTTTACTGTAACAACATTACCATCAACAGTTAATGTTACGTTTGCTGGTAAAACTAATACTCTATTACCAATACGACTCATAAAATGTCCTCTCTTTCTACCAAATATATGCTAATACTTCTCCACCAAGAGATTCTTTTCTTGCTTCTTTATCAGTCATTAATCCCTTTGATGTTGAAATGATAGCTATTCCAAGTCCATTTAAAACTCTTGGAAGTTTATCTACTGATACATATACACGTAATCCTGGTTTTGAAATTCTTTTTAATCCAGTAATTACACGTTCTTTATTTTGTCCATATTTTAAATTAAGTGAAATAATATTTTGTACATTATTTTTCTTAATTTTGTAGTCACTAATGAATCCTTCTTCTTTTAAGATTCTAGCAATTTCTACTTTAATTTTTGAAGCGGGTACTTCAACTTCTTTATATCGCATTACGTTAGCGTTACGAATACGTGTTAACATGTCTGCAATTGGATCTGTCATACAATCCCTCCTTCTCTAATTACCAACTAGATTTTTTTACACCTGGTATTTGTCCTTGATATGCTAATTCTCTAAAGCATATACGACAAATTCCATATTTTTTAAGTACTGCGTGAGGTCTACCGCATCTTTCACAACGAGTATATTCACGTACTTTAAATTTTGGTTTTCTTGATTGTTTTACAATCATACTTTTTTTAGCCATAATATCCTCCTAATATCCATTATTTTTTAAATGGCATACCGAATCCTTTTAAAAGAGATAATGCTTCATCATTTGTTTTAGCTGTAGTAACGAATACAATATCCATACCTCTAACTTTTACAACATTATCATATTCTATTTCTGAGAATATTAATTGTTCTGTAAGTCCTAAAGTATAGTTTCCTCTTCCATCAAAAGCTTTTGGAGATATTCCTCTAAAATCTCTTACACGTGGTAATGTAATACTTATTAATTTATCTAAGAAGTTATACATATTTTCTCCACGTAATGTTACTTTACAACCAATTGCTTGACCTTCTCTTATTTTAAATCCGGCAATTGCTTTTTTTGCTTTTGTAGCAACTGGTTTTTGTCCAGTAATTAACTCTAAATCTTTCATAGCTGCTTCTAATAGCTTACTATTTGTAGTAGCATCTCCACAACCAATATTAACTACGATTTTAGATAATGCTGGAACTTGATTGACATTAGCATATTTAAATTCTTCTTTTAAACTTGGTACGATTTCATTTATATATTTTTCTTTTAGGCGGTTCATAAACAATACCCTCCTTCCAATTAATCAAGGTTTGAATTAGATTTTTTACTTACTCTAATTTTTTTACCTTTTTTATCTATTTCATGTCCTATTCTGGTACCTTTTTTTGTTTTAGGATCGATTATCATTACATTTGAAGCATGAATTGGAGCTTCTACTTCTACGATGCTTCCAGGTTGATTACCTTGAGGTTTTACATGTTTTTTAACTACATTTATACCTTCAACGATAACTTTATTTTCAGCTCTTAAAGTTTTTGTAATTGTTCCTTCTTTTCCCTTATCTTTACCAGTAATAACAACAACTTTATCTCCAGTCTTAAAGTTCATACTGTCTCTCCTTCCTGAAAATTATAATACTTCTTTAGCAAGTGATACAATTTTCATAAAATCATGGTCACGTAATTCACGTGCTACTGGTCCAAATACACGAGTTCCAACTGGACTCTTATCATCTTTAATAATTACACATGCATTATCATCGAACTTAATATAAGATCCGTCTTCTCTTCTTAGACCAAATTTGCTTCTAACAACTACAGCTTTTACAACTTTTCCTTTTTTTACTGTACCGTTAGGAGTTGCTTTTTTTACAGTTGCAACAACTATATCACCAATATTACCAGTTTTTACTTTACTTCCACCAAGTACACGAATAACACTAACTTCACGTGCACCTGAATTGTCAGCTACTTTTAAACGGCTTTCTTGTTGAATCATATATTGATCCTCCTTCCAGTTTCAATTATAAAATAATTGCTTTTTCTACAATTTCTACTAAACGAAAACGTTTTGTTCTAGATAATGGTCTAGTTTCAACGATACGTACTATATCGCCAACTTTTGCTTCGTTCTTTTCATCATGAGCAGCAAATTTTTTAGAATATTTTACACGTTTTTTATAAAGTGGATCATTTTTATAAGTTTCTACTAAAACTGTAATAGTCTTATCAGTTTTATCACTTACAACTTTTCCAACTAATTCTCTTTTATTTTCCATTAATTAACCCTCCTTAACTTCTAATTCACGTTCACGTAAAATTGTTTTCATACGGGCAACTAATTTTCTAAGCTCATTAATACGTGCTGGTTTTTCTAAATTACCTGTGGCTTGACTGAAACGTAAATTGAATAGTTCTTCTTTACATTCAGCAATTTTTTTAACTATTTCTTCGTTTGTTAAAGCTCTGATTTCACTATTCTTCATTAGTTTCACCATCTTTCTTTACAAATTTACATTTGATAGGAAGTTTATGCATAGCAAGTCTTAATGCTTCACGTGCTACATCTTCACTAACTTCTCCTATTTCAAACATAATTTTTCCTTTTTTTACTACTGCTACCCATACTTCTGGTTGTCCTTTACCTTTACCCATACGAGTTTCCAAAGGTATTTTAGTTAGTGATAAGTGTGGGAATATATTTATCCATACTTTACCACCACGTTTCATATATCTTGTCATTGCAACACGAGCTGCTTCGATTTGTTGTTGAGTTATCCAAGCACCTTCCATTGCCATTAATCCATATTCACCAAAATGTAATTCAGTATTACCTTTTGCTACACCATCATATCTTAATCTATGAGGTCTTCTATATTTAGTTCTTTTTGGTATTAACGCCATTAGTATTACCTCCCTTTTCTTTTGAGGCAAGGATTTCACCTTTATAAATCCATACTTTTACACCGATTTTACCATAAGTAGTATCAGCTTCTTTATTAGCATAATCTATATCTGCTCTTAAAGTATGTAAAGGAATATTTCCTTCTGTATATCCTTCTGTTCTAGCCATATCAGCGCCACCTAAACGACCTGATACTGAAGTTTTAATTCCTTTTGCTCCAGCCTTCATAGCATTTCTGATTGCTCTTTTTTGTGCAATTCTGAATGATACTCTATTTTCTATTTGGTGAGCAATATTTTCTGCAACTAATGCTGCATCAATATCTGGATTTTTAACTTCTTTAATTGAAATTTGTATATTTTCATTAACTAATTTTGCAACTTCATTTTTAAGTTTTTCAATGTCTTCACCATTGTGTCCGATTATAACACCTGGTTTTGCTGTACTAATAATAACATCTGTTTTATTAGCATTTCTTTCAATAAGAATACATGAAACTGCTGCGTCTTTTAGTTTTTTTTCTAAAAATCTACGAATTTTAACATCATTATTTAAAAATTTTGCAAAATCTTTATTACCTGCGTACCATTTTGATTCCCAAGTTTTATTGATTCCAACTCTAAGTCCTATTGGACTAACTTTTTGACCCATCAGTTTACCTCCTATCTATTGTCACTAACAACGATTGTTATATGACTTGTTCTTTTTTTAATTGGATCTACGTGTCCACGTGAACCAAATTTCATTCTTTTCATTGTTTGACCTTCATTAACATATGCTTCTTTAACATATAATTTTTCTTTATCTAAACCAAAGTTATTACAAGCATTTGCTACTGCAGATGTAAGTACTTTTCTACTTAATCTTGCAGATTCTTTATTTATATTACCTAATATAATATCAGCTTCTACTACGCTTTTTCCACGTACTAAATCTATAACTAAACGGCATTTACGAGGAGCAATTCTTACACCTTTTGCTATCGCTTTTACTTCCATTTTAGTCCTCCTTCCTGATCACTATTTTTTATCTTTGTTTTCGCCATGTCCACCACATTTACGTGTTAGTGCAAATTCACCTAATTTATGTCCAACCATATCTTCTGTTACATATACTGGAATAAATTCTTTTCCATTATGAACTCCGAATGTATGACCAATAAATTCTGGGAATATTGTTGAACGGCGAGACCAAGTTTTAATTACTTCTTTTTTTCCAGATTCATTTAATTTTTCAACCTTTGTCATAAGACTCTTGTCAACAAAAGGTCCTTTTTTTAAACTTCTAGCCATCTATACCATCCTTTCACTATTTTTTACGACGACGAACAATTAATTTGTCAGTTGATTTTTTATTTTTACGTGTTTTGTATCCTAATGCTGGTTTACCCCATGGAGTAACTGGTCCTTTACGTCCGATTGGAGCTCTACCTTCACCACCACCATGTGGGTGATCGTTAGGGTTCATAACAGAACCACGAACTGTTGGGCGAATACCCATATGTCTCTTACGTCCTGCTTTACCAATATGAACTAATTCATGATCGGCATTTCCTACTTCACCGATAGTAGCATAACATACATTAAGTACTTTTCTAACTTCACCACTAGTTAAACGAATTAATGTGTATTTTCCTTCGCGTCCTAGTATTTGAGCACTTGATCCAGCACTACGTACTAGACTTGCTCCTTTTCCTGGATTTAATTCAATATTATGTACTAATGTACCTTCTGGAATATTTCCGATTGGTAATGCATTACCAACTTTAATATCTGAATTTTCTCCACTTACTATTTTATCTCCAACTTTTAATCCTTTTGGAGCGATGATGTATCTTTTTTCACCATCCATATAATTAATTAAAGCAATGTTTGCACTTCTATTTGGATCGTATTCAATAGTTGCTACTGTTCCAACAACATCGTATTTATCTCTTTTAAAATCAATTACACGATATTTTCTTTTAGCTCCACCACCTTGGTGTCTAACAGTTACACGACCTTGATTATTACGACCACCATTTTTCTTTAATGTTACTACTAATGATTTTTCTGGAGTGCTTGTTGTAATTTCTTCATTTACTAATTTTGACATTCCACGAGTACCATTAGTCATTGGTTTATAATTTTTAATAGCCATTATATACCTCCTTTAGGATTAGTTAAGTTCTATTGAACTTCCTTCTTTTAATTTAACAATTGCTTTTTTTACTTTATTAGTTTTTCCAGTATAACGTCCAACTCTTTTTTTCTTAGGTCTTACATTTACTGTATTAACACTTTCTACTTTTACATTGAATATTGATTCAATAGCTTGTTTTATTTGTGTTTTATTTGCTCTAACATCAACGCTAAATGTTATAACATTATTAGCTGCTAATGCTGAACTTTTTTCTGTAATAATTGGCGCTTTGATTATATCTCTATAATTATTCATTATTTAAGCACCTCCTCGATAGTTTTTACAGCTGATTCTTCTATAATCATTTTATCTGCTGCAATTATGTCTAAAACATTAACTTCATTAGCTTGTAATAAATTTACATATTCTAAATTACGTGTTGCTAATATAATGTTTTCATCTAATTCATTTACAACTATTAATACATTTTTAGTTGCTTCTAATGATTTTAAAATATTTTTTAGTTCTTTTGTTTTTGAACTTTCTAATTTGAATGAATCTACAACGATTAATTCACTATTAATTGCTTTGTATGCTAATGCAGATTTTAAAGCTAAACGTCTTTCTTTTCTATTCATCTTTTTAGCATAACTTCTCATATGTGGTCCAAATACTACTCCACCGTGATACCATTGAGCAGCACGAATAGATCCTTGTCTAGCACGTCCTGTTCCTTTTTGTCTCCATGGTTTTCTTCCTCCACCACTTACTTCGCTACGTGTTTTTGTTTCATGAGTACCTTGTCTTTCAGAATTTCTAGCTAATTTGATAGCATCATATAAAACTGCATCGTTTGGAACTATTCCAAATACTTCTTCATTTAAAGCGATATCTTTTACTTTTTCGCCTTTAAGATTAACAATATTTAATTTTTTCATATTGTACCTCCTATTCTGAAACAGTTTCTTCTACTGGTTCTTCAGTAGTTTCATTTGCAGTTTCTACTGGTGTTTCTTCAGCATAGCTATTTAATTCTTCTGATTCATTTACTTTTCCTGGATTTTTAACAGCTGTCTTGATTGTAACTAATGAATTTTTAGCTCCTGGTACATTACCCTTTACTAAAATTATATTATTTTCAACATCAACTGAAACAATTTCAAGATTTTGAATTGTTACTGTTAAAGTTCCCATATGTCCTGGTAATTTTTTACCTTTGAAAACACGCATTGGTCTCATAGTTCCCATTGAACCTGGTCCTCTATGATAATGTGAACCATGTCCCATAGGTCCTCTTGATTGGTTATGACGTTTAATAACCCCTTGGAACCCTTTACCTTTACTAGTTCCTGTAACATCAACAACTTCACCTTCAGTAAAGATATCTGCAGAGATTTCTTGACCTAATGTATATGCATTGATGTCTACCCCTCTAATTTCTTTAAAGAAGCGCTTAGGTGCAGTGTTTGCTTTTTTCGTAATTCCTACGCTCGCTTTTGTCGCTAACTTTTCTCTTTTAGTATCAAAACCTAATTGAATTGCTTCATAACCATCATTTTCCATAGTTTTAATTTGTGTTACAACATTTGGTTCTACTTCAATAACAGTTACAGGAATTAATTTACCAGATTTTGTAAATACTTGAGTCATTCCTAATTTACGACCTAAGATTCCTTTCATATTATTTCCTCCTTATTTTTATAACTTAATTTGAATATCAACACCACTTGGAATTTCTAAACGTGTTAACGCATCGATTGTTTCCTTGCTTGGATCATTGATAACAATAAGTCTTTTGTGTGTTCTTTTTTCAAATTGTTCTCTTGAATCTTTATATTTGTGTACTGCTCTTAAAATTGTTATTTTTTCGATTTCAGTTGGTAGTGGGATTGGTCCACTTACAACTCCACCAGTTCTTTTAACAATTTCAACTATTTTAGCACAAGCATTATCCAAACTTTTGTGTTCAAAAGATTTTAATCTGATACTAACTTTAGTTTTTGCCATATTGTCCTCCCTTCGCCTATATCGAGTATAGACTTGCTCCGTGTAAAAACCTGATATATCATTTTAAATTATTTGTCAACTTAACCTGGTGTATCAGCAACCTCACACATCTTCGCATGCCACACATTCAACATTATACATAAAAATTATATGAAAATCAACACTTTTTTAGACTTTTTTTGATTTTTTTATTTAAAAATAAAAATAGGGGTTCTTTATCCCCTACTTCATTTATTTCTTTTTATGATATGTTTTTGCACTCTCTATTAATTCTCCAAATATTATTTGACTATTTTCATCTTCTTTTGGTAATAATTCTGGATGCCATTGTACTCCTATATGAAAATCATGTGATGGAGATTCAATTGCTTCTATGACATTATCTAATGCAAGTGCACTTATATTGTGACATCCGCTACTGGCAATATGATAATTATGGTGACTATTTACCATTATTTCTTCTTTATTTAATAATTTTTTCAATAAAGTTAATTCTTGAATTAAAACTTTGTGACTATATATTTCTTTAGAATTATGTATTACATCACTGTTATTCTTTTCATTTTGAATATTACTTTTATATGCTGCCATCATTTGCATTCCAGCACATATTCCTAAATATGGTATATTTTCTTTATAGCAATATTCATATATTTTTCTTTCATGTTCATATATTTTTGTTGCCCCAGGTTTTATTATAGCATCACATAATTTAATTGATTCTATCAAATCTTGATGTTCTATTTCTGATATTGGTGTTATTTCGCTTAGTCTTTTATCAACGAATGATTCTATATTACTTGGAAATATTCCTAATGGTCTTCCTCCACTTCTAATAACCCATTCTATTATTGGAGTTAATACCTCATATATATAGTCATTATCTTTATCTAAATACGGCCATTCTACTATACCTATAATTGGTTTCATATATTTTCCCCCTTTAATGCCCGGTATTATAGTACTTTTTTAAATAGTTGTCAAATTATTTGCTATTTCAACAAATGTTTCTATTGTTATTTGTTCAGCTCTTGTATTTAAATCTTGATTATGTTTTTTTAATATTTCTTCTATTATATTTAAATCATAATTTTTTAAGTTATTTCTTATTGTTTTTCTTTTTTGTGTAAAACTATCTCGAATTAATTTAAAAAATATTTCTTCATTTTTTAAATTGTAACTATTTTCTTTTTTTGTAAATTCTACTACTATACTATCTACATTTGGTTTTGGTATAAAGATATTTCTACTTATATCCATTATTTTTTTCACATTAAAATAATAGTTCAAATATATTGATAAAGAGTTGTAATCTTTTGTACCAACATTTGCTTTAAAACGATCACCAACTTCTTTTTGAACCATTACTACCATTTTATCTACATTTAATTTTTTTTCTATAACATTTATTATAATAGGTGTTGTTATATAATATGGTAAATTAGCAACTATATATAATTTATTGTAATTATATTTTTTTATATCATTTATAACATCTGCCTCTAAGAAGTCCTGATATATTATATCTACATTATTATATTGTTTTAAATTTTCATTTAGTATTTCTTTTAAAGTTGTATCTATTTCATAACATAACACTTGTTTTGATGATTCTGCTAGTTTAGCTGTTAAAGAGCCAGCACCTGGTCCTATTTCTATTACCAATGTTTCTTTATCTATTAATGCTTTTGTTACAATACTATTAATAATATTTTCATCTACTATAAAATTTTGACCAAACTTTTTTTTTAAATTAAAATTATTTTGTTCTAGTATATCATTCATTTTTTTTGGTGAATATTCCATTTAATCACTTCCAAAAAGAGTATAGCAAAAAGATATAAATATTACAAGAAAAAAGTAAATATAATTAATAACCTTAAATATATGTAATTATTTTTGAAAGTCAAAATTGATACATATTCAGTTTTAAAGGATTGATAATTTCTACATTTTTGTTATTAAACAAAAATTTCTTATCAATTTATAATTAAAATAACTAAAAAATGTGCATTTTTCTTATAAAAATACACATTTTGGTTGTAATATAATTAATTGAGCACCTTATTTAAATTTTTTTGTTCAAATAGTTAATTTTATTTTTTTATACCTTGCGAATAAATCAAATCCACATTATTTTGTTGAGAATCTAGCTCTCTTTCTAATATTTTCAAATATTCTGTTTCTAATTTGTTTATTTTTTGTTGATCAATTTTGATTATATCAACTGTATCTTGAAGTGAAATATTTTTTGCTTGACCTATTACTTTTAAAATATAGGCACAAACAATAGGGCTACAACCATATCTCTCAGGACGTTCATCCATTTGAGCCACCATCTTCATACCGCTTGGATCTTTAACAAGTTGTGTTTTTGTTTGAGATGGTAATTTTTCATAGATTTCATCCTTTAATTTTTTAACTGTTGTAAGTTCATCCTCTATAGATTGAAGTTTTTTTGAATTTACTTCAATTTCTCTTTTAAATGGAATTTCGCCAAAATCTATATTATTTATACGCTTATCACCGATATCATAATAACTGTTTTTTGAGGAAAACCAATATAAACTACCAATTTTTTCTTTAGCACCATGAGGATCATGAATAAAATTATTATTACCATTCATAGTCTTTATTATTTCTTCTACATAATTATAAATTCCTAGATCTTTTAGTTTTTCTTCTAAAGTAGATATTTTTTCTCCAAAAAGCATGTCCATTCTAGATATTTCTTTTTCTAATTTTTCTATTTTATTTTTTTTAAAGTTTTTAAATAGGGATGATTTCATTTTTTTACATTCATTCTTTAACTGTTCCTTATAGTTATCTATATCATGATTATATTTTTTTCTTATCAATTCAAAATATAAATAAGTTCTAATATCATTTGATGAATTTTCTAATACTGGCAAAATTTTATTCAATTCTAAGGCATTTTCCTTTTCTTCTTGCATTTTTTTCTCTTTTTCATCGTATGAGAAATATTCTTTTAATTTTTTAACCGTTTCTTGATCTTGATAAATTTCAAAAAAATTATTAATAACATCATAATTTGGTTGCACAGAATGTGAATTACTTTCTGCTAAAGCTTTTCCAAATAATGTTTCAAATTCGAAATATCCAACAGCAAGAGAATTACAACAGTTAGTAATTAAATCTTTTTCTTTATCTAACCCAAATGTATGTTTAGCCAATTTTTCATAGTCTTTATTTTTATAATCTTCCTTTAATTCTTTTAAATTATTAATTGCATGTTTATAATTATCCATTTGACGTTTATAATTAAAACTATCATATTTTAATTCTTCTAAAGATAGTGTCTCAGATTGTTTTGATAATTCTTCTATTTTTTTATCAATATCATCTATAATTCGACTAGTATCTTTACTTTTAACTAGTTTATCAAATAACTTTATTTTAACTTGATTTTCAAGAACAGTTGTCATACCATTTAAAACTTCAAAATCTCGACTACCTAACTTCCTGTCACTTTTTAGTAATTTTTCTATTTCTAATAATGCTTTTTTTATTTCTTCTACACTATCTATTTTTTCTATATTAGTCATTTTTCTCAATCCTTTCTAATAATTCTGATTTTAATTGTTGAATAATATCTAATAATTCTAATTCAATTTTTATTGTTTCA
>ERZ808240.2401-NODE-2401-length-20544-cov-6.518278_pt1 | contig 20544 bp, 16 predicted proteins | sample MGYA00521084_ERZ808240 | MGnify/ENA primary metagenome ERZ808240 (study PRJEB31516, sample SAMN03275571) | gut metagenome | biome: mammalia-associated habitat; material: feces | host: Papio cynocephalus | place: Kenya | collected 2012-08-06 ...
GTTTTCGGGAAACTCCGCCGACGAAATCTCATCGGTTCCGATTCTTTTTATTCTCACATCCGACTCCGAAAAATCAACGTCCGTTATAATATAAAGACGGGCGTTTTTGTACGTCTGACGGGCAAATGAAGATATTACGTTCTTTATTTCCTCCCCCGTTTCGCAGTACGAATAAAGCGTAATTTCGGGGAGTTTTTTCTTCATATCCTTTCCGAATACAATACTCGCAATATATCCGAGTCTGTCCTCGCACAGATGATACGACAAGACTGTACGAAGTCCCGCAAGTCTGAATTTACGCGTCGATTCCTCGTCGTAACAGTATTTGTCAAGATGCCTTTTAAGTTCATTTGAATTATCCGTGCTGATCGTCAGATCGCCGAAGAAATTTCTCTGACCGCGCGAATAGTTGCCGACGGTTATCGTATTAGAAGCCAAAAGCTCAAACACTCTGCGCGCGAACATCGACTGCGACGAGTTTACGGAGTTCATGTTTACACCGTAGTTGTATCCCTTGTACGCTATATGTATTTCGTCGGGAGACAGCGAGCCCAGTATCATTTTATTATATCTTGCGGGAAACGCGTGTTCGGGTCTTGGATTTTTAAAATTTCTGTCGAATATTTCTAATCCCTTTGTACGCTCGAACACGTCGGCAAAGTCGTCGAAAACTTTACATCTCTCTTTATACTTATGATAATACGCGCCCGCGAAACAGAATTTATCTTTTCTTACATGCATTTCGAGCGGATTATGAACGCGGGGCTGTGCCGAAAAATGAAGCAGATAAACGTTATCGCTGTTGAGACTCTTTTTATACTTCGCAACGCAGTCTATATCTGTAGTGAAAACGTAGTCCGCGCACGACGCCGCCGACATAAAAACATCCGTAAAAACGGGATCCTCTTTATTCCAGAATACTATCGGAATCTTTTTTGACCGGCAGTATTCGCTAAGCTCGTAAAGCTCCTTGCTTCCGTTGGCAATTTTCTTGTACCACGAATTGTTTTTGCCGTTCCACGCGGATTCTATAAACAAAAGGTCGGGATTAAACGAGTCGATTTCGTTCTTCCAGTCCGAACACGTAAGGGAGAAAAAATTACACTCGCTCTCAAAATTACCGCGCGTGAAAGCGTCCGCGATCGCGGCGACCTTTAAATCTTTAAGACTTTTTTTATCCGTATTAAAATAAACGGCGTTTTCCTTTTCGTCGAGCGAAACGCCGAATTCTCCGAGCAGTTCTTTAAGCTCTGCCGAACGGCGTTTTAAATATTTTAAAGCCTCGTTGATATTGTCAGCGGACATAATTTTCCCTCACTTTGAAAAACGCAGAATCACGTTTTTATACTTTCTGTAAACGTTTAAAAGGCGCGAGCCGATAAAATTGTTTTCGATAATTGAAAATTTTCTCTTAAAATTATCGTTTTCGACCTTTAACGAATTTATCTGAACCTCGTACCGGCGCAAATCCTTTTTAACCGACGATAAAACTGCCGTCTGGCTTTCAATATCCGAATAACACTGTTTGAGTTCGGACAAAAGACGGGCGTTATCCTCTTTTAATTTTTCTATTTCTTTATTTTCAGTCGCGGCTGCCATACATAATTCTCCCGTCAGCGAAGATATTTATTCTGATAGAATTCGAGTTCGGGCTGAGCATACGCGCGTTCCTCGTTCGTCATGGCGGCGTACTCCCTTGCAAATCCGCAGTACGGAACTATAATGCTCTTAGGCTCGCCGTCGCCTATGACTCTGCCCCTGTTTATCCATATAACCCTGTCGCAGAACGTCTCCATCTGATTCGTCGCGTGGCTTACGAAAACAATAGTCTTACCTTTATTTTTAAATTCGTTTATCTTATCAAGACACTTATCCGAAAAACTGTTGTCGCCCACGCTCAAAGCCTCGTCGATAATTAAAATATCGGGATCCATATGAACGCTTATAGCAAATCCCAGTCTCGAAACCATACCCGACGAATACGTTTTAACCGGCTGATTTATATAAATTCCGATATCGGCAAAGTCGATTATTTCCTTTTCGATCTCGTCTATTTCGCTGTTTGAAAGTCCCATCAGCAGACATTTGAAACGTATATTGTCTATACCCGTGAGCGCGGGGCGCATGCCCGAGGAAGCGGCAAGCATATTGACCTCGCCCTTGACTCTGATTCTGCCCTCGGTCGGCTGTGTTATGCCGGTAATCATGGACGCTATCGTCGACTTTCCGCTGCCGTTAAGTCCGATAAGACCGACGACCTCGCCCTGTCTTAATATAAAATTAACGTCGTCGACGGCTCTGTACGTTTTTATTTTCGAATTGTTAAAAAAAAGTCCTTTCAGCTTATCGGAAAACGAGGAATAGAGCGTGTAATCCTTTGACACGTGAGAAAACGAGACAACGGGTCTCGGCATAAAATTCTGAGCAAACGACATCTTTATTCCTCCTTTTAAAGCAAATCTATAAATTTACGTCTTAATTTAGTGTGCAAAAGGCATCCGACGATGAACATTACAATCGACACAGCCCAAAAGATAATGCCGTTCGTCAGCGGAAGAAGCAATGACTCCGAATAGAACACCGCATTTCTGTAGCCGTTTATAATATACGCGAACGGGTTTATCATCATAATAATCCGTATAGCTTTGTTCGATTCGTCGGGATTCCACATTGCGGGGGAGATGAAAAACAGCATCCTTACAACAAACGAGAAAATGTTGTGATAATCCCTGAATATGACCGTAATCGACGAACCTATCAGCGCGTACGATATTAAAAAGAATACGGCGGAAAACATATAATACACTATCTGCCAGAGCTGACTGCCTATATGCACTCCGCTCGCGGCGACGATTATAAAAGCGATTATGACGGATATAAAATGAGTTATCAGATTCGTAACTACCGTTTTGACAGGTACGACCGCCATGGGAAACGTCATTCGTTTTAATACGGGCGAAAACGAAAGTATTGACATGTCGGACTCGAGCATGCACGTACTCATAAAGAACCACGGCACGACTCCGACGATAAGCCATATAATATAAGGAACGCCGCCAATGTCCGCGCCCTGCCTCAATCCTACGGCGAACACGAACCAGTATATAAGTATCTGTAAGGCGGGATTTAAAAAGTTCCAGAGAAATCCGAGAACCGTTCCGCCGTTTTTATTTTTTAAATCATATACCGCAAGACGGACGAGACGTTTGCGGTTAGTCCAATTCTCGCTTAACACCGTTCTTACTGATTTTATAAGTCCCATATAATAACCTCGATTCAATATACCAATGCTTAACTCAATTCAATATACCAATGCTTATGATATTATATATAATACAATTTTTATTGTCAAGAATTCAACAGATTATCCCATGTTTATATTTTTTTATCGAAACGTTATAATATTCTTAAGAAGTTCTTTCACTAAAAGAATAAATTTTTATAATATATATGTTATCATCGCTATGTGAAAATAAAAGACAATCGAGGACAAACTGATGAAAAACTACATTTCCCGTATTATGAAAAATGTTTCAAAAGCAGAGCTTGTCTACTGGTGGATATTAAGAGCGCTGATGATATACGGCATTTTAAAAAGTCTTATTTTCGGAGACAAATACTTGGGCTCCTCACAACCCTTGCAGATGGCGGCAAATCTCGTGGGTATGTTCGCATACGAAATCGCGCAGGCTCTGCCCGGAAATAACAGATTTAAATATTTCTCTCCGTATTTTCAGAACATAACGGCTCTCGGATTTTTCCTCGGTTCGTTCTGCGGAGCGTATCTCAATTTTTATTACTCCGTTCCGTTCTTTGACAAAGCGCTTCACGCGTTCGGCACGGCGGAGGCTGTTTTCATAGGCTACGAATACGTCGGAGCAACACAGTTAAAACGCAAGGTCACATGCGATCCCGAAATCGCCGTACTCTGCGCGCTCGGACTCGCGTTCATCATCTCAACGGCTTGGGAGCTTTTCGAGTTCTCGTACGACCAGTTCGCGGGCGGAGACGCACAGCACTGGAGCCATCAGAACGCGCTTGCGGCGGCCGGCGGAGACCCGTCTAAGATGTTTAACCTTTTTGACCCGAAAGACCCGTCGAGATTCGCGCTTATGGACACTATGGGCGATATCGTAATGAACTTCGCGGGCGGAATCCCGATGTATATAATTTTGAGAATCAAACCCTACCTTCACTCGAAAAAGAGAAATATAAACCTCGAAGTAGAGGAAATGAAAAAAGCACAGTGAACGACGGCGTGCAGTGCTCAGCAGTCAGCGGGCAGTGATTAGTGTAAGATAATAAAAAACGCTCGGCGGGTGTTGACAAACTCCTGCCGGGCGAATATAATAAAAGTACAGGGAGCTGTCTCAGAGACGGTTTTCCCTACTTATTGGTTATAGTAACCGCCGGTTGGGGAACAGGGCGGTTATTATTTTGCCATATAAAGGACTATTACAATTATCATAACTGCTGTTATGTAAATTAACAATTCCGTCATTGACACCACCCCCTTTATTTAAAGAGGGCGAATACCCTCTTATGATAAAAAGGGTAAAACCGCCTGCCGTTTTATGACAGCTCCGAGGTTCGCAAAACAAATTGCGGACTTTTTTATTTTACCGCAATAAATTTTTTTTGTAAATAGTTTTCTTTTAAAAATACATAATCCGTCAAAAAAAGCAGATTGCGCAACTTGCAATCTGCTTTTATTTACGCTGTTTACCGCATACTAAAACTTCTTACCTCAATAATTTTCCGCTTTCAGCGCGAAAAATTATTGTTATCTGCTCATCATCGACACCGTCTCGATGCACACTGCAACGAACGCCGCTATCATACCGGGGTTTAAAAGATACGCGGAAACAAGACTGCCGTTTGATACCTTAGCCGAACCCGGCGCGTACGCGGGAATAAAGTTTCTTCCGCTGTTGACGGCGAGGGATTTACGCAGTCTCGGCGTTTTTTCCGATGTAAAGTATTTATATGCGACAATCGCGGCGGCAAGAATCACGCCGTAGAAAACAAGCGACGAAGCATATAAAACAACGCTGTTATCCTGTCCGAATCGCGAATAGCCAAACGAAACTATAAGCGAATACGTATTGTTAAGCGCGTGAAGCAGAATCGAGGTCCACAGCGACTCCGTCACGCATACGACATAGCCGAGCGCGATACCCGCTATGAATGCAAACGGAATCTGCGCCAGATTGCAGTGAAGCAGTCCGAAAACGAGCGACGACATCAATATCGCAAACATGTCTCCGTATTTTCTAAGAGGCTGCATGATGACTCCGCGCATTACCGACTCCTCGATAAGAGCAGGAACTATCGCCGTACGCAGAACGTATAAAAGCATGTCAAGCGCGTTGTCCGGAGCCGCCGCAATAGCCGCCGAAGCGTCCTGGCTCGCTTGATAAACGGAGTCCGAAGCCATTGCGATTATCGAGGTGAATATATCGCCTACGAAGCATACTCCCAGTCCCATTACGACAAGCGGAATAAAATATTTACCGTTTACAGGCTTTGAATACGGTATCGGATTATCATAATATCGATTGCCCATTACGAGTCTCATAACAAGGAACGGCACACCTACAGCAATAATCGAATAGATTATTTCCATTATGAATCCCAATGTATCGCCGGACGGGAAGAAATTCACCGCCGCCGTATGACTTAAATACGCGATAACGTTGCTTAAAAACGTTCCTATAACTATATATCCGAGTATCGACAGTCCCGAGGCGAGTCCGAGCATTCGTATTTTATGTTTCTGCGCGTCCCACGCCGTCGGGTCGATATAATGCGGATATTTCATTTTACCCGACGGAAAACCGCCGGGGTTATAATTGTTGCCGGGATAGTAACCGTTATCCATGCCATGCACCTCAATTTATCTCGGAAAGCACCTCGTGCAAAGCCGACGCGGCGGCGTTGAACGCGTCGCGGTTGGTCGGATAAGTGTAGTCGGCTTTGAGTTTATGAATCGTACCGCCCGACTTTTCGAGGTTTTCGAGTCCGTCGAATACTTTCAGATGCGGTTCAAGCGTAAGAAAATGCTTTCCGTCTTTCTTATTAAATTCGGTAAGGAGTTCTTTTATATGACCGTCGCCGAGCCCGGGAGGCGTAACTCCGCCGTCCGAATATCTCGCGTCCTTTACGTGCATATACTCAATATAATCCTTAAGAAGCGAATACGCGGGAAGAATATCGACTCCGCACTGAATGAAATTCGCAGGGTCGAATATACCCTTTATTTTGCCCTTAAAAGTCGTAAGTATATCTCTGCACCTGTCCTCGGTGTCGCCGTAGATATCCTTTTCGTTTTCGTGACAGCAGTAAATCCCGTATGAAAGTGAGTAATCCGCCATTTTTTCAAGTCTTTCGAAAACGGGATTTCTTGCTTCCTCGGCGGTGTATCCGTCATAATAAAAGCTGAACATGCGTATATATCGGGTTTCAAGTATGCACGCGTTCTCTACCGTCTGCTTAAATTTTTCCATATGAACATTGAAATCATCTTTAAGCTGGATTTTTCCGAACGGGGAACCTATAGCGGAAACGCCGATTCCGTTGTCGTCAAGAATTTTTTTAAGCTCCTTAGCCTGAGCGGACGAATAGTCGGCTATGTTAACACCGTCAATGCCTCTGGGCTCGATATGCGTAATGGAATTTGCTTTTAATGCGTCTATCTGTTCGTAAATCGTGCTGCCGCCCTCGTCGGCAAATGCGGAAAGTACAAATTCTGCCATTTTAATTTCTCCTCGATTTTCCGAATTTTAATTATCCCTTAATAAGCTCTTTATACATCTTTATGTATTCGTTGGCTGATTTAGCCCATGAGCAGTCGCACGACATAGCGCGTTTTACGAGTATCTGCCATCCGTCGTGATCCGCGTAGCCCTCGAACGCGCGTCTTAACGCATGCATCATATCGTGAGCGTTGTACGTCGGGAATGTAAAGCCGTTGCCCCCGCCCAGTCCGCTGTCGAATACGGTGTCTCTTAAACCGCCGGTTTCGCGTACTACGGGTATCGAGCCGTAACGAAGCGCGATCATCTGCGAGAGTCCGCAGGGTTCGCTCTTTGAGGGCATTAAGAATATATCCGAACCCGCGTAAATCTTAGAAGCCAGGTCGGGTCTGAATGCGAGAGTAAGACTTACTCTGCCGGGATATCTCGACGCGATATCCTTAAAGAACGACTCAAACTGCCACTCGCCCGTGCCGAGAATTATAAACTGCGCGTCGGATGTGCAGATTATCTCTTCAAGCACCGCCTTTACGAGGTCGAATCCCTTATGCGCCACGAGTCTCGAAACCATAGCGACAACGGGAACGCCGGGCTTTACTTCAAGTCCGAATTCTTTCTGCATCATGGCTTTGTTCTTAGCCTTGTTCCCGGGTTTATCCGCCGAATAGTGAGCGTAAATATCCTTATCCGAAGCCGGGTCGTACATATCGTAGCTGATACCGTTTAAAATACCCTGTAATTTCCACGCTCTTTCGTTTAAAATCGTGTCAAGTCCGTGCGAATACCACGGGTCGAGAATTTCCTTTGCGTACGACGGACTTACAGTCGTAACTTTATTGGCGGTCTCTATCGCGCCCTTCATAAAGTTAATGCATCCGTCGTATTCGAGCAGGCTTCTGTCGTTTTCACTCAGTCCGATAACATCCTCTAAAAGCTCGTTGCCGTACTTGCCCTGATACTGAATGTTGTGAATCGTAAATACGGTCTTGATGTTCTCATAACCGGGCATCGCCGCGTAAATCGCACTGTAATAAACCGGAACGAGAGCCGTCTGCCAGTCGTTGCAGTGAATTATGTCGGGTTTAAAATCTATAAACGGTATAATCTCAAGAACCGCGCGGGAGAAGAATGCGAATCGCTCCGCGTCGTCATAATGACCGTAAAGCCCCTCGCGCTTGAAATAATACTGATTATCAAGGAAATAATATACAACGCCGTTTCTGCGAAGCTCGAAAATACCGCAGTACTGACGTCTCCACGCTACAGGGACGGAAATATGAGTTATAAACTTCATCTCGTCCTTATACTCCTGCTTAATGCCGTCGTATAAAGGCATTACTACTCTGCATCCTACAAGACGTTTTCTCAGCGCCTGCGGGAGGCTTCCGGCAACGTCTCCGAGACCGCCCGAAGCTGAAAACGGCTTACATTCGCTGACTGCATACAATACTTTCATTTCATACACTCTCCTTGTTATTGTTCTTTAAAAATTCGTCCGCAAGCGCAAGGTACGCCTGCGAGCCTTTCGACGCGCGGTCGAAATATATAATCGGCTGACCGAAGCCCGGAGCCTCGCTCAGTCTGACATTACGCGGAATAGTCGACGCGTATACTTTTTTCGGGAAGAATCTCTTAACCTCGGTTACGACCTGCTGGGTTAAATTCAGCCTGCCGTCGAACATTGTAAGAAGCACACCCTCGATGTCGAGATACGGGTTGTACGCTTTTTTAACTTTTCTTGCAGTGTTCATAAGCTGGCTCAATCCCTCGAGCGCGTAATATTCGCACTGAATGGGGACTAGGAAAGTGTCCGAAGCCGCCAGCGCGTTGAGTGTTATAAGCCCGAGCGACGGCGGACAGTCGAGGAATATGAAGTCGTAATCCTCCCAGACTCCGGCAATCGCCTTTTTCAATATGCTCTCGCGGTGAGGCATGTCTATAATTTCAAGCTCCGCCCCCGCAAGGTCCATATTCGCGGGTATAATATCGACGTTTTCGAACGCCGTTTTGATTATAACGTCCCGAGCCTCGGTCTGACCCGTCAGCACGTCGAACGACGATTTTTTTATCTCTCTTTTATTTATTCCGTAACCGCTCGTGGAATTTCCCTGCGGGTCTATGTCCGCAAGCAGAACTTTATATCCCTTGCTTCCCACGGCGGCGGACAGATTGACGGCGGTCGTTGTCTTGCCGACTCCGCCCTTCTGATTGAGGATAGAAACGGTTTTTGCCATGGTCTTACCTCTTTAAACGTTAATTTTTTTGACTCTCTCGGCTTCTTTTCTTACATTTTCCGGGCTCGGTCCGCCGAGAGACGTTCTGCCCGTTACGCAGTTTTCGAGATTGACAGCCGAGTAAACGCCGTCGTCGAAAAGCTCGCTTGCATTTTTATATTCGTCCATTGTAAGAGTTTCGAACGTTTTTGAATTCGCAATACAGTACGCGACGAGTCCGCCCGTGACTTTATAAGCGTCTCTGAACGGCATGCCCTTTGAAACGAGGAAATCCGCGCAGTCGGTCGCATTTATAAATCCGGAAGCCGCCGCGGCGCGGAGATTTTCGCGCTTTACGGTCATTGTTTCAATCATCGGAATGAACGCCGTAAGACACGCCTTTACGGAGTCTATGCTGTCAAAAATCGCGTCCTTGTCCTCCTGCATATCCTTATTGTATGCGAGCGGAATTCCCTTCATTACGGTGAGAAGCGCCATGTTATCACCGAACACTCTGCCTGACTTGCCCCTTACAAGCTCCGCGATATCGGGGTTCTTTTTCTGAGGCATAATGCTCGAACCGGTCGAAAACGCATCGTCAAGTTCTATGTATTTGAATTCATGCGAACACCAAAGGATTATTTCCTCCGAAAAACGCGAGAGATGAACCATGATTATCGACATTACGCTCGAAAGCTCTATGCAGAAATCCCTGTCGGAAACGCCGTCGAGCGAGTTGTGACAAACGTCGTCCATATTGAGAAGCTCCGCTGTCTTGTTTCTGTCGATAGGGTAAGTCGTTCCCGCGAGCGCACCGCAGCCGAGGGGCGAACGGTTGAGTCTTAAAACGGCGGAATCGAGTCTCTCCTTATCTCTTAAAAACATCTCGGCATACGCGAGCATATAGTGACCGAATGTGACGGGCTGTGCGCGCTGTAAATGCGTGTAACCGCTCATGACCGCGTCCGAATATTTTTCGCCCATATCGGCAAGAACGCCGATAAGTTTAGTGAGCATTTCGCGTACCGTTTTACATTCGTTTCTCAAATAAAGTCTTACGTCCAGAGCGACCTGGTCGTTTCTGCTTCTCGCGGTGTGAAGTCTCTTGCCTGCGTCGCCTATGCGCGAGGTAAGCTCGCCCTCGACAAACGTATGGATGTCCTCGCTGTCGGCGGGAATTACGAGAGAACCGTCGGTAAGGTCTTTTTCTATTTCCTTTAAGCCGTTTATAATTTTGTCCGCGTCCTCCGGCGTTATTATACCGTTCATTCCGAGCATTGCAGCGTGTGCGATACTGCCTTCGATATCCTCTTTATACATACGGCTGTCGGTTCGAATAGACGAGTTAAAATCGTTCGTCGTTTTCGAAACCTCTTTGCTGAATCTGCCTGCCCAAAGTTTCATTTATATTTCCTCTTATTCCTCTTGATTAATTATTTTTCATAGTCTCTCTAAGAAAGTCTACGGCTTTTCTTATATCCTTTTCGGGGTCGTCGCCGACTTCGCGCTCTATTGTAAGGAATCCGTCGTAGCCTATCTCCTCAAGAGCCTTTAAGTACGCAGGGAAATCAACGCTTCCCTCGCCGAGCGGAACCTCGATAAACGAATCCTCGGTAACGATAACGTCCTGCTTTATGCCGTAGATAACCTCGGGGTCGAGATAATAAAGCTGTCTGCCGTCCTTTGCATGAGTGTGGACAATATAGTCCTTAAGATTGTGAACCGCCTTAACCGGGTCGTCACCCGTAACCATGACGAGATTCGCAGGGTCAAGATTGACCGCAACGCCTCTTGAATTGAGAGAATCAAGGAAACTTTTAAGTGTATGAGAAGTCTCGGGACCCGTCTCTATCGCAAAATGAGCGTCAAGTTTGTCGGCGTATTCTGCAAGAGAGAAACACGCCTCCTGCATGATTTTGAATCTGTCGCAGTCGTGATTCTCGGGGACAACGCCTATATGCGTAGTTACTATATTTGTTTCGAGATCCTTTGCAAGGTCGAGAATTCTCTCCGACTTCTCGACTTTCATCGCGTTGTTTTCTTTAATTGTGAATCCGCCTGTGCCGAGGTCTCCGCACAGCGCGGAAATGACGAGTCCGTTGTCCTTAACGAGCTTTAAAAACTCTCTTCTCTTTTCGGGTGTGAGATTTTCGGGAGCCATCTCTCCGCGCGTAGAGTAAACCTGTATACCCTTTGCGCCGATTTTCGCCGCCTTTTCAACCGCCGTTCTGATATCGCAGCGGAAGCTGTCTATTATAACGCCTATGGGAAAATTCTTCATAACGAGTCCTCTCATTCGATTTTTTGTTTAATTTGCTTATTCGGTTATATATTTACTTGATAATAGTATAACGCGGATAGTTATTTATGTCAATAAAAAGAAAAAGAGGATAATATAAAAGAGGGAGCATAGAAATCGAACGGATAAAAAAACAGACAAAAAAATTTAAAAAACTTATAAAAAACGCTTGACAACCCCGTTACTCTCTGCTATAATACAAAACGTTCCACGGAACATGCGAGAGTGGCGGAATCGGCAGACGCGCACGTTTGAGGGGCGTGTGGTAATCCCGTACGGGTTCAAGTCCCGTCTCTCGCACCAAAATCGGCAGGCTTCTATTGAAGCTTGCCGATTTTTTCTTTTTACCTCTTCACTCTTCGCTTTTTATGATCCGCGGGATTATTTCATATTACAAAAGAATATTATTATAAAATAAACAACCGGGGCTTGATTTTTACATCAAGCCCCGGTTTTGTTATAAAATCACAAATCATATTTTTGAAAACAGTCTCGGAAAATCCTCCGATCCGGAGAGAACTTTTAAAACATTGCCTGTAACCTTTCTTGCCGAATTTGCGGATAAGATTATCTGTTTTCTCCTCTTACGATAAGGTCTATCTCTCTTTCGAGTACGATATCCGCCGAGCTCTGACGTCTTACTCTTTTTGCAGCGTTTTCCGACATTTTAAGAAACAGCGACGGATTTCTGACGAGTCTCAATATACCGCGTGCGATTCCTTTGTAATCTTCGTTACCCGCCAGCACCGCGCATGTTTCGTCCGTAAATTCGCCGACCGCCGCGACGTTATTAGTTACAGGAACGAGTCCCGAGGACATAGCCTCGTCGCGGGAAACTCCCTGCGTATCCATTCGCGTCGTACATAAAAATATTCCGTGCGTTTTGTGCTCTTTCGCAATCTCCTCGGGCGTGAGATAGCGCTCGTATAAATTCACGTTTTTAAACCGCTTAAGCGATTTCGTGTCCTCTTTAAACCTCGCGCCCTCGCCGTAAATGTCGAACGTCATCCTTTTAAATTCGGGATATTTTGAGAGTTCGGCTATAGCCTTCGCCGAAATGTCGTTGGCGTAATTCTTATTTGCGAACGATTTTACACACAGAATGTTAAACCGCTGACCGGCGGGCTTTTTTTCGTACGAAAACAAATCCGTATCTATGCTGTTGTGAATGACTCGGCTGTTTTTTTCATCGAATTCAAATCCGTAATCCTCGCTCACTGTACGTTTTAAATATTCCGATACAAATACAAACATTATATTTCTTTCCGACGATTCGGCATAGACCTCGCGCCATATTTTTTCGTTCTTTTCGAATTTTAATTTTGCCTGCCTGATTTCGTTCTCGGTTACGTAGTTATAGCTTCGCCTGTACCAGGGCTGGATATCGGCTCCGTGGGTGAAAATATACGTATCAACATACGGCAGCAGAGGTTTCAGCGCGCTCCATATATACGAATCAAGAAAATGGACAAATATTCGTTTTACTCCCGATTTTACAAGACTTTTAAGCCCCTCGGCGTTTGCTGTGCAGACGTTTATCCCGTCGTATTCTCTGTATGAAACTTCCCTTACGTCTTTTATTACGGCAACGTCGAATATCCTGCCGGATTTCTTCATTCCCTTTACTCTCGTGTGCACAAACATATATTTATATATGTCGTCATACGACGGATATCCCCGGCATACAACAAGCGAGTCCGAGCGCGGAAACAGCGTAATTTCACCGAGTCCCGTATTCTTCCCGCCGACCGTAATACGGCTGAGCCGAGCGCGCCCGGGTCCCTTCGGTCTGAATCCTATTTCACAGTATTTCGTCCCCTCGGGAAGAGCAAGTTTTTCGTACCTGTTCAAATGCGGGAAAAGCGCGCCGATTTTATTGCCGTACAAGTCGTAACAGATTGTTACACATATTAAGTCAAGCTCGCCCGAACCGCCGAAAAACACGGGCAGGACCCCGTCGGACATGTATTTAACCGGCTCGAACCGTGATTTTTTAATATAGATATAGTCGTGCGTATTCTCTTTAAGCGTGCTTATTATAACAAGATTCTTACCCTCCGATGAAAGTCTTACGTTTCCCGTTTTCAGAGCGGACGAAGCAAACTCATTGAGTTCAAAATCAAGCGCGTCCGGGTCTTTCGGCGCGGGTTTTACCGACTGAGAATATTCGATTATCTTTTTGAATTCCATACCCTTATCCGGTATAAACAAATCATCGCACTCACTGCACCTGTCAAGCAGAAAATTTTCGCAGTAATTAAATTCATCCGCAGAAAACAGACCTCCGCACTCAATTTCATAATCCGCGTTTATATCCGCGCCGAAAAGAAGCTCGCTTTTTACAACGCTTCTGCGCAAAGTTATACGCTTTACCGGCGTGTACGCGGGGTGAATCTTCTTAAGACGCACCGCGCCCCCTTCGCACGAATAAAAAGAGCCTTTACCAACGCCGTTTGCGGGATAGTAACGCAGAGTCAGCATCAAGTCAAGCAGATAATTTTCCCCGTAGTAATCCCCTGCACAGAAAAACGCGGTAAAACCTCCGTCCGGAGCTTTAAATTCGGAATCGGGGCGGATAAAAACAAGGCGTTTATTCTCATAGCTTTGATTTTCGAACATTTTAATAACCCGCCCGGCTTCGTCCGAATCCTTTACAATCGAGCAGACGGTCACCGGCGTGCTTTCTTTTTTGAGCGGGCGTGAAAAAACCTTTTGGCAGACATACGAAAGCCTGTCCTCGTAAAGATGCTCCTTCAAAACGGCTCTGAGTCCCGAAAGTCTGTACTTTCTGTAAATTTCCGGACTGCCGGCGTATTTTTTTAAATTCGAAACCATGGTATCGGCGCAGTCCGTACTTATTGTCAGATCTCCGAAATAATTCACAAGTCCCCGCGAATAATTGCCTGCGGTAACCGTATTCGACGCAAGCATTTCAAACACTCTGCGGGCAAACATGCTCTGAGATTTGCTGATGGAATTCATGTTGACTCCGCACATATACCCCTTGTACGCTCTGTCGATTTCATCCGGAGACAGGGAACCGACTATGTTATTGTCGTATTTTTTCGGAAAACGATGCTCGGGCAGAGCGGATTTATAGTTTCTGTCGAAAATATCAAAACCGCCCTCAAAGTCAAAGACATCCGCAAACGAATCAAAAACGCGCGAACGCGATTCGTATTTATGATAATAAGCGCCCGCAAAACAGAATTTGGGCTTGCGGTCGTATTTTTCAATCGGATTGTGAACTGCGGGCTGAGCCGCAAAATGAAGATGATAAACCCTGCCGTGATTAAGATGCGTTTTATATTCGCTGACGCAGTCTATATCGGTGGTAAATACATAATCGGCATACGATGCGGTTATCATAAAACTGTCGGTGTATACGGGATCTTCTTTATTCCAAAATACAATCGGTATTTTATTTTTTCGGCAGTAAATACACAGTTCGTTCATCTCGTGGCTGTATCTGTCGACTTTTCGAAACCACGACGAATCTTTTCCCTTCCACGCCGATTCGATAAAAAGCATATGGGGCTTAAATGAAGATATCTGCTCTCTCCATTCCGACGAAACAAGTTCCTCTGTTTTACACTCGTATGAAAAAGCCCTCGACGTGAACGAGTCGGCAATCAAAGCGACGCGCAGGTCTTTTAAAGTCTGCACGCTTTTATCGAGTCCGAACGTCTCATTATGATTTGTCTCAGGCGCTTTTCGAACCTGAGTTTTTTCGTCTTTTACCTCGTTATTTAATTTGAACGACGATATAAACGCCTTTATTCCGTTTATGAAATCGGGTCTTTTCATCTTCGTTTCCTCCATCCGTACCATGTGATTTTTCCCTGACGGTACGGTTTTAAACGTAAATTTGACGGCGCATTTTATTCCATTTATAATTATGAAACGGATTGGTTTTTTATGTAATTCAAATGAAAAAAGCACTATTTTTATAAAACATATATAAATTATATGCATTGACAAAATGCGTTTTTTATTTTAATATTAATGTTGAGGAGTTAATTAGCCTCTGCTAACTCATTATCGAGGTGTTTTAATATGGCAATACAGTATAACGTCACGGGCATGAGCTGTGCCGCGTGCGCCGCCAGGGTCGAAAAGGCTGTAAACGGCGTGGACGGCGTTACATCGTGCGCCGTAAACTTACTGACAAATTCAATGGGGGTCGAGGGTACCGCCGACTCCTCCGCCGTCATCGACGCAGTTAAAAAAGCAGGCTACGGCGCTTCGCTCAAGGGCGCGGAAAAAGATACGGCTTCACAGTCCGGCGAACTTAAAGACACGGAAACTCCGCGTCTTATCAAACGTCTTATCGCCTCGGCGGTATTCCTTATAGTTCTTATGTATTTTTCGATGGGTCACATGATGTGGGGCTGGCCTCTGCCGTCGTTTTTCGACGGAAATCATGTCGCAATGGGACTCGTACAGCTTCTGCTGTCGGCTGTTATCATGGTTATAAATCAGAAGTTCTTCATAAGCGGATTCAAAGCCCTGATTCACCGTTCGCCGAACATGGATACGCTCGTAGCGCTCGGCTCGTCGGCTTCGTTTTTATGGAGCGTTTACGCGCTGTTTCAGATGACATCGGCGCAGACCGCGGGCAATATGGAACTTGTCATGAAATATATGGACGAATTCTATTTTGAATCGGCGGCAATGATTTTAACGCTCATTACGGTCGGAAAAACGCTCGAGGCAAGATCCAAAGGCAAGACGACAGACGCGCTCAAAAGTCTGATGAAACTCGCCCCGCAGACGGCGGTTATTATAAAGGACGGAAAAGAGACGGCCGTTCCGATTTCACAGGTTAAAAAGGGTGATATCTTCGTCGTCCGCCCCGGAGAGAGCATCCCCGTTGACGGAATCGTACTCGAGGGAAACAGCGCAGTAAACGAATCGGCGCTTACCGGAGAGAGCGTACCAGTCGACAAATCGGAGGAAGACGAGGTTTCCGCCGCAACGGTCAATCAGTCTGGATTTTTAAAATGCCGAGCCGAACGCGTTGGAGAGGACACCGCGCTTTCAAAGATTATAAAAACGGTATCGGACGCGGCGGCAACAAAGGCGCCGATAGCAAAAATCGCCGATAAAGTTTCCGGCGTTTTCGTTCCGTCCGTTATAACAATTGCGGTTATTACGACAATCGTTTGGCTATTAATCGGACGCGAATTTCCGTTCGCATTAGCCCGCGGAATCTCCGTACTCGTAATAAGCTGTCCGTGCGCGCTCGGACTCGCAACGCCCGTTGCAATAATGGTCGGCAGCGGACTCGGAGCAAAGAACGGAATACTGTTTAAAACCGCCGTTTCTCTCGAGGAAACGGGCAAGATAAACATTGCCGCGCTCGACAAAACGGGCACCGTAACGGCAGGCGAACCCGTCGTAACGGATATCATTCCCTTAAACGGTCAAACCGAAAACGAATTCATGACCTCGGCGTTTTCTCTTGAATCAAAAAGCGAACACCCGCTTGCAAAGGCAATTGTCAAAAAGGGAGAGGAGCTCGGCATTTCGGCATTTGAAACAAGCGATTTCAAGGCGCTGTCAGGCAGCGGACTTTCAGCCGTTCACAACGGAAAAACACTGCTCGGCGGGAATCTTAAGTTCATAAAAGAACATGCGGACGTTTCAAAGCAAGCCGAGGAAAAAGCATTAAGCCTTGCAAACGAAGGCAAAACGCCTATGCTGTTTTCGGAGGATTCAAAACTTGCCGGCATAATAGCTGTCGCGGACGAAATAAAACCCGAGAGCCGTGAGGCGGTAAAACAGCTTAAAAATATGGGCGTCAGAGTCGTAATGCTCACGGGAGACAACGAGAGAACCGCTAAGGCGATAGGCAGACAGGCAGGAATCGATGAAGTCGTCGCGGGAGTTTTGCCCGACGGCAAGGCAAACGTTATAACCGAGCTTAAAAAACAGGGCAGGACCGCCATGGTCGGAGACGGAATAAACGACGCGCCCGCTCTCACCGTCGCCGATATGGGCATAGCGATAGGCGCAGGAACGGACGTTGCAATAGACGCGGCTGACGTGGTACTGATGAAAAGCCGTCTGACCGACGTACCGGCGGCGCTCAGACTCAGCAGGGCAGCGCTTACGAATATACGCGAAAATCTGTTTTGGGCATTTATATATAACGTCATAGGTATTCCTATCGCGGCTGGATGTTTCGTTGCATTGGGACTTACGCTCAACCCGATGATAGGAGCCGCGGCAATGAGCCTTTCGAGCTTCTGCGTCGTAACGAACGCTTTAAGACTCAATTTAAAGAAAATAAACGACCCGTCGCACGACAGAAAAATTAAAAATAAAATCGAGCCGAAACCGGTTACGGTATCGGATAATTCGAATAACGGCGGAAAGACCGTAACAATTCACATTGAGGGAATGATGTGCGCACACTGCGAAGCGACGGTCAAAAAGGCTCTTGAAAGCATTGACGGCGTAAAATCAGCCGAAGCAAGCCATGAAAACGGCACGGCGAAAGTAATACTCTCGTCCGATGTCGATAAGAAAACAATGAAAAAAGCAATTGAGGACGAGGATTACACCGTCGTCTCATTCGAAGATTAAGGTCATGAAAGAATCAGATTTACCGTGCATACAAAGCGAAACGCCGGCTGAAACGCGCGTTTTCGACGGGATAAAACTGACGTTCGAGAATGAATCGAACGCGTCGGGCTGCGATAACTCAGACAGAATACTGGAGATACGTCACTGCAAGTCGGGCAGAGCGGAATTTTTAACCGGCAACGGATTTATATACCTCGGCGCGGGAGATATGTACGCCGGGTCCACGCTTGCCGGCGCGGGATATTTCCCGACGGGAGAGTATTCGGGCGTCAAAGTCACGGCGGATATCGAAAAAACTCCGAAATGTCTGTCATGCTTCCTTGAGGACGTAAACGTAAATCCCGAGAATCTTTATGAAAAATTCAAAAACGGCTATATCGCACGTTCGGATGAAAACACCGCACATATCTTTTCGGAGATTTACAATGTCGGCGGGGATATAAAAATGGGATATTTCAAGGTTAAAACGCTTGAACTGTTTCTGTTTTTAAGCCGTATCGACATATTGAAAAGCGAAAACGTGAGTCATACCGTATCAAAAGCGCAGATAGAGCTTACGTGCAGAATAAACGCGTATATAAATTCGCACGCCGACGAACACATTACGCTCGAAATGCTGTCGGCAATGTTCAATACATCCCCGACGGGCATAAAAAACGCGTATAAATCGGTATTTTCAACGTCATTTTCTTCATACATGCGCTCGCTGAGGATGAAGAAAGCCGCGTCGCTTTTAAAGAAAACGGACATGAGCATACTCGACGCCGCACTGTGCGTCGGGTATACAAACGCGTCAAAATTCGCAAAAGCATTTTCGGACGAATTCGGAATCACACCGAAGAAATACAGCAAACAATAATTTATCGCGTTAAACACAAACATTCTTTATGTAGGGGAAGACATTGTCTTCCCGGGGTAAAGGCAGAAATTTTTAATTATGATTTTGCCTTCGGAAACCCGGAAATTTCATATTGCTGACGCAATGTTATTATTCATATTACCGCAAGTCTCATGCGGGAAGACAATGTCTTCCCCTACATATTTTGTTTGCGTTTAAAAAAATAAATTATTGTTTGTCTTTTTGGAGTATTTTTTTGTCCGATAAGAGCGGAAAATGCAATCAAAACGTACTATTATATATTCGTCGGGAGGGACAGACGTTCTTCCCGATATAAAAAGAGTATCAGTTAGTAACCGCTAACTACAAAAAAAGGAGATGCAGACCTTGAGCGTCGTTATCGTAGGCGGAAACGAAAGAATGGAAAGACAGTACACCGAGCTTTGCAGGCAGTATTCATGTAAGGCAAAGGTATTCACAAAAACCTCCGGCGGCGTCAGAAGCGTCGGCTCTCCCGACCTTATCGTTCTGTTTACGGGCACGGTTTCGCACAAAATGCTGCGCTCTCTCGAATGCGAGACAAAGGGTATGAACATCCCGATTGCAAGAAGTCATACAAGCTCAATCACGGCGCTGAAAAACATACTCGAAGAGCACACGGGAGGCATGTGACATGTCCGAGGACATTTTGATAGACCAATGTTCGCCGACAATGGCGGGTATAAAAACGGGCAGTCTGTTCTCGTGCAGTGCGGACGACAAAAAAACATTGAACGACAATATTCGCCGTTTCAATGCACGTCTTGTCCCCAAGGGGCTGAGACTCATTCCGATGAAATTCGAGAACAACCGTGCGCTCGTTTACATGTACAGACCGTCAAAACTTGCAAAAGATTTAAAGAACCCGACGGCGCATGAAATACTTTCAAATCTCAAATACTCATCGTCAGGCGCGGACGGTTTCGTCGCACAGCTGAGAAAGAAAATAAATGTGTGTACGGATTTCCCCCACGAAATCGGACTTTTTCTCGGCTATCCGCCCGAGGACGTCGACGGATTTATAAAGAAGGGTCCTCACGGGGCGAAACTCACCGGAACATGGAAAGTTTACACCGACGAAGAAAGCGCCAAAAAGAAATTCGCTCTTTATAAAAAATGCGCCGGCGTTTACAAATCGGCATACAAAAAACACAATTCGTTCGACAGACTTATCGTCAGAGAACACTGAAAAACGAATTTAACGTTTTATATTTAATAAAATTTGAAAGGAATTGAAAAAATATGAGTAAAGTTGCAGTAGTATACTGGAGCGGTACGGGTAATACCGAAGCTATGGCTTCATCCGTTGCCCAGGGCGTAAAAAAAGCCGGAGGGGAAGCCGTGCTTCTGACCTCGGGAGAATTCGATTCTTCAATGATTGCGTCATTTGACGCCATAGCGTTCGGATGCCCCGCAATGGGTGCCGAGGAGCTCGAGGAAGACGAATTTGAACCGATGTTCTCCTCGTGCGAGAGTGAGCTCAAGGGCAAAACGATTGCTCTCTTCGGCTCATACGGCTGGGGTGACGGCGAATGGATGAGAACATGGGAGGAGCGCTGTGCTTCTGCCGGTGCCGTTCTCAAGTGCGGCAGCGTAATCGCAAACGAAGCCCCCGACGACGAGGCGTCGGCAAAGTGCGTTGAACTCGGCGAAAAACTTGCCGAATAATTAATTTTAAAGATTTTTCCGTATTTTTAACATCTTCATTTTCTGCTTGCAAGCCGTCCGCAGATATTTTCTGCGGACGGCTTGCTAAACAATAATTTATCGCGTTAAACACAAACATTCTTTATGTAGGGGAAGACATTG
>ERZ808240.2404-NODE-2404-length-20504-cov-18.032227_pt1 | contig 20504 bp, 16 predicted proteins | sample MGYA00521084_ERZ808240 | MGnify/ENA primary metagenome ERZ808240 (study PRJEB31516, sample SAMN03275571) | gut metagenome | biome: mammalia-associated habitat; material: feces | host: Papio cynocephalus | place: Kenya | collected 2012-08-06 ...
ACCACGCCGTAGTCATGGCCTGAAGCAAGGCCGTTGAAGTCCTGTCTGGTGATGAACACCTGCGTGATGCCGTGCTTGCCGTTGTCCGAGAAGTAGTTGACATATCCCACCACATTGCCGTTGGCATCCTTCACGCGGTAGCAGTTAGGCAGCGAGCCGTTGGCATACTGGTTGGCCAGGTCGGTGGTCATGGCATCGAGGTCCGCCAGCGTCTTTGTGGGCAGTGCCACGGCGTCCGTCTTCTTCATGTAGGTGTTCACTATGTTGTTGCCCGCCCCGTCCTGGCTGGCTTTGGTGGCGGTGCCGCATGATGTTGCCCATCCGCTCAAGTTGCCCGCCACGGTCTTTGCGGTCAGCACGCCGGTAGAGGGGTTGAAGGTCAGTCCGTTGGCCTTGTTTACCGCCCCCGTTTCCGCCGCCGTGTTGCCGGAGCTTTGCGCCAGCAGCAGGTTGTAGGCGGCGTTGGCGGTGCCCACGGCATTCTGCGTTACCTTGGTGTCGGTGTTGTTGTCTGTCCACGGCACGTTGACAAACGCCTTGCCGCTGCTGTCAAGCTGCAAGGGGTAGTTCTTGCCGTTGGCACCGTAGCCTATAAGCAAGCCACCCTTGGTAGATGCACTGGCAGTAGGCAGCGAGTAGGCGTTGGCACCCGTGGCTATGCCGTCCAGCTTCTTCTTGTCTGCCGCCGTCATCACACCTGCCGCGCTCTGTGTGGCTGCCGGCACGTCCTTTGCCGCGTTGAGGTAGGTGCCGCCGTCGGACACCTTCACGTTCACTGCCGATGCGGCAGGGGTAACGGTTACTGCCGCCGCCTTCAGCTTGGCCTTCACGTCGTTTACGGCGTTGGTTACCGCCACGCCCTTGTCGCCGGCATACGCCGTGCTGGATGTGGTGCCCAGTGCCAGCGATGCCGATATTTCCACCATGCCGGAGCCGCTCCAGCGGTAGGTCCTGTTGTTGTCGGTCTGCACGTATATCTTTCCCGCGTCCGGCGTACAGGTGTTGCTGCTGTTCTTCGTGCCGTAGGCTTCAGCCCCTGCGCCGTAGTACTTGCCGTCCTTTCCCTTTACCACGAAGCCTGGCTTGAAGGCTTGGTCCAGGTGGTTGAAGGCATACACTATGCCCGCCGTGTTGGCTGCCGTGGTGCCCTGTGCTACAATGGTCGGTGCCGACACCTGCCCCAGATACTCCAGCACGTCGTCCACATACCCCGGCAGCTGGCTGGAGGGCACCTTGCCCGCGCTGTCGAGTGTAGCCACGCCGTTGGCCACGCCTCGCGAAGAGTAAGGCACCTGCTTCACGTTGTCCACGTTGCCCAGCCCCACATCGCCTTTAGCCAGCGTGGGGTTGGAGCTGATGGCCTTGCCGTTCACCTTGTATGCCGCGGCGGTGCTGAACTTGCCGTCCACATACGATTTCACCTTTGCCCACACCGTGGTGAGCCCTGTCTTGTCCAAGAAATTTCCCATAAATGATTTTTTTTAATTGGATTTGTTAATGCATGTTGTTGATAATCTCTTCTATGGTGCTGTCGGGTATGGCGGTACCGCCGCTGCTGCCGTTGCCCAGCAAGTCAGGAGGCACGCTTACCAGTTCGTCGCCCTTCAGTGCCGTTACACCCTTTATGCCGCTGAGCGAGCTGACCGTTTCCAGTTGTCCTATGTCTTGCGACTCTGCCCTGATGGCATCGAGCAGTTCCTGTTTGTCTTCCTTTGTTAGAGCCATAATAATATCCTGTTTTGTCGTTAAAGATTTGTCCGGCAGTCATACTCCGTGCCGTCGAAGTAGAACTTGAGCTTCTGGCAACTGTTGGTTATCAGCACCCACCGCATCTGCTGCTCCTCCGTGGCGTTTTCCTCTTCGTCTGTCGTGGGCAGCGTGATGCGCTGCATGGTCAGTTCCACCACCCCGCTGTCTATCAGTATCTCGTCAGCCTGGTAGAGCTTGTCGGTAGCCACCTTGGCAAACAGTCCGCTCACGATGGCAGAGCCGTCTGCCGTGCGGACGGTGGTAGGGTCGGTAGGCACTCTCGACTTCAGAAAGTAGCTGTCCATGATGAGCACGCGTGCGCCCTCATATTTCTCGTCAACGGGCAGCACCACCCCTCTGTGTGTAGCGTTTACATAGAGGTTGGTGTTCAGCCGGTACTCCCGGTTGGTGCCGAAGAGGTGTTCCGTTCTTTCCAATGCGGTGGCGTCGCTTTTGTCTATATACAGAAATGAAGAATAGAGGTAACCGCTCAGTTTGGCATTGCGTGTCTCTATGCTGCCGTCTTGCAGCACCTTGAAGTTTTGGTTGGCCGTTACCAGTCCCTCCAGTTGTATCTGGTCTGCGGCGATATGCACGCCGCTTTCCAGTTTGCCGTCGGCGTCTTTGGTTACAAAAGCCGCTATGTCCGCCTGCTTCACTATGTTCTTGTCGTTGTCTGCAGCCGTGGCAAACATGCCCGCAAAAGCCTCCACGCTGACATATTCCTCCAGTTGCTGCCGTAGTGCCGCCATGTCGGCAGAGTAAGTGCTGCTTTGCCACTGCCGCCAGTCGGTGGTGGTGAGCATTCCCGCCTTGTTTTTGAGCGTGCCGTCCTCATTGAACCGCTGGCTGATCAGCTCGTTGTATTTGGCTGTGGTGATGATCTGCGAGCTGTCGAGCACGTGTCCCTCCTTGTCGAAGTTGAGTGCCGCTATTCTGATGAGCTTCTCACTCTGTTCGAACAGCGTCCGGTAGCGGTACTCCAGACTTTCCGCCTTGTCGTTGGTCAGTATGAGCATGTAGAGGGCTATCTCGCCGGTAAAGCCCAGGCGGAAGTCGCCCGTGCCGTTCCACAGTCCGCTGCCGTTGTACTGCCGGTAGCTGTCGCCGGCTTCCATGGTCTCTTCCAGGTGCAGGGGTTCAAAGTCTTCAAAGCCCGTTTTGTCCACGCCGTCAAACTCCACGGTAAGCACCCCCGCCTTCGTGCATTTGTAGAAGAACGCCAGGTAAACCATAACGGGCAGCTTTTCGCCCTGTCCGTTGGTGCGTATGTCGGGCTTGTCCAGCAGGTTGGCGTTGCGCTGCGTGATGGCGCCTTCGGTTATTTTCACCACATTGCGCCCCTGATCCTGTTCGATGAACGCCCCGGTGCCGTGTTTGCCCACCACGGTTCCTTTGTTCCATATCCATTTGCCGCCCAGGGTAAAGAACACCGCCGTATTGCCCGTGTTCCACTTCTCGAAGCCGCGGTCAAAGTTGGGGTTGTTCAGGTATCCACGGCTCTCGATGAAGTCGCGGCGCATGCCTTCCACCGTGGAGTTGATTTTGCCTTCAGTTATTTCAAATTTCGTCTTTACGTCTTCGCCCGTTACCAGCAGGAAGGTGCCGCGCAGGTAGGCGTTGTCAGAGTACAGCCCGTTGCCGTGCGGTTGGTTGTCTGCCGGAAACCAGTTGTCCGCTATGCCGTCGAGGTTGCCCAGCCGCGCCCTCAGTGCATTGCTGAAACTTCTGCTTTTCACACCGTCCATCACGTCCACCCGCGGCTGTCCGTCATCGGTGGCAGATATGAGCACCATGTTTTGCCTTTTGGCGTTGGCGGTGTTTCCCATCAGCACACACTCGTCGCCCGCCTCCGGCTGCTGATATTCCGGAAACTCGCTTGTTGCCACGAGTATGCCTCCGCCCTCCACTGCCGCCACCTCCACCCAGTAGCTCTTCAGGGCATGGCCCGTAAAGGTCTGGCAGCGCATCAGGTCATGCTCCACGAAGGTGTTGTCCTGTTCAAAGGTGATGTGCCAGTAACCGTCCAGTTTTTCCGCCGTTTTTATTTTGCCGTTGGCAGCGCTCACACAGATCATGCCCCCCACGGCACGCACCTTGTCGATGAGCAGCTCCATCACCCTCATTGTCTGCCTTACGGTAAGGTGGTCCAGACAGAGGTACGTCTGTCCTCCCTCGTCCCTCCACAGGCGGAAGCCCTCGCCCAGGAGTCCGTCTGCAAAGCGTGCCGCAGAGCTTATCGAGTCAGTGCTTACAGTCGCAAAGCCCACCTTGTCTGCCCTTCTTACCGGTTGGTCCAGACAGTCGTCATACTGGTGTCCGTCCCATTTGTCGGCGTCATCGGCATAGTCAGCCCGTTTGGCGCGGTCCGCCTCTGCGGCATGCTGCGCTTCCTCGGCACGGGCGGCTTCGTCAGCCGTGGCGGCGTGGTCAGCCTCTTTGGCCCTTTCCGCCAGGTCAGCCCGTGCAGCGTGCGCCGCCTCCTTCACCGCCATGGGCGTATAAGCCGTGGCGGCGGTGTTGACCGCTCCTGCCGTGTTCTGCGTCTTTGCTTTCCGTATAATCTTGATGTCTATCATAGCTCTGTTTCCTTCAATTTCAGTGTAGCCGTGTTCTCTTCCATATTACGGCTGATGCTCTGCACGAAGAATGTCTTTCCAGCCATGGCAGGGTGTCGGTAGCGTGTCCACAGGCTCACCGTGCCGCTGCTGTCCATGAGTGTCTGCTTCATCATCACGCGCGGTGCATGGTACTCCGTGTAGTAGCGGTCCACGTACAGCTGTTCCGGCTTGGCAGCGGTGTCCCTGTTGCGGTCGTAGACCGTCAGCAGCCCTTCGCCCGTGAGCAGGTTTACCGGTGTGTTCATTCTCAGACTGCCGGTCATGTTCAGTTCCTGCCGTTCCGCGGCGGTCAGTGCCGACCCTATTTTCATCTCTATGTCGTCTTTCGGGTTGACATAGCTCTCTTTGGTGTCGCTCATGTAGATGAGGTCATCGTCAGCCGTGTTGTTCACCAGCGCATTGTCGCTGTACAGCTTCACCTCAAACTGCTCTATATAGATGCTGCCCACATGCGCCAGCAGCGGTATGGAGGTACTGTTCCATTTGGTGTGTCTGAACCAAGTGCGGTGTCTTCTGGTTACCTCGTCCCACAGCGTGTTGACAGGTCCGAGTATCATGAACCTTACCCGCCCGTTCACCTTGTCGCCGCGCGTTATGGGTATGGCCGTGCCTTCTGCGTCTATGCCCATAAGATAGCTGATGTTGTTCTGCATGCTGAACTTGGTGCCTATCAGCTTGTCGCCTATTTTCGGGTCAAAGCCGATGGTAAACGACTGCTGGTAATACTCGTCTTCGTCCTTGCACTGCTCCAGCGGCTTGTACGTCTGCCAGTGGAAGTCAGAAGGCTTTCCTTCGGTTCCCGTTTCCACTACACACTTGTCGCCGATGACAAGCATGCACGCCAGCACCGCCACCTTCGACACCCTGTCGCTGCCGTCGCCTATGGCACTGTACTTGAACTCCAGTTCCTGCGGTCCGTCCTCCAGAGGCGGCACCAGTCCGCGTGCGGTCATCTCGTTCCATACTGACTCCGTGCGCGGTGTGTCCGCCTTCCACCATTGCTGCGTATAGTAGCGTCCGTCGCCGTTGTTGCGGCTGGGCACCGTCTTGTGCCACCACTGTCTGATGCCCTTCTGTCCGGGCAGCGGTGTGCCGGTGGGCTTGTAGCGGTAGATGGCACCGTAGGTGTCTGTCAGCTTCATGAGCGGTTGCAGCAGCACGCTGCCGCTGATGACTATATAATTGGTCGTGTCGTCATCGGCAGGCGACAGCACGCCCCCCGACACGGCACCGTTGTACACGGCACAGGGCACGGCCACCTTCAGTGTGGCAGCATCGGGCAGCGCCTCGTCCTCGGTGTCCTTTCCGTTGCCGTTGACGCTCACCACAAGGTAGTTGGTGCGTTCCATGCGCCCCTGTACGGCATTGTCTTTGGCGGCAGCTTTGGTTTCTGTGTTTCCCCACGAGAGCACCGCGGCGGCAGGCTGTGTGGCCATGCGGTCAGGCAGGGCATGCTGCTGCCTGTTGTTTTGGCACAGTTCTGCCAGCAGGTCGCCCTTGCCGCCGTCGGTAAAGGTCCATTCGCTGTTGCTGCGCACCTGCACGTACCAGTCGCGGCGGTAAGCCTCTTCATAGTCCGTGTCTTTTCCGTGCGTAAGCGCGTCAAAGGCATTGATGGCGGTCTCGCCCTCGCCGTCGCTGCTGTATTCCGTCATGTATTTCTGGTAGTAGGTGTAAGGGCTGCCCAGCAGGTCATCGTCGAGCGGGCTGCTCACCATGCTGTCCATGCTCTTGTTGCTGCATGTTACCATGATTTTGTTGTACACCTCGCCTATGCTGAGGGTCGTGTCCGTGTCGGCCGCTATATCCGTTTGTATGTCTACCGTTGCGGGCGGCGTGTACAGTGTGGCGTCAGAAAGCAGGTCCTGCCATGCTATGCCGTTTCCGCCCTTTACGCTGCTCCACGAAAAGATGTAGAAGCGCAGTCCCTGCTGCACGATATGCAGGTCAAGGTATTTGAGCAGCTCCTCCAATACCTCGTCCTGCCGCCACACGTCATCCTCCTCATCGCCCAGAAAGAGCAGCTCATGCACCGCCAGCTGGCTGAACAGCAGGTACCGGTTTTCGGCCTGCCGGTCCGTGGCTATGCTGCCGTCGTAGAATACCTGCGGCTCTTTCCCGTTTACGATGTCCAGCGTTGTGCCGGTGCCGCCCGGCAGCTCCTTCAGTATCTCCAAGAAGGTGCGCTGCTGCGCCTCTGCCTTTACCGCCCGGTAGAGCACGCCCAAGGCTCCTATGTCGCGGTATTTGGCATATTGGAGTGCGCAGAGGCAGTCGATGCAGCTCAGCTCTATCTCGTCGCAGTCTTCATTGTAGCCCTGCGACAGTGCCATAGGCTGTATATACCCTGCAAAAAGGCACTCGCCGTCCCGGTCAATGTTCACCACGGCATCACGGCACGAGCTGGTGAAGAAGTCAGCCACATAGTTGCTGCACAGCAGCCTTACCGTGGCTTGTGTCAGCAGCAGGTGGTCAAAGGTATCATTGACCTGGCTCTCTATTTCCACCGGGTCGTCGCTGAAGCTGATGCCGCTTTGCGCCCCGCCAATCTCTATTTCCGGCTGTCTGCTGCCGCGGGTAAGTATGTGCACGCTTACCTTGCGGTTCTGCCCATTGATGAAATGTCCGTGTATGTACATGTTGTCTGTATGCCGTTTGTATACTGTTTGAACAGTGTTATAATATCGTTTTGGTTATCTGAGGTGGCTCTTGCGCCGCGTTGAGCGCAGCTCGTTGCCCGCCGCCTCTATGAGGTCTCTGCCCCTTACCTTCAGTGTTATTTGCCGCGTGGCGTTGCCTGTGCTCTCTGTTGCCAGTTGTCTCAGCCTGTCCAGCCGTGCCGCCACGCCGTCGGTGTGCCGTGTGGCGTTGAACTCACTGCCTATATTGAGTGCCGCCCCGTACACCGCCGCCCCGTTGGCAATGCTGAAGAGGCGTGCCTGCTGTCGTGCGTTCAGTATCATTTCGCCTGAGTTGACACGTACTGTAACCCTGTCGCCGGTGCGCTCCGTACCCGGCACTATGCCTCCCGTGGCAAACGCCATGGCACCTATGGCCTTGGTGGCAGCCGCGGCGGCACCGGCAAAGCCTGCCGCTATGCCAAAGCCCGCAAAAGGTATGGCGGCATGCGCTGCAAAGTATGCCGCTGCCGCCAGTTCCATATAGCTGGCGGTGGCTGCCTTGTTGGCCGCTATCATGGGCAGTTTGGCCGCTGCCAGTGTGGCTTGCGCCGTGCCTTCCGCGACGGTGGCGGTGGCGCTGGCTGTGGTAGCGGCTGTGGTGGCGGCAGTGGCAACCGTGGCGGTGGCGGTGGCGGTGGCCAGCATGTCTATCATCTTCACCACGCTGCTGATGCCTTCTGCCACTTGCAGCGCCCCGCTTACCGCCCCGCTCACTGTCTGCCAGGCGTTTCTGTTGCCTTGCAGTGCATCCGTTATGCCCTCTATGCCCGAACCTATGCCTTGCAGCACGCCCCAGTCTTGCTTTACCGTGTCCAGCGTGCGGTCAAAGGGTCCGGCATCCAGTTCCAGCCTGACAGGCTTCAGCCCTGCGCCCAATTGCGCCAGTGCCTTGTTGAGGTCAGCTATCTGCGTCTGTGCCTCTTTCTTCCCGATCAGTCCTGTTTCATAGTCTGTCTGTATGCGCTGTGCCCTGCTTTGTGCGTTGGCATAGCTCAGGCGTTTGTCTTCCGTGCTGCCCTGCACGGTATAGGAAGGTTCCGCCTCCGCTTCAATGGTGAGCTTTCCGTGTGTGGCGGTGTCTATCTGCCGTTGCAGCTCATCCGCCTTGGCTTTGGCTTTCACCTTTGCCTCTATGTCGATGGCGGCGTCAAAGTCCGCCTGTGCCGCTTGCAGTTGGTCTTGCAGTTGCTGCAGTGCGTTCTTCACCTCCTGCCCCGGTGCCTCTTCTATGCCTATGCGTATCTTCAGCTGTTGCAGTGCCTGCTCTTTCCTTGTCAGCAGGGCCTGCTTCTGCTTTGCCGTCGCTTCGTCTGCCGTGGCGCTGATTTCCTTGCGCAGCCGCTCTATCTCTTTCTCGTAGTAGTCTATACTGCCCTTTAGCGGATCTTTCTCTGTGGCCGGGCGGTTGACAGTGCCGGTAGCCTTTGGCGTATGGGCGGCAGCGGGTGCGGGTGCGGGTGCGGCAGGTGCCGCGGGCCGGTAGCCGGCGGTATGTCTGATGCGTATCTTCCGGCTGTCGGCAACAATGCCCCTCATCTCTTTGCGCACCGCCGTTTCCTGCCTGTGCAGCTCCTTCATCTGTCTGTTGGCCTTTTCCAGTGCGCTGCTGCCCGCTATCTCTACCCGCTTCGTGGTTATTTCCGGAGCCTCCTGTGTGCCGCCCACATGCGTGACGGTCCGTGTCTGCCGCTGCTTGCTGTATTTCTTCAGTGTGCCGTCGGGGTTGTACTTCAGGTTGCTCTGCTGTTCGTGCAGGTCTGCCGCCTTGTTGGCCAGCGAGCGCAGGCGTATTTCGTTGATCATCTGGTTGCAGTAAGCCTCCGAGTTGGCGGTCAGTGCCTCATACCATTGCGCCACGGTGGCATAGTAGCCCAACGTTTCGCCATAGGTGGCGTTCATCTCGTTTACCACCTTCTTCTCTGCCTCCTTGCTGCCCTTGAAGTCCTTCAGTTTGGCTATGCTCAGCTCCATCTGGCTGCGTGTCTGTGCTATCTGGTCAGCCGCTTGCTGCTGTGCCTGCCGTGCCGCCGTCTGGCTGTCGGTCAGCTGTCGGGTGGCAGCTGTTGCGGTGTCGCTGCTGTCGGTCAGGTAGTCTATCGCCTTTGACAGCGCCCACACCGCCACGCCCACACCGGTAGCTATGAGCAGTCCCCTTACAGCCGCCGTCAGTGCCTTTGTGGCCACGGCAGCCGTGGTGGCTCCCGCCGCTTCGCCGTGGTAGGCCGCCTGCAGCAGCCTTGCCGCTGCCATGGCGCCCGCTTTGGCACGCCCTGCCGCTGTGGTGGCGGCAGACAGCATGGAGGTTACACGGGTAAGCGACTGGAGCGAGACAGCGAGCTGCACCACCGACGATGCCGACACCAGCACCTGCGAGCTGAAGTTGAGGTAAGGCAGGGCGTTGCCGACGGTGGCCTGTATCGTGTCGGACACTTCGCCCAGCTTGTTGTTCAGCAGTTGCAGTTTGGCGCGCCCCGTGGCTGCCATGGTGCTGAAGGCTTCGTCTATGGTGCCCACGCTGCCGCGCATGGCTGCTATGTTATCCTGAAATTTGCTTGCCAGCCGGTTGGTCAACGGTGTCAGTGCCCTGAGGCTCTCTGCACTGCCGAACAGCCTGCCGTATATTTCCTGCTCCAGCATGCCCGACGTCTGCGCATAGCGCTTCACGTCCCTGTCCAGCTGGGTGATGAAGTTGCCCATGCCTCCTGCCGCCTTGATGGCAGCGGCGTCAAACTCTATGCCCATTTGCTGCGCCATCTCTGCCGCCTCGCTCGACGGCTTGACGAGTGCCGTGAATATGGCGGCAAGCTGTGTGCCCACTTCTGCCGTGTTGCCGCTTACGCCCGTCAGTGTGGCAAAGGAAGCCATCAGCTCGTCTATGCCCACGCCCAGACTGGAGGCTTGCGAGGCAACACGGGGCAACGCCTGTGCCAGCTGTTCAAACGAGGTTACGCCGTTCTTTGCCGTCAGCTGTATCTTGTCTTGTATCTGTCCTGCCGCATCCCAGCTGAGCCCGTAGTTCTTGATGACGGTGGAGGTTACCTTCACCGTTTCGCCCAGATCGGCCATGCCGCCCACACTGGCTCTGGCAGACTGCCGCAGATATTCTATCCAGTTGTCTTCCGGCACGCCGTTGCTGATTACCTGGTACAGGCCGTTGGCCAGTTCATCGCGCGCCACGGGCACTGTCTTTGCCAAATCCGCCACCTGCTCCTTCAGGCGCTCGAAATCGGCACCGCCCTTGCCGGCCATGGTGTTGGCCGTTGCCATGGCACCGCCAAACGAGCGGCTTTCCTCCGTCAGTGCATTCAGTGTGGAGGACAGTTGGGAAACTGACCCCGAAATGTTTTGGACCAGTTCTATACCCTGGTTAAACTTGACAAGTGATTCTGACAACCTCTTGGTCGAGGACGCAGCTTCATCAACGACATGGCGCAGCTCGTCTACGTTCATGGTTACCTTCTGGACAACATCCTTGCCGTTCACCTTCAGGTTAATGTTAAAAGTTACGTTCTGTGCCATATTCTGATTTTATAGTTTTGACAATTTGAAAAAATATCGTATATTTGAAGCAGTATTTATACATAAAGCCGATTACCATGAACCGTAACAAAAAGAATAAGTCAAAAGGCTTTCGCCTTCCATGTGGCAGCATTGCCGCAGGAGGTGTTCTTGCCATGATATTTTGCCAAACTTCACCGCACCCTTCGCTTATGTTCTTTACAGGGGCTTTTGTTGTGCTCTTCGCTGTTGTTTGGACTGTATGCCGCCATTTGTGCAAGGATATTGACCACTACTGGCTTTGGTGGTAGTTTCCTTGCTTACTTCAGTCCCCATGCTTCTTTTGCCGCCCTGTATCTCTTCATCAGCTCCTCGCGTGTCAGTGCAGGAGCTGTTTTTTTGTCCATTCCCTTTTCTTTTTCCCATGCAAAGGTCATGATGTCTTCCGGCTGCAGCCGCTGTTTGGAGTAAGGCTGCAAGGTGCAGAGGCACTGCATGCGCATGCGCTCCCAGTCGTTGCGCTCACGGTTTTGCCGCATTTCGTTCCAGGCTTTCCACGCTGCGTAAAACTCCGATGGGGCACATTGGCTAAAGTCTGTCATACTCATTCCCATGCACCCCATCGCTATGCCCAGCAGCGCTTCTATGTCGGCTGCTTCGCCTCCTGCACCGCTTTTTTTTTGTCTTCCTGCCCGGTGGCCATGGCCTCGTTCCAGGCTTCCACGTCTGTCGGCGTGATGCTGTCGCAGAAGGCATCGAAGTCCATTTCAAAGTCTATGCCCTCTGCCCGGCAGGCACTCTTTACGCAGCACCATATCAGCAGCAGCATGTCCTCCATGCTGTCGGGCTGCATCTGCCCGGCATCCTTGCCCGACTCGCGCTTGAAGCGCAGCAGCGCCCCCATGGTAAGGCGTGCGGGGTATTCACGTGCACCGATGGTCAGTATCATCCTTTTCATGCCGTGCCTCCCGCTATCCCTTACTTGAAGCACTGGCGGCGGTCAGGCCGCTGTCCTGCTTGGTTACCGCCCCGCAGTTGTCTAACTGCAGGCTGTATTTGGCGTCGTCGCCCGCCTGTGCGTCCAGTTCCAGCGAGGTAATGATGTACTTGCCCTTGTAGCCTCCGGCTGTCTTGCCCTCGCGCGAGTTTTCCTGACGCACGTTGTAGCTGGCTTCTATCGGCTGCCCGGCTGTCATCAGGTCCTTCAGCTGGTCGTAGGTAGGCATCTTGGCATCGCCGTCGGTCAGTGTTACGCCGTCGGCGGTAATTTGCTCTGCAAAGCTTTTCACATACTTCTCTTTCCACTTGCCGCTGGCAGCCTCTTTGGTTACGCGTTCGCCGGTCTCGGTGGTGGTACTGACCTTGCAGCCTGTAGAGAAGCCCAGAGCCACTCCGCCCACACTCAGTATGAGGTCTGTTCCGTCCAATACTGTCTTTTCCATATTCTTTCTTGTTTTTAAAAGGTTATTACTGTTTTTTCATTTCCAGCTTCCGCAGTGCATACAGCATGGCAGCCAGTCCCATGACCAGCAGCACCGCCAACAGTGCGCCAGCCTGTACTGTCCGTTTCCGGACACCGTCCGGACGCTGTCCGGATGCCGTTTGCAAGGCGTTCTGCATCTGCCTGTTCAGTGCGTTTACCTGCCTGTTCTCTTGCTCGTACAGCAGGCAGAGCTGTTGCAGGCTGTCGCAGTTGGCCTCTATGACGAGTGCCGGCGGCTGTCCGTCCTTGCCCTGTGCCATGCGTGCGCTGAGGTGTGCCCTTCCGCTGCTGGCAGTGTAGGCAGCCTGCTGCGGCAGTTGCCACAGCAGCGAGGTGTCAAGGGGCAGTGTCAGCCGTGCCGTGTCGGGACTCACGCCGCGCGTCATCCACAGCCTTGTCGTGGTCTGGCTGGCGGCGGTGCTGTCGCTTCTTTGCTCCTGCAGGTTCTTTTGTGTCGTCGCTGCTGTCGAGGCTGAGCGACAGCTCGCCGTTAACAGGACAATTGTCCCGATAAGGGCACAGCTGTATAGCCTCGATAGCACGCGACAGGCGGTTGAGTGCCCGCCGTGTCTTGGAGTTCTCTTGGTTGAGGGCCTCCACTCTCTGTGTGTTGTCATCTACTTTCTTCTGTGTTATCAGCAGCTCTTTCGACACATCCTCATACATCAGCTTGTAGGTGTCGTGTATGCTTTTGTTCTCTTTCGCTGCATTTACTTTACGGTTTGCAATCCAGGCAATGGCGGCACCTATTCCGCCTGAGGGTATTGCCCATTGCAGCATTTGCAGTATGGTGTCCGTCATTGCCGGTTCATATCAAGGGTTTTCTTTACTGTTGCTGTTCTTTGTCTCTATTGTCTGATACCTATCGACCGCAGCCATTTCCGCACGCTGAACGAGGGGCAGGCCTTGTGGCTGTTGAGCTCGTTGTGGCCCACTATGCGGATGGAGGGAAAGCGCCTGTGGAAGTCCCTCACATACGCTGTCATGGCTTTCAGCTGTGCCGCCGTGCGGGTGTCCTTGGCGGTCTTGCCGTCCTTGGCAAGGCCTCCGGCATACACCACGTGCCGGCTCACGCTGTTGTAGCCCGCGGCACCGTTGGTCACTTCCCATGGATCCACCTCTGCGTCCTCGTTGTTGTCGACAAGGCGCTCTACCTTGCCGTCCAGGTGTATCAAGTCGGTGTAGCCCACCTGCTTCCAGCCACGCCCACCCTTGCTTACCGGGTCGGTGTGCCAGTGGCGTATCTCTTCTGCGGATACCTCGCGGCCTTCCGGCGTGGCTGTGCAGTGCAGCACCAGGTATTTCATCTGTGCCATGGTGCGTGGGGTTAGCCTTCGTCCCGTTTGTCGCCGCTAACCAGCACGGCAGCTGCATCCGTCTTCTTTGGCATGCACATGAAGTAGTGGCGGAAATTGATTTTGTTTTGCTGGCTCTCGGGGTCGGTGGCTGCCTCCGAGTAGTACATCTTGGTAGAGCCGGTAGCCTTGAACACGCGGGGTGTATAGAAGGCAAACGAGGCTTGGTAGAGCTCTCTGCTGTTGTCTGACTTGGTGCCGAAGGTCTGCTTTTCGCCCATTGAGCTGAACACGGGGCAGTAGCCGTACTCGTAGATGTCAAAGCCGTAGAGGCGGCCTATGGTGCCGTCGGCACGGTTGATGTTGTACTGCTCTCGGAAAGACTGGTCCGCATTGAGCAGGTCGTTCACATGGTCGGGGCAGAGCACCAGGCGGCGTTTTTCTGCCGGCACGTTCTGGGCATCGAGGGCACGCTTCAGCTCTATGATATCCTTGACGGTGGCTTTGCGGCGGTTGCCGGTAATGTCCACATCGCCGGTGGTGCCCACACGGTACGTGTCTGTACACTGTGCCAGGGCATGTGCTGCCATGGCAAACTTCTTGTCGGCTATGGCATTGGCGTGTGCCTCCTTCACGCGTGTCATCTTGTCGTAGCTCAGTGCATACAGCTCGTCGTCGGTAACGGGCGTTACCTTGGTCTGGAATTTTTTCAGCTGGACGGTAATGTCCTTGTCGTCCAGTTTCTGCATGGGTATCGGGTAGGTGGTGTTGTCTACCAGCACGTCAGGGTCCACGCCCACGTCTACCAGGTGTATCGCGTCATTGTTCACGATGGACGAGGCGTCGGGTATGCCGTCGAGCCAGCTGCCCGCCATGCGACCGCGCAGCGCCTTTACCAGTTCGCCGGTCCAGATTTCGGTATATACGCCTGTCATGGCAGCACCGCGAGGCATGAACTGTCCTGCCACAAGCGACAGGAGGTTGGCGGTAATGATGCCGCATACTGTGGGCAAGCCTATCAGGTGGAAGGTCAAGGCTCCCATAACTGTGTTGAAAAGAAGGGCACTCAGCAGTGCCGCAATTGGTTTTGCTCTCATTTTCTTTCTCTTTTTTGGGGTTGATGTGTTAAAACTCAGGTTCAAAGCCGTATTCAGCCTTGTACAGTTCGATGTATTGCCGACGGTTATCCTTGCGCAGGGCTTCCAGCTTACCGGCGGGCACGTCGCTCAGCTTTTTGTAGGCGGTGGACTGTGGCGCTCCTCCCTGACGGCCTATGACGGCACTGAGCTTTACCTGCGGCGCCATGGCTTCGAAGGTCTGCTTCAGGTCTTCGGCACCGATCTTTTTGCCCAGGTTGATAAAATGCTCTTTCTTGTCGGGAGCTATGCGCTTCTCGCTTACTGCCGTGTCCACCAGAGCCGTAATGCCTGCCAGCGTGAGGGCGTCGGCGGTTTTCTTCAGTTCGTTGTACTCTTCCCTTGCAGCCTTCAGCTCGCCGAGCTTGGCGGTGATTTCTGCCTCTGTTGCCGTTTCGGGCAGACCCAGTTGCAGGGCCATCTGTTTCTGTTCCATTTGCTTTTGTTTTTGATTATTGTTGTTCAATAGGGGCAGGGGGCATTCGCTGTCCCTGCCGAGGGTTATCTGCTTGCCGTCTTTCTGAAGCACGATGGCGTCATCGTTGGCGCCGATGTCCACCAGGCTCACCTCAAACAGTTTGCTCCTGGTAACGGTGGGGCTGGTCTGGCCCTGCACCAGCAGCGCCGGGTCTTCGCTCGTTTCCAGTATGTCAAGCCCGGCGCTCACCATCTTCAGGCTGCCGAACTCGTACTGCTTCTTGCAGCGTACGGACAGGCCGGAGGCTTCGTCGAACATCAGCTCGCCCGTTACCTCGCCGTCTTCTGCCTTCAGGTCTTTCACATAGCCTATCACGTTGCCGCGCTCGTGCATGTACAGCAGCACGGGGTTGCGCCGGTACTGCTCTATGTCCATGCCTGCTGTCAGCACCCTGGTGCCGTAGCTGTTCAGGCTGTCGTTGGTTATTCTTACTCGTTTTCCTTTGTTCATATCCGTTGTGCGTTTGCTGTTTCTGACTGCAACGGCGGTGCAGGCGAGGGCAGGGCCAAGCTTGCTTGAGCTATGCCGGATGCAGCCGGCCATCGCAGTTTCCGGCTGCAATATTACGGTAGAAATGTTGACCTTCCAAAAAAGTGTGCAACCGTTGCATAGAAGTGTGCAACCGTTGCACACTTTTTTGGAAACCCACCGAAATCATGGCACTTTTGCAAATGAATCGGGGCAGCATGTGCCCTGACACGACAAACAGGAAAATACCTTATCAACATGACAAAAGCAGAAAATACAAAGACAGGTTCCCGCTCGTCCGGGCACACACGGAGCACAAGGGAACAGATGGAAAAGAAGAAATCGCTGGCACGCACGCTCTACCTCTCCGGCATGGAGCAGCAGGAAATAGCCGACAAGGTGGACGTGTCGCGCATTACCGTATCCAAGTGGTGCACGGCAGAAGGATGGAAGGAGGCACGGGCAGCCAAAAACATTACACGCCCTGAGCTGGTCAACAAGCTGCTGCTGACCATCGATACGCTCATTACGCAGGTCAACGGCTCCGGCAACCCGGCACTCATTGCAGGGCTGGGCGACAAGCTGGCAAAGCTGTCGGCGGTCATCGAGAAGCTCGACAAGAAAGCCAACGTGGTGGATGCCATCGAGGTGTTCATGGCTTTCTCGAAGTGGATGGAGTACCGCTCGCAGACCGACCCTGAGGTTACGCCGGAGCTGATGCGCATCATCAACAAGTATCAGGACATGTACATCACGGAGCAAATGGGAATCAAATGAGAGCAGAGACTGAATTTATTCAGGCTATGCCGAATGCAGAGACTGTTCGGCACAGCCCAACGGGTATAAAATAGCGAAAGGAAGCCTATGGCAACAACAGCAGAAAAGAGAAAGGCATACGAGGAATGGAAAGCCCGGTGCCGCCATGTGCAGTCCATCACGGACACATCGCTGCTCAAACAGGAAACACCCTCAGAGAAAGACCTGCGCATCAGGCGCCTGCAAGGCAACTATGCTGCCTTCTGCGAGTATTACTTCCCGCACTTCATCCAGTTGCGCGACAAGAGCACGGGCGAGGTCATACGCACCATACACAATGCACCGTTCCACAACGAGGCAGCGCGTAAAGTACGGAACACGCCCAACCTGAAGGCGGTGTTCATGTGGCCCCGCGGTCATGCCAAATCCACCCACCTGGACGTGTTCACGCCGCTCTGGCTCATGTTCCAGCCCAAGCGGCTTATCAGCTTTATGGTGGTGGTGGGCAAGTCTGAAGACAGCGCGGACCGTCTGCTGGGCGACATACAGGCAGAACTGGAGTACAACCAGCGGCTGATAGCTGACTTCGGACAGCAGAAGAACGAGGGAGGATGGCAGGACGGCGAGTTCAAGACCAAAAGCGGCGTGAAGTTCCTTGCCTGCGGACGCGGACAGTCGCCGCGCGGACTGAGGGACCGTGAGTCGCGGCCCGACTATATCGTCATAGACGACTTGGACGACGACCAGCTCTGCAAAAACGAGAAGCTGGTGCACGAACTGACAGACTGGGTAAAGGAGGCGCTCTTCGGGGCGCTCGACGTGGGCCGCGGACGCTTCATCATGGTGGGCAACCTCATCAGCAAGAACTCGGTGCTCTACAACCTGGCGCACGCCAAGGGCGTGTTCCTGTCAAAGGTAGTGGCGGTAGACGCCAACGGCGAACCGGCATGGCGCGACAAGTGGACCAAGGAGGAGGCGCAGGCCTACCGCGACTTTGTGGGCTACCGGGCCTGGGAAAAGGAAATGATGCACAACCCTATCGTGGACGGCACCATCTTCAAGGCGGAATGGATCAGATACAAGCGCCTGCCCAAACTCGACAAGTACGACCTGCTGGTGTGCTATACCGACCCGTCGTTCAAGTCCACCACCGCCAACGACTACAAGGCGTGCCGCCTGTGGGGAAAGAAAGGCACGGAGCTGCACCTCATAGACTGCTTCGTGCGACAGGCCACCGTCAGCGAGATGGTGCGGTGGCTCTACGACCTCTACGAGCGTACACGCGACACGGCGGCCATACAGTTCTTCATGGAGGCCAACTTCATGCAGGACGTTATCCTCGACGAGTTCGACACGGAGGGCAAACTGCGCGGATACCAGCTGCCCATCATGCCCGACAGGCGCAAAAAACCCGACAAGATACAGCGCATCGAGGCGGTAAGCCCGCTGTGGGAGCGGGGCTGCGTGTTCTACAACGAGCGCAAGAAGAACGACCCCGACATGCAGGTGGGCATTGAGCAGACACTGGCACTGGAACGGGGCAGCCGTATGCACGATGATGCGCCCGATGCCGACGAGGGGGCTATATGGATGCTGCAGCGCAGCACAAGACAGAAAAATTTCGAACCGGTGATTGGCAGAAGGCCAACCGCCAAAAACATCTGGTAATATATGTTTATAACAGAAGAAGACTACAGGGTAGTGATAGGCGAGGGTGCACTGAAGATGGTGTCGCAGGCCTCGCAAGGGATTCGCGACAATGCAGAGACGGAGGCGTGCGAAGAGATGGCGGCATACCTGCGGCCCAAATATGACACCGACGCCATATTCTCTGCCACGGGAAGCGGGCGCAACCGCCTGGCGGTAATGTATGCCGCAGACATCGCACTGTACCACATGATGGCGGCCATGCCGCAGAAAATGGGCAGCGAGATACGCAAGGAACGCTACGAACGAGCCGTAAAATGGCTGGAGGGCGTGCAGGCAGGAAAAATCATACCCGACCTGCCGCTGGCCACCGACAGCAACGGCACGCCCGCGGGCAGTGCCTTCGTCTACGGATCGCAGAAGCCCCTGCGGCACAACTGGTAAAGCAACAAAGCAAAAAACTATGGATATAAAGAATTTTTTCAGCGGCATGTTCGGCAACAGGCAGAACACGCTGCATACGCCTTACGGCAACTTCAACCTGGAAAAGGCGGCAGACCGCAGACGCATCAAAAAGACGGTCATAGAACTGCAGCGCACCACGGATGCACTCACACGCAAGGACATAGGCGACTGGCGGCTGGCGTGGCAGACGGCCATCAATGTGGACTATCCCAACCGACAGCGGCTCTACGACATCTACCGCGACGTAGAGATAGACCTGCACCTTTCGGGCTGCGTGCGACAGCGTGTGGGCTTTGTCATGGCCAAATCATTCAAACTGGTGGACGCACAAGGCAACAGGCAGGACGAGGCACACCACTACTTCGACCAGGAGTGGTTCAAGCAGCTGCTTGAACATGCGCTGGCTGCCAACAACTGGGGGCACTCGCTCATAGAACTGGGCGACCTCACCACCGACGGCGACGGATGCCTGTGCTATGACGGCGTGAAACTCATTCCACGGAAACACGTCATACCGGAATACGGACGCGTCATCACGGACCTCGGACAGGACTGGACCACGGGCATAGACTACCGGTCGGAGCCTTTCAAAGACTGGCTCATAGAGGCGGGACGCCCCGATGACCTCGGACTCTACCTCAAGGCTGCCACGCAGACCATACCCAAAAAGAACATGATGGCCTTCTGGGATGCCTTCGGCGAGATATTCGGCATGCCCATGCGCATAGCGCGAACCGCCACAAGGGACCCAAAAGAGCTGAACCGGCTGGACGGCATGATGAAGGAAATGGGCTTCAGCCAGTACATCATTACTGGGCAGGATACCGACATAGAGTTTATGGAAAGCAGCAGGGGCGATGCCTTCAATGTGTACGACAGGCGCATAGACCGTGCCAACTCGGAGCTCTCGAAGCTCATCATCGGGCAGACCATGACCATTGAAGACGGCAGCAGCCTCTCGCAGTCGGAAACGCACCTGGAGGTGTTCGAAAATCTGGTGGAAAGCGACAGCGCCATGCTGCGCGACATTGTCAACAACCAGTTGCTGCCGCACATGGTAAAGCACGGCTTCCCTGTCAAGGGGCTGCGCTTTGAGTGGGACAATGCGGTGGACTACACGCCGGAACAGCAGGTGGCATACGAGACCATGGTTGCCGACCGCTATGAGGTGGACCCTTCCTACTTTGCCGACAAGTACGGCATGCCTGTGGGCGAACGCCGCAACGCCACCCCCATGCTACCCACTGGCGGCGATGGCGGCGATGACGGCGGCAAGGGCAATGACAATAAAGGCAAACGGCAAAAGCAGCGGCAAAACGCTTTTTTCGACTGAGCCCCAGCGACTACCTGGGGCTGCACGAACGCTATGCCCGGCTGCTGGACAGCCATCCGCAAACGCTGCAACTGTCGGAAAAGCAGGAGGAGCGGCTGCGCAAGCGGCTCTCTGCACTCTTCGACGGCATGATGCACACGCTCTACGAGCAGAAAGGGGCAACATTTGAAGTCAAGGTGCTGGCAGAACCTAAGGTGCAGCGCTTCATCAATGCGCACGCCGGTGCACTGGACTCCACCTTCAGGCAGGTAGACATGTCTGACACCATGCGGCAAAGGCTCCGGCAGTCTGACTATGTCTTCTCTGGCATAAAGACCTTCCACGAACTCCATGAGGCGTTTCCGTCGCTGCTCGATGAGAACGGCAACAGAAAGCCGTTCGAACGCTTTTTGAACGACGTTAGAAAGATAGACAAAACCTACAATGCCAACTACCTCCATGCCGAGTACAACTTTGTACAGGCTTCTGCCGAAATGGCTGCCAAATGGGAGCGCATGGCAGAAGACGGCGACCGGTACAACCTCCAGTACCGCACGGCGGGCGACAGCAAGGTGCGGCCGGAGCATGCCGCACTCAACGGAGTAACGCTCCCGCCCTCTGACCCCTTCTGGAAAACCTACTACCCGCCTAACGGCTGGAACTGCCGCTGCACGGCGGTGCAGGTGCGCAGAAGCAAATACCCCGCCACATCGCACAGTGAAGCCACGGCACGGGGCGAAGAGGCACTGAAGGCAGACAAAAAAGGATTCTTTCGCTTCAATTCGGGAATGGAGCGGAAAACCATACCCGACTACAACCCCTACACCATAAAGCGCTGCAGAGACTGCGACATGGCAAAGGGAAAAGCAAAACTGGCAAAATTCGTTCCTGAAAACGAGCTGTGTGCTGCATGCA
>ERZ808240.2406-NODE-2406-length-20500-cov-4.722964_pt1 | contig 20500 bp, 17 predicted proteins | sample MGYA00521084_ERZ808240 | MGnify/ENA primary metagenome ERZ808240 (study PRJEB31516, sample SAMN03275571) | gut metagenome | biome: mammalia-associated habitat; material: feces | host: Papio cynocephalus | place: Kenya | collected 2012-08-06 ...
TGCGGTCATTGTTTCTATAACCGCCATTGTTCCCATCTCTGTTATCTCTGTTTCCGTAACCGTTTCGGTCGTTGTTTCTATAACCGTTGTTTCCGTCTCTGTTGCGGTCATTGTTTCTATAACCGCCATTGTTCCCATCTCTGTTATCTCTGTTTCCATAACCATTACGGTCGTTATTTCTAGAATTGCCGTTGTTATCTTTGCGGTTATTGTTTCTGTCCCTGTTATCTGACTTCTGGCTGTTCTGTGGGAAATACACCTGTGATATATGTTTCTTATCACCTTCCTGTGATGTATTCTTCTTATCGCCTGATGTTTTTACATTTTCCTGCTTTGTCTGTTCTTTTTTATCTGTATTTATTTTCTTTTCTTCAGTCTTCACGTTTCTTTCTTCTGCCTTTTTAGGTTCTTGTTTTACTGTGTTACTATTAGCTGCTGGTTTTGCCTTAAACTTATTCTTGACGCTGTTTATTTCGCTTTCTCCAAGTCCACTCATTGCAGTGTACTTTTTTTCATTGCTGCTAAGCATATCAGTTATATCTTTTGAAGAAATATTTAATTCCTTTGCCAATTCATGAACTCTCATATTTGCCATTTGACCTCTTTTCCAACATGCAGATATCTATCATTATATGTTCTATCTGCATATTAATCCTCATTATCTGCGCACATTTTGCATATACCGGGTTTGTGTCAAGAGCACAGATACAAATCCCGCATGTAAAAAATCTGTTTTTCACACTATTATACGCCGATTGTTACTAATCTACATAAAATGCTTTTCAATACTTTTCTTAAATCCTTCATCAAGGATTGCGAGTGATGCTCTGAATTCTTTACCTATTGCATGCCCTAATTCTTCCTTGTTGCTAAAGAAATATACCGGAATCTTATAGAATTCACACATATTTTTAAAATTCTTTTTAGTATTATCAGATGAATCATCTGCCACTATTACCATGTAAGCCTTATGCTCTTTCACAGCTTTTTCTGTTGAAAACTCTCCGCTTGCAACTTTTCCTGCTTTCATAGCAAGACCTATCATTGATAATGCTCTGCTATTGTTCAAGACCTGTCATCTCCTTTTCAAGTTCATCATAGACAGATGAATCTATATTCATCTTAAAAGCTCTCTCAAGTCCTTTGGACTTTCTTGCTTTTTTTAGACATTCTGCGTTGGGGCATATATATGCACCTCTGCCATTCTTTTTTCCAGTTGTATCTATCATGATTTCATCGTCCTGTGTTTTCAGGATACGAATAAGGTCTTTCTTATTCTTCATCTGATTACAACCAATACATTGCCTTTGTGGAATCTTCTTTACCGCTGTCAAACTATCACTCCCAAAAATATTATTCTTCTACAACATCTGTATCAGAAGCTGTATTTTCTTCTGCATCATCTATGTCTTTTACTAAATCAGGATTAGCATCTGCTTCTGCTATGTTATCTTCTTCATATACAACATCTACATTATCCTGTTCATCTTCATCAGTGAATTCTTCTGCATCAGCTTCACTCTTTATATCTATTCCATATCCTGTAAGCTTTGCTGCAAGCCTTACATTCTGTCCTGACTTACCAATAGCAAGTGATAACTGCTGTTCAGATACTATTATTCTGGCTTTCTTTTCTTCTTCATCTGCAACAGCTGATACAACCTTGGCTGGACTCAGTGCATTAACTATAAGCTGTGCTGGATTAGGATCCCACTCAACAATATCTATCTGCTCGTTGCCAAGTTCATTAACTATATTCTTAACTCTTGCACCATTGATACCTACGCATGCACCAACTGGGTCTACATGAGGAACATTGGCTCTTACTGCCATCTTAGTTCTTGAACCTGCTTCTCTTGCGATTGCCATGATTTCAACTGTTCCGTCTTTAATTTCTGTTACTTCTTCCTCGAATAACTTCTTGACGAATTCAGGTGACTTTCTTGATATCTTAATACTAAGTCCGTTCCTTTCCCTGTTACTTACACTTACTACATATACCTTTATTCTGTCACCAGGTCTGAATTCCTTATCCTTGAATCTGCTGCCCTCACCATTTCTTGACTTATCATCAGCCTTTAAAACAGCCTGTGTTCTTCCGATATCAATTGTCATATCACCATTATCATTGATTCTTTGTACAACACCTGTGATGATTTCTTTTTCTTTATCATGAAGCTCATTATAAAGAGCATTCTTTTCCTGTTCTCTTATTGTCTGGACAATTGTATTCTTAGCATTCTTTGCAGCTTTTCTTGAGAACTCCTCTGACTTAACCTCTATAGTGATTACATCACCTATCTGACATCCAGGTTTAATCTTTCTTGCATCCTCTAAAGATATCTCTGTACCAGATACATATTTTTCCTTCTTGTTTTCCCTGAATTCTGGAACTTCTACTTTCTCTACAACTGTTCTGTCTGAATATATGTGGAAATCTCCTGTTATTCTGTCAAGTGAAACTCTTCCATTATCTGCTTTGTCAAACTCAGCCTTATACTCATCCATTAAAGACTTTTCTATAGCATCAAACATAACCTCTTTGCTGATACCATTTTCTTTTTCCAAAGCCTCAATCGCAAGTATTAAATCCTTATTCATCTTTATCATCCTCCATTATATAATGTAATCTTTTAACCTATGGCATCCAGTTATATGCCATCACTCTACATATGCCCATCTTATCATTGCAAGATTGTTTCTATCAATATTTATATCTGAACCATCCGCTTCTATGATAATAATATCTTTATTATATTCCTTAAGAACTCCTGTATATTCTTTCTTACCCTCAACTGGCTTATATAGTCTTATATCTATAAGACGTCCTATACTTTTCTCATAATCTTTTTCTTTCTTCAAAGGTCTTGTTAGTCCTGGTGAACTCACTTCAAAAATATACTGGTCAGCTATATAATTCTCCTTATCCAGTATTTCATTGAAAGCTCTGCTTACTGCCTGACAGTCGTCTATAGTGACTCCGCCTTCTTTATCAATATAGACTCTCAAATACCAGTCCTGGCCCTCTTTAACATAATCAACGTCAAAAAGTTCCACATGATTAGCAGCGATAATAGGTGCTATAAGCTTTTCTGTCTTAGCTTCATAATCTTCTCTCTTACCCATGTCTACCTCTTTTCTGGATTATTCAATTGGATACTGAATCATATTTCCAACATTATCATCCCCGCTTCTTAACGTTGCCTATTTCAGGATAAAAACGAAAGAGTGGACATTAATGCCCACTCTTGTCAGTCGAATATAACTCAGAATAGCTTATAGGGGAGTCGAACCCCTGTCTTCGCCGTGAGAGGGCGACGTCTTAACCACTTGACCAATAAGCCATATCTTTATCGCTTTGTGTTAGTTGCTATCGCAAAGCACTTCATTATAATACACGTTAATCGGTATTTCGTCAAGCACTTTTTTGAATTTTTTCAAAAATTTTTTCAAAAAAATTTTCAATAATTTTTTTCAAATAATTTCCCGACATTATTCTGATATATTTTACTGACGGTCATAGATACCTTTTTATGTTTAATGCCGGCTATATAAATACAGCTGACATAGTCACATGACATATGCCAGCTTATTATATGCTTATTATCTGAATGTACTGTTTTCCATATATAAACCGCGAAACCAGGCATTATGAAAAACTGAATATTGCCGTAAACAATCCTGCCGAAGCAACACCCATTATTATTCCTGCAAGCAGCACACCTGCGAGTACTGCTATTACACTCTTCTTGAAGCCCATATCAAGAAAGCTTGCAGCAAGTGTTCCTGTCCATGCACCTGTACCTGGAAGTGGTATACCAACAAATAACAGAAGTGCTATAAACAATCCGTTACCAGCCTTGGCTTTGAGCTTTTCTCCACCCTTATGTCCTTTCTCTATACAGAATGTAAAGAACTTACCTATATACTTTTTATCGGCGCCCCACTCTAACACTCTTCTTGCAAAAAGATATATAACCGGAACAGGAAGCATATTACCTATTACACATATTATATAAGACTGCAGCAAAGGCAGCTGAAATCCCTGTGATATAGGAATCGCACCTCTTAGCTCAACAATAGGTACCATCGATACCAGAAAACATATAAGATATTTTTTTAACATTTCTCACCTCATGATAATACTCGTAATAATATTTAATGATAACTTATCAAATATAACATATATATATGCTGACTGGCAAGGTATTATATCATAATTTATTTTTTTAACATCCATGCACTCACGAACCCGTGCTGCCGCACTCTCTCGTCATGCTTCGCATGTCTGTTCGTTCGTTAATGGCGCAAGAAAAGTAAATGTCTGCTTCGCAGCCGCTTTCTTTTTCTTTGCGCTCATTACATCATAATACATCAAACAACGATAGCTGGTTGCTCTCCGCCATACCATCAAGAAGCTTTAATTCACTCAGCTTATCAATAACCGTCTGACCTATTTTAGCGCGCTGTCTTAAGTCATCCTTTGATAAGAACTTGCCAGCTCTTGCCGCTATTTCTATAGATTCTCCAGCAGATTCACCTATTTTGGATACAACCTTAAACGATGGCATGATTTTACCATCTATTATCTGGAAACTTCTTGCCTTTGCCTTGTATATATCTATTGGTATGAATTCGTACCCACGCGCATACATTTCCTGGACTATTCTCATATCCTTGTATTCATCAAGTTCTGTTTTTTCTATAGTACCATCAGCTTTCTTTGCTTTATATATATTAAGATAATATTCAAGACGTTCTCTTCCCATAGCCATCTTTTCATAATCAAAAGCATCTGCCCTTATACTAAAGTAAGCACAGTAATAAGCCAGCGGATAAAACACCTTACAATATGCAACACGCCATGCCATCATAACATATGCTGCGGCATGTGCCTTAGGGAACATATACTGAATCTTATTACAAGACCAGATATACCAGTCAGGAACACCATGTTCTCTCATAATCTGTTCCCATTCCGGTGTAAGTCCTTTTCCTTTTCTTACCTTCTCCATAATAGTAAATGCAAGTTCACTTTCTAGTCCTTTCTGTATAAGGTATATCATAATATCATCTCTTGTACATATAGCAGTAGATATAGTAGCTTTGCCTTCCTTAAGAAGTGTCTGTGCGTTACCAAGCCATACATCTGTACCATGTGAAAGTCCTGCTATTCTTACAAGATCTGAAAAATACTGTGGCTTTGTATCTATAAGCATCTGCATGGCAAAGTCTGTACCAAATTCCGGTATTCCAAGTGCTCCGAGCTTGCATCCTCCTATATCCTCAGGTTTTATGCCAAGAGCTGATGTATCTTTAAAAAGTGACATAACTTCTTTGGAATCCAGCGGAATCTCAAGTGGATCAATACCCGTAAGGTCTTGAAGCATACGTATCATAGTCGGATCAAGATGACCCAGTATATCAAGCTTTAACAGGTTGTGGTCAATACTGTGATAATCGAAATGTGTCGTTACTATGCCACTCTTAACATCATTAGCCGGATGTTGTATGGGCGTAAATGAGTGTATCTCATCTCCAATAGGAAGTACAACTATTCCTCCTGGATGCTGCCCTGTTGTTCTTCGTATATCTATACAGCCCTTAGCGATTCTTTCTATTTCACAACGTCTCTTTACCTTTCCTCTTTCCTCAAGATACTTTAACACATATCCATATGCGGTTTTCTCAGCAACTGTACCTATCGTTCCTGCTTTAAACGTCTGACCCTTGCCAAATATAACCTCTGTGTAGGCATGCGCCTTACTCTGGTATTCATTGGAAAAGTTAAGGTCAATATCAGGCTCCTTATTACCTTTAAATCCAAGGAATGTCTCGAATGGTATATCAAACCCGAGCTTATTTAACTTATGTCCGCACTTAGGACACATCTTATCAGGCATATCGCATCCCGCACCACCTGCGAATTTCTTTACATCATCTGAATAAAAATCAACATAATAACACTTAGGACACAGGTAATGCGGACTAAGGGGATTAACCTCAGTTATACCAGCCATAGTCGCTGCAAATGAAGATCCAACCGAACCTCTTGAGCCTACCAGATATCCGTCATCGTTTGACTTCCACACAAGCTTCTGTGCAATAATATACATAACGGAATATCCGTTTGATATAATTGAGTTAAGCTCTCTTTCAAGTCTTTCCGTAACTATTTCAGGCAAATCCGGACCATATATCTCGTGTGCCCTGTTATGGCATATTGTTCTTAACATCTGGTCTGAATTCTCGATTACAGGAGGTCTTTTATCAGGTCTTACTGGTATTATCTCCTCACACATATTCATAATCTTATTGGTGTTAGTCACAACTATCTCATAAGCTTTATCACTTCCAAGATAATCGAACTCATGAAGCATCTCATCTGTTGTGTGAAGGTAAAGAGGCGGCTGATTATCAGCATCATCAAAACCTTTGCCAGCCATAATTATTCTTCTGTATATTTCATCCTCCGGATTAAGAAAATGCACATCACATGTTGCAACTACCGGTTTATCGAACTTCTCACCAAGTGATATCACTCTTCTGTTAAGATCTCTTAAATCTTCTTCGTCTTTTACATAATAGTCTTCCTTCTCTATCATGAACCTGTTGTTGCCTATAGGCTGGACCTCAAGGTAATCATAGAAGTTAACTATTCTTGCAATCTCTGCATCAGAACGTCCATTAACCATTGCACGGAACAGCTCACCTGCCTCACACGCACTTCCTATTATAAGCCCCTCACGATACTTATTTACAAGACTCTTAGGTATCTTTGGGAATCTGTTAAAATACTGCATATGCGATGCAGATACAAGCCTGTACAGGTTAATTCTTCCCATCTCATTAGCAGCAAGTATTATACAATGATACTGATGAAGCTTCTTTATAGATTCTTCATCAAGAGTTCCCTCTTCATTCAGCTTATCAAGTGTATATATGTCCCTGTCAGCAAGCATTTTTATAAGTTTTAAGAATATATGCGCTGTTGCCTCAGCATCATCTACGGCTCTGTGATGATTATCAAGAACTACATTCAGATGCTTTGTAAGCGTATCAAGCTTATAGTTATGAAGTGCTGGTATAAGAAACTGCGATAACAACACAGTATCTATATATGTAGGTGAGAATTCCAGGCCTAAGCGTTCTGCATTATTAATGATAAAACTCATATCAAACTCTGCATTATGTGCAACCATAACACACCCATCGCAGAACTTAAGAAAGTCTGGAAGTATCTGTTCTATAGTTCCTGATGACATAACCATCTGGTCACTTATTCCTGTAAGATTTTCGATTCTAAACGATATAGGTACTTTAGGATTAACAAATGTAGAAAATCTGTCTACTATCTCACCATCTTTTATCTTTACAGCACCTATCTCTATAACCTTATCTACCAGTGCCGAAAATCCCGTTGTCTCAAGGTCAAACACGACGAACTCGCCAGAGAAATCCTGTCCTGTGGGGTTTGTTACTATACTTTTCGTATCGTCCACAAGATAAGCCTCGACTCCGTATATAACCTTGAAATCAAGTTTTTCTCCCTTTGCCTCATACTTTCCCCACAGCTTCTGCATAGTATGATATGCTTCTGTGAATGCCTGCACAACACCATGATCAGTTATTGCAACTGCTTTATGCCCCCACTTTATGGCCTGATTAATGATATCACTGGCTCTTGACACACCATCCATATCACTCATCTTGGTATGACAATGAAGCTCAACTCTTTTATTAAGTGCAAGGTCTGTTCTTACACTTCTGTTATCTGTTCCTTTACGTATACCCGAAACATTAGATATAGCTATCTCCTGGTCATACTTATCCATGGCAGCTATTCCCTTTATCTTAAGAAAACTACCTTCTTTGATAAAACCATATATATCGTCAAGCTGCTCATTCTTAACAAACATTTTTACTATAATGCTGTCCGTGAAATCGGTAACAGCTATTGAAAGAATCGTTCTCTCGTCTCTTATAGGTCTTGGTTCAACGCTCATAACCATGCCATTAATAACCACTTCACCAACAGGTGTTTCGAGCTGTTCAATCGCAGTTACTTCATCATTGAAATCCCTTCCGTACAGCACATCCTGATTAGCTGGTTTTCTATATCTTGTAAGATCTTTACCTGTTGCTCCTCTCTCATTAAAAAATGCTGCTGCCTTAGCCTTCTGCTCTGCTTTTTTCCTGTTTTTATCGGCTTCGCTTAGTGTTTTGCCTTCTCCCTCGCCATTCTGTGTGGCTGCCTGAAGCTGTTCTTCTATCTGTTTAACGCGAAGATTCAGTTTATGCGCATTTTCCTTTTCATAATGATTCTCTGTCTTGCTTGCATATTTATATTCTACATCTATCTCGAAGCCAAACCGGTTAAGGTATATCTTTTTAAAATAATCCGTAAGGTTATCTGCGTATGTTCTTGCTAAGAAACCATCCTCAAGAGTAAGAACTAAAAGGTCACTTTTTTCAAACTCCCACGTTGAATTCTTTAAAAGATTATACTCAAGTGTCCAGTATTTTTCCAGTTCAAACAATATGCTGTCATAATACACATCCATAATAGTCTGTGGTGTATACTGTTCTGACAGCCTGTAACGGTCAATAATCCTCACATCCATATTCTGTATACGGAATATCTGCTTTTTAAGTGCATCCTCTACTTTGTATATAATCTTCTTGCTTATAACTTTATCGTTTTTTATGTATACACGCGCAAGAGAATTAGTGGAGGTCTTCGAAACCTTCGTGACCTCCACATTTTCCATATATACTTTTATATCGTCTGGCAACTTAAGTGTTTTAAACACTTCCAAAAACTTATACATTATATCTCCACTTTCCCTTATGCCTGCCAGTTATCAAGTTCATCCTTTAACACTGATAACAGCTTATCCTCATCAAACTTCTTAACTATCTCGCCATGTTTTATAAGGACTCCACAGCCGTCTCCGCCTGCTATTCCAAGATCAGCCTCTTTCGCCTCACCTGGTCCATTAACAACACAACCCATAACAGCAATCTTTATATCAAGGTCATAATTCTTAACAAGCTCTTCTACCTTTGATGCAAGTCCTATAAGATCTATTCTGGTTCTTCCACATGTCGGACATGAAACGACTTCTATGCCACCTTTTCTAAGTCCAAGTGTTCTTAATATAAGCTTTGCTGCTTCAACCTCTCTTACAGGATCATCTGTTAATGATACCCTGATTGTATCACCTATACCCTGATTGAGTATGAGTCCTAATCCTATTGCTGACTTGATACTGCCTGAGAATATTGTACCTGACTCTGTTATTCCTACATGTAATGGGTAGTTAGTCTGCTTAGCTATAAGCTCGTGTGCCTTTACGCACATTAAAACATCTGACGACTTGATACTTATAACAAGGTTATCATATCCAAGATCTTCTATTATCTTAACTTTATCAAGTGCACTCTCAACAAGTCCTTCCGCCGTAACTCCATTGTATTTTTCAACCAGGTCTTTTTCAAGTGAACCACTGTTAACACCAACTCTTATAGGTATATTTCTTGACTTGGCAACATCCACTACCGCTTTTATCTTATCTGTTGAACCTATATTGCCAGGATTGATTCTTATCTTGTCAGCTCCATTCTCTATAGCCGCTATAGCCATCTTGTAATCAAAGTGTATATCGGCTACAAGTGGTATATGAATCTGTTTCTTAATCTCACGTACTGCATGTGCCGCTTCTATTGTTGGAACTGTACATCTTATGATATCACATCCTGCTTTTTCGAGTCTTAATATCTGTTCAACAGTTGCTTTAACATCCTCTGTATGAGTGTTAGTCATAGACTGAATCATAATAGGATTACCGCCACCAATAAGTTTATCTCCGATTTTAATAACCTTTGTATTATCTCTATACATACCAATCCTCACTTCTGCGCACATTTTTGCGCATAACGGGCTTGTGTGAAGTGTGCGCATACACCAATCCCGCGTGCAAAAGAGCAGATATCAATCTGACTTTCACACTAATTCCCAATATTTATTAACTTTCATCTGTCTTATATTACATTTGCTTAATATACATTAAGCCGTCTAGAACAGTCCTCTTATATCCTTAAACATGATATAAACCATAAGCGCAAGCAAAAGAATCATTCCTACAAAATGAACTATTCCTTCATGCTCTTTCTTAACAGGCTTACCTCTTAGCACCTCGAGTATAAGAAATACAAGCCTTCCTCCATCAAGTGCAGGTATAGGAAGCAGATTCATAACTCCAAGATTGGAACTTATAAGACCTGCAAGATTAAGCAGGTTTAAGAATACATAAAAAGCACCATCTGCCTTACTCTCCTCAACAATATCACTCATTATGCTTACTGTTCCTACAGGACCTGACAAGTCATTGATACCAACCTTTCCTGTAAACATCATACCAAGACTTCTTATAACTGTATTAACACTGTATCTTACTTCGCCTGCAGCATATTTAAGTGTTTCTATTGGAGAAACCTTATCTCTTGCTCCATAGCACGCGAATCCTGTATAATAATATTCATTTTCCACATATTTAGGAGTCATTGATAATGTCAGATCTGCTCCATCTCTTAACACAGTAACATCTATACTTTGTCCGTTGCATTTGTTTATCTGGTCGCTTATCTGTGTACTGTTATCAACCGATACACCATTAACAGCAACTATTTTATCACCCTTCTTAATACCTGCCACAGCCGCCGGAGTTCCATCTGACACAGAATCTATTGAGCCATTCTGCTCAAGTGTAATACCTATCTGATACTTTTCCTGTTTAACATACTCAGGAGCAAGTGTTGTCGTATGCTTCTGTCCATCCCTTACATATGTTATATTCATAGTTTCATCAGCATGGTAATATCTGTAAAATGAATAATCCCTATAGAACGTAACCTTCTGGTCATTCACTTTAACTATTGTATCCCCCTCCTGAAGACCTGCTACGGCGGCTGGAGAATCTTCATACAGTATATCTACCCTGCATGGGTCATATCCTATGCTTCCAACTATAACAATAGCGCATACGAAAGCAAGAATAAAGTTAAATACCGGACCTGCTGCTATAACTGCTATTCTTGACCACACTGACTTGTTGGCAAAAGACTTCGACATATCATATCCCTGCTCAAGTGCCTCATCTTTAGCCTTCTGTGACATATAACCGCCTGCCGTTGCTTCCCCACGATGTGCTGCATTGTCTATGGATTCTGATTCATCGCTGTCACCTTCATCATCTTCGCTTTCTGCCTCAAGAAAATCTTCTCCAAGCATGATACACGCACCACCAAAAGGAAGAAGCTTAAGACAATACTCTGTCTCTCCTTTTTTGAAATGCAGCAGCTTAGGACCAAAACCAAGTGAAAACTCAACTACCGTTATACCATTAGCTTTCGCAACTATAAAATGCCCAAACTCATGTATAATAATTATTATGCTTAATACAAGTATTGCCAATATTACATTTAAAACCAATTTACCACTTTCCTCCGATCATCTCATATACATTTTTCTCTGTATCAAGAATCTCATCAACGGATGGATTATCAATATAATCCACCTCATTCATAGCGTACTCTATGATATCTGGTATATCAAGATATTTAATCTTTCTGTCTAAAAATCTGGCAACAGCAAATTCATTGGCTGCATTATAAGCTGTTGGTATATTACCACCTCTGTCTGATGCCTCATAAGCCAGCTTAAGGCCTTTAAATGTCTCCATATCCGGCTTTTCAAATGTTATACTGCCAAGTTCAAAGAAATCAACTCTTTTAGTGTTAAGTTCTCTTCTATGTGGATAGTATAATGCATACTGTATCGGAAGACGCATATCAGGACTTCCAAGCTGTGCCATAATACCACCATCAACAAACTCCACCATAGAATGTATTATGCTCTGTGGCTGTACAACAACACATACCTTTGATGATGGAACATCAAAAAGCCACTGTGCCTCCATAACTTCAAGCCCCTTATTTACCATGGTTGATGAATCGATTGTTATTTTTCTGCCCATGGACCAGTTAGGATGGTTAAGCGCATCCTCAAGTGTAACATGCTTAAGATCTTCTCTCTTTTTCCCTCTGAAAGGACCTCCTGATGCTGTAAGAAGTATCTTTTCCACTTCTCTTTTATATTCTCCATTAAGTGACTGGAATATTGCAGAGTGTTCACTGTCAACCGGATATATATTCACTCCGTTATCTTTAGCCAGTTTCATAATAATATGTCCTGCTGTCACAAGTGTTTCCTTATTGGCAAGAGCTATGTCCTTATGTGCTTTTATTGCCTTAATAGTTGGAATTATTCCCATCATTCCGACTACAGCCGTAAGCACTATATCAGCACTTTCTATGGTTGCAGCCTCAATAAGTCCCTCATCACCATATACTATTCTTACATCAATATCAGCCAGAAGAACTTTAAGTTCTGATGCCAGCTTTTCACTGCCTATACATACAAGTTCCGGTTTAAACTCCCTCACCTGTTCTGCCAGATCTTTAACTCTTGTACCAGCCGCAAGCGCAACTACTTTTATATCCTTGTTTCTTCTTATAACATCAAGTGTCTGCGTTCCAATAGAACCTGTTGAACCCAGTACAGATATACCTCTCATTGTAATATAACCCCTTTCATCTGTTTTTATATCTTTAGTATTATTCATTTTAAAATAAATAAGCCTATCTATATAGCAAGCCCATTTATAATAACTATCGCCCAGTATACAACAGGTGCTGTAAATATTACGCTGTCAAACCTGTCTAATATGCCTCCATGTCCAGGAATAAGCTTACCATAATCCTTAACATTATAATTTCTCTTAATTGCAGAAGCAGCAAGGTCACCTACTATAGCAAGCATTGCTCCGAAACAGCTGGCAACTGCAAATGTTAATACAGGATTAACCATTACTTCTGACATCCTTGAGCTTACAATGCTTCCATATATAACACCAAGAAGTGTAGCACCCGCTATTCCTCCAATCGCACCTTCTACTGATTTCTTAGGCGATAATACCGGTGCCATCTTATGCTTCCCTATAAGCACACCTGTGAAGTATGCAAATGTATCATTTCCCCATGAGGAAACAAATATAAGCCATACAAGATAAACTCCATTATCAAGTGCTCTCGTCTCATATATATGTGCAAGCATCATAGTTACATATATAATTCCAAAAAAAGCCCACATAACATTTTCAGCCTTATACTTTGGAAATGTAAACACATATACAGACATCAATGCAAGAAATGATATAACAATCACTAATATACTATACTTGTTATCCTGTCCTGTTAATGTTATATAGTACCCTATTGTTGCTATATAAGCACATATTCCAAGTGGACTTTTCTCAAGTCCCGCTACCCTTAATAGTTCAAAGTTACCAACAAGGGATATAATAAGACATAATGCATATAAGAACCATCCTCCGAAGTAAAGTGCCGGAGCTGCTATAGCAACAAGACATATTCCACTTATTACTCTTTTTAACAAATCCTACTCCTCCTTAACTCCACCATATCTTCTTTCTCTCTTATTATATTTCTCACATGCCTTAATAAGTTCTTCTTTATTAAAATCAGGCCAGTACACATCCGTAAAGTAAAACTCCGTATAAGCAAGCTGCCATGGAAGATAATTAGACAATCTTTGTTCTCCACTTGTTCTTATAAGAAGGTCAGGATCTGGAATACCTGCGGTATCAAGATTGTCACTAATCATGGCTTCATTGATTTCATCAGTATCAATCTCTCCACTCTTTACCTTATCAGCTATTTTTTTAACAGCTCTTACTATTTCATCCCTGCCACCATAATTAATAGCTATAGTAAAGTTAAGACCAGTATTGTTTTTTGTTTTTTCTTCAAGATTATTAATACTTTCTATTATATCTTCGCTAAGTTCTTCCTTTCTTCCTATAACACGACATTTAACATTGTTTTTCATAGACTTCTTTACGCAGTCTTTTAAGTACTTTCTTAATATGTTCATAAGTGTACCTACTTCTTCTGCAGACCTTTTCCAGTTCTCTGTAGAAAATGCATATACTGTAAAATACTTTATGCCAAGGTCATCTGCTACATAAAGCATATCTTCAACAACTTTACTTCCCTGCATATGACCATATGTACGTGGCATATGTCTTTTCTTGGCCCAGCGTCCATTGCCATCAAGAATGACCGCAACATGCCCAGGTATATTCAATCCTAATTCTTCATTAAAATAATCCATATCTATCTCCATTTTCGTAAAAATAAAGGCTGTTGCATTAACCAACAGCCTTCTTCATTATATATCTTATACTGTAAGTATTTCTGCAGACTTTTCTTCGATTGCCTTATCAATCTGAGCTACATATTTATCTGTGAGCTTCTGAACTTCATCTTCTAAGTTCTTAGCTTCATCATCTGAAATATCTCCTGCCTTATTCTCTTTCTTGACAGCATCATTAGCATCTCGTCTTACGTTTCTTATGGCAACCTTTGCATTGTCACCTTTCTTCTTAACTTCTTTAGCAAGTTCCTTACGTCTGTCCTCTGTTAACTCAGGGAATATAAGTCTTATAACCTTACCATCATTATTAGGTGTAAGACCAAGATCCGAAACAAGAATTGCCTTCTCAATATCCTTTATAAGACTTGACTCCCAAGGCTGAATCTGAATCATACGTGCTTCCGGCACTGAAATGTTGGCAACCTGCTGAAGTGATGTCGGTGTACCATAATAATCAACCTTGATCTTATCTAATATATGTGGATTAGCTCTTCCTGCCCTGATAGTTGTATAGTCTTCCCTTAAAGACTCAACTGATTTCTTCATTTTCTCTTCGTATTCTCTGATATCGCTCATTATTAATACTCTCTTTCTTAGTTTTAATTATAATTAGAACTTATACAAGCTTCCTGCTGATGCAAGGTAAACATCATAATATAATTGTCAAAAATATAAATATATAAATATACGTTATCTCAATATTACAATAATCTTATGTAATAATCAACAGTATTATTCAACTGTAACCTCTGTTCCGTTGAATTTGCCTGAAAGTGCATTCACTATGCTATCCTTCTCGTTAAGACCAAATACCATAAGTGGCATCTTATTCTCCATGCACATAACAGATGCTGTCATATCAATAACTCCAAGATGTTTATCAACAACATCTGTGATTGATATCTTGTCATACTTCTTAGCATCAGGATTAATCTTTGGATCGCTGTCATACACTCCATCTATAGCCTTTGCTAAAAGAATGGCATCTGCATCAAGCTCTATGGCTCTAAGAACAATACCTGTATCCGTAGAGAAATATGGGTGTCCAGTTCCTCCTGCAAAGAATACTACCATTCCTTTTTCAAAATATTTGTTAGCTCTGTCCTTTGAGAAAAGCTTTGTCATGCTTCCACATTCGAAAGGTGTAAGTATATTAGTCTTTAATCCCTGTGATCTGAATATCTCAGAAACATATATACAATTCATGATAGTCGCAAGCATTCCAATCTGGTCTGCCTTAGTCCTGTCTATATTGTCATTAGAGCGGCCTCTCCAGTAGTTGCCGCCACCAATAACTACTCCGACATTAATACCTTTATCTATAATCTTATTAACCTGTCCTGCTATATCTATTATGAGTTCATCATCATAGCCTGACTTTTTATCTCCTGATAATGCTTCCCCGCTGAGTTTAAGTATTACTCTTTTAATATCCTTCATCTTGCTATACTCCTTTGAATTAATCTTAGATATATTATTAAATATTATCCTTTCCCGGTGCCATGTTAAATATTGATTCAACATCTATATCTGCATATGCCTGTGAGCATCTTCCATCAATAGTCGCACCATTGTTAATCTGGACTGTCTTTGACTTAATATCTCCCACTATAACAGCAGATGAGTCAATTATAACCGGACCATTAACATCAACATTTCCCTTAACCGCGCCTGCAATAACTGCTGATGTTGCTGTTATATTACCTACAGCTACCGTACCCTGACCTATCTTTACAGAGCCTTTAGCTTCTATATCTCCTGTTATCTGTGCATTATTGGCAAATACTTCATTGGCTGTTATAGTTCCTGTTATAGTTCCACTTACTGTCATCTTTCCTTTACATGACACATCACCCTCAACAGTACCAAATATATCAATTGAACCTATTGAATCAAGGTTACCAGTTACAACAAGACCAGATGTTATAACTGCTGTTTCATCTGATATCTGTTCAAGTTCCGTCTTTGGTTCTTCCATAACAGTCATGTTATCATCTATAACTTCTTTAGTGTCACCATTAAGCTGTGCTTCAAGCTTATCAGTTATTGAAGCATCTTGCGCCTGTCCACTTTCCTTCTTTAACTGTTCAGACACTTTAGCAAGGTCAGCATCATCCAGTGTGTTAACCATCATACCATCTTTTTCTTCCCTGCCAAGCCTTCCAAATATATCCTTCGAATCATCTGATGAATTAGACTTCGTCCCGAATAAACCCATCATTATCCTCCTTTGAATCGTATGTTCTTATACTTTTTTGCTCACTATAGTATAGCATAACACAAGTAATAGGGCAATAAACTTTCTATGAACTTATTCGATCCACTATGTGATAAACATATATGCATAATAAAAGAGGCAGAACTGCTTCTGCCTCCTTTATTATAAGTTATAATCAATCTTTTCTTAAGACAAACTGTGATGTCATCTCGTTCATAGCTTCTGCCTGTGCTGATAATTCTTCACTCGTTGCAGAACATTCTTCTGATGCAGCAGAGTTAGATTGAACAACTTCTGATATCTGGTCAATACCATTCTCTGCTTCTCTTAAAGCAGCTATCTGCTGGTTAGAATTCTCACTTAACATCTTAGATGTATCCGAAATATCATTAATACCCTGAACAACTGTATCCATGGAATCAGCTGCCTTCTGTGCTACCTGGTTACCTTCTTCTATCTCGTTTAATGCGCCTTCAATAAGACTTCTTGTGTCTACAGCTGACTTAGCACTCTCATCTGCAAGCATACGTATCTGTTCTGCTACAACTGCAAATCCCTTGCCTGCCTCCCCAGCTCTGGCTGCTTCAATAGCCGCATTAAGTGATAAGAGGTTAGTCTGGCTTGCTATGCTCTCAATATCAGATATAATATTCTCTATCTTCTTAGATGTATCACTTATGCGCTGCATAGCCTCCATAAGTTCATGCATATCTGACTTGCTAGAATCTGCTGACTGCGCATAAAGCTCTGCTTTCTTGCTTGTTTCGTTAAGATTGTTAACAGTATCTGCAACCTGTTCGGTAATAGTTGCCATAGTTGCCTGAAGCTCTTCAACTGCTCCTGCCTGTTCTGTTGCTCCCTCAGCAAGTTCCTGTGCTGACTGTGCAAGATTTTCTGAACCTGCTGTTACCTGCTCTGCTGATTCCTCAACACGCTTTAATGTAGCATCCATCTTTCTGTTCATGTTACGGACAGCATTCTTTAACTCTACAAACTTACCTACATACTTATCTTCTATCTCTGTCGTTATAGCAAAATTACCATCTGCCATTAAAGACATAAGTCTGCTTAAATCACTGATAATAAGATTAAGGTTAGCTGCCATATCCTTTGCAACCTTATTCATAACTGCAATTTCATCTTCGTTATCATGCTCTGGGAATGGTGAATCAAGATCGCCTTCTGCAAATGTTTTCAATCGTTCAGCAAGCGCTTCTATAGGTTCTTCTATCTGCTTAGATATCTGGGCACCTATTCTCTTTGATAAAACGAAGCTTACTACTATAATCACAACAACTATTAAAGTAAGTATAATCTTAACTACAAATAATGTTCTTTCAAGTTCATTACCTTTATTAACATTAACATTCATAAGGTCTTTCATTGCAGCATAGACATCATCATACATAGGTCCAAGTACATCATATTCCTGCTTCTGCGCATTTTCTGAAGCACCAGGATCTGTTGTTGATGCCATTTTTAATATACTGTCACTTTTTGTCCAGTAACTGTCAAGCTTACTTGCAATATTGGCATATGACTGTTTTCCTTCCTTAGTTACCATGCTTTTCTCAATATCACTAAAATAGCCTTCAAAAAGCTGTTTCTTTTCTTCATATTCTTTCTTTTCGCTGTTAATTTCGCTGTCATTTCTATAACTGATTACTGCTCTAAGCGAACTTCTCGCCTCTGAGAATGTAACCATAGCCTTGCCTATATCTCCCTGTGAAAATCCATAATTAGTCATGGCACTCTCATACTGACTACTCATAACAAATATAGCAATACCGCATAATATAAGTCCTACGCAGCTTATCAGTGCTACAAGTGAAAATCCCTTGTTAAGTTTTTTTCTAATCGGGTTCTTTACTTCCATAGTTTCTCTCCTTTTGTTATGATTCATATTCATATAATATGGTCACTCATATATTAACTCATTATACGGAACGTATAATAAATTAAAGAAAACAACATATTTTATACTAATGCACGCAAAAATATCCGCTTATTCTCAAGCCGGATAAAATAAAACAATATTGCACGAACCATATGTATAAAATGATTATATCAATATTATTATGTTTTTTCAATACCCACTGCAAAATAACTTATTTTTATAAAAATATCATGCATTATATACATATAAACTACTTTTATTCTTCAATTTTCTTTAATTATGCACATAATCTTTATATAAGTTTGTTTATTATTATATTGAACACTTGAAAATATATCTTATAAAATATAGAACATAAAATACAATCCATAAAAAAAGACAACATCTTCCGACATTGTCCTTTTATAATATGATGTATGTGACAAAAGTATAAAAGTCATTTTCCTGCTGGAAAAGACTTTTTACACTCTCATCATAATATTATATATAATTCTGATTACTTAAGCTGTGCTGCTACTTCTGCTGCAAAGTCTTCATTCTTCTTCTCAAGACCTTCGCCAACTTCGAAACGAACATAACCCTTGATTGTGAATGGAGCACCTGCTGCCTTACCAACTTCTGCGATATACTTAGCAACTGACTGCTTGCCATCTTCAGCCTTAACATATGTCTGATCCATAAGGCAGATTTCCTTAAGCTGCTTAGATACACGGCCTTCTACTAATCCCTTAAAAATCTTATCTGATGTTATATTAGCTCTGTCAGCTAATGCAAGCTCTGCTAACTGTGAAGCTGCTTCCTTTGAAAGGAAGTTGAATAAATACTGCATATTGCTCTTATGCTCTTCATATGTTGCGATGTCTTCATCACTCCATACCTTATCATTAATAGCTTTCTCAATTAACTTGTTTAAGATAGGCTTTGGAAGAGTAGCTGGATCGTTTAATGCGCTCTCTTCTGTGATTTCTCTTAACTTAGCAAGTTCAGCATCTGACATATCTTCTCTGCTGATGTACTGTGGATTCATAGCTGCAATCTGCATTGCGATATTTGTAAGTGCTTCCTTAACTGCATCTCCTGTAGCACCTTCTGCAGCAACAAGAACACCAATTCTTCCGCCACCATGAACATATGAAGCTACACAGTCACCTGTAAGTTTTTCAAATCTTCTTACTGAAAGCTTTTCTCCGATTACGATAGTCTTTTCTTCAAGTTCTGGCTTCATATCAAGAATAGCGCATACATCCTCTCCATCTCCAGCCTTATCAACTGATGACTTAAGAGCCTTGTCAGCTACATCCTGAACGAATTCCTGGAATACCGCATTCTTAGCAACGAAGTCTGTTTCTGAGTTAACTTCTACTACTACTGCTGTATTACCTTCTGATGCAACTCTTGTGATACCTTCTGCTGCGATTCTTCCAGCCTTCTTTTCTACCTTAGCTGCTCCACTCTTTCTAAGAACATCAACAGCTGCTTCCATATCTCCATCTGTCTCTGTAAGAGCCTTCTTGCATTCCATCATACCTGCACCAGTAGACTCTCTAAGTTCCTTAACCATTGCTGCTGTAATTGCTGCCATTTTATATTCCTCCAATTAAATATTTTTAAAAAATGCTTCAACCTGAAACTACAGGCTGAAGCATACATAAACTTAAGTCAAACCTTAAATATTAAGCTTCCTCAGCTACTTCTTCTGCATCAGCGGCTACAACTTCTTCACCCTGATTAGCTTCGATAACAGCGTCAGCCATCTTTGATACGATTAAGTTAACAGCTCTGATAGCATCATCGTTACCAGGGATAACATAATCTAACTCATCTGGATCACAGTTTGTATCAGCAATACCGATTAATGTGATTCCAAGTGCGTGTGCTTCCTGAACACAGATTCTTTCCTTCTTAGGATCTACGATAAAGATAGCATCAGGAATTCTCTTCATCTCCTTGATACCACCAAGGTTCTTCTGAAGCTTTTCTAATTCTTTCTTTAAGCCTATAACTTCCTTCTTAGGAAGAACATCAAATGTACCATCTTCCTGCATTGTTTCGATTTCTTTAAGTCTTGCAATTCTTGACTGGATTG
>ERZ808240.2407-NODE-2407-length-20498-cov-8.566747_pt1 | contig 20498 bp, 18 predicted proteins | sample MGYA00521084_ERZ808240 | MGnify/ENA primary metagenome ERZ808240 (study PRJEB31516, sample SAMN03275571) | gut metagenome | biome: mammalia-associated habitat; material: feces | host: Papio cynocephalus | place: Kenya | collected 2012-08-06 ...
GGCTATTCCATGCTTTCTACTTATTCTGAAGGCTTACAGCTTGCAGCACGTTTTGAACGTGACGGCGGTTATAAAGCATTCATTCTGAACAGCCGTCTCGCCCCGAATACCTGGCCGCTTCCACAGATGGATCTTGCCCGCGCCATTATGTATGTCAGAAAACATGCGGATGAATACCATATCAATCCGGATCAGATCCTGATCATCGGTTCTTCTGCCGGCGGTCATCTCTGTGCAAGCGAAGCGCTCTATCACGAAGAATTAAAAAAAGACATTCTGAAAAAATATCCAGAATATCTTTCTGATTATCAACCAACCTCCGCCCGTCCTGATGGTGTCGGCTTATTATATCCGGTGATCAGCTTCACTTCTGAATATCATGAAGGAAGCTTTCTGAATAATACCGGTGGTGATCTGCAGTTAAAAGACAAGCTTTCAGTTGAGCTCCATATGAAAAAAGACTATCCACCGACTTATGCATTTGCCAACCGTGATGACGGATGTGTCCCATTCAGCAATACAACCCGTCTGGATCAGGCACTAAAGGAAGCTGACATTCCACACCTGTGTGAGATTTTCCCAACCGGCGATCACGGCATCGGTCTTGGCTATCAGACTTCTGCCAAATACTGGAGTGAACATATGCTTTCTTTTTTTGCAGAACAATTTCAAGTTAATTTATGAATCCATTTATAACTTCGGAATCGTAAAAATACCGGGATCCCTTTGAACAACTGATCCGACTGCACTGCGATCACGACAAGTTCCACCGGCAGTTTCCACACGAATGCAGCCAGGAAAGAAAGCGGCATTACAATTCCCCATGTAGATATAATATTCATATACATAGAGAATTTCGTATCTCCACCACCCTGGATCACTCCGACAGACACTGGCATCTGATAAGACATCCCGACCATAACTATACTCATGATCATAATAAAATGATCCGCCAGAACTGCTGCCGTATCTGTTAATTTATACATCGACAGCAACGGCTTCCGCAATATAAATAATAGCATTCCAAGAACGATACCGATCAGCACATCTATCACGGATAATGTTCTGCCGTCTGATTTTACTTTCTCCAGATTGCCCTCTCCGATATCTTTTCCGATCATAACTGCTGATGCCGATGAAATTGCAATTACAATGACTTTCAGATACTGGAAAAATGTGCCAGACACCGAATTTGCCGCAATTGCATCCGATGACAGATGGCCAAGGATCGCCGTCTGCATCGGCACTGAAACAGCCCATATCATTCCAGAGAAAACGATCGGGGAGGATACTCTTAAGAAAGCTTTCCACATCTTTTTGTTCTGTCTTCCGCATACACTCAGCCATAAGTCTTTTTGGAACAGTCTGACCTTCTTATCCGCTTTCCACACATAAATCACAACAATAAGAAGTTCTACACTCCTTGCAGTTAATGTTCCGACTGCTGCACCTTTAATTCCCATCTCCGGGAATCCGAATCGTCCAAAGATCAATACATAATTGATACATCCATTTATAAGCAGTGATACTACAGATATAACAAAAGCAATCTTTACCGTCTCTACACTTCGAAGCATCGCGATCAACAGATTACTGATCAGAAATAATGCAAATGTCCATTTTAAGAGTCCAAGATAGCTTCTTCCTTCTGCAATAATCTCCGGAGATGTTGTAAATATCCTTAAAAGCTGATCCGGGATCAGACTGCACAGTACAAGAATCACCACTGCAGTTCCAATGCTGATAAGCAGCGCAATTCCGGTCAGATCCCGGATAGGCTCCGTCTCTCTTTTTCCCCAATACTGTGAACACATTGCGATCAATGCATTTCCAATCGACAACGCCAGCTGATTTACAATAAAAAATATCTGGTTCACAGTTGCTGCTCCGGACAATGCGCTCTGGCTGTAACTTCCAAGCATGATGTTATCTAACATATTCACACTGTAAGCCACCAGATTCTGAAGTGCCACCACCAGCATCAGCCGGAAAAATGTTTTATAAAAATTACCGCCTTTTGTAAAAAATGTTGTTTTTCCTGTTTTCATTTATTTCAACAGATTTCTTACCATCTCTGCATCGAATGTCACAGATTTTACATGATCTACTTCAATCTGGTATAGTGCATTTGCCGCAATGTGCTCTGCTGCCTGTTCCAGATCACGGATTCCGGAAGTATTCGAATATAATTCGATCACTTCGTCAAGAGCTTCTTCACTCATGATACACTCCTCTTCCTTAAGACTCATTCTCTTCAGGACTTTCGGAAGTGCGAATTTGGAGAAGATCACTTTCTTTTCTTCCGGCGTATAATCCGGAATGTCGATCACGGCAAAGCGTGACATCAGCGGTGCACTGATCTGCGACTTATCATTGGCAGTTGCGATCGGATATACACCTACCGTCGGAATCATACATTCAATATAATTGTCTGTAAATCCCAAGTTATCTAATAAAGTCAAAAGTACATCTGCCGGATTACCATTTCCCTTTCCAGATGCGGCTTTATCAAGCTCATTAATGATAAATACCAGATTTGATTCACCTGCCATCGCAAATGCATCCATGATGATACCTGTCTTCGCATTGGCATAGATACGGGAACTTCCCGTTAACTGTTCCGGATCATTGATCGAACTCATATCCAGTGTAGTCCACGGGAGCTTCAGAATACGTGCTACCGCATAAGCGATCTGGGATTTTCCGGTTCCGGCAGGTCCCACTAACAGAAGTCCGTAAGCCGGTAATGTATGAGTACGGTTGATCTGGATGATCGTCTCGATGATTCTTTGTTTTACACGCTCCATTCCGTAGAGTTCTTCATCCAGGATCCGGCGTGCCTCGTCCGGATCAATTGCTTCAAAGTAATTACTCTTCCACTGCACATTCATCATGATAGACAATGCTCTCTGTGCATGACGTCTCTCTTCCGGTGAAACTTCGTGGGAACGTGCTACTGCAAGATTACGTCTTGCCCAGAGGCGGATGTTATCCGGAAGTGTTCTTCCTGCACAGTTCATAAAGTCTGTGATACTCTGGAGACTGGTAAGCTTCATGTCATCTCCTGCTTCATCTTCATCCTCATCATCCACTTCTTCTGCCGGTGCATTGCTTGCAAGCAGACGCTCGATCATGAACTGAAGGAATCCATCTTCTGCAGACAATTTCGTGCCGCCGCCAAATGCAATCTCACGGATCTTGTATACTGCATATCCTTCTTCTGTATTGGATCCGGAAAGACGCACGTTGATATGATTCTCTCCGAGCCATTTCAGAAGGCTTACGAATCTTGCGTCAATCTTTAAGATATCTGCACTGACTGTTCCGTCTTCTTCCTGAAATTCAAAAGCGGTCCTTTTGATCGGATTGGTGAACACACCACAGGAATGGTGCTCCCATTTACGGATTGTATTATCCAGAACCATCATCGGTTTCTCTGCTGTTGCTTCGTTTTCATTTGAGCGGATCACTGTATAAGTACATTCCGCTGGTTTATTTTCATCCGGTGTTGAGTTAAAATCAAAAACTGGCATGTTGTTTCTCCTTTGTGTTTACTTTTATAATATTGTTTCTGTGCATACTAATTTTAGTTTATCATTCTTCCGGATTCTTTCCAAGTCTGATTTTTTCCATTTTCCGCACAAATTCCTCATCTGCATGATCAAACAGATAATTCCGGTCACTGTCCCGCTGTTTTTCATTGTCCTGTGCGATCAGCTTTCTGGTGTATTCAATCTCATTTAAAAAATCCCTGGAAGAGATACGGGTTCCACCCTGTCCCATCGTGATCACCTGCTCTACTCCGTCGGAAGTCACAACCGTCACATGATACTTCCTTCCTATATGATGAACGACCTTTTCAATATACTGATCTGCCGTCTCGGCTTCTTTCGTATATACAACGTGGATATTATGGTACTTCTGTATTTCCAGTACCTCTCCTTCCACCTTGTATGCATCAAATACCAGGATCAGGACACATTCCTTATATCCCTGATAATTGCAAAGGATGTCCATCAGCTTATCTCTTGCGGCCTCGATGCTGACTTTCGCCAGCTCTTTCAGTTCCTCCCATGCGAAGATGACATTATATCCATCAACCAGCAGATATTCCTGCATGCTCTCTTCTTTTTTGCGCTGCTTTTTTGCATACTCACTTTCATAAGTCTGTGGTGTCAGTCCGCCTTTTCTTTCTACTTTTCCATATGTCCGTATGAAGATTTCTTCCAGCTCTTTTTCCTCTGCCTTTGAATATACTTTAGGAGTTCTGGCTGCTCTTGGCATCTGATGAGCAGTCTGTCCGGACTGCCTCTTTGCTTCTTCTGATGCACGCTCTTTTTCTAATTGATTTTCCAGATGCATATACTCCGGTACCTTATCCCATGGAACATTGAATCCTGCACCGTGGGAACAGAATACGGAACCGGTCGGGTTCTCGATATCTCGTTCCGGATCGTAGCCAATCTCTTCGATCACTGCTTCAGCATTCTGGCAGGGTTCATAACCGCGGAACGTACAGGTCAGATGCCCTTGTCCTCTTGTATAGGAATTCACTTCCATCTGATAATCCCGCATGCCTGCAACCGGTGCATACCCTTCGATCGTGGTCATCTCTCCTTCTGTCTGCGGTGTACCAGCCTCTCCGTTCATCCGCTGGATATCCGTAAGTGCCCGTCCGATCATTCCCGATGGAATTTCCAGCTGGAAATCATAATATGGTTCCAGCAGTATGCTTTCTGCCTGCATCAGCCCCTGTCTTACAGCACGATATGTCGCCTGCCGGAAATCACCACCTTCGGTATGCTTCAGATGTGCCCGCCCCGCAGTCAGCGTAATCTTCATATCTGTGATCACAGATCCTGTCAGCACACCTCTGTGTTCTTTTTCCAGTAGATGCGTCAGGATCAGACGCTGCCAGTTCTTATCCAGCATATCCTCACTGCAGTCCGTTCCGATCACTATACCGCTTCCACGCTCTCCCGGTTCCATCTTCAGATGGACTTCCGCATAATGCCTGAGCGGTTCGAAATGTCCTACCCCTTCCACCGTATTCCGGATCGTCTCTTTATATACAATATTTCCGGTATCAAATTCCACATCTACACCGAACCGTTCTTTGATCAGACTCTTTAATATCTCAATCTGGACTGCTCCCATGAGTTTTGCATGGATCTCTCCCAATTCTTCATTCCATACGATCTTAAGCATCGGATCTTCTTCTTCCAGAATCCGTAAGTTACCAAGCATCTTGTGTACGTCACAGCCTTCCGGCAGTCCAATCTTGTAACTTAACACAGGCTCTAAAGCCGGAGCTTCTGAGTCTTCCTCAATTCCCAGACCTTCTCCAGGATATGTATAATGAAGTCCCGTCACGGCACAGATCATGCCGCTTTCTGCTTCCTGTACCATCTCATATTTTTCTCCGGAGTAGATACGGATCTGGTTTACTTTCTCTTCCCAGGTATTTTCTGCACCGCCATTCTCATCTGAATGCTCCTTTTTCTTCATATCCCCTTTTAAGATATCCTTCACCTTCAGGCTTCCCGATGTAATCTTCAGATGTGTCAGACGGCTTCCCGATGCATCTCTGGAAATCTTATACACTTTTGCGCCAAAGGCCTCTGTATGCTTTCCTTCTGCACCGCCTTTTCCGGATTTCAAAGCAGTTTTTATCTGCTCATTTTTCTCAATATAACCGGCCATTCCATCCATGAATTCCTGCACACCTTCTGTCTTCAATGCCGAACCGAAATAACAGGGGAATACTTTTCTTTTTCCAATCATCTCTGCAATCGTAGTATCCTCTATCTGTTCCGATTCCAGATATTCTTCCATGGCTTTTTCTTCACACATTGCAAGCGCATCGTAGAATTCTTCCGATCTCTCTGTAAAATCAATGCATCCCTCATCCAGTCTGTTCTGCAGATCTTCCAGTACCTTTTCTTTATCCGTTCCAACCTGGTCCATCTTATTAACGAATAAAAATGTCGGTATCTGATATCTTTTCAGCAGGCTCCAGAGTGTCCTTGTATGCCCCTGTACCCCATCTGCGCCATTGATCACCAGGATTGCATAATCCAGTACCTGCAACGTACGTTCCATCTCTGTGGAGAAATCCACATGCCCCGGCGTATCCAGAAGAGTTATCCCCAGATTTCCTGCTTTTAGTTCTGCCTGCTTGGAAAAAATCGTAATTCCCCGTTCTCTCTCCAGTTCATATGTATCTAAAAATGCATCTTTGTGATCTACTCTTCCAAGCTTTCTGATCTGCCCGCTTAAGTAAAGCATGCATTCCGATAATGTTGTCTTTCCTGCATCTACATGTGCCAGGATTCCGATTGTAATATGTCTCATAATTTTCTTCCTTATTATCTGTCGTTATCAGTCGTTATTATCATTACTTATCAGTATTCTTTTTTACGATATTCTTATTATACAACATAATTTATATTTTGTACTTTTTTTCAAAATTTTGCAATTTACTATTGTTTTTTCCGGCAAAATCTGTTTGACTATTAGTGAGGACATATTAAAAAAAATAATAAATAAGCGAGGTATTGTTATGAAACCAATAAAAGAAGGTAAAGTCCGTGAAATTTATGATAACGGAGACAGCCTGATTATGGTTGCCACAGATCGTATCAGTTGTTTTGATGTTATTCTTAAGAATATTGTTTCTAAAAAAGGAACTGTTCTGACTCAGATGTCGAAATTCTGGTTCGACCTGACAAAAGACATTCTTCCAAACCACATGATCTCTACTGACGTAAAAGATATGCCTGAATATTTCCAGAAACCGGAATTCGACGGTAACAGCATGATGTGTAAAAAACTGGAAATGCTTCCTATCGAATGTATCGTACGTGGATATATCACAGGAAGCGGCTGGAAGAGCTATCAGGAAAATGGTACCGTATGCGGCATCAAACTTCCGGAAGGCTTAAAAGAATCTGACAAGCTTCCAGAGCCAATCTACACGCCATCTACAAAAGCTGAGATCGGAGATCATGATGAAAATATTTCTTATGAACAGAGTATTGCACATCTGGAGAAATATTTTCCTGGAAAAGGCGAAGAATACGCAGCCAAGCTTCGTGACTGTACAATCGCACTCTATAAAAAATGCGCAGACTATGCATTAAGCCGCGGTATCATCATTGCAGATACCAAATTTGAATTCGGACTTGATGAGAATGGCAACATCGTCATCGGTGATGAAATGCTGACACCTGACAGTTCCCGTTTCTGGCCTGTAGAAGGTTACGAACCGGGACACGGACAGCCATCTTTCGACAAACAGTTTGCCCGTGACTGGCTCACTTCCCACCCTGGCAACGACTGGAATCTTCCGGATGATGTTGTTCAGAAAACAATTGACAAATATCTTCAGTGCTACAAGATGATTACAGGAAAAGACCTTGCTTAATTTTTCTGTATCCGTAAGAACAATACTCCTTGCTGTTCTTACGGACATCTGATCCGGTAGCAGTGCAGTGAGAGAACCTGCCATTGGCAAGTTTCTCCTGCATATTTTGCATACATACTCCCGCCGGAAGCTGTCTCGTTGACAGTTCCCGGCGGGAGTTTTATTATATTATATGATAGGAATTGCCGCCGGCGGTTCTTACATTTTTATCTACAAAATCATATATAGAAAGAAGTGACTCATACATGAAAAAAGCCTATATTTACCGTGGCCTGTTCTATATTGCCAGTCTTCTGATCCTGGCTCTTGGAATCACACTGAATACCAAGACCGGACTTGGCGTGTCTCCGATCATCTCCGTATCTTTCAGTATCTCCACAATCTGGCATCTGAATTTTGGAAATACGACACTTGTACTTTATGCAGTCTTTGTTGCAGTAGAGATGATCCTGCACACGATCCGGAGCCTGCGGGCAGAAAGATCAGAAGGTGCTCCACTGGAACATGCCAACAAGCTGAATCTAAAGCTTTCCCTTCTTATGGATCTCCTGCAATTTCCACTGAGCCTGGTCTTTACCAGATTTCTCAATCTGTTCTCCGGACTGATTCCGAACCTTCAGACCACTTATCCAGACTCCTTTGCGGGAAGTTTTGCAGGGCGTATTGTATTCCTGCTCATTGCTATCATCCTGACTGGTGTCGGTGCTGCTATATCCCTCAATATGCGGATCATACCAAATCCCGGTGATGGAATCGTCCAGGCTATTGCAGATTTCATCCACAAGGGAGTCGGTTTTACCAAGAACTGTTTTGATGTGTTCAATATCTGTATTACAATTTCAGTTGGTCTTCTTTTCGCCCATCACCTCATCGGTATCGGACTTGGAACCGTCATTGCCGTGATCGGTGTCGGACGTGTCATTGCCGTATTCAACCATTTTTTCAAACAGCCGATGGCAATACTTGCAGACGTCAAAGAGCCGGTGTAATCAACAAAAAGTATCTGATCTGTATGATTTTTCATCCCCGGTATCTATATATCACAGCTATTCTTTCATCTTTGGTTCAAATATCAGTGACGCCAGATAGCCAAAGATGAGTGCTGCCGATATTCCCACTGCACTTGCCTTAAATCCCCCCATGAAGATTCCTATAAATCCTTCTTTATCTACTGCTTCTTTTACACCTTTCCACAGAAGATTTCCAAATCCCATTAACGGCACACTTGCTCCGGCTCCGGCATAATCCTGGATTGCCGGATAAATCTTCAGTGCCCCAAGCACAGCACCGATGCACACCAGAAGCACCATGATCCTTCCGGGCATCAGTTTTGTCCGGTCCAGTAAGATCTGCGTCAGGGCGCAGATCAGACCACCTACCCAGAATGCATTGATATAATCCATCTTTTCTACCTCCTGATCATATTCTGGCACATTAACTTATTAACAGTGTTCCAGGACAATTCCATGCGCAATTCCCGGTACGCTTGCTCCTTCATTATAACTGACCGTTGACATCAGCGCCCCCGTCGGAACAAACAAGACCTTCTTCCATTCCCCTCTTGATATCTTCGGCAGAATATATGCCGACAACGTTGTGGCTGCACATCCACATCCGCTTCCTCCTGCATGAGTATCCTGCAGGTTCTGGTCGAAAATCGTCATTCCACAGTCTATATGATTCTTTTTAATGTCATATTCTTTTCCCCGCATAAGGTCAAATAAAATGCTCTGGCCCACATATCCAAGATCTCCGGTAATGATCCGGTCATAATCTTCTTCCTTTCTTCCGAAATCTTTTAGATTCCGGATGATTGTATCACATGCTGCCGGTGCCATACATGCCCCCATATTCTGAGAATCTTTCAGACCGTAATCCACAATTTTCCCGACCGTCACACCAGTTATCCTCACATGACTTCTGTTTTTCCCCACAATGAATGCACCACTTCCGGTAACGGTCCAGTGTGCGGAAAGCGGTCTCTGATTCGCATATCCCAGAGGAAAGCGGAATTCTTTCTCCGCACTTCCGAAATGACTCGATGTTACTGCCAGCATCCGTTCTCCGTATCCGGCTGCCACACTCATCGCTGCCAGTGCCAGCGCCTCTCCTGAAGTAGAACAGGCACCGTATAATCCAAACATCGGTATCTGCAGTTGTTCTACTCCTAAGGATGTTGCTATTCCCTGCCGCAGCAGATCACCTCCGAACAGATAACGGATTGCCCCCGCTTCCACATGCGCTTTTCCTAATGCCAGAAGGCACGCTTCTTTCTGCATGGTACTTTCTGCTTCTTCCCACGTATTCTCTCCGAAAAGATCCTCCTGCGCAACCATGTCGAATAAACTTCCTAACGGTCCTTCGCCTTCTTTTTTCCCGACAACCGATGCACTTGCTTCTATATACGGGGATTTATCAAATGCTATACTCTGCTTTCCTTTTATCATATTTCCTATCCTTTCATTCAGGCTGCTTTGTTCCGTCTGTTTTTCCACAATTAGATTATCCCGGCCGTTTTAAGCATCCAGTAGATCAGACCCAGCAGCCAGCTTGTAAAGATTCCATACAGGATCACCGGACCTGCAATGGTGAATATCTTACAGCCGATTCCCATAACCTGTCCTTCTTTCTTATACTCAATCGCCGGTGCCGCCACAGAATTGGCAAATCCGGTGATCGGGACAAGTGCTCCGGCACCTCCCCATTTTGCAATTTTCGGGTAGATATTACATCCGGTGAGTACAACACTTAGCAGAACCAGAATCATGGAGCACCAGCTCCCGCTCATGTCCTTATTCAGACCGGCCTTTTCGCAGATGTCCAGGATGCCCTGTCCGAGCACACATATCACACCTCCGGTTACAAACGCCCTGGCCATATTTGCCGGAAGGTTGTGTACCGGTGTCTTCTGTTTTACATAATTCTTATATGCTTCCTGCTGTTTCTTCTTATCCATCTGATCACCACCTTTGAAAGAAAAATAGCAATGCCCCCAGTCCTTTTCCAAGAGCAATTCCAATAATAATTGCCGCAATTCCTCTTACCATCCGTATCCTGCGGATAAAGATCGGGAATAAGTCCAGCATCTCCGTCAGTGCCATCGCCCAGCATCCCACAAAAATACCGCCAAAAAGGCCGAAAACAGGTACCAGCCAGTTTCCATAAGGGATCTTTGGATGATAGACGGATACGATTGCGCCCAGACTTCCTCCCACTGCGATGGCATCCTCATACAGCATGACATGTTCCCCTGTATGAGTCCGGTCTGCAAAATCCGACACCACTCCAAGACCAATGATAAAAGAGAAAAGGCCGCCTGCTGCTGTAACTCCGGCGCTAAGTCCCAGAAGTGCCAGAAATATGTTTTTTATCCACATCTAGTTCTTTCTCCTTTCTGGAATACGTCTCTACAAGTGTTGTCTGGATATCATTCTCATACAGCCGCATCTCCACTTCCATAGGTGTCGGATCCACCGACAGGCGCTTTTTACCAAAATGATTGAAGAATGTCAGAATTCCGATTACAATTCCCACACAGTACGTAAGTTCCAGTATCGTGAAGCCATCTGACTTTGTCCCTGTCAGAAGCTGATATATCTGTCCAAACATCTTCGTCACTCCCACATCATTATTGAATGCCATTGTCGAAAATGCCGCCCCAAAAAAGCTGATCAATACCACCGCTATGATCTTCGCAACATGAATCATACCGCCTTTTCCGTCCTGTTCCTCATACGTCACGATAAAATCTACTTCTCCTATATTTTCCACCGGTGCATCCGGATAGACTTCATGGATCTTCTGTATCACTTTCAAGATGGATACCACCGTACGTCTCTGCTTTTTATTGTCCGTATGATGAAATGTCAAAAGATGCATGCCCCGGATTCTTGCAAGCATAGCCGGATCAGAACATTCTATTTTCAGCACATCCCCCAGTGTCACCGATGTCACTGCCACTTCGATATTCCTGTCTGCTTTCACATATACATCAACAGTTTTTCCAGCCACATTCCATTCCTCCATCTCTTATAGTTTCTTTGATCAGTGTGCCTTCTGTCACTCCGTGATTCCCTTTTATATCGTGAAAATAATAGATCAGTCCGATGATCACTGCCACTGTAACAACAAAAATCAGGCACATCCTGATCTTCTTTCTGGCTTCGTCCAACTTTCCTCACCCTTTCTATTTATGTCTCTTTCATCCTGATTTCATGAGTTAGTATGCCTGATTCCGGAAATTCTATACATGATGTGCCATCATAAATGCTCTCTTAAATTTTTTAATATCTTCTTTTCCATTCTGGATACCTGCACCTGGGAGATACCCATTTCCTCTCCTGTCTGTGTCTGCGTTTTTTCTGCAAAATATCTGAGGTAGATCAGTCTTCGTTCGTCCTTGCCAAGTGTATTCAAAAGATCTTTTAATAACAGATGATCCAGTACTTTTTCTTCTGCCACATCTTCCTGTCCGATCTTTTCCATCAATGACATTTCCTGTCCATCTTTTTTGTATGCCGGTCTCTGCAGTGATTCCACATCTGTACAGGCATCCATAGCCATCGTAAGATCCTCTGTGGTAACATCCAGATATTCCGCAAGTTCTACAACGGACGGTTCTCTTCCCAGTGTACGTCCCAGCACCTCCTGTGCCTGGTATGCTTTATAAGCCAATTCCTTTAATGACCTGCTTACCTTAAGCATTCCGTCATCTCTCAGGAACCTCCTTATTTCACCGCTGATCATTGGTACCGCATAAGTCGAAAATTTCACTTCGAAACTCAAGTCGAATTTATCGATTGCTTTCAAAAGTCCGATAGTTCCAATCTGGAACAGATCTTCCATTTCCGTTCCCCGTCCGGCAAATCTTCTTACGATGCACCAGACCAGACCTGTATTTTCCTCCACAATCTGCGCTCTTGCTTCTTCATCCCCTTCGTGAGACTTTTGAATCAAAGCGATTGTGTGGTCCATACCTTTCGTCCTTTTCCAATAGTTTTCTTCATTTTTACAACGGTTCCCTTTCCTGGTTCGGAATTTACTTCTACTTCATCCATAAAGGCTTCCATAAATGAAAACCCCATTCCAGATCGGTCAAGCTCCGGTCTTGTAGTAAATAATGGTTCCATTGCTTTCTTTACATCTTCTATTCCTTTTCCATGATCTTCTATTTCCATTTTCAGTGTGTTCCCATCAATACAGCATCGGAGAATAATTTTTTCTACCACTCCTTCATACCCATGGATTACTGCATTCGTCACAGCTTCCGATACGGCAGTCTTTACATCTGCCACCTCTTCCACAGTTGGGTTTAATGCAGTCATAAATGCAGCGACTGCAACTCTGGCAAACGATTCATTTGATGAATAGCTGTCAAACCTGATCTCCATTTCATTCGTATCTTTCATCTATTTCTCCTCCTCATATATCTGCATGATCTTTGTTACCCCCGACATTGTCAGAATTTTGCGGATCCTCTCGTTGGTATGTACCGCACAGACTTCTCCGCCAAGCATATAGATTTTTCTGTAACGTCCCATGATGACTCCGATTCCGGAACTGTCACAGAATTTCGTATCTGCAAAATCAAATATCACATAACGGATATGATTATGGTCAATCAGATGATCGGATTCCCTCCTGATTTCTTCTGCGTTGTGATGATCCAACTCTCCCGGTAAAAATATCGTCAGATAATTTTCCTGTATCTGATACTTCATGTTAGAAACTCCCCTTTTTTATGGATTAAAAAAGGACATGCACTTTTTGTGCATATCCTTCTCTTTCGTACCTTATTCTAATTATTATCAGTCTTACTCTTCTGCGAATTCTGCGTATCCAATGCATTCTGCGCTTCGGTAGCAGCTTCGGTTCCATCGTATTTCTCAATAATCTTCTGGTAATACGTATTAGCCTTGTCCTGATTTCCCTGTTTCTCATAAGACTGTGCCAGAAGAAGCATCGCCGCTCCATCCTGATATCCTTCGTCCATCTGTACTATCTGCTCCAGATTCGTTACCGCTGTGTCATAATTTGCCACCTGATAATTCTTCTGCGCTGTTGCGTACAGATTTACACATACTTTTGGATAAATCTTTTGTGTTAAAGCATCATACTCTTCTTTTCCTGATGTTCCCAATGTATCTGCATTAATCTTCAGAAGTTCTTCTGCCAGGGCAGAATTACTCATGTCACCTGTTGTAGAATGAGATACTACTGTCATCAGCGATTCATAACTGGACTTTGTCACTTCTGCCGTCTGCTGCTGGCTCTTTGCTTCTTTGGAATTGGTGCGATATGTCTCCAATTCTTTTTTTAAAGCACTGATCTGTGATTTCTGTGTTGCAATCTGATCACTGAACTTCACTGTCTGCTTGTTCAGTTTACTCTGCTTTGATGCAGATACTGCCGGCATGATTAAGAATCCCATAACTGCAACTCCTACAATAACACCAATCGCTATGTTAACCATGGTATGCAGTCCTACATTATCCTTAAGCCCTGATGCAACCGGCTGGATAATTGTCTCATTACCAATATTGTAAGTAACTGTCTGTCTTCCTTTTCGCTTTTTCTTGCCCGTATCCTTGTCATCCACCAGACGCACATTTCTTGCCTTACGCACCTGATTCAGTTCATGCATATAACGCATGGTAATATCATCTGTCTTATCCAGCTTATGTGCAATACGGATATTCTTTCTTGCTTCGGAATACTGTTCGTCCATAATATAAAGCAATGCCAGAAGCTGATATGCTTTCACATATGTCGGATGCATCTCAATTGCTTTTTTTAATTGCATAACTGCCAGATCTTCGCATCTCTGATAACAATAATCCAATGCCTGGTTATAACGTTTAATAGCCTGATTGATCTGCTCCAGTTCATCCTTTTTTTCTTTAACTTTCTTGATATAATAATTGGCAATATTCTCTTTTGGCTGAAGATTCTTACTTAAGACCCATTCCGTCAGTGCTTCTACCACATCGCCTCTTCCATAGTAGACAAGTCCGAGAAGATTCCTTGACGCAATATTATCTCTGTTATACTGTAAACTCTTCTTAAGCGATGTAATAGCTCCGGTCAGATCCCGGATATTCGCTTTACTAAGTCCGTCGTTATACCAGTAGTTAGACTGATATACCAGTTTTGTTGTATAGTCCATATACTTCCCTCTATGTTCTTTCATTCCACCGGCATCCGCCTACTGTGGATCATCCTGCTTTGTCTGTTCGATTACTTCTCTTAAAAGATCCGTCATATCCGTCAGGTCATCCTGATAAATGGCGTCTCCCAGTTCCTCTACTTCCAGACTTGGCTGGAACTTCTTTAATTCTTCTTCAAAATCAAGCATCTATGGCACCTCCTGCCAGTAACTTCTTCATCATCCCTACAAGGTAAAGCGAACCCAGACAATAAATCTCTCCGGATTCTCCCCTTTTATCCATAGCTGTCTTCACAGCGTCTTCCAGTTTTTCTTTACAGTACACCGGTCTGTCTGTGTATCTTCGGAAAATTTCTGCAAGTTCCTCTGCCGGAACTCCTCTCTCATCTTCAATCTGTGTCACTACATAAGCCTTCGCATCTAAGTTCTCACACAGATATTCTATCATCTGATCGTATTTTTTATCTGATACTGCAGAGAATAAAAGTATCATTTCCCCGCGCTCAGTCTCATCCAGAGCTTTTATGCTTTCTACAAAAGCTTCCATTGCTCCGGGGTTATGTGCACCATCTACCGTGATATGTGCCCCTACCCGTTCCATTCTTCCTTCCCAGTGAATATCCGCCAGGGCTTCTTTCCACCGGTCTATATGTATCTTCTCATCCGAGAGCAGATATTCTGCTGTCTCTAATGCAACTTCTGCATTCATCGCCTGATAACATCCACACATCGGCACCTGAAAGATAACATCTTTATCATACGCACTCCTTCTGGAAAATGCAATATATTTACGATGAACTTCCTGAATTTCATACGCATTTTTCGTAACTTTTCTACATGGTGCTCCTTGTTTTAAAGCTGTCCTCTCAATCACTTGTGAAGCTTTTTCATTGCTTCCGTCAAAAAATACCGGCACATCCTTCTTAATAATCCCGGCTTTTTCTCCTGCAATCTTTTCAATCGTATCTCCAAGAATCGCTGTGTGATCCAGACTGATCGATGTAATGACGGAAACTTCCGGTTTCTCGATTGCATTCGTTGCATCAAGTCTGCCGCCAAGTCCCGTCTCCAGAATAATATATTCTACATCAGTTTCTGCAAATGCTTTCATACCCATTCCGAATAAGAATTCGAAATAAGACGGGTGTTCAATTCCATCTTTCACCATGTCGCGTACGGTTTTCAATACGGTACGGAATATTCTTAGAAATGTCTCATTATCTATCTGTACATTATCTATTCTGATTCTCTCATTTACAGATACAAGATGAGGGGATGTAAAGAACCCTGTTCTCTTCCCCTCTGCCATAAGTATGGCCTGTAAGTATGCACATACAGACCCTTTCCCATTTGTACCGGCGACATGGACAATTTTTCTGTCCACCGCCGGATTTCCTAATCTTTTTAAAAATAATTTCGTATGCTCCAGTGTATGCTTTTTAGTAAACTTCGGAATTTCCTCAATATACGCTGCAGCATCTTCATACGTGAACGCTTCTGGTTCTTTTTTATTTAACATCATAATCCTGATCCACCCAAGATTTACTCTTATCGGTTGCTGTGCCTTCCTGTTTCACAAGCTGTCCATTCTGATACGTATATTTATCAGACATTCTGAATATTGTATCACTGGAACCAACCTGACCGATCTGGATCACATCACCATCTTTTAATTCTGTTTCTGGCAGATTGATTCGTGTATTATTCAGGAAACTACTCTTCTGCTTTTCTCCGTTCACATATACACGACTGTACTTCGTAAAATTCTCACCATACAGACTGTAGCCATTCTTCAACTGCGGCACAATACTGCTAAGTGATACATCCCGGATGCCCATTACCATATGACCTTTTGTAATTGGTGGTTTGCCGTTATATACATACTGTTTTCCATACAGAATATCATACTGCAGAAGTTCCAGATCAGAAAGGTAGTTCTTCGTTCCCCTTCTCTGTTGATGGTAATTGAATACAGTACCGGAATGAATGTCCAGTCTGTTCAATACTTCTGACATCAACTGGTAAGATGGGATATTCTTATCCTGTTTCTTAAGACCGATATTATCCCAGATTACATAGTTCGTATTATACAGGTAACGACTCTTTAAGTCTTCTGCTTTCAGCCCCATTGTCGGAAGATGGTCTCCATAGAATACCACTACCGATGGTTCTTTTCTTGCTTCCACTGCCTTGATCAGATCTCCTACGAACTGATCCATCTCATAGACCTGATTTACATAATATTCCCATTTATTCTTCAGAGCCTCATCTTCAATTCCTTCAACCTTGATCTTCGGATTCTCGATCAACTGTGTCTCCGGATAGTTACCATGTCCCTGAACACTGACAGTAAATACAAAATCTTCCTGTTTTGTAGTATCCATCGCTTCCATTATATGCTGCGTCAGAATCTCATCCTTTGCCCAGCCATTCTCAGTCGTCTGAAGTACATTCATGAATTCCTTACTGGTAAATGTATCAAATCCCATATTGTTATATACTTCTGCACGGCTGTAAAAATTACCGGTATTATCATGCAGCGCATGTGTTCCGTATCCAAGTGATGCAAGCGCTGTTGCCGCACTCTCCGTTGGATGTTTCTTCGTATAGGTCTTGTATGGATATTCTCCCGGTCCAAAGTAACGAAGGTTCATACCTGTCAGCACCTCGAACTCAGTATTTGCTGTACCTGCTCCTACGGACGGTACCTTGAAATATCCGGATGAATAATTCTTATATAAATTATGCAGATTCGGGCATGCATCCTCCGATGTAGTGAAGAACTCTGCATTTGCCACATCAAAATATGACTCTAACTGTACTACGATAATATTTGGAAGTTCATCAGCAGAACGGCTTGTCGTACTCTTGGTAAGTTCTCCGTCCTTATCAATCTTTGCGATTGCCTTCTTTGTATAACCGTTCGGTTCACTGATTCCGGTATTGAAAAGACTTGCCGAGAAACAATATGGAAGACCATAATCTTCATAGGCAAATGCAATATTTCCGAAATACGTAGAGACAACTCTCTTATCAATTGCCATGTTTGTTACGAATGTATAAAGCACACAGCACACTACAATTCCGAGTAATGCTGCAATATGATGTATCTTTCCTGCATACTGACCACCACGTCTCCACATGGATATCAGCCAGACCACCAGTGCTACCAGACCGACCGATAATACAACCACTTCAAATCCGTTACAATAGTTATTGATCAGTGCAATTCCATCTCCTGCAATCTTAAGATCCTGTGCATTGAACGGCGTAACTCGCTTCAACAGGATATATCCATTGGCAATACCCAGAATGACCCATATGGCACTGATAATGATCCTGACAAATATTCTTCGTTTGAACAGATATACAATTGAAAATGTTACAAAGATCATAAATGCATTGTACAGAAATACCAGCGGTGTTCCTGTCATATATTCCCAGGCTGCAACGACAGAATGTCTCGAGATTGCCTCTATTGCAAAGTTAATGATACATGCGAGCAACGCATGAAATATCAAAGAGAATCGGTTCATGAATGCATAGACCGGCTGCATCTTCTTTGCAAATGCGCTGTTGCGTCTTGCTTCCAGTATTCTCTCACGACGTTCATGTCTGCCTTTCCAGTATGCAATGACATCCTCTTTCTTCATATTTTTTATTTTGCGGATTTTACCCTTGATATCCGGTTTCTTTAACTGAAGTTTTTTCATATAATCCCCTTTGATATCTAATCCGCAGCCATCCTGTTACCGATAACTGCGGAAATATATTGTTATTTATAAATTTTACGATTTACAAATGCACAGTTTTATATGGTTTATGACTGTTTTGCCTTTAATCCTTCCAGTCTTTCTTTTACCTGTGCCATCATCTGCTGGTAAGTCTCGAGTTTATCTCTTTCTTCCTGAACCTTTGCAGCAGGTGCTTTACTTACGAATTTCTCGTTATTTAACATACCATTAGAACGTGCGATCTCTTTAGTAAGTCTTGCCTCTTCTTTTGTCAGACGCTCAATCTCCTGTTCAAAATCAATCAGTTCTTCTAACGGAAGGTATACAGTTGCATCCGGAACTACGATGGATACTGCATCATCTGCAATTCCGTTCTTGTCTTTCTGAATCACCAGTTCATTCAGAGCCGCCATATTCTGTGCCGCATGTCCAAGAAGTGCAAGTCCTCTTCCCAGTTCTTCATCCTCACATACAACAAATGCTGTTGCTTTTCTCGAATTTGGAACGTTCATCTCAGCACGTACATTACGGATTCCGCGGATGATCTCTTTGTAGTGATCTACAATATTTTCATCTGCCGGGAAGTTCCACTCTTCTTCATATACCGGCCAGTCAGACATCATAAGTGACTCTTCTTCAGGTACCAGTTTACTGTAAATTTCTTCTGTAACAAACGGCATGTATGGATGCAGAAGTTTCAGCGACTTCTTAAGGACTTCTCTTAATGTCCAGAGTGCTGCATTCGCTGATTCCGGATCTTCATCTGCATGATAGATCGGATATTTTGCCATCTCGATATACCAGTCGCAGAACTCATCCCACATAAAATCATAAATCTTGGAAAGCGCAATACCAAGTTCGAACTTATCCATATTTTCTGTAACATCTTTTACAAGACTGTTACATTTTGACATGATCCAGCAATCTGCCGGACGTTTTTCAAAGTTCGCCGGTTTCTTTAATTCTTTCTCATCCAGATTCATCATGATAAATCTGGAAGCATTCCATACCTTATTTGCAAAGTTACGGCTTGCCTCTACACGTTCATTGTAGAAACGCATATCATTACCAGGTGCGTTACCTGTTATCAATGTCATACGAAGTGCATCTGCACCATACTGATCGATGATTTCCAGCGGATCGATACCATTTCCAAGAGATTTACTCATCTTGCGTCCCTGGGAGTCACGTACCAGACCATGGATGAATACTGTATGGAATGGTGCCTTTCCAGTATGTGCATATCCTGAGAATACCATACGGATTACCCAGAAGAAGATGATGTCATAACCTGTTACCAGCACATCTGTTGGATAGAAGTAATCCAGATCCTCTGTCTTGTCCGGCCATCCAAGTGTTGAGAATGGCCACAGTGCAGAACTGAACCATGTATCCAGTGTATCTTCATCCTGTGTAAAGTGTGTACATCCACACTTCGGGCATTTCTCCGGCGCGCCGTGTCCAACAACAATTTCACCACATTCATCGCAGTAGTAAGCCGGAATTCTGTGTCCCCACCAGATCTGACGGGAAATACACCAGTCACGGATATTCTCAAGCCAGTGCAGATATATCTTGTTGAAACGTTCCGGAACAAATTTTAAATCTCCGTTCTTAACTGCTTCGATAGCTGGTTTTGCCAGTTCGTCCATCTTAACGAACCACTGCTGTTTGATCATTGGCTCTACGGTTGTGTGACAACGGTCATGTGTTCCTACATTATGAGAGTGTGGAACAACTTTTACCAGATATCCCTGTTCTTCCAGATCAGCTACCATTGCTTTTCTTGCTTCATAGCGATCCATTCCCGCATACTTTCCGCCGTACTGCTCGTTGATCGTTGCATCATCATTCATGATGTTGATCTCTGGCAGATTGTGACGTTTTCCAACTTCAAAGTCGTTCGGGTCATGTGCAGGTGTGATCTTAACCGCACCTGTTCCGAACTCTTTGTCTACATAATAGTCTGCAACGATTGGAATCTCTCTGTCAGTCAGAGGAAGTTTGCACATTTTTCCAACGATATCTTTATATCTTTCATCATCCGGATGAACTGCGATTGCAGTATCTCCAAGTAATGTCTCCGGACGTGTTGTTGCGATTTCAAGGTAATCATCTGTTCCAACGATTGGATATTTGATATGCCAGAAGAATCCATCCTGTTCCTCATGCT